>JGI12269J14319_10004967_pt1 | contig 11952 bp, 9 predicted proteins | sample PeaSoiSIISIP2007_FD_14319 | JGI IMG/M metagenome (IMG submission 14319) | reverse complement strand
GAGGGCGGGCAGCCGCGGCGCGTCGGCGGCGGCCGCGTCGGCCAGAGCCGACCGTGCCACGATCCGCCCGGCGCCGGGCGGGACGGCGGAGCCGACCACCAGGTCGGTGTCCACGACGGTCACCGCCGGACGGGTGCGGGCCGTGATCGACGCCTGCTCGTCGGGACCGAGGCGCAGGTTCACCCCGGTGGTGATGGCCCCGAGGCGCGCCGCGGCCTGGTAGCAGACGGCGTAGTCGATCGACGACGGGAGCAGGAGGCAGACCACGTCGCCCTTGGTGACGCCCTGGGCCGCCAGCAGGGCGGCCACCCCGTCGGCGGCGGCGTCCCACTGGGCGAAGGTCAGGCGGCGCCGACCGTCGTCGCCGGCCGGCACCACGCCCGCCGACCCGGGCTCGGCTATCTCGACATAGGCCTCGAGCTGGGAATTCTCGACGGCGGCGGTCCGCAGGACATCGACCACGGTGGACGGNCCCCCGCCGATCTGACGCACCGTCATAAGAGGGTCGATGGTAACAGGGGCGCCTGCGGCGGGCGCCGGCGACAGGCACCGGCGGACGCCGCCCTAGGCGCCGCCCATGTCCACACCGGCGGCCACGAGCTGGCGTTCGAGATCGGCCCAGTCGTAGTAGTCACGCCAGGCTCTGACCCGACCGTCGGGGCCGAGTTCGAACACCCCGGCCACGTGGACGGTCATGGGGGTGTCGTTCAGTGAGAACCGGTCGACACGTTCGGTGAACACGGTGTCGCCGACGACGGCGAGATTGCGGAACTCGAAGGAGAACTCGGAGCCGAACGAGGTCTGCATCTCGAAGACGGCCCGGATCTCCTCGTGGCCCACCGCCGCCGGACGGTTGGCCTCGCTCCACGAGCCGTCATCGGCGAAGAACTCCGTCAGGCGCGCCGGATCCCTCTCCACCCAGACGTCGAAGAAGGAACGGATCGTGGCTTCGTGGTTGGTCGCCATGGGCTGTCCTTTCGATCCGGCCGGGCACCGCTGCCGCGGGCCGGTCAAGATGATGGCATGACCGAGATCGTGGTCCGTCATCTCGAACGCGACGAGCACCAGGCGGCGGCCGTCGCCGCACGGGCGCTCCTCGACGCCCCGACCATGCTGGCCGTCCACGGCGACGACCCCTTGGACCGGCTGGCTCTCCCCTATGCCGAGTTCTCGATGCTCTTCAAGGTCCTCCCCTCCCCTCAGGTCGGGGCGTTCTGCGGTGCCTGCCTGATCGGCGTGGCCGCCGTCTCGCCACCGGCCGGCTGCATCGGCTCCTTCTTCGCCACGAAAGCACCCGAGGTCCTCGACAGGCCCACGCCGGGACTCGGCGATCCCTCGCGCGTCCAGGTCTTCTGGGCCCACTGGGCGTCCCACGACCTGGCCGACGAGCACTGGCACATCGGGCCCGTCGGGGTCGAGCCCGGATTCCAGGACCGGGGCATCGGGAGGGCCATCATGCGCGATATCTGTGCGACCTTCGACCGCGAAGAACGGATCGGATGGCTCGAGACCGACAAGGAGCGCAACGTCCGCTTCTACACCGGGCTCGGTTTCGAGGTGGTCGACACCACGACCATTCTCGGTGTTCCCACCTGGTTCATGCGACGGGATCCGGTGACGGGGTAGGACGTCCAGCCACGCCGTTGCCGGATCGTTCAGACTGTCCGTCGTGGACCCCCCCGAGGATCCCGGTCTCGTCACGGTCCTGAGGGAGTTCGGGATCACCGCCGACGACCGTCTCGGCCAGGGCGGCGAAGCATCCGTGTATGCCCTCGGGACCGATCGGGTCCTTCGCGTTCTGCGTCCCTCCGGCCGCCAACCGATCGAACGCCGCCGGCGTCTCGTCGCCGAGTTGAGCCGCGGCCACCCACCGTTCGACCTTCCCGACATCCTCGAGATCGGCGATATCGCCGGTCGGGTGTTCGCCGTCGAGCGTCGCCTTCCCGGACGGTCCGTCCTCGACGAGTTGCGATCCTCCAGCGGGCCGGCGCGCCGGCACCTCATCGAACACCACCTCGATGCGGCGGCCGCACTGGGCGACCTCCCTCTCGAACCGCGCCCCGCCTTCGGAGACCTCATCGTCGACGGGGCCATCACCGCCTCGACCTGGCGCCGCTATCTGGCGGAACGGGCGGCCGCCAATCTGGCCCGGTCGACGAACGAATTCTGGTCCATCGACCCCGAAGCGCTCGCCGACGGGCTCCCCGAGCCGACCGAGCCGTCGTTCGTCCACCTCGACGCCTTCGCCGGCAACATGCTGACCGACGGGACCCGGATCACCGCCGTCATCGACATCGGGTCGACCAGCGTGGCCGGTGACCGGCGTCTCGACCCGCTCTCGGCTGCCGTCTACCTGGTGTCATCGGATATCACGGGCGTGGTGGCGGCGTCGGACATCGACGTGACCATGAGCTGGTTGCGGGCCGCCGGACTCCACGATTGGCTCGAACCCGCCCGTCGCTGGCTGGCTGCTTTCTGGTCATTTGCCGTCGACGACCCGACGCTTCTCCGGTGGTGCCGTCGCGTCCTCCTCGAGGACGGCTGACGCCCGAGGACAGTCTGTTCGCCGTTACTCGTCGAACGGGGCGACGACCTGTCGCAGGAGTCCGGCCAAGGTGGCGCGCTGCGTCGTGTCGAGCGTTCCGAGGATGGCGTTCTCGCGTGCGACGAGGTCACGGAGTGCGGCGTCGACGCGCCGTCGTCCCGCCGTCGTCAGTTGGACCCGGACCGAACGGGCGTCGTCGGGGTCGGGTCGGCGGCGGACGAGGCGGCGCGTCTCGAGGTGGTCGATCCGGTTGGTCATGGTGCCCGACGTGACCAGCGTCTGGGCCAGCAGTTGGCCCGGCGAGAGGTGATGAGGGGGATCGGACCGGCGCAGCGCCGAGAGCACGTCGAAGGTCCACGTCTCGAGGTCGTGGCGGGCGAAGACCACGCTGCGTTGGCGCTCCAGGTGACGGGCCAGGCGGGCGACGCGTGACAGCACCTCGAGTGGGGAGACGTCGACGTCGGGCAGAGCCCGACGCCACCCGGCGGCCAGACGGTCGACCTCGTCCTCCATCTGATCCTCCCGGTGCGGGCCCGTCCCCGTCTGTATCTTGACATCGAGAGACCCTTCTGTCACTCTCTTGATATCGAGAGATCGGAGGGACGCCGATGTCGCTCACTCCACAGGGTCCCGACGGCAGTGGCGCCCGGCGGGCCCACGCCGCCGCCGCCACCCCATCGACCCCGTTGTCGCTGGTCGAGCCCGTCTATGCCCGGTGGCCCGGCGCCGTGGCCCTGGGACGCGAGCGCCTCGGGCGGCCGCTCACCTTCACCGAGAAGGTGCTCGTCAACCACCTGCGCCGGCCGCGCCGTCAGGAGATGGCGCGCGGGCGCAGTTACGCCGAATTCGATCCCGACCGCGTCGCCCTCCAGGACGCTCTGGCGCAGATCGTGGCGCTCCAACTCCTCGCCGCCGGCCTCGACGAGGTCCCGGTGCCGACCACCGTCCACTGCGATCACCTCATCCAGGCCAAGGTGGCCTCGGCTCCCGACCTCCGGAGTGCACTGGACCTCAACTCCGAGGTCTACGACTTCCTGCGGGCCGTCTGCGCCAGATTCGGCATCGGATTCTGGGAGCCCGGCTCCGGGATCATCCACCAGGTCGTCCTCGAGAACTATGCCTTCCCCGGCGGGATGATGATCGGAACGGACAGTCACACGCCCAACGCCGGCGGTCTGGGAATGGTGGCCATCGGGGTCGGGGGCGGAGACGCCATCGATGTGATGACCGGCCAGGCGTTCAACGTCCGGTGGCCGCGCCTCATCGGCGTGCACCTCACGGGGCGCCTGTCCGGCTGGTCGTCGCCCAAGGACGTAATCCTCGACGTCGCCGGCCGGCTGACGGTGACAGGCGGCACGGGCGCCATCGTCGAGTACTTCGGGTCCGGAGCCGACACCATCAGCGCCACCGGCAAGGCCACGATCTGCAACATGGGCGCCGAGTTGGGGGCCACCACCTCGTTGTTCCCGTTCGACGACACCATGGCGGCCTACCTGACGGCCACCGGGCGCGGGGAGGTGGCCGGACGGGCGTCCACGGTCGCCGGCGACCTTCGTGCCGATCCGGCGGTGGGAGCCGACCCGGAGCGCTTCTTCGACCAGGTCATCGAGATCGACCTCTCCACGCTCGCACCCCTGATCAACGGCCCCGACACTCCCGATCGGGCCCACCGGGTGGGCGAGGTGGGAGCGTGGGCGCACGACAACGGGGTGCCCTCCGGGATCTCGGCCGCCCTGATCGGTTCGTGCACCAACTCCTCCTACGAGGACATGACCCGAGCTGCCTCGATCGCCCGGCAGGCCGCGGCGCACGGCTTGCGGGCCAGGACCCGCCTCCTCGTCACGCCCGGCTCCGAGCAGGTCCGTGCCACCATCGAGCGGGACAGGCTCCTCGCCGATCTCGAGGCCATCGGTGCCACGGTGCTGGCCAACGCCTGTGGTCCCTGCATCGGCCAATGGGACCGCGCCACGCCCGACCCCACCGAACGCAACACCATCGTGACCAGCTTCAATCGCAACTTCCCCAAGCGCAACGACGGGAACGCCAACACCAAGGCCTTCGTGACGTCGCCCGACATGGTCATCGCCTACGCCCTGGCCGGGACGCTCGACTTCGACCCCCTCACCGATTCGATCACGGCCGACTCCGGGGCCGGCGTGCGGCTCGAACCGCCCGTTGGCCAGAACCTCCCCGAGCTCGGTTTCGACCCCGGTGCGTCAGGCTTCGTGGCCCCTCCGGACGACGGCTCGGGGATTGCCGTCGTCGTGTCGCCCACCTCCGACCGCCTCCAGCTCCTGACGCCGTTCCCCGCCTGGGACGGGCACGACTACGTCGACCTGCCCGTCCTGCTCAAGGCGAAAGGGAAGTGCACCACGGACCAGATATCGGCGGCCGGTCCCTGGCTCCGCTACCGCGGCCACCTCGAGAACATTTCGGGCAACCTCTTCCTCGGTGTGACCAACGCCTTCACCGACGCCACCGGGGAGGGCAAGGACCCGTCCGACGGCCAGACCCGTTCGTTCGCCGACATCGCCAGGCGCCTCTCGCTGTCCGGTATCCCGTGGTGCGCGGTGGGCGCCGAGAACTACGGCGAGGGTTCCTCGCGCGAGCACGCCGCCATGGAACCCCGGTATCGCGGCGGGCTGGTGATCCTGGCCCGCTCCTTCGCCCGGATCCACGAGACCAACTTGAAGAAGCAGGGCATTCTCCCCCTCACCTTCGCCGATCCGACGACCTACGAGAGGATCGGCGAGGACGACCGCATCTCCGTCCTCGGCCTGGCCTCGCTGGCCCCCGACACACCGGTGCACTGTCGGACCACCAGACCCGACGGCACCCACCTCGACTTCGGCTGCACCCACACCTTCAGCCGGGACCAACTCGAATGGTTCCACGCCGGTAGCGCCCTGAACGTCATCCGCCGGCGACAGCCGGGGCGTCCCACGGCAACGTGAAGGTCCCCGCCTTCATGGGGGGGCCGAATTTTTCGAGAGACGCCGCCCGGCAACGGCCCAGAGGTCACGGGGCGAGGCACTGCGCCAGGTAGGCGAGGGAGACGGGGTAGCGGTAGTCCAGCCCGGCGTGGGTCCCGTCGTAGAGCTCGAACGCCACGTCGGTCACCCCGATCCCGGCGAGAGCCTCTCTGAAGGCGACCGCACCGAGGTCGAGGTAGAAGTCGTCGCTCTTCCCGGCGTCCACCCAGACGGCCCGCAGTCCCCGGAGGGCGTCGGCGTAACGGTCGACCATCCGCACCGGGTCCCAGGCCAACCATCGTTCCCACACCTCGTCTCGCAGCCGGCCGGTCGTCGGCTCGAAGGGCAGGACGGGCGTCCCGTCGGGCCCGGCCGAGAAGCAGGCGGCCACCCCCAGGGTCACCAGCAGGTCCTCGTCGCCCGGCTTGGTGAACGCCGGGCGACCGCGGAACTCGTCCCACCAGCGCTCGATCGACCCGTCGTAGTCGCGCAAGGCGCGGACCGCCTTGGCGAAACCGGGGATGTAACACAGCTCGTACAGGGCGTCACCGGCGTGGGTGGCCAGACCGCCGAAGAGGTCGGGCCGCAGCATCGGCGTGATCATGGCCCCGAAACCACCACTGGACTTGCCCTGGATCCCCCGGTGGCGGGCATCGGGCAGGGTGCGGTACTGCGCGTCGACGAACCCGACCACGTCCTCGCACAGATACGTGTGATAGCGCCCGGTCCCGGGGGAGTCCACGAATTGCGACCCACCGTAGGCCGTCCACGCGTCGACGTAGACGACGATGCACGGCGGCGCCCCGCCCCCGGCGAACAGGGCGTCGGCCGTCTCCGGGAACGGTTGGCGGAAGCCGGAGCGGTTGGCCCACATGGCCACGTGCCCGGTGTAGCCCTGGATCACGTACACCGACGGGTACCGCCGTCCGGGCTCGTCGTCGTAGCCCGGAGGGACGTAGACCCACAGGGGCCGGTCGGCCGGGTCCCCGAGGTGGTTGCCGGTCAGGGCCTCCGATCGGATCAGGTGCGTCTCCAGGCGGCCGGCCAGCTCCTGATACCACGGCAGCGTCGTCACGCCCACCTCCCGCTGGTCACGCGTCGCATCCTCACCGCCGCATCATGCCGCATACTGTCTCCGCAACAGACGGCTCAGAAGGGCACAGACGGCTCGGAGGGGGACACCGATGGACGCTCGAGGAATCGCCGTGGTCACCGGGGCCAGCCGAGGTTTCGGTCGTGCCATCGCCGTCACCCTGGCCCGGGCCGGCTTCGACGTCCACGCCACCATGCGGGATCCGGCCGCCGGCGCCTCCCTGCCCGACGAGGTCGCCGGCGGCGCCGGGAGCATCACGGTCATGCGTCTCGACGTCACCGAGCCCGAGACCATCACCCTGCCCGAGGGCCTCCGCGTCCTCGTCAACAACGCCGCCACCGAGACCGCGTACCTCCCCGTCGAGGCCATCCCCATGGAGGACTGGCGTCACGTCTTCGAGACGAACGTCTTCGGGCTCATCGAGGTCACCCGCCAGGCCATCCCCCTCCTCCGCGCCGGTGGCGGTGGGGTGATCTGCAACATCACCTCGGCGTCTCTGGCCATGTCCGTTCCCTTCTACAGCGTCTACCGGGCGTCGAAGGGGGCCGTCGAGACGATGGGGGAGTCGCTCCGGGCCGAAGTGGGCCAGTTCGGCATCCGTGTCGTCGAAATCCTGCCCGGTCCCGTCGACACCGACATGCTGGCCAACTCCGATCGCCGCCCCGAGGCGGCCGACTGCCCCGGCTACGAGGCCATGGCGAAGTCCATCCACGAAGGTCGCAAAGGGGTGGACGAGTTCATCACGCCTCCGGCCACGGCGGCGGCTGCCGTCCTCGAGGCCATCCTGGACGACGAAGGACCGCTGCGCTCGTCGTGTGATCGGCTCGGGCGCCTGCTGCTCTCGGGATGGCAGGCCGATCCCGACGGTTCTCTCAACGCCCGCTGACCGGCGTCCCCGTTCTACGGGCTCTGTGCTTCAACGGGCTCTGTGCTTCAACCGGCTCTGTGCTTCAACCGGCTCTGTGCTTCAACCGGCTCTGTGCTTCAACCGGCTCTGTGCTTCAACCGGCTCTGTGCGCCTTTGACGCCGCCATCCACGCCTTCACGACGAGCCCGAAGGTGGCCGGGTTGTAGACGTCCTCCTCACAGGAGAACCGCATGCCGCCGGCATAGGTGAGGATGGTGATGTTGGAGGCCTGGTAGACGCCGCCGTCGCCGGGGTCGTTGAACCGGTTCTCGATCTGGCAGATCCACCGGCCGGTGTCCTCGTCGCACACGCACCAGTCGTGCGGGAACATCGTCATCTCGTTGTTGGGCCACTGCGCCATCGTCTTCGAGATCCAGGCCAGGATCTCGGCCCGCCCGTGGAACCGTCCGTAGTGGTGCTCGATGTACTCGGCGTCCTCGGTGAACATCTCGGCCCACGGCCGCCAGTCGCCCCGGGCGGCCGACTCGTTGGCCACGGCCACGAACCGGTCGTGTGCGGCCTGGAGCTCGGCCCGGTCCCACGTCCCCATCTCGTCCTCCCCCGACTCTGCTCTTCTCACCGACTCTGCTCTCCTCACCGACTCTGCTCTCCTCACCGACTCTGCCACGGCGGCGCCGTGGACGCGCCCGGAGGCGAGGGCGGATCGGCGCTCAGACGGCGTGGGACTGGCTCGACCAGGTGGCGTACATCTCGGCGTAGCGCCCGCCGCGCGCCACCAGTTCGTCGTGGGTGCCCAGCTCGACGATCCTGCCCTCGTCCACCACCACGATCCGGTCGGCCTTCATCGCCGTTGACAGTCGGTGGGCGATGAGCACGGCGGTCCGCTCCTCGAGGAGGATGTCGAGGGCCGCCTCGATCTTCGTTTCCGACTGAAGGTCGAGGTTGGAGGTGGCCTCGTCGAGGACGAGGACCCGGGGATGGGCCAGGAAGGCGCGGGCCAGGGCGATGAGCTGCCTCTCCCCCGACGAGAGCGACTGGCCCCGCTCGTGGACGATCGTGTCGACCCCGTTCGGCATCCGCTCGATGAGATCGGAGAGCCCGACGGTCCGCACGGCCTCCTCGACCTCGTCGTCGGTGGCGTCGGTCCGGGCGAAGGCGATGTTGTCGCGGATGGTCCCGGCGAAGAGGAACGGCTCCTGGGGGACCACCCCGAGCTGACGCCGCAACGACTCGAGGGTGACCGACTCGAGGTCGTGCCCGTCGATGAGGACCCGCCCCTCGGTCGGGTCGTAGAAGCGGACGATCAATTTGGCCAGCGTCGACTTCCCCGCCCCGGTGGGGCCGACGAAGGCCACCGTCTCCCCCGGTTCGATCTTCAGGCTCACGCCGTGGATGACGGGGACGGCCGGGTCGTAGCCGAAAGCCACCTTGTCGAAGACGATCTCCCCGGTGATCGGGGGGAGCTCGGTGGCGTCCGGCGCCTCCGTCACGTCCGGTTCGGTATCGAGCAGGGTCCGCAGCTTGAGAACCGACGCCTGGCCCTGCTGGTAGGTGTTGTACTGCTGGACGAGCAACTGGATGGGGGCGAAGAACCGGTTCAGGTACAAGAAGAACTCCACCAGGGCGCCGATACTCAGGGTGTGGTGCAGCACCATGTCGCCGCCGATCCCGAGCAGGACGGCCTGGCCCACCACCCCCACCAGCTGCGTCCCCGGGCCGTAGACGGAATTGACGAACGCCGTGTAGTTGTTGGCGTCCCGGTAGTCCCCGACGACGTTTCGGTGGTGGACGACGTTGCGGCGCTGGCGGTTGTGGGCCGTGACGATCCGGACCCCGTGGAGGCTCTCGGACAGGTCGGCCATCACGTTGGCGATCCCGTCGCGGACCTTGTCGTATCCCACCTCGGAGCGCCGGTGGAACCACACCGACATCGCCGTCAGGATGGGGACCACGAGCACCAGGGTGATGAAGGCCAGCCTCACGTTGGTCGTGAACAGGAAGACCGAGATCACCACCATGGTGAGCCCCTGGATGGCGAACTGGGCCAACCCGTCCTGCAGAAGCTGCTGGAGGTTCTCGATGTCGCTCGTCATCCGGGTCATGACGACCCCGGCCTTCTCGGCGGTGAAGAAGTCGAGCGAGAGCCGCTGGAGGTGGGTGAAGATCTTGATCCGGAGGTCGTTCATGACTCCGGCGGCCAGCCGGCCCGTCACCTTCACCTGCCACCGTTGGCACACCGCACCGACGATCGTGCACACCAGGTAGGCCAGCGCCGCCCACACCACGACGCTGAAGTGGAACCCGCCCTCCTTGGCGCACGACGCCGGGGACCGCGCCCCGCCGCACAGGCCGCTGTTGATGGCGATCTCGGTCAACTTGGGCCCGACCTGGAGCGCCACGCTCAGCACCACGATGAGAACGCCCGAGCCGACCAGCATCTGCGGGTACCGCAGGAGCAGTCGCCACAACGTGAGCCGACCCCCCTCGTCGCGACCCGGCTTCTGTGTGAAGACGATCGTCGGCTCGCGCTGGGCGGGTTCGTCGGCCAGCAGCCGGTCCACGCCGTCCTGCAGCTCCGACGGGATCCCGCCGAAGGGCAGACCGGCCACCGGGGCCCCCGGAGGACCGACGCCGACGCCGCCGCCCCATCCGCCACCGAAGACCATCAGCGCACCTCCGCCTCGTCGGCGGCCGGGTGTTCGGCGTCGAACTCCTCGGCCTGGGCCAGCACCTCGGCGTAGAGAGGGGTGCTGGCCAGGAGCTCGCTGTGGGTCCCGTCGGCCACGATGGCCCCGCCGTCCATCAGCACGACCCGGTCGGCCAGGCTGATGGTGGAGAGCCGGTGGGCGATGATCAACGTCGTCCGCCCCTCCATCAGCACCCGCAAGGCACCGTGGATCTGCTGCTCGACCTGGACGTCGATGGCGCTGGTGGCGTCGTCGAGCACCAGGATGGGGGGATTCACGAGCAGCGTCCGGGCGATGGCGATCCTCTGCCGCTGCCCGCCGGAGAGCGTGTAGCCCCGCTCCCCGACCACCGTCTCGTAGCCCTCCGGGAGCTCCCGGATGAACTCGTCGGCACCGGCCGCCCGCGCCGCGGCCTCGATCTCCTCCAGGCCGGCCGTGGGCCGACCGTAGGAGATGTTGTCCCGGATCGAGATCGAGAAGAGGAACGGCTCGTCGAGCACGATCCCGATGTGCGACCGGAGGCTGGCCAGAGTCACGTCGCGGACGTCGTGCCCATCGATCTCGACCGCCCCGGCGGTCACGTCGTAGAAGCGGGTGAGCAGCCGGGCCACGGTGGACTTTCCCACCCCCGTCCGGCCCACCAGGGCCACCGTCTCCCCGGGGCTCAGATGCAGGTCGAAGTCCGACAGCACGAGCGGGGCGTCGTCACCGCCGTAGGCGAAGTCCACCGATGCGAAGTTCACGTCCCCGACGCAGTGGACGAGGTCGATCGCCCCGGGCCGGTCCACGATGGTGGGCTGCTCGTCGAGGATCTCGTAGATCCGGTCGGCCGACGCGGCGGCGCGCTGACCCATCATGATGATCATCCCGAGCATCATGAACGGCGCCTGCATCATCAGGAGGTAGGAATAGAAGGCCACGATCGATCCCAGCTGCAGGTGGCCGTGGATCACCATGTAGCCACCCACCAGCAGCACCAGGGCCAGGCCCAGCTGGGGCAGGTTCTGGATGGTGGGCGTCCACCGGGCCCGCAGGTCGGCGTCCTTCACGTACCCCCACCGCACCTTCTCGGCCGCCTTGGCCAGGGACCGCAGCTGCTGCTGCTCGGCGGCGAAGGACTTCACCACCCGGACCCCGTTGATGTTCTCGTCGACGATCGTGGCCACCTCGGCCAGCCGGGCCTGGATGATCCACGACACCGGGAACATCGACTTCCGCATCTTCACCCCCGTCAGGTAGACGAAGGGCATCGTGATCATGGCCACGAAGGCCAGCGGCACGTTGATCCACAGCATGAAGCCGAACGCCACCAGGGCGATGCTGCACTGGACGAGGATCATCGGGGCGAACGTCATGTACATCTGCACGGACCGGATGTCGGAGTTCGCCCGGCTGATGAGCTGACCCGACTGGACCCGGTCGTAGAACGGGAACGACATCTTGGTCAGGTGCTCGTAGATGATGTTCCGCAGATCGAACTCGATCCGGTACGCCGTCTGGAACAGGTACAGCCGTGAGACGTACCCCGATACCACCCCGGCGACGGCCAGGCCCACGATCCACCACACGTAGAAGTGCAACGGCACGCTGGGCCGGTGGGCGAGGGCGGGCCCGATGGAGTTGTCGATGGCGTCCTGCAGGAGCTTGGGGATCTGCACCTGGAGGACGAGGCCGACGAACGACAGCACCAGGGATACGACGAAGATCTTCTGGTGCGACCGCAGGATGGGCATGGCCCGCTGCAGCCAGGTCTTGCTCTTGTCGGGGTCGATCGTCGCCTTCGGCGG
>JGI12269J14319_10004952_pt1 | contig 11973 bp, 7 predicted proteins | sample PeaSoiSIISIP2007_FD_14319 | JGI IMG/M metagenome (IMG submission 14319) | reverse complement strand
GTGTCGCTGCCGGGCTCAGCCGGCGCGGTGGCGAATGTCCCGCCAGTTGCCGTCGCGTGGGCCGCGGGACGTGTCGACGTGTTCGCCCTCAGCACTTCGAACACTGTCCTCCACTGGTGGCTCACCGAAGCACCATGGACCCCAGGCAACCCAGGCAGCAGCCTAGGCACCTTCAATGGTCCAGAGACCCTAAAGGGTAGCGGCGTGACCGGTAAGCCCGCCGCGGTGTCATGGGCGCCAGGGCGACTGGACGTGTTCGCGGGCGCGACGAATGGCAACTTGCTCCATTGGTGGTTCGACCAATCCAACAATTGGCCCTTCGCGGCCTCCGAAACCCTAGGTCAAGCCAGCTCGCCGTGCGCCGTCTCCTGGGGGCCGTCCCGTCTCGACGTGTTCGCCAACAGTCCCAACAACGGCATTGTTCACTGGTGGTACGACGGCAGCCTACAGCCGATTCAGTCGTTCAATGGTTCAGGCCAACCCGCAACGCTTGGCGGCAGCAATAACTGCGGCCCACCGGCGGCGGTGTCGTGGGGCCCCGGTCGCTTTGACGTGTTCGCATGCAACTCTCAAGGGCAGCTTCTTCATTGGTGGCAAGATCGAGGTTCTGGGACGGTCGGGCTGAGCGCGCCGGATACCTCGTTGGCCAGTCTTCAGCCGAGCGGGAACACGGTGCAGTTCAGTCCTCCCGCCTGCGCCTCGGCGGGAGTGAACAAGCTCGAAGTCATGGCTACCGCAGCGCTCCCCAACACGCCCTACATCCTCGACCATTGGACTTGGAGCTGAATCCGACGCAGGGTGCTGACGGTATCTAACCTAGAGCAAGTTCCGATTGCAGAGGCGCGGTGCGTGCTTCGAGACGCGGTGCTTCGCACCGCTCCTCAGCATGAGGCACGTTCTTGATTGCACCAAGAATCTCCTCAGCCTGAGAGCGCCCGAAGGGCGCGTCTCGAAGGCCGTACCGATCCCATCCAACCGGAACTTGCTCTAGGGCGCCTTGCTCGGCTCCTTGAGGATGCTCCTGATGATGGCATCGGGGGAGGACTCCCCGGGATGCGCGGGCTCTCCCGCACCTTTGCGCGGGCTCTTGGGGGCGGCACTCGCCGCGCGCTTTCTGAACCATTCCTGAAACGCGTTGGCGTCGAGGAATTTGCGCGGCTCGTCGGGCGCGCCCTTGAGCTTGATGAGAAAGGGCGGGGCGTCCTCGGCGGCCGCGAGCTTGAAGGCCGTCTCATACTCCATGTACCAGCGCGGCAAGTCGATGCTTCCTTCGCCCTTGGCGCTGGCGCCGTCTACCTCGAGCATCAAGTCCTTGTTCTCGGCAATGCCGTCCTTGACGCCGAACGTGCCCTCGAGACGCGCGATCTTCGTCTCCCCGCCCGAGGTCGCAGCCTGCACCAGCGCGATCAGGTCGGCGCCGCCCCCGGGCTTGTCGAGGCGCGCGTTGATGGCGTTGAAATTCAAGCCCTGAATGACCCCGCCCTCCATCTTGAGCGCGCCCAGGCCCTCGAGCCCGCGCACGAGAGCCAGCTCGCTTTCTCCGCTCGTCGCGAGATCCGCCGAAGTCGTCAGCGTGCCATCCTTGAGCTTGACCGCGCCGAGCTTCAATCCGGCTTGGCCGAGCTTGGCGCCGTCGAGACGAAGGGAGAGGCTCGCCTTGGGCTCCGCCTGCGCGTCGAGCGTGCCGGTGAGCTTGAGGTTGCCCTCATAGAGCTTGCCGCTGAGCTCGGCCAAAGTGAGAACCGCATTATCCAGCGTCGCCGCCAACTTCGCCTCCTCGATGCGATATTGCCCGTACGTCAGTTCGGGCGTGGAAAGGCCTATATCGGCATCCACCTCCTTGAGAGATGCGAGTGCGAGGGCTGCGGTCGACCAGCGCATGCTCGCGCCGGTCACCGCCTGGCCCCGCGCCCGCCGGTTTTGCCCGCGCTCGCCATCGCCTGTCGGCAAAAAGGGATCGAGCTCGATGGCGCTCGCCTCGAGCTGCAAGGTGAGCTTGGGCCGCGCGCCCGCAAGCGCTGCGGCGAGCGTGCCCGACACGCTGATCGGTCCGAGCTTGGCCTGGAGTTCGGAGAGATCGAGCTTCTCGCGGTTTCCCCCTACCTTGGCGTGAAACTGAAAGCCGCCGAGCTTCTGGCTCGCCGGCCGGTAGTCCGGCAAGAGTGCCTGCAAGAGCGTCGCGAGCTCGGGCTCTTCCGCATCGACCGTCACGTCGTAGCTCGGACCCGCGTCGGCCGCGGCGAGCTTGCCCGCGAGCCGCAGCGAGCCGCCGCTCGCCGCAAGCTTGCCCTCGAGCGCGTAGCCGCTCCGGTCGCCGTCGAGCTTGACCTCGGCCTCGGCCGGACCGAGCCGGTCGAGATCCGTCGGCGTCTTGGCACCGGCGCGCGAGAGAAGGGTGCCGAGGCGAGGGGTCTCGAGCTTGAGGTTTGCCGCGAGCTTGTCCTCGTGGCGAATCCCCGCCACGCTGATGTCCCCCGTGGCGGTGATGAGGCCCGACTGGCTCTTGAGGCCGCTCACGGCGATCTTGCCGCCGTCGCCGCTCACATGTCCGGAGAGCTCGAGCGTGCCGAGCTCGCCCACCGCCTGCTCGCTCGCCAGCAAGCGCACAAGGCGCGCGAGATGCGGCTGCTTAGCGCTCACGTCGAGGTCATAGTAGGCTCCCGCCGCGCCGATGCCGACCGTTCCGGCGAGCTTGTATGTGCCCTCCATGAGGCCGCCCTCGAGCTCGATCGCGAGCTTGTCAAAGGCACCTGAAACATGGCCCTTGAGGGCTGCGGCTCCCAGCTGATCGACCGGCAGCGGCGGGCTCCATCCGGCAAAGCGCAGGAAGTCCGCGAGCTCGGCGTCGCTCAGATCGAAAGACGCGTCGAGCTTCCGGCCCCCATCCGGCCCCGTAAGGCTTGCCGTCGCTTTAACCTTGAGTCCGGCGAGGTCGTCGACGCGCACGTCGCGCAGCGTGAGGGCACCGTTCTGCACGGTGGCATCGAGCTGGATGCCGTGAATGGGCTCGCCGCGATAGGTGAGCTCGTCCACGCGCGCGCGCAGGTTGGCATCGAAACTGTCGAGCACATGGAGCGCATCGCCCGATGCTGCATTTACCGCCGCGGCGGGTACCGCGGGCTTGGGCTGCTCTTTCGCGGCCGGCTCTCCGGGCGAGGGCTTCGTCTCGCTCGCTTGCGGCAGGTAGGCGTCGAGATTCAAGCGATCGACCGCGATGCTCGCGCCGAAGGCCGGCCGCTCCTGCAGCAGGATGGTCGCGGCACCCGCCAGATGAGACGAGTCGAGCACGGCATCGACGTCGCGCAACTGAAGCTGGCTCGGCGTCAACTGCAGCGCCGAGTTCAGCGAGAGCCGGCGCAGCCGCTCGGCCGGCACGCCGCCCACGTCGATCTTGAGCCAGTCGAAGAGCGCGCGCAGATTATCGGAGGCGGCCTCGATGTTGCCGGAAAAAACGGGGGCGCCCTTCGGCGTCCTGAGCGCGCCATAGAGCGTCACGTCCGAGCCGCCGGGCAGCTCTGCGGTGAGCTGCGTCAAGGCCAACTCGCCCTTGTTGAGCGCCGCGCCGAAGCGAATCTGACGCACCACGCCGCCTTTATAGAGAACGCCGTCAAGCGATATATCGAGCGTCGCCTCGAGATCGTCCGGAAGCGTGAAGGAGAGCGGTGCGGCACTTGCCGCTTTCCCCACCTCGTCCTTGGCACCGGCTTGTCCGGCACCGGGCGAGGCATTGGCGGCGAGCCACTTGTCGAGATCGACGCGGGTGAGCGACAGCGTGGCCGCGGCGCGGCCGGTGCTGCCCGGCTCGTAGGTGATGCTGCCGCTTGCCTCGCTCTCGCCAAGCCGAAATGAGAGCTGGCTCAGCACGAGCTTTTGGCCGCTCATGCTTAGGTTGCCGTCAAACGCCAAGCTCTGGTTGAAGGCCGGCAGCGAAGCAAGCTCCGCGAACCCGAGGCTGATGGCGGCGGCGCTGAGATCGGGGCTCGAGGCGCGCAGCTTGCCGAAGAACTCCGGCCCATCCTTGCTGTCGGCGACACTTCCGCTGAAATAGAGCTGAGCGCCGGTGATGCCGACCCTGAGGCCGGCGCCCGCGGGCCGCTTGCCGCCGAGCCGCTCGAGCGAGGCGTCGAGGGTGAGCGGCAGCTTGCCGGCCAGCGCGCGCCCTTGAGCGCGGAAAGGTCCGCTCGGCGAGCCCGCGTTGAGCCCGCCATTGATTTGGCCGAGGGCCCATACCCTTCCCGTCTTGGCGTCACGGTAGCTGACCGCGCCGTCTTCGATGGTGACATGGTCGAGCTGCAGCCAGGAGGGCAGCGGCGCCGGAGCGCCGCCGGCGGCGGCGGGATTGCCGGCGCTGCCGGCGTCCTCGCCCGGTGCCGACGGGGCGGAGGCAGCGCCGGCGGGAGCGAACTGCCAGTTGCCGCGCCCGTCGGCAAGACGCTCGAGGTTGAGCTGCGGCTCGATGAGGGCGAGGCTCTCGATCTGGATGCGGCCGGCGAGAAGAGAGGCGAAGGCAACATGGACTTCGAGCGCCTTGAGCCGCAGCAGGTCGGGGCTCGCCGATCCGGGCAGGCTGGCGAGCCGCACGCCGCTCATCGAGAGCCGCGGCGTCGGCAGGATGGCGAGCGCCACGTTGCCCTCGATCGCGAGCGGACGCCCGGTCGCCTCCTCGACCCGGCGGGCGACCTCGCCCTTATAGCGATTCCAGTCGATGAAGCTCGGGGCGACGAGAGCGGCCACGACGAGCAGCGCCACCAAGATGCCGAGGGCGGTCAGCAGATGCTTCACGTCTGGCGACTCCCGAGCTCGCCTCTTAATCCCGGCCAGCAGAGGAAACGGGCGGCCCTTGCTCGACCCGCAGATTGCCGCAAAACCGACGCAGCGAAAATGCTTCCCCCCGTCTCCGGCGCCGCTCTCGCCGAAGTCGGTTGGGACGCGGCCGCGCGCCGCACGCCCGTCATGAGCGCGCTCGGATGCTAGGGAAGCCTTGTGACGACTTTATGGCGAACCCGCGCCGCGAGACCCGCCGGATGCATGGAGCGGGCAAACTCTCTTTGCCCGCGCACAAGGCGCCACGCTACATCCTCAGCACCTTGCCCGGGTTCATCAAATTGTCCGGGTCGATGGCGCGCTTGAGCTGGCGCATGACGCTGACCGCCTCGCCATGCTCGGCGAGGAGAAAATCCATCTTGCCCATGCCGATGCCGTGCTCGCCGGTGCAGGTGCCGTCCATGGCGAGTGCACGCATGACCATGCGCTCATTCAGCGTCTCCGCCTCGTGCCGCTCGGCCTCGCTCTCCGGGTCGATGAGGAAGAGGAGATGGAAATTGCCGTCCCCCACATGGCCCACGAGCGTGATCGGCATGGACGCCTTGCCGATGTCCTCGTAGGTCTCGAGGATGCAGTCGGCGAGGCGCGAGATCGGCACGCACACGTCGGTCGAGATGCCGCGGCAGCCGGGCCTCAAGTTGAGCGAGGCGAAATAGAGATCATGCCGGGCCTGCCAGAGCTTGCTGCGGTCCTCGGGACGGGCGGCCCAGCGGAAGTCGTTGGCCCCGCGCTCGCCGGCGATCCCTTGCACGGTCTCCACCTGCTCCTTGACGCCGCTCTCGCTGCCGTGGAACTCGAAGAAGAGCGTGAAGGACTCGGGGTAATCGAGCTTGGAATAGCGATTGATCGCCCGCATCGCGTGCGGATCGATGAGCTCGATGCGCGCGATGGGGATGCCAATCTGGATGGTCTGGATCACCGTGCGCACCGCCGCGTCCAGGCTCGGAAACGGGCACACGGCGGCGAGGATCGCCTCGGGAATGCCGTAGAGGCGCAGCGTCACCTCGGTGATCACGCAAAGGGTTCCCTCGGAGCCGACGAAGAGGCGCGTCAGGTCGTAGCCGGCCGCCGACTTCCGCGCGCGCCTGGCGGTGCGCACGATGCGCCCGTCGGGCAGCACCACGGTGAGCGCCAAGACGTTCTCGCGCATGGTGCCGTAGCGCACCGCATTCGTCCCCGAGGCGCGCGTCGCCGCCATGCCGCCCAACGAGGCATCGGCACCGGGATCGATCGGGAAGAAGAGCCCGGTGTCCCTGATGTACTGGTTCAGCTGCTTGCGCGTGACGCCGGCCTGGACCGTGCAGTCGAGGTCCTCCGCATTCACGCGCAGGACCTTGTTCATCTGGCTCACGTCGATGCAAAGACCGCCGTGGATCGCGAGCACGTGGCCCTCGAGCGAGGTTCCCGTCCCGAAGGGGATGACCGGCACCTTGTACCGCGCGCAGAGCTTGACGATCTCGCTCACTTCCTCGGTCGAGTGGGCGTAGGCGACCGCATCGGGTGGTGCTGGACGGAAGCTCGACTCGTCCTTGCCGTGAAGCTGGCGCACCGCCATCGCCGTGGTGAAGCGCTCGCCGAGCAACGCCTTGAGCTCGTGGGCGGCGGCTGTGGGCAGCCTCGGCTCGGCGGCGATCTTCGGCTGGACGGACATTTCCTCTCCTCTCCCGCGGCACCGGCAGCGGCACTGCTCCCCTCATCTACTCCGGGGAGGGTAGTGGGGCAAGGGGCGCCAACCGCGGTCGTCCCGGCACCCCCATCTGCTAAGATGCTCGCGCCATGATCTCGACTTCGATGCGGCGGCCATGAGCGCCAAGGCGATCCTCGAGCGGCCCTCGCCCAATTGGGACGCGCGCGCGCGCGGCGGGCCGATCGACATTCTTCTCCTCCATTACACGGGCATGCAAAGTGCCGGTGCGGCACTCGAGCGCCTCTCAGACCCGGCTGCCCGGGTGAGCAGCCATTATCTCATCGACGAGGACGGCACCTGCTATCGCCTCGTTGCGGAGGAAAGGCGCGCCTGGCACGCGGGCGAGAGCTTCTGGGCGGGGGCGCGCGACATCAACGCGCGCTCGATCGGCATCGAGCTCGTCAACCCGGGCCACGAGTTCGGCTATCGCGATTTCCCCAAGGCGCAGATCGCCGCACTCGAGGCGCTCGCCAAGGACATCCTCGCGCGCCACCCGATCCCGCGCGCGCGCGTGCTCGGGCATTCCGACGTGGCCCCCTTGCGCAAGCAGGACCCGGGCGAGCGCTTCCCTTGGGCGCACCTCGCGCGGCACGGCATCGGCCTCTGGCCCGAGGCCGGCTTTCGCTCCTCGCCCCAGGCGGAGATGCTGACGAGCGGCATGTCGGGGCCGGCGGTGGTGCAACTGCAGCTCGCCCTCGCCGGCTACGGCTACGGGGTCGAGGGGAGCGGGCTTTACGATCCCTTGACCGAGGCGGTCGTCGCCGCCTTCCAACGCCATTTCCGCTCATCCCTCGTCGACGGCAGGGCCGATGGCGAGAGCCAAAGCCTGCTCTACCACCTGCTTGAGCTCAAGGAGCGCGCCGAGAGGCTTGATTCCCGCTAGCCTCAGAGCCTACCTCTATGGGGCCAGACGGCCGGATGGCTGCCTTCCGCGCGATCCGCTTGCAAGCTCGCGCGGGGGGAGGAAAGTCCGGGCTCCATGGAAACGCGGTGCCGGGTAACACCCGGCGGGGGCGACCCCAGGGACAGTGCCACAGAAAGCAAACCGCCGGCCAGCCGACGAGGTGCCGGCAAGGGCGAAACGGGGCGGTAAGAGCGCACCGCGCCCCCGGCGACGGGGGCGGCAGGGCAAACCCCACCGGGAGCAAGACCAAGTAGGGACGGCCGCCCGCCTCCTCTTTCGCGAGAGGTAGGGGGCAGGCGGGTTTCCACGCCGCCGTCCGGGTCGGTCGCGCGAGGCGCCCGGCAACGGGCGTCCCAGATGAATGGCCATCCCCTGCAATGCTGCAGGGACAGAACCCGGCTTACAGGCCGTCTGGCATTTCATTCTTTCCCGCAGCCCAAGCGCAGGCCACGGCGCTGGCATTCGTCCTCGCTTCGGCGGCTCCAGCGCCTGCGTTCTTGCTTCAAACCGAGCTTGAAGTTGGAAGTTCCGCAATTGGAACAAAGTAGGAACATAGTTTTGCCGCAATTTAGCGAAAGATAGTGGGCCATGCCCCCAGAAAGACCAGATTTTGATTTTCTCTCACCTTGCCGGTCCCAAATCGAGCTGCGGAAAACTTCTTGAATAACCAGGGATTTACTGTGAAAATCCATTGACGCCCATATAGTCCCATGATATCCCATACTATCCCACACTGCATAGACTGCCTCCGTGGGCTACGGCAGTCGCTTTGTGGGGGGGTCTGACCGCGGGGGCGGTCGGAGTGGGGGCGGCATGGCGCTGTTCGTGGGGACAGTCGTTAACAAGGTCGACCGCAAGGGGCGTGTCTCCGTGCCGGCGAGCTTCCGTGCCGCGCTAGTGGGCCAAAGCTTCGCCGGTATCGTCGTCTTCCCTTCCTACAAGCACAAGGCACTTGAATGCTGCGCCATCGACTTCATGGAGCAGCTGTCCCTAAGCCTTTATGAAATCGACACTTTTTCAGCCCAGCAAGACGACCTCGCAGAGACGATCTTCGGCGAGGCGCATCAGCTCCCATTCGATTCCGAGGGGCGCATCATGCTGCCCGCCCCCCTCCTCGAGCATGCCGAAATCGGCGAGATGGCCGCCTTCGTGGGCCGCGGCCCGCGCTTCCAGATTTGGCAGCCCAAAGCGCGCGAGGCCTTTGCCGCGTCGGTGCGCGAGCGGGTGCTGCGTGAGAACCCGACGCTCAGGGTGCGGCCGCCCAAAGGGCCGCCTGGCGGCCCCGGCGGCGAGAGCGGCGGAGGCGAGCCATGACGGAGGCGCTCTCAGCCGGTGCGCGCGGGGTGCGGGGCGGCCACGTCCCGGTGCTGCTCGGCGAGGTGCTCGAAATCCTCGCCCCGCGCGACGGCGGCATCTATGTGGACGGTACCTTCGGCGCGGGCGGCTACAGCCGCGCACTCCTCGAGGCCGCTCGGTGCACCGTATGGGGCATCGATCGCGATCGCTCGGCGGCTGCGCACGGGGCCGAGATGGCGCGCCGTTACCGCGGCCAGCTCACCGTGCTCGCCGGCCGCTTCGGCGAGATGGACCGTCTGCTCGAAGACCATCGCGTGAGCGCCGTCGACGGGGTGGCACTCGACCTCGGCGTCTCCTCGACGCAGATCGACGAGCCGGCGCGCGGCTTCTCGTTTCGCTCCGATGGCCCGCTCGACATGCGTATGGGCGAAGAAGGCCCGACCGCGGCCGAGCTCGTCAACCGCTTGGCCGAGGGCGAGCTCGCGCGCATCATTCGCGACTTTGGCGAGGAGCGCTTCGGGCGCCAGGTCGCGCGAGCCATCATCACCGCGCGCGCCAAGGCGCCGATCGCGACGACGGGACAGCTCGCCGCCATCGTGCGCAGCGTCGTGCGCGCGGGCGCCGACGGCATCGACCCCGCGACGCGTACCTTCCAGGCGCTTCGCATCGAGGTGAACGACGAGCTCGGCGAGCTCGATCGCGGGCTCGCGGCTGCCGAGCGTCTGCTCAAGCCGGGCGGCCGCCTCGCCGTCGTCGCCTTTCATTCGCTCGAGGATCGCCGGGTGAAGCGCTTCATGAAGGGCCGCAGTGCGGCGGGCCGCGTGCGCTCGCGTCTCCTTCCCGGCGAGCGCCCCGAGTGCCCGGCGAGCTTCCGTCTCATCACCAAGAAGCCGATCCGGCCGGGCGAAGGCGAGCTCGCCGCCAATCCGCGCGCGCGCTCGGCCCGCTTGCGCGCGGCCGAGCGCACCGCGGCACCCCCTTGGTCCGCGGAGGCGGCCTCATGATGCGCCGTGCCGTCTGGCTTTGGCTCTGCGTGGCGCTCGGCCTCGGCTTTGGGGTCTACGAGCTCAAGCTCCAGGTGCAGGGGCTCGAGCAGCGCTTGGCCAAGGCCAACCGCGACATCCTCGCGGACGAGGAGGCCATCCACGTGCTCAAGGCCGAGTGGAGCTACCTCAACGAGCCGGAGCGCATCGACACGCTGGCCCGCAAGTACCTCGATATGGTGCCCCTCGCGGGCGGCCAATATGGCTCTTTCGACGCGCTGGCAGAGCGCGGCGACGGCGCTGACGCGGGCCCGAATGCCGCTCAGCCGGCAACCCCGTCCCTGCCCGTGCCCGTGGCGCGGCCGAAGCCGCCCAAGGGCAATCGGGTCACTCTCGCGAGGGAAACCCAATGATCACCTTCCGGCGCAAGCATCCGTGCCATCCCCACCACGATGCCGCCTACAACGGTGGCTCGGTTCGGCTCGAGGGCGCCTACAAAGAGATGCTCGAGACCGGCCGCAATCGCCTCGTGCTGTGCGCGGCCCTCTTCGCCATCGCCTTTGCAGCCCTCTCGCTCCGCCTCGTCGATGTCACGGTCATCAGCCAGCCGCGCGAGCCGCAGCTCGACCGCGCCGACCGCCCGGTCATCCTGCCGCTCGAGCGCGCCGACATCCTCGACCGCAACGGCGTGCTGCTTGCCACGAGTCTGACGACGGCCTCGCTTTACGCCGATCCCAAGGAGGTGCGCGATCCGGAGGCGGCGGCGCGCCAGCTCGTCACGGTACTCCCCGAGCTCAAGATGGCGGAGGTCGTCGGCAAGCTGAGGAGCGAGCGCCGCTTCGTCTGGCTGCAGCGCACGCTCACGCCGCGCCAGGAGTACGAGGTCAATCGCCTGGGCATTCCCGGCTTCTATTTCCAGCGCGAGGACCGGCGCGTCTATCCGCATGGGGTCTTGACCGCGCACGTCGTCGGCTTTACCAACGTCGACAATCAAGGCATGGCCGGCATCGAGCGCCACTTCGAGGACACGCTCTCGAAAGGCGGCGCTCCGCTCGTCCTCTCGCTCGATCTGCGCATCCAGCACGTCCTGCGCGAGGAGCTGCTCGACGGCATGCGGGAATTTCGCGCGCACGCCGCCGGTGGGGTGGTGCTCGACGCCCGCACCGGCGAGGTGCTGGCGCTCGTTTCGCTTCCCGACTTCGACGCCAACAAGGCGGGCGAGGCAAGCGATGATGCCCGCTTCAACCGCGTGACGCTTGGCGTTTACGAGATGGGATCGATCTTCAAGGTTTTCACCGCGGCAATGGCGCTCGAGACAGGGACCTCCAAGCTCACTTCGAGCTACGACGCAACCCAGCCCCTCCACATCGCCCGCTTCACCATCAGCGACTACCACGCGAAACGGCGCTGGCTCACCGTGCCGGAAATCTTCATGTACTCCTCCAACATCGGCGCCGCACGCATGGCGCTCGAGGCTGGGGGTGCCGTTCAGGAGCGCTTCCTGCGACGGCTCGGCCTGCTCTCCCCCGCCAAGATCGAGCTCAGCGAGACGGGCACGCCCGAGTACCCCGCCCTGTGGCGGCCCATCAACACCATGACGATCGCCTTCGGCCACGGCGTCTCCGTCGAGCCGTTGCAGGTGGCGGCCAGCACCGCCGCCGTGGTTGACGGCGGCATCCTTCACGACCCGACTTTGCTCAAGCGCCGGGCGGGCGAAGGCGCATCGGGCGTGCGCGTCATCTCCGAGCGGACCTCGGACGAGATGCGCCGCCTGATGCGCCTGGTCGTGACCGACGGCACGGCGAAAGAGGGGGCGATCCCGGGCTATCTCTTGGGCGGCAAGACGGGCACCGCCGAAAAGGCCGTGCGCCACGGCTACGCCAAGAAGGAGCTGCTCAGCTCCTTTGTAGGCGCCTTTCCGATCACCAAGCCGAAATATGTCGTGCTCGCCTTCTTCGACGAGCCGCACGGCACGGCGAAGACCCACGGCTACGCGACCGGGGGATGGACCGCAGTACCCGTGGTCAACCGGGTCGTCCAGCGTATCGCCCCCATCCTCGGCGTCATGCCCGTCGACGAGAAGGACCCCGACGTGGAGAAAGCGCTTTGGGTGCAGATCAACCCGCAGGAACGTAAGCTTGCGCTTAACTGAGCTGATGAACGGGCCCGCAGCACTCGCTTCGAACAACTCAGCACGCGCCGAGCTGGACGTTCTCGGCTTGACCGCGGACTCGCGGCAGGTCAAGCCGGGCTATCTCTTTGCTGCCCTCCCCGGCAGC
>JGI12269J14319_10004950_pt1 | contig 11975 bp, 8 predicted proteins | sample PeaSoiSIISIP2007_FD_14319 | JGI IMG/M metagenome (IMG submission 14319) | reverse complement strand
CGCCCGCCTCGGCCGCTTCGACTCGTCCATCGCCGCCGCCGTTTCCGAGGCGTTCGGGGGCGACGAGGACGGGATAAGGAGGCGCATGGAGGACGGCGAATTCGGGTTCCGCCGGCTCGGCGGGGACGATTCGGGCGCAGGCTCGGCGGCGGGGGTAAAGGACCTGTTCTCCAGGATTGTCAGCATCGACAACGTCCAGGTGGCGGGCGGGGACGTGAAGTCGCCCATCGCGACGCTGCTCGTCGGCGGCTGGGCGATGCAGTTCCTGCTCTTCGCGGTCACCGGGTCGGCCACGGCGCTGTTCCGCGAAAAGGAGCACGGGATCTTTCATCGCGTGCTGTCGGCCCCCGTGACGCGCAGCGACATTCTCTGGAGCAAGTTCCTCTACGGGATTTGCCTCGGGCTCCTCCAGCTTTTGATCCTCTTCCTTGCCGGCCACCTCCTCTTCGGAATCGAGATCGTCGCCCACCTCGGTCTCCTCGTGGTCGTATGCGTGTTCGCTGCCGCGGCGTGCACCTCGTTCGGCATGCTGATCGCCGCGATCTCGCCGACCCAGGAGTCCGCCCGGGGGCTTTCGACCTTTGTCATCCTGCTGATGTGCGCCGTCGGCGGGGCCTGGTTTCCCGTCAGCTTCATGCCGGAGTTCATCCAGCGGTTCAGCAAGCTCACCCTTGTATACTGGTCAATGGAGGGATTCAGCCAGGTGCTCTGGTCCCACGACACCCTTGTCGAACTCCTTCCCACACTGGGTTACCTCTCGCTGATCACGGCGATCGTGATGGGCGTCTCCGTGTGGAGGTTCGCCAAGGGCGGAATCTTCGACTGAGGGCCGCGGAGGCCCAAATTTCCTTTGCCGACGGGCTCCCCGCGGGCGAAGGTGGGAGGCTTCACATGGCCGAGGACATTGCCACCCTGATCACCGCAATCGCTGTGCGCGCCCGCGCGGCCTCGCTCGCGCTCGCGGTCGCCCCGGCGAAGGCAAGGAACGCGGCGCTGGCGGACCTCGCCGGGCGGATCGACCTCTCCCACGATGCCCTTCTCGGGGCGAACCGGCGCGATCTTGCCGCGGCGCAGGCGGCCGCGCTGACGCCGGCCGAGGTCGACCGCCTGAACCTGACGCCGGCGCGCCTCGGGCACCTTGCGGAGTCGGTGCGGCAGGTGGCCGCCCTGCCCGACCCGCTCGGGGAGGTCCTGGAGGAGACGATTCGCCCGAACGGCCTCAGGCTGCGCAAGGTCCGGGTGCCGATCGGCGTCATCTGCGTCATCTTCGAGGCCCGGCCGAACGTCACCGTGGACTGCGCGGCCCTGTGCCTCAAGAGCGGCAACGCCGCGATCCTGCGCGGGGGACGCGAGATCTTCGAGACCAACACGGCCCTCGCCGTGCTCATCTCGGAGTCGATCGCGTCCGCCGGGCTCCCGCGCGACTGCGTGCAGCTGATCCCGACGACGGACCGGGCCGCGCTTGACGTCCTGCTAAGGCTCGATTCCCACATCCACTGCATCATCCCCCGCGGGGGCGAGGGCCTCATCCGGTTCGTCGCCGAGAACAGCACGATACCGGTCATCAAGCACTTCGAGGGGGTCTGCTTCGTTTACGTCGACAAGGCCGCGAATCCCGCGATGGCCGAGTCGATCGTGGTCAACGCAAAGACCCAGCGGCCGGGAGTGTGCAATGCGGCCGAGCAGCTTCTCGTCCACGCGGGCGTCGCGGGCACGATCCTCCCGCGGGTGGGCGCCGCGCTTGCAGCAAGGGGCGTGCGCCTGCGGTGCGACGGCGCCTCGGCGGCGATACTGTCGGGCGCCGGGATAGCCCACGAACCGGCCTCGCCCGGGGACTTCACGGCGGAATTCCTCGACCTCGTCGTCGCGATCCGGGTTGTGGGCACGCTCGACGAGGCCATTGCGACGATCAACCGGGATGGATCCGCCCACAGCGACGCGATCGTGACTGCCGACGAGGCCGCCGCGGGCAGGTTCCTCGCGGCGGTCGACAGCGCCGCCGTGTTCTGGAACGCAAGCACCCGATTCAACGACGGATTTGAGTTCGGATTCGGAGCCGAGATCGGGATAAGCACGGACCGCCTCCACGCGCGCGGGCCTATGGGGCTGCGCGAGCTGTGCAGCTACAAGTGGCTCGTGACCGGGACGGGCCAGATCCGGGAATGAGGCGCGCCGCGCCCGGCCGCCCGCAGTCCCGAATCCGGCAAACATCCTCCAAGGATAGGGTTGCGTGGAACACTTACCCGCGCTAGGTTTCTGCCTAGAGAGTCATCATGAACCGCGCCTTAAAGATACTCCTCGCGATCATGGCCGCGGCAGCGCCCGCGGCGGCCCAGGACTCGGCGCCCCCGACGCCCACGCCAGCCGATCCCGGACAGGCGACGACACCGGCCTCCGGCGCAGCCGCGGGCGACGCCTCGAGCGTCGTGCTCGCGCAGAAGCCCCCGGCACTCGCGCCGATGCGGGCTGGCAACGGGGACGACGGCGGCAGGGCCGTTTCCTCGAAGATCGCCGCCGACCTGGCCTCGGAGATGCCCAAGTACGCGCCCCCGACGCCGACGCCGGCCGTCACCGCCGAGCCCCAGGACATGCGCGACATCGACAAGCCTAGGAATGAGATCAAACGGCTGCCCCAGTACGTGGTGCGCGAATCCCGGCCCCTTGTGTTCCGCAATCGCGACCTCTTCACGACCGAGGGGCTCGTCAACCTGTCGTTCAAGAGTCATCCCGGGCTCCTTTTCGGTAACTTCCTGGGCCTCAACTCCGGAATCGCCTATCAGATGTACCTGGACGAGCAGCGCCAGACGAACATGGACGACCTGACCGACACGGCCCGCGCGATGGCGCGGGGGGGCGACTCGGCCGAAAGCGCATACATTCTGAAGGAGAGCCAGGAAACCTACATGCGGCCCATCGAGGAGACCTGGACCGGCCCCGGGGGCAACGGAGGCTTTTCGGGGGGCGGCGGTCGGTGACCGAGACGCTGATCCTGCGGGAACTGCTGGCAGCCGAGCCGGGCTGGGTTTCGGGCGGGGCGATCGCAACGAAGCTCGGCGTCAGCCGCGTCTCGATTTGGCACCAGATGGAGAAGCTGCGCGCCCAGGGCTTCGCCTTCGAGGCCCTGCCCGCGCGGGGCTACCGCCTCTCCGGGCGCCCGAGAATGCTGCACGCGGGGCTCGTGGAGGCGCAGCTCAAGGTCCGCCGGAAGGGCTTCACCTTCGAGATCCTGGACGAGGTCGACAGCACGAACGAGGAGGCCGCCCGGCAGCTCGCGGCCGGGCGCGCGGCGCCCTTCGCCGTGTTCGCGCACAAACAGTCCAGGGGGCGGGGCCGGTTCGGCCGCGTCTGGCACAGCGAGGCGAACGGCAACCTCTATTCGAGCTTCGCGTTCCGCCCCAGGATCGCGCCCGAGCGGATGCAGACCTTCACGCTCTGGATGGGGGTGACGATCTGCGAGCTCGTCTCCAAGTTCGTCCCCGTGCGCCCCGGGATCAAGTGGCCGAACGACATTGTCTTCGAGGGCCGGAAGGCCGGCGGGATGCTCACCGAGGCGCGCGTGGACGCGGACGAGATACGCGACCTGGTCTTCGGCCTCGGGCTCAACGTGAACAGCCCCCCCTATGGCTGGCCCCCCGAACTGGGCAGGCGCGCGGTCTCGCTTTCCGAGCTCGCGGGCGCCCCCGTCGACCTGAACCGGCTCACGGCCGCGCTCATCGGCCGCGTCCTCATGGCCTACGAGCGGTTTGCCGAGGGGGAGCACGTCGACGCGTTCGTGGAGCTCTGGAACCGGTACGACGTCCTGCGGGGCCGCGAGGTCACCCTGACCGCGGGCGGCCGCAGGAGGCGCGGCAGGGTCCTCGGCGTGGACGACGTGGGCTCGCTGCTGCTGCGCGGCGAGCACGGCCAGACGCGCGGATACCGCGCAGGCGAGGTGACGGTTGAAAAGGGCGGCTGAGGCCGCGGTCTCCCGAGCCCCCACTGGCATGTCCGAAGCCCCCGCGCAGCCGGCCATCGAAGTCTCCCACCTCGTCAAGACGTACGCGGGCGTGACGGCCGTCAACGACATCAGCTTCACGGTCCCGCGAGGCGAGATCCTAGGGTTCCTCGGGCCGAATGGCGCGGGCAAGTCGACCACGATGCGGATCCTCACGGGATACCTTCCCGCGACTTCCGGGCAGGTGTCGATCTGCGGATTCCGCGTCGCCGACGAGGCCGACGCGGTCAAGCGGCGGGTGGGCTACATGCCGGAGAACAACCCCCTTCCCGAGGACATGCGGGTCAGCGAGTACCTGTATTTCCGGGGCAGGCTGAAGGAGGTCCCGAGGCGCAAGCTGGGCTCGAGGATAGACGAGGTCCTCGAGCTGTGCGACCTGAAGCGCGTCCGCCACAAGATCATCGGCAAGCTCTCAAAGGGGTTTCGCCAGCGCGTCGGCATCGCCGAGTCCGTGCTCGCCGAGCCGCCGGTCATCATCATGGACGAGCCGACGATCGGCCTCGACCCCCACCAGATCCTCATCGTGCGCGACCTGATCGCCAGCCTGCGCGGGCGGATGACCGTCCTCATCTCGAGCCACATCCTGCCCGAGATCGAGATGACGTGCGACCGCGTGCTGATCATCAACCAGGGCCGGATCGTCGCCCAGGGGACCCCCGCCGACCTCCGGCGCGAGGTCCTGGGGCAGTCGGCCTACGAGATCGAGGCCGCGGGCCCGCTGGGATCGCTGGCGTTCGTCCTGGGTTCCATCGTCCCCGGGCTTTCCGTCGCCTCCGAGGGTCCCGCGGACGAGCTGGGCTTCAGGAAGATCAAGCTTAAGACGATCAGCGAGGAGGACGCGGGCGAGGCGATCCTGCGCGCGTGCCTATCCGAGGGATTGCGGGTCCGCGCCCTAAGCAAGGCGCGCCCGACGCTGGAGGACGTCTTCCTGGCGGCGACGCGCAGGAGCTGGGATGCCGTGGTGGAGGACTCCAAGGCCGGGGGGGGCCCATGAGGCATTTCTTCACGATCCTGGCCCACGAGGTCCGCATGCTGCTCGTCAGCCCGAGCACCTACGTCGCGGGCGTCTCCTTCCTCGCGGTCATGGGCTTCATCTTCACCAACATCCTCGAGAAGTACAGCACGGCGCCGCAGGACGTCTCGCCTGCATCGGTCTTCTTCTCCGTCTATTTCCTGCCGGTGATATTCATGGTGCCGCTTCTCACGATGAAGTGCCTGGCCGAGGAGCGCCGGCTGGGGACCATCGAGACCCTCCTGACGACGCCCGTCACGACGACCGAGGTCGTGCTGGGCAAGTACGGCGCGGCCTACCTTCTCTACCTGGCCTTTTGGGCGTCCACCTCGGGGCTCTTTTACATCCTCAAGCGGTTTGCGGGCGACCCGCGCCTGATCGACCCGGGGCCGATTCTCGGCGGCTACCTNTTCATCGCGGTCTCGGGGCTNCTNTTCATCTCGATCGGCGTCTTCACGAGCGCCCTCTCGCGCAACCAGGCCGTCGCGGGNCTTCTNTGCACCACGATNCTGATCGGGNTCATATTNGGCGGGCGCTACCTNGGNAGCGTCGCGTGGCTCGACCGCGAGTCGCTGGCGCCGATCAAGGCCGCGGTGTCCTATGCCCAGGTTTCCCAGCATTTCCTGGACTTCACCCGCGGGGTCGTCGACACGCGCGAGCTCCTCTTCTACCTGAGCGGCACCGTCCTCGCCCTGATCTTCAGCATCCTCAGCGTCGAGGCGAAGCTGCTCCACAGCTAGCCCGGACCCACCCCGTGATCGACAGCTTCCGAGCCGCCCGATGGATCCGAACACTCAACCTGGTTCTGCAGGCCGTGCTCTTCATGACGCTCGTCGGCGGCCTGAACTACCTCGCGAGGAGCCACGCGTGGCGCTTCGACCTCACGCGCTACCGCCGGTATTCGCTCTCGGCCGAGACGCTTTCCTACCTGCGCGAGCTGACCCGGCCGATCCACATCGTCGTGACCTCGGACGGCCAGACGGACGATCCCGAGGTCGAGGGCCTGCTGCGCGAATACGTCTATGCGACCGAGGCCAACCCCACGGGGCAGGTGACGGTCGAGTACGTTGACATCTACCAGGACCGGCGCAGGACCGAGAAGTACGGGGTCGAGCAGCCGGGGATGGTCCTGTTCCAGTGCAGCGACAAGCGGCGCGTCCTCACCGTTTCGGACCTCTACCGGGCGGAGAACAAGGTCCGCAAGGCGTTCGTTGGCGAGCAGGCCGTGACGGACGCCATCCTCGACGTGTCCAACCCCGAGAGGAAGAAGATCTACTTTCTCATCGGCCACGGGGAGCTGCGCCCGGACGACGTCGATCCGGCGCGGGGCCTTTCGCTCGTCCGCGACCAACTGCGCCTGCGCAACTACGACGTCGACATGCTCGACCTCGTCACGGCGCGCAAGGTACCGGCCGACGCCGCGCTGCTCGTGAGCGTCGCGCCGCAGGACGCGTATACGCCCTACGAGCAGGAGGTGCTCAGGCAGTACCTGGGCGCGCAGGCCGGCAGGCTGATCCTGTTCATCCAGGCGGGGACGCAGCCCGGCCTCAGGGACCTGCTTATTGACGACTGGGGCATCCTCGTGGACGACGACCTGGTCATCGACCTGGGATCCGACAACATGACCGAGGACGGCGACCTCATCATACTCGCGTTCGCGCAGCATCCGATCACGCAAGCCCTGCTCGATTACAGGGAGCCGCTGCGGATCGGCAATGCGCGCAGCGTGCGGCCGCTGCCCGGGCGCCCCGCCGAGGGCGGGCTCACCGTCGTGACGCTCGCGGCAACGTCGACCACGGCCTGGGGAGAGATCGACTTCCGCCAGCGCGGGATCCAGCAATTCACACCCGGGGTCGACATCAAGGGCCTGCCCCAGATGGAGCCCCCGAACAGGCTGGGGATCGCGGTCGCCTCCGAGAAGGTCGCCGTCCGGGGCAGCCTGGCTCTGAGCGTCCCCGGCGGCCGGATCGTGGTGGTCGGCACGGGCGACATGATATCCAACGCGAGGATCATCAACACCGGCTCGGAGGCGCTCTTCCTGGGGGCGGTCAATTGGACGGTCGGGCGCGATACGGCGCTAAACGTCCCGTCGCGGCCCATCGACCGATTCCAGCTTTCGCTCAGCGCCGGCGAGCTCGCCCGGCTGCGCTACACCCTCATGCTCGCGCTGCCCGGCATTGCCGCCCTCATGGGCATCGCCGTATACTGGGCGAGGAGAAGCTAGCGACCGTAACGCCGCACCGAACACCCGCCCCACCGAAATGCGCTCCAAAGTCACGCTCGTCCTCGTCTTCCTGAATGTCGCGCTGTTCTTCTTCATATTCTACTTCGAGCGGGACTGGAGGATCGAGCGGGCGTCCCTCGAGGCGCGGCGCAGGGTCCTCGGCCCCGAGGCTTCCGACATCCGGACCCTCGAGGTCTCGGGACCCCCGCAGGGGCCCAACTACAGCCTCGAGCGCAGGGGTGACACCTGGTACCTGACGAAGCCCGTCGAATGGCCCGCGAACCCGAACGCGGTCAGCGGGATACTCAACGAGCTCCAGTTTCTTGAGCACGAGACAAGCTTCGGCACCCGCGACCTGGAGAAGAACGGCCAGAAGCTCGCCGACTACGGCCTCGACCAGCCCAAGCTGACGGTGACCTTCTCGTCCGGCGAGGCGGGCGCCCCCGGTGCGCCGGCCCCGAGGACCACCGTCTTGCGCATCGGGGACACGACAACGGTCGGCAAGCACCTCTACCTGCTGTCGCCGGACGGCGAGCGCGTCCACGTGGTCGGCCGTTCGCTCGCCGACAGCCTCTCCGTGCCGTTCGACCAGCTGCGCTCCGACATCGTGTTCTCAATCCCCGTGTTCGAGGCCCGGTCCCTCAGCCTCCAGACGGCCGCGCCCTCCGGCGTCCGGGTCCGGCTTCACCGCGAGGGAAGCCGGTGGTCGTTCGAGACCCCGGTGATCGCGCGGGCCGGCAAGAACGCGACCGAGCTCGCGATCAACGGCCTCGACTCGCTGCGCGTGAAGACGTTCGTCCTTCAGAACCCGCCCGCGGCCGCGCCATCCGCCGCGTCGCTCCTGCGCGTCACGATCGAGGGCAACAACAGGCACGAGACGCTTTTCGTGGGGGGACCGTCGGAGGGCGAGCAGAACTACTACGCCCAGCTGGAGGACCGACACGCGGTCTTCACGGTGGCGATCCCGAAGGTGCTCATGGACACGCTGCGCAACGCCCCGGACGAGCTGCGCGACCGCCACGTCATGGATTTCGACGCGAACGCCGTCACGTCGATCGCGCTCTCGGCCCCGAACATGCCGGAACTCGACCTCCAGCGCCTCGAGTCGGCGGCCGGGGGCCAGGTCGCGGGTTGGCAGATCATCCGGCGCGGCGGCGCCGCGGCGGGACCGCAGACCCTGCCGGCGGACACGGCGGCCGTTCAGCGGCTTCTCGACCAGCTCGAGACCCTGAACGCGCTCAAGTTCCAGAGCGACGCCCCAACGAACGCCGACCTCGAGGACTGGGGGTTCAACCGGCCCGAGAGGGAGATCGCGCTCACGCTGGCGGGAACGGCGATCACCCAGGTGACGCTGCAGATAGGCCTTCCCACGAATCGCAGGAACGTCGCGTACGCGCGGATCGCGGGCTCGTCCTCGGTCTACGCGGTGGAGCCCGACATCCTTCGCGAGACGGGCGCGACGCCCCTCGCCTGGCGCGAACGGCTGCTCAGCTCCATCCCGGCGTCGGCCCGCATCACGTCGCTGACCCTGGTCAACACGGCCGACGGCTCGGTCATCTATGCGCACAAGCTCGCGGACGCCGAGACCTGGGACGGCGCTCTCGCCGCCGAGCCCGCCCCGAGGAGGGCGGCGCTGGCAACGGTCCTCTCGCAGCTGCGCCTCCTGCGCGCCGCGGGCTTCGTGCAGGACGGCTTCCCGGAGAAGGTTATCGCCGCTGGCGAGATGCGGCCGTGGCGTTTCCGAATGGACGCGACGGTCGCGCTCCCCGGCGGCCCGGGGCCCGGGCAGGTCAACACGATGACGCTGTGGTTCGCCGAACGCACCGGCTCCACGGAACAACTTGCGGGCTCTAGGGATTTTGGGGCCGTGTTCATGATCGAGCAGCCGCTCCTAGACGCCCTTTGGACGCTGACGCAGCCCTGACCGGATGCTCGCGGGAATCAAAAGGTCCTGCATAGCGGGCGTCCGCCAATGCGCATCCGGGCTGCTGGGGGCGGCCGTGTGGTCGACGTGGCTCGCCCTCGTGCTGCTCCTGGCATTCCAGGTCTATATCGCGTCGGTCAGGGAGCTCGAGGTTCCTCGCTTCCTCCTCCTCGCGATCGAGAACCACCTCGCCGAGTCCGGCGTCTCGGTGGTCTTCGGGCGGGCGATCTTCGACCCGTCCGGGCGCGTGCTGATAGAGAAGGCGCGCTTCAAGCTGGCGTCGTTCAGCGAGCCCGTCGTGACGGCGCGCGCGATCTACATCCGGCTGGACCCGCTCGCGCTCATCGAGAGACGATTCGAGGCGAGCGAAATCCGGGCGACCGGGGCCGACCTGTTCATTCCGGCCATGCTCTCCAGGTCGGGCAGCGCCGAGAGGATTGTGCAGGACCTCGACGCCGGCTTCTCGATCACCTCCAGGGGCGACGAGTTCTCGGTCGACTACATGAACTGCCGCCTTGGGGGCGTCTGCGTCTCGGCGCACGGTGCCATCAGCGCGGGCACCGTCGCCCGGCGCGGCGGACCCGCCGCGTCCCTTCCGCTCGCGGAATTCGTGTCGAAGAACTATGTCGCCCTGAGCCGCGAGTTTTCGCGCGCCGAGGAGCAGATGTCGGTTCTGGACCGCGCCGTAGTCACGGCCGTCCTCGTCCCGTCCGCGACACGCGGCGCGATGGTGACCGCGGAGCTGCGCGCTCCCGGCCTGAAGATGTCCCGCCCCGTCGCCCTCGACGCGGAGGAGATACGCGCCTCGGCCCGGTTTCCCCTGCTCGGCAGCGAGCCGACGATGGCGTCGGCCGCCGCGTCGGCCGAGAGCCTGCAGCTGGGCGGGAGCGCCGCTGTCGCCGGCGTCCGGGGCCAGATCCGCGGCATGCTCACGATGGACACACTCTCGTTCGCCCCGAGGCAGCTCGAGATCGCGGCCGCTTCCGTCGCTGGCGAGGGCGCCCTGGTGCTCGCCCCCGTCGCAAGGCTGGCTCCGGGCAGCGGCCGCGCTTTCACCGCGGAGATCTCAGCCTGGATGTTCAACTCCCCCATATGGGCGCGCGCGGACGTCGACCCGGCATCCGAGTCGGCCGCCATCGCCTTCGACGCGTCCGTCTCGCCCGACCTCCTGGACCCGCTCTCGGCCCGGACGAAAGTCCCCATCCGGCGCTTTGTCGACTTCCCACGGGCCGTGGCGCTGGCGGGTGTCGTCCACCTTGCGCCGGGCTGGAAATTCGCGGACGCCAGGGCGCGGGTGGACGGCCGGGACCTCGTCGCCTACGGCGTGAGGATCGACGAGGCGCGCGGCATCGTGACGTTCGACGGAACGAATTTCGCCGCGCGCGAGGCGTTCGTCCTGAGCGGCGCGAATCTCGCGAGGGGCTCCTACGAGCAGGATTTCAAGACCCTGGATTTCCGCTACCTGCTCGAGGGCAGGCTGCGCCCGCTCGACATCTCTCCCTGGTTCGCCGGGGCGTGGTGGCCGAGGCTTTTCGCCGGCTTTGGCTTTCCCTCGGCCCCGCCAAATGCGACGGTCGACGTGAGGGGACGCTACCTGCACGGCAGGGTCTTCTCGGTGTTCGGTTACGCCGACGCGAGGGATCCTGTACTGCTGGGCGTCCCGTTTGACCGCGCCCGCACCCGGCTCTTCGTCGACCAGTCCGGCTGCGAGGGCCTGGAGTTCTCGGCCGCGCAGGGATCCGGGAGCGCGCAGGGCGCGTTCAAGCTGGTGACGGAACCCCTGCACGGGGCGTGGAGCGGGCTGGACATCGACATGACCTCGACGCTCGACCCGGCGCCGGCGGGCAAGCTGCTCCCCCCAGGCGGCGCGGAGGCGGTCGCGTCATTCTCCTTTGAGAGCCCGCCCTCGATCTTCGTGCGCGGTCACTTTGACGGACCCGCGGCAGCCGGGACCCGGCACAAGACGCTCCACGCGGAAGTCCGCTCGGACGCGGGCATGCGCGCCCACGGCGTCGAATTTGGCAAGGCCTCGTTCAAGTTCGACCTCCGCGACGACGACGTCGACATCGGCGAGGTCGACGCGGGCTTTGCCGGCGGCACCGCGAGCGGGACGGCGCAGTTCACGGGAACCGGCGCCGACCGGCGCCTTCGGTTCAAGGCGTCGCTCACGGGCGCCAGCCTGGGCCAGGCTGCGGCGGCGGCCGCGGGTTACGTCTCCCGTATCCCCGGGCGCTCCACGGCGCTCGCCACCTTCGCCCGCGAAAGGGCCGATGTCCGGCTCGACCTGAACGCTTCCGCCGAAGGCCGACTGGGCGAGCTCGAAACGTTCGTCGGCGACGGAACAGTCCAGATCCAGGGGGCGGAACTCGGCGAGCTATCGCTGCTGGGGGGGCTCTCCCGGCTCATGAGGGTGACCGAGCTCCGCTTCACCCAGGCCCGGGCCGAGTACAAGATCGAGAACTCCTCGCTCGTCTTCTCCGACGTGACCGTGCTCGGGGCCAATTCCGCGATCCAGGCGAAGGGCACCTACTCCATCGACAAGCGGATGCTGGATTTCTCGGCAAAGATCTCCCCCTTCCAGGAGAGCAGGTCGATCCTCCAGGTGTTCAACGCGCTCTCGGCGCCTATTTCCGCCGTATTCCGGGTAAAGCTCACCGGGAGCATCGACAAGCCGGCGTGGAGCTTTGTCTACAGCCCGCTGACCCTGCTGCGGGCGGGCGAGGTAAAGGCCGTCCCGGCGGACAAGCCCGCCCCGCCGTCGCCGCTGGCCAATCCCCCTCCCTGACAGGCAGATGAAGAAGGACGCGGGCCGGCGCGCGGG
>JGI12269J14319_10004946_pt1 | contig 11982 bp, 7 predicted proteins | sample PeaSoiSIISIP2007_FD_14319 | JGI IMG/M metagenome (IMG submission 14319) | reverse complement strand
TCGGCCCCCCGGCCGACGCCATCCGGGCCATGGGTTCGAAATCGGTGGCCAAGTCGCTGCTGCAGACCGCCGGCGTGCCGCTCACGCCCGGCTACCACGGCGCCAACCAGGACCCGAGCTTCCTGGCCACCGAGGCCGGGCGGATCGGCTTTCCGGTGCTCATCAAGGCCAGCGCGGGCGGCGGCGGCAAGGGGATGCGCCGCGTCGACCACGCCGAGGACTTTGCCGGCGCGCTGGCCGCCTGCCAGCGCGAAGCGCTCGGCGCCTTCGGCTCCGACCACGTGCTGCTCGAGAAATACCTCGTCGAGCCGCGCCACATCGAGGTGCAGATCTTCGCCGACACCCACGGCAACGTGGTGCACCTGTTCGAGCGCGATTGCTCGGTGCAGCGCCGGCACCAGAAGGTGCTCGAGGAAGCGCCGGCGCCGGGGTTGACGCCGGGGCGGCGCGCGGCGATGGGGCGCGCCGCGGTCCAGGTGGCGCGTGCCGTGGGCTACGTCGGTGCGGGCACGGTGGAATTCATCGCGCCGCGCGCGGCGCACGGCGCGGACGCGGCCGAGGTCTTCTTTTTCATGGAAATGAACACCCGCTTGCAGGTGGAGCACCCGGTCACGGAGATGATCACCGGCCTGGACCTGGTGGAGTGGCAGCTGCGCGTGGCCGCGGGCGAGTCGCTGCCCTGCACCCAGCAGCAGCTGGCGATCCGCGGTCATGCGATCGAGGCGCGCATCTACGCCGAGGACGCCGACCACGGGTTCACGCCCGCGGTCGGCCCGCTCGAGTACCTGCGGTGGCCGCCGGCCTCGGCCAACGTGCGCCTGGACGCGGGCGTGGAACAGGGTGATGCCATCACCGAGCATTACGATCCGATGGTCGCCAAGCTGATCGCCTGGGACTTGGACCGCGACGCCGCGCGCGCGCGCCTGCGCGATGCCCTGGCCCGCACGCGCATCGTCGGCTGCATCACCAATGTCGCCTTTCTCGCCCGCCTGGTCGATGCCCCGTCGTTTGCGGGGGCGGTGCTCGACACCGACCTCATCGAGCGCGATGCCCCGTTCCTGGCGCCGCCCCAGCAGCCGCCCGCACGCGAGTTCTGGCTGCTGGCAGCGCTGGCGCAGCTGCAGCGGGAGGCCGAAGAGGACACGCGCGCGGGCCGCGCGGCCAGCCCCTGGGGGGTGCGCGACAGCTGGCGCGCCAACCGGCGCGGCACGCGCATCCTGCAGCTGGTGTGGCACGGCCATGGGCGCCACGAGGCGCGCGCGGTGACCGTTGCGCAAGCGCTCGGCGCCGATACGGTGCAGCTCACGCTCGAGGGCCGCGCGTCGGTCTGCCGGGCGCGCGCTGCCGGCGACCAGGGAGCGCGCCTGCAGGCGTACCTCGACGAGGCGGCGCTCGATGCCACGGCGGTCTTGCACGCCAGGCGCTGGCACGTGTTCGTCGGCGCGCAGCACGAAACCTTCGAATGCCGCGATCTGCTGGCCGCGGCGCACGGTCACGCTGGCGCGACCGACGAGCATGGCGCCACGGTGCTCGCGCCGATGCCGGGCAAGGTGATCGCGCTGCTCGTCGAGCCCGGCAGCCACGTCGAGCGCCACGCGCCGCTGCTCATCGTCGAGGCCATGAAGATGGAGCACACCGTGCGCGCCCCCGCGGCCGGGTCGCTGCGCTCCTTTCGCGTGCGCGTCGGCGACCAGGTGGTGATGGCCGAGCAATTGATGGACTTCGAGGCCGACCCGCCGGCCGACGAGCCGTGAAGAAAGCGATGGGTGCAGCGATGAATACCAGCAAGCCAACCGTCGCACGCACGGCGGTGCGCATCGTCGAGGTCGGGCCGCGCGATGGTCTGCAGAACGAGCCCGCGAACCTGCCCCTCGATGCCAAGCGCGAGCTGATCGAGCGCCTTGCTCGGGCGGGACTGCGGGAGATCGAGGCCGGTGCTTTCGTCTCGCCCAAGCACATTCCGCAGATGGCCGATTCGGGCCCGCTGCTGCGATTGCTGCGCTCCGAGCCCGAGCGCCTGGCCGGCGTGCGCCTGCCCGTGCTCACGCCCAACCTGCAGGGCTACACGGCCGCCGTCGAGGCGGGCGCGGACCACGTGGCGGTGTTCGCGGCCGCCTCGGAAACGTTTTCGCAGAAAAACATCAACTGTTCCATCGACGAATCGCTGCGCCGCTTCGAGCCCGTGCTGGCCGCGGCGCGCGCCGCCCGCATTCGGGTGCGCGGTTACCTCTCGTGCGTCGTCGCCTGCCCCTACGAGGGCGCGATCGCGCCCGCGACCGTGGCAGCGCTCGCTGCCGAGCTCATGAACATGGGCTGCAGCGAGATCTCGCTGGGTGACACGATCGGCGTGGGCACGCCCGGGACCGTGCTGCCAATGCTCGAGGCGGTTGCGCGCCTCGTGCCGCTCAAGCAGCTCGGCGGGCATTTCCACGACACCTACGGCATGGCGGTGACCAACTGCTACGCCGCCTACGAGTTCGGCGTGCGCACCTTCGACGCATCCGTCGCCGGGCTGGGCGGCTGTCCCTACGCGCCCGGGGCCAGCGGCAACGTCGCGACCGAGGACCTCGTCTACCTATTCGAGGGGCTCGGCGCATCGACCGGGGTGGACCTGGATGCCCTCGTCGAATGCGGCAGCTGGGTTTGCGCGCAGCTCGGCCGACCGAGCAGCTCGCGCGTCGCGGCATCGCGCATCGCCCGCCGCGCGGGCGACGCGGCCGCATAAGCAAATTCGCAACGCCGGGTTCGGTGATGCGCCCGGCCTCGCGTATCCTCCCCCGTTTGCCGCGAACCGGGGAAGGAGGGCGTTCATGAAGGCACCTTGGTCGATTGCCGCGGCCACGCTGCTGGCCCCCGCGCTGGCGCAGCAGGCCCAATACCAGGCGCCGCTCGAGCCGGTCATCGTCACCGGAACCCACGTCAAGGACCGCACCGAGCTCAGCTCGACCGCCCCGGTGGACATCCTTACGGCCGAGGATCTGCGCTCGGCGGTCGGGGCCGAGGCCAACCTCGGCCAGGCCCTGCAGGCGCTGCTGCCCTCCTTCAACTATCTGGACCAGTCTAATTCGGGCAGTGCCGACCACGTGCGGGCCGGGCAACTGCGCGGCCTCAACCCCGACCAGATCCTGGTGCTGATCAACGGCAAGCGCGTGCACCCGACCTCGATCGTCAACGTCGAATCGACCGTCGGTCTGGGCGCCGTGGCCGTGGATTTTGCTTCGATCCCGGTCAATGCGATCAAGCGCATCGAGGTTCTGCGCGACGGCGCGGGGGCGCAGTACGGCTCCGACGCCATTGCCGGGGTGGTAAACGTGATCCTCGACGATGCCCCGACGGGCGGTGCGCTGGAGCTCAATACCGGGCTCTACCACACGAACTTCGCGCCGACCCGGAGCACGATCAACGACGGCCAGACGGTCAACCTGCAGGGCAACTACGGCGTGGCGCTGGGCGACAACGGCTTTGTGCGCTTTGGCCTGGATGCCACGCACCACGAGCCCACCAACCGCGCCGGCTTCGACCAGTTCAACCCCAGCTACCCGGCGCAGAACCTCGTAACGTTCCAGGTGGGCGACGCAAAGATCGAGAACCTCAACCTGTGGGCCAACAGCGCGATCCCGCTCTCGGGCGGCACGACGGGCTACAGCGTATTGCTGTTCAACCGCCGCAACTCCTACGGCGACGCGTTTTTCCGCGAGCCCAACGACCCGGTGAACAACGTCCCGGCGGTCTACCCCGACGGTTTCTTGCCGCAGAGCACCGGGGTCAACGAGGACTGGCATATCAGTGGCGGCATGCGCGGCAGCCTGGGCGGCGACTGGAGTTACGACGGCAGCCTGACCTACGGACTAAACCGCTTCGCCTACGGGCTCAAGGACAGCCTCAACGCGTCCCTGGGCACGGCGAGTCCGACGAACTTCGACCTGGGGGGATTTCGCTTCACCCAGCTCACCGCCAACTACGACGTCACGGGCGACGTCGACTGGCTGCACTTGGCAACGCCCTCGACCGCGGCCTTCGGCGCCGAGTTGCGGCGCGAGGCCTACGGCACGACCGCCGGCGACCCGGCCTCGTACGAAACCGGCACGCAAAATCCAGCAGGTGTCGGCGGATCGCAGGGCGACGGAGGCTTGACCCCCTCGGAGGTATCGCAGACCTCGCGCAACGTCGCCGGCGTCTACGCGGACCTGTCCGGCAAGATCGTTCGCAGCGTGTTCGCCGATGCCGGCGTGCGCTTTGATCACTACACCGGCGTGGGCTCGGCCGCGACCGGCAAGCTCAGCGCGCGCTGGGAGTTCGTGCCCAACTGGGCCCTGCGCGGGGCGATATCGAACAATTTTCGCGCCCCGGCCCTGGCGCAGATTGCCTCGGCCTACAGTCCCACCGCCTACGGCTTGGGTGGCGGGCTCGCGACGATCCACATCGTTCCCTACTGGGATCCCAATGCCCAGGCCCTGGGCGCGCAGCAGCTCACGCCGGAGCGCTCCAAGAACTACGGCCTGGGATTGACCGCGCAGCCGATGCCGCAGCTGCAGTTCTCGGCCGACTGGTTCCGCATCGAAATCAACGATCGCATCGCGCTGTCGCAGCCGATATTCACCCCCAGCGGGTACTTCGAGTTCTTCACCAACGCCGTCGACACGACCACGCAGGGCGCCGAGCTCGTTGCCAGCTGGTCGGGCAGGGTCCTGGGCGGGAGCCTGCGCCTATCCGATGCCTCGATGTGGGCGGACAACCAGATCCGCGACATCCACGCCCAGCCGCCGCAGGTTACCGCAGCGGGCGGGCAGCTCTTCGGGCTGCAGGCGCAAAATGCCATCACCTCGGCAGTGCCCAAGCGCCGCGACGTCGTTACGGCAAACTGGTCGGGCGCCAGCTTGGCGCACAGCTGGAATCTGCTGGCCCGCCTCACCCACACCGGTGAAGTGGCGCGGGTGTTCGACTTCGGCGGCGGCGATGTTCCCACCCAGAACTATGGCCCGACCGTGCAGCTCGATCTGGAGGCCGAGTATCGCGCAACCCGCGACTTGGCGCTGGCCCTGGGCGCGATCAACCTCACCGATCGCTATCCGACGATGTCGAGCCCGGCCATTGCCTACGGGGGCAACCTGCCCTACGACTTTCTGCCACCCATCGGCTTCAACGGCCGCTACCTCTACCTGCGCCTGCGCTATGAGCTGCACTGATGGGTGCGCATGAGTGAGGCGCCGCGCGCCGGCGTGCCACTAGATTCGGCCCAGCCGTCGCCGCCGCACGCCGCGCCGCGGCGCAACCTGGGCGTGCGCCACGCGATGGCGGTGTGCGTTGGCATGGTCATTGGCGCGGGGATTTTCCGCGCTGCGCCCAACGTCGCGGCCAACGTCATGAGCACCGGCCCGCTGCTCGCGGCCTGGGCCCTGGGGGGCGTGCTCTCGCTGCTGGGCGCGCTGTGCTTTGCCGAGATGGCCTCGGCCTTCCCGCACGCCGGCGGCGACTATGCGTTTCTCGCGCGGGCCTACGGCAAGCGCCTTGCGCTGTTTTTTGCCTGGTCGCGTTTCTCGGTCATCCACACGGGCTCGATGGCCTTGCTGGCATTCGTGTTCGGCGATTACCTGGCGCAGCTCGTCAACTTCGGACCGTGGAGCAGCCCGGTCTTCGGCGTGGTGGTGGTCATCGTGCTGGTCGCCGTCAACCTACGCGGCATCCACGTCGGCGTGGGCACGCAGCTGGGCCTGATGCTGCTGGTGCTGTTTGGCCTGGGCTGCGTGGTGCTGGGCAGCATCTGGGAGGTGCTGCAGGGCGCCCCGCCGCTGACCTCGGTGAGCGTCTCCACGGCCGCGGGCGACCGCACGAGTTTTGGCACCGCGATGATCTTCGTGCTGCTCGCCTACGGCGGCTGGAGCGACGCGGCCACGCTCTCGGCGGAAATGCGCGACGAGCGCCGCGGCATCGTCCTGGCGCTGGTGGGCGGCATGACCATCGTCGCCGCACTCTACCTGGCGGTCAATTGGGGCTACGTGCGCGTGCTGGGCCTGGACGGCCTGGCGCAGAGCCAGGCCCCGGCCGCGGAGGTGATGCGCATCGCCTTCGGCCAGCCGGGCGAGATCCTGATCGTCTTCACGGTGGCCACGGCGGCCATCTCCATCATGAATGCGCTGCTCATCGTCGGCGCGCGCACCACCTTCGCCGCGGCCAGCGATCTCTCCGGCCTGCCCCGCCTGGCCAAGTGGGACGTGCTGCGCGGCACGCCTTCCCATGCCATGGTGGCGATGGGCGTGGTGGCGATCCTGCTGATCGGCTTTGGCACCATCACGCGCGGCGGTTTTGCGACCATGGTCGACTACCTGGCCCCGGTGTACTGGTTCTTTCTTTCGCTGAGCGCGCTGGCGGTGATCGTGCTGCGGCTGCGCTTGCCCGACGCCCCGCGTCCGTTTCGTGTGCCAGGCTACCCGGCAACGCCGATCCTGTTTTTTCTGAGCAGCCTCTACATGCTCTACGCCAGCCTGGATTACGTGCGGGTCGGCGCCCTGGTGGGCGTCGGTGTACTCGCCCTGGGCGGCTTCTTGCTGCTGCTCGATCGCAAGTAAAAGGGGTGCGCGCGAATGAGGCATCGGGCCAAGTGCGAAGGACTGTCCGGCACCCGCGCGGCACGCCGGCCGGGGCGGCTGATCGTGCACAAGCCAAAGTTGGCCCAAACTGTGTCCATCGCGCTGCAGCGGTCGTCAACCCCGCCTGTCAACGCACGATGTTGCGGCATCGCCGCGTCGCAAGGACCATTTCAGCGGACCGAACCGGCAAAGGAGCGCCGACGTACATCGACGCGCAATTGCCTGTGCCCGTGGCTGCTGCCCGGGGCGTCGAACTTGTCTAGTTGCGCCGGTTCGGCTCGACGATGCCGTAGCGGGCCATGCGCCGGTACACCGTGGAACGGCAGGTGTTGAGCGAGCGCGCGACGCGCGCGATGTTCCAGTGGTGCTGGCGCAATGCGGCCAGCAGCGCCTCGGGCTCGGTCGGCGAGTTGTGGTCGGCGTCGCCGGCCGGGTACTCGTTCAAGCCGATCGACGACAGGCGCGGCGGAGGCAGCGCGCCTCGCGCCGGCCCCAGCAGCTTGGCGGGCAAGTGCTCCACGCCGAGGACTGGGCTCTCGTAGGTGGCCAGGGCGGCACGCAGGACATTCTTGAGTTCGCGGATGTTGCCGGGCCAGTCGTGACCCATCAAGAGCGCGCTGGCGGTTGCGTCCAGCCGCGGCACTTCGCGCTGGAGCGCCTTGGCCTCGCTGCGCAGCACCGCTTCGATCAGTTCGTGCTTGTCGCTGCGCTCGCGCAGAGGTGGCAGGCGCAAGGTGACGCCCGCAAGGCGGTAGTAGAGGTCGAGCCGGAACGCTCCGGTGTCGACCAGATCCTGCAGGTCGCGATGGGTGGCGCAGATGACCTGCACATCGATCGGGACCGTGGTCTCGGATCCCAGGGGGGTGATCTCCCGCTCGGCCAACACCCGTAGCAAGCGCGCCTGCAACGCCAGGGGCATGTCGCCGATCTCATCGAGAAACAGCGAACCTCCGTGCGCCTGCGCGATCTTGCCGCGCGCTCCCTTGGACCGGGCGCCGGTGAATGCGCCCTCGCGGTAGCCGAACAACTCGCTCTCGATGAGCGCTTCGGGGATGGCGGCGCAGTTGATGGCCACGTACGGCGCGCCAGCGCGCGCGCTTGCCTCGTGCAGGGCTCTGGCGAACGCGTCCTTGCCGGTACCGGTTTCGCCAAGCAGGAGCACGGCAATATTCTTGTCCAGGACGCGCAGCGCCTGCAGCACATTCGCGCCCATGCACGGATCGCTGCCGGCCAGTGCCTCCAGTGGCCCGGCGGGCCGTGGCGAGGCTGCAACGGCTGGCTTTGCCGCAGGCGCGACGGACGCAGCGCGCGGCGCGCGCGGTAGGCCAAAGCAGCGGCTTCCCGAGGGCAGCACCGGCAAGGTAAGCGCTGGGGCGTCGGGCACGCGGGCCGCGCTGGCCAGCTCTTCGAAGCCGATGCCGAAGACTTCCTCGACGGGCCGGCCCGTCACGTCGCCTGCGGATTGGCCGAGGTCATGCAGCAGGCGCTGATTGGCGGCGAGGATGCGGCCGCTGCCGTCGAGGGCCATCAGCCCTTCGGTGGCCACCTCCAGAAACTCGCGCCGCGTGCTGATGCGCAGAACCCATTGGCGTTCGAAGCGGCGCAGGAAGCAGGCGTTCTCGATCATGCGTGCGGTGGCGTCGACCATTTGCAGGACCAGGTGCTGGCTGCGCTTGTCGTCGGGGGAGTGCAGCGCCGAAGCATCGAGTATGCCCAGCAATTGACCCTCGGGCGACATGATCGGCGCCGCGCTGCAGGTGAGCGTGCGGTTGTTCGCAAGGAAGTGTTCGCCGTGATGCACGGTGATGGGAAGCCGGTCGACCGCGCACATCCCGACGGCACAGGTTCCCTCCTCGTCCTCCGACCAGCAGCCCCCCACGTACAGGCCAGCGCGGCGCAGTTCGCGGTCGATCACCGGGTTGTTGATGAAGTCCACGGCCACGCCCTGTGCGTCGGTCAGCAGCACGATGTAGCCGGCGTCGCGGATTTGCCCGAACAGGCTTTCCATGCCGCTGCGTGCCACCTCGAGCACCGGCTGCATCGGCTCGCGGTGCTCGCGCACTGCGCTGGCCGGCAGCACGCGCGGCCGGGCCGCGCCGTCGGGATCGAGGCGGTGAACCGCAATCGAGCGCTGCCAGGAACGGGCGATCAGCGCATCGGCCGCGCCGCGCGCCGGCGACACGCCCGCCGCGTGAAACGAAACACGGTTGCCGCCCATCGTTTGCTTTCCTCCTCTCGGCTGTGCCGCCGCTTCTTGTGCGGAGCAGCGAAGCATCGTGCCACGCCCCCGAGGCCATTGCGCCATTCCAGCGTATTTTGATGATACGTCTGGGGGGTAGTGCGGCAAAGCGTCCCGTGCGAACCTCCACACCGCGGGCGGGTGGAAGGCACGGATATTGCTCGTCCAGCGTTCGTGTCTTGCTGTGCGACTTTTGTCACGGGAGCGGTGTCATAGAACCGATGAGCCAACGCGCCGTATCGGTCGGCGTCATCGCCAACCCGTCGTCGGGACGCGACCTGCGCCGGCTGCTCAGCTGGGCTTCCGTGTTTCCGACCGGCGAGAAGGTGAATGTCGTTCTGCGCCTGATCAGCGCGATGGGCAGCCTAGGTGTGAGCGAGGTCTGGATGCTGCCGGACTCGGCAGGAATTGCCGCGCGCGTTCGCGATACGGCGGCCATCGGGCGCGCGCAGCGCAATCTGGCGCTGCCGCGGGTGCGGCTGCTCGATATGCGCGTTCGTGATTGCGCGCAAGACAGTGCCGAAGCCGCTGCGCAGATGGTGCGCCAGGGCGTTGGGCTGATCGCCGTGCTCGGCGGCGACGGCACGCACCGCGCCGTGGCTTCGACCTGCGCCCGCGTGCCCTTGCTCGCGCTGTCGACCGGCACGAACAACGCGTTTCCGGAGATGCGCGAAGCCACGACCGCGGGCATGGCCGCCGCGCTCATCGCCACCGGCAAGGTGGATGAGGCAATTGGTCTGCGGGCGAACAAGCGCTTGCGGATCACCGGCGCGCGGGTCGACGAATTCGCGCTGGTCGACGTGTGCCTGTCGCGGCAGCTGGCCACCGGCGCGCGCGCGGTATGGCGCGGCGAGGACCTGGTCGAGGTCTGCACGAGCTTTGGCGAACCCAACGCAATCGGCCTGTCGGCGATCGCCGCTCTGGCGTGCCCCGTCTCGCGCGACGACCCCTTCGGCGCGCATGTGCGCTTCGGGCCCGGCCGCACGCTGATGGCGCCGCTGTTGCCCGGCACCATGCAGCAGGTTTCGATTGCCTCTGCGCGTCGGTTCTCGCCCAATGAACCGCTCTGGCTGACGCCGGCCGCCGGGACGATAGCCATCGACGGCGAGCGCGAAATCGAGCTCGACGGCCAGGAGCGTCTGCGGGTCGAACTCGACTTGCTGGGGCCACGCACGGTCGCGGTCGCGCGCACGCTCGAATACGCGGCACGCCAGGGCTTGCTCTTTGACTTGCCGAATCCGGCCGGCTGCGCCTGATCCGGGATCGCCGACCGCTGCGGCTGCAATGGGGACATACGCGAAACCGCGATGCCGGCTTCATGCGACGGTCGGCGACCGGGTCGGGCTGTCAGCCGCCGGAAATTTCGCCGGCTCGGAGTGCGGCACGCAGCCCGGCGTCCAGGTGCTGCGGCAGCGCAGCAGCCATCGCGGTGTCGCCGTTTTGCTCGGCCCACGAAGTGGTCACGCTCGCCAGCGAGGCAATCTGTGCCGGCGGGCGGCCCAAGACTGTGCACAGTAGCGCCCAGTCCGGTGCCGAGAGCAACACGCCGGCCGAGAGCAGCACGCCGTTGCGGCTGCGCACCTGGGCCAGGCCCGCGATCTTGCGGCCGCCCGCGACGACCTCCCAGGGCGAGAGCCCCCCGAAGCAGGCCCATTGAAGTCCGTCGGTGGGCGCCATGGCGCGTGCCTGCGGTGGCGGCAGCGCACTTGCCAGCACACCGCCTTCGCGCAGGACCGCCGCCAGCAGCTCGCCCAGCCAGCGGTAGCTGGCGATCACGTCCGGGCTCCACAGCCCATGACCGACTGGCAGAGCGACGGACAAACCCAGCATCCAGGGACCCGCCAGCACAGCGCCCCCGCCCGAGCGGCGCAGCAGGACTTCCCTGCCACGGTGCGCGCCGGCGGCCGGGAGCATCGTTCGTTGCGAGCATCCCAAGACGATGGACGGCTCGAGGTAGGTCCATACCTGCCAGACCGCCGCGCGCACTTGCTGCGCCAGCTGCCGTTCGTTCCAGTCCTGCTCGACCGCGGCGCCCGTCTTTGCCCGCACTCCTGCCCCGGCGATCATCCGGTCGGGCGCAGACGCACCAGCGGCTGCCCGGCCTTGAAGGTCTCCTCGGCAGCCACCAGGATCCGGTCAACCACGCCGGCAGCCGGCGCGGTCAACTCGACGTTGGCCTTGATGATCACCACCTTGGCCAGTACCTGGCCAGCCTTGACGCGGTCGCCCTCCTTCACGAGCCAGGCTTCGACGAGCGCCTCCGTGCCGGGCTCGACGTCCTGCCAAACGTCGGCCGGCACGGCCACATCCATCATGCCGGCGCGCCTTGCGGAGCGCGCGCAGCCACGAGCTTGCGGGCGGCGGCGACGATCGAGTCCACCTGCGGTATGACGAACTGTTCCAGCGGTCGGCTGTAGGGGATCGGCACATCCGGCAGCGCCAGCCGCTGCACCGGCGCGCGCAGGCGCACGCTGTCCAGGTTCTCGGCCACGAGGGCGGCAATCTCCCCGGAGACGCCAAAGCTCAGGTAATCCTCGTCGGCAACGAGCAGCCGGCCCGTCTTGCGCACGGACCGCAGCACGGCCGCGCGATCGAGCGGGACGAGCGTGCGCAGGTCGATCACCTCTGCATTGATACCGCCCTGCGCCAGTTGCTGGGCGGCGATCTCGGCCTTGTGGACCATCTGGCTGAGCGTGACGATGGTCAGATCGCTGCCTTCGCGAACCACACGCGCCTGGCCAAAGGCGATGGTGTATGGCTCCTCCGGCACCTGTGTCGTGCTGCCTTCGTAGTAGGCCATCCAAGGCAGACCCATGATCCCCTTGTGGTACATGAACATCACCGGGTTGTCATCGCGGATGGCCTGGGTCATCAGGCCCTTGGCGTCGTAGGCATTGGACGGCACCACGACCTTGATGCCCGGCACGTGGGCAAAGATCCCGTACAAGCACTGGGAGTGCTGCGCAGCGTCGTTGTAGCCGCCGCCGATGGCGGTCATCAGCACCATGGGCAGGCGGATGTTGCCGCCGGCCATGTAGGTGTTCTTCGCCATGTGGTTGTAGATCATGTCCATGCACACGCCGAAGAAATCGACGAACATCAGCTCGGCGATCGGGCGCATGCCGTCTGCCGCGGCGCCGATCGCGCAGCCGATGA
>JGI12269J14319_10004945_pt1 | contig 11984 bp, 8 predicted proteins | sample PeaSoiSIISIP2007_FD_14319 | JGI IMG/M metagenome (IMG submission 14319) | reverse complement strand
AGCGAGCAGGGCAAGCGCCTCTTCGGCTTCATCGGCGCCGGGGGTACGGCGGGCGCGCTGCTCGGACCCGTCATCACGATCTGGCTCTCGGTGCCGCTCGGGCCGGTCAATCTCTTGATCGTCGCCGTCGCGTTCCTCGAATTCGCCGTGCTCTGCGCGCACCGTCTGGAGAAGGCGGCGCTTGCCGGCGGCCACGTGCCGGAAAAGCCGCGTGTGGAAGCTGTCCGACCGGCGGAGGCCGAGGAGGCGCGGATCGGCGGCAGTGCCTTTGCCGCCATCGCCGAAGTGTTCGGCGAGCCCTACCTGCTCGGCGTCGCCGTCTGGGTCAGTCTGATGTCTTTCGGCGGCACCTTCCTCTATTACCAACAGGCGAACATCGTCTCGGCGACCATCCACGATCCAGCACAGCAGACGCGGCTCTTCGCCGGCATCGACTTGGCGGTGGGTCTGCTGACGTTGGCGACGCAGTCCTTCGCCACCGGGCGCCTCTTGAAGCGCTTCGGCGTGGCACCCGCGGCGGCAGCCCTGCCCGCGGTCTACATCGTGGCCTTCACCGTGCTGGCGCTGGTGCCCGGTCTCGCCGCGGTGGTATTCTTCCAAACCATCCAGCGGACGATGAATTTCGCCATCTCCAACCCGGCACGGCAGGTGTTCTTCACCGTCGTCTCGCGCGAGGCGAAGTACAAGGCGAAGAACCTGATCGACGTCGTCCTGTTCCGCGGTTCCGACGCGCTCTACGGCTGGCTCTTCGACAGCCTTCAGGTGCTCGGCCTCAAGCTTGCCGGGATCGCCGCCTGCGCGGTTCCGGTGGCGCTCGGCTGGTTGGCACTCTCCGTGGCGCTCGGCCGGACGCAGGAACGCCGCGCAGCGCTCATCGCTTCAGAGCCGGTTGAGGGAGACTGACATGAACGATCTGACACGGCGCGATTTTACAGCCCTCGCCGCCGGGCTCGGCGCAGCATCGTTGCTGCCCGCGCTCGCAGCAGCGCAGACCGCCGCGGCACCCCTCGTCACCAAGGCGATTCCGAGCACCGGCGAGCGCGTGCCGGCGGTCGGGCTCGGCACCGCCTCCGTCTTCGACGTAGGCCCCGACGCGGCGAGGCGCGCGGCACTCGCCCAAGTCGTGCGCAACCTGGTCGAGGGCGGCGGCTCGATCATCGACACCGCCTCGTCCTACGGCTCGGCGGAAGGCGTCGTCGGCGACTTGGTGGCTCAGGCCGGACTGCGCAAAAAAGTCTTCATCGCGACCAAGCTCGAAGCGCCGGACGCGGCCGAGCTGCAGCACTCGTTGCAGCGGCTGCACAGCGAGCAGGTCGATCTGCTGCAGCTCCATAACGTCGGCGACCCCAAGCAGGCGCTCGGACAATTCCGGGATTGGAAGGCCAAGGGCGTGTGCCGCTACGTCGGCATCACCTCGACCTATCACGGCGATTACGCCGCGGTGGAAGCGGTCCTTGCGCGCGAGAAGCCCGATTTCGTTCAGATCGACTATTCGCTCGACGACCGCGAGGCGGAAAAGCGTGTGCTCCCGCTCGCCATCGAGGTGAAGGCGGCGGTGCTGACCGCACTCCCCTTCGGCCGCGGCCGCCTCTTCCGCGCCGTGCGCGGCAAGGCGCTGCCGGAATGGGCGAAGGAGTTCGACGCCGGGAGCTGGGCGCAATTCTTCCTCAAATTCCTGCTCGGCAACGCGGCGGTGACCGCGGTCATCCCCGGCACCGCCGACGCCGCGCACATGAGCGACAACTTGGGCGCGATGCGCGGCCGACTGCCCGACGCGGCTGAACGCAAGCGGATGGTCGAGTTCCTGCAGTCGCTTTGAGAGGCTATGGCTGCCGCACGCGGGTAGTGTGCGGCTTCTTGGCTTCCCGCCACCCCGGGAAATCGTTATGATGGATATCATGTCAAGGGCGGTCCGGAAGATGCCGGTTGAAATTCGGCCTTCATCGGCGATCCCATTCTGCGATGTGCTGCGGTCCGGCGACGGAGTGCCTACCGCGGCGGCGGCGAAGGGAGCGCCCGCAACCGTCCAAGGAGTCGATCATGGCAAACCGTGATGTCGTCGATTGCTCTCGTCGCGATTTTCTCCGCATCGCCGGGAGCAGTGCTGCGCTCTTTGCGAGTGCGCCGCTCTCGGCATTCGCCGCCGGCCCGCCGAGTAGTGCGCCGCTCAAGATCGCGACCATCGGCTCCGGACACATCGGCAGCGCGCTCGGCACCTTATGGGTGCAGGCGGGTCACCCGGTGATGTTCTCCTCGCGCCATCCCGAGGAGCTGAAGGGCTTGGTCGACGGCCTCGGCCCCTTGGCGCATGCCGGCACGGTGCAAGAGGCGATCGCCTTCGGCGACGTGATGCTGCTCGCCGTCCCCTATCGCGCGCTGCCGCAGATCGGCAAGGACTTTGCGAAGGCACTCGCGAGCAAGGTCCTCGTTCTCGACGCGAGCAATCCGATCGTGGCGCGCGACGGCGAGGTCGCGACCTGGGCGCGGGAGAAGGGTGCCGGCCTCGCCTCGGCGGAGCTGCTGCCCGGCGCGCATATCGTCCGGGCCTTCAATGCGATCGGTTACATGAGGCTGCCGGAGGATGCGCATCGTCAAGGCGAGCGTATCGGCATTCCCATGGCGGGCGACGATGCGAACGCCGTCGCGGTGGCGTCGAGCCTGGTGCGCGAGATCGGCTTCGAGCCGGTCGTGATCGGGCCGCTCGCCATGGGCAAATATCTGATCCCCGGAACGCCGCTTGCGGGCGAGCACACGGCGGAGCAGATCCGGCAGATCGTCACCACCCTCAACTGAGCCGATCCTCCTGGAAAGTTGGAAGCGCCATGAAAACGATCGCAAAGCATTTCGCCGCCCTCGCGTGCCTGATCGCGGCTCTCGTGCTATCCCAGAAATTACCTGCGGCCCAGCCCGATCCCATGCTGGCGACCCGCGTCATCCAATTGGTGAACCAGGCCCGCCAGCAGAGCGGGCTCCCGCCCGTGGTGATGGATCAGAAGCTCATGCAAGCGGCTCAGGCGCTTGCCGATGACCTAGCCCGACAGCGCACGCTCTCGCACGTGGACTCGAGCGGCAACGGGATCGGCCAGCGTTTCCTCGCCGTCGATTACGTCTATGCCCTCGCCGATGAGGCGTTGGGCGGCGGCCCGCCAACGCCCGAAGAGATGGTCGCTGCATTGCTGTCGCAGCCGGCCAACCGCGATACGCTCCTGAATCCCGGGGTGCATGACGCCGGCGTGGGCTACGTCTTTCGCCCCGATGATGCGGGCGGCATCGGGCTCGGCACCTATTGGGTGATCGACCTCGGCCTCCAGGTCGAGCGCGGCCCGGGACCGTAAAGCGGCTGCCGTCGCCTGTCGCGGCGGAGTGCAGCCTCCGCCCGTGGCCGCGGGACGGAGCGTCATCGCGTGACCGTGATCGGCTCGCTACGGTAGCGCTCGACGACCGCCATATCGGGATCGCAGCCGAGGCCGGGAGCCTGCGGCACCTTGACCTTGCCGCCGTTCGCCTCGAGCGCGTCGCCGAAAGGGCTCGCCTCGAGCTTGAGATAGAGGCGCTCGAAGGGCGCTTCGTGGGCGAGAGTCGCGGCGAGATGGAGCGAGGCGAGGTAGCCTGGTCCGAAATAGGCGCAATGGGGTACGAGGCGCACGCCGTAGGCCTCGGCAAGCGCTGCGATCTTGCGCATCTCGCCGATGCCGCCGATCTTGGTGACGCTCGGCTGCGCGATGTCGACGGCCCCCACCTCGAACATGTGGCGGAAGTCGTGAAGCCCGCTCGCGTTCTCGCCGGCGGCGATGGGGATTCCGCCCTTGCGCACGCGCGCCAGGCCGCGGTGGTCCTCGGGCGGCCATACGGGCTCCTCGAGCCAATGCAATCCGCAGCCGCGCAAGGCCTCGACGCTCGCGAGCGCCTCGGCGACCGACCACGGACAGTTGGTATCCATCATGAGGCCGACATCGGGCCCCACCGCCTGCCGCGCGGCCTCGACCGGCGGGACCGCGATCTCGTGAACTTTGACGAAGCGGTACCCCTCCGCGGCCGCGCGCGCCGCCATCCGGCCGACGACCTGCGGCTCGCCGTAGCGGAGCAGGCTCGCATAGGCGCTGAGCTCGCGCTTGGCAGCGCCGCCGAGGAGGCGGTGCAGCGGCTGGCCGCAGCACTTCCCGGCGATGTCCCACAAGGCGATGTCGATCGCCGACAAGGCGTAAACCACCGGCCCATTGCGTCCGAAGAGGTGGAGCTTCTGCGCCGCCTCGGCCATGAGGCCGGCGATGTCCGTCGCGTCGCGGCCGATGAAGTGGCGGGCGACCAGCGTATCGAGGGCCGCCTTTGTGGCCGGCGCCACGGCATGTCCGAAGCCCTCCCCCCAGCCGGTGACGCCGTCCTCGGTCTCGACCTTGACCAGGAGGATCGCCATGCGGCTCCAGCTTTGTCCGGCGAGCGATTGCGTGGGCGCCCCCGTCTCGTAAGGAATGTGGACGAGGATGGTCGAGATCGCAGTGATCTTCATGGCGCAAGCGTCTCCCTCGAGGGTGCGGCCGCACCGCCAGATGAGCGATGGGGCCGATTGAGCGCTCGGGCAGGATATCCCCATGGTCTTATGCGTGCCACCGGGCGCGTTCCTCGGCTTTCCCCCGGTGCTGCCGGCCCGACGATGATCCGCACCTATCGACACTCGCGCGCGTGGCGCTGAGACGGTATCGTCTTCGTGATAGACTCCGGCCTGCTTGGGTCGGTGCTGGAAGCTTCGAGGGAGCCTGGAGGGCAGGGATGCGGCGGGTCACGTTGGGCATCATCGTCGCCGTGCTTGGGCTCGGCGTGGCCCATGCGCAGCAGCAAAGCCAATCCCCATCGGGATGGATCGCCGACAAGAACGGGTGCCGCATTTGGAACCCGGAGCCGAAGTCGAATGAAAGCGTCAGCTGGGACGGACCCTGCGCGAGCGGGGTTGCCAGCGGCAAGGGCGTGCTGCAGTGGTACCAGGCCGACAAGCCGACCGACCGTTATGCGGGAGACTGCGTGGATGGACGCCCGAGCGGCCAAGGGGTCTACAGTTGGGCGAACGGCAACCGCTACGAAGGCGAGTTCAAGGATGCGCTCCCCAACGGCCATGGCGTCGCGGTGATGGCGAGCGGCTCGCGCTATGAGGGCGAATGGAAGGATGGCGGCCCGAACGGACAAGGCCTCTACGTTTGGGCGAACGGCAACCGCTACGAGGGCGAGTTCAGGGACGCGCTCCCAAGCGGCCATGGCGTTGCCACGACCACGAACGGCTTCCGCTACGAGGGAGAGTGGAAGGACGGCCGCCCAAGCGGCCACGGCGTCAAGCAGTGGGCGAGCGGCGACCGCTACGAGGGCGAGCTCATAGACAACCAGCGCAATGGTCATGGCGCGTTCGTTTGGGCCAACGGCGACCGCTACGACGGCGGCTGGCACGATGGACGCCGCAACGGCCAAGGCGTCTATGTCTGGGCCAACGGCAACCGCTACGAGGGCGGGTGGCAGGACGACCGGGCGCAGGGCCAAGGCACCTATCGCACTCAGAAGGGCGAGGTCTTTTCGGGCAGCTGGGTCAACGGATGCTTCCGCAAAGGAGCAGAGAGTGCCTGGGTTGACACCGAAAAGCCGGCGTGCAAGTGACTGCGCATGGCACGCACCTCGAGACGCGCGGCACCTCGCTCGACGAAATGATCGAAATGCTCTTGCCGAAAGAAAGGCCGCAAATGTGGCGGATTGCATTGAGCGTCCTCGTTGCCGTGCTCGTGCTGGCGAAAGCCGAGGCGCAACAGTCGGCCGGGCCTCAGCCGGGTTGGATCGCCGACGCGAACGGCTGCCGGGTGTGGAACGCGGACCCGGTGCCGGGCCAAAGCATCGCCTGGAGCGGACCCTGCAACGACGGCTTGGCCGACGGCAAAGGGGTCCTCCAATGGTCCGAGAACGGCCGTCCGGTCGACCGCTACGAGGGTGAGCTCGTCAAGGGCCACGCCAATGGCCACGCCGTCTTCACATGGGAGAACGGCGATCGCTTCGAAGGCGAGTTCAAGGACGATCACCGCAACGGCCATGGCGTCGTTCGCTTTGTCAGCGGCGATCGCTTCGAAGGCGAATTCAAGGACGATCAGCGCAACGGCTACGGGATCGTCGTCTTCGCAAACGGCGACCGCTTCGAGGGCGAATGGAAGAACGGGCGGGCGGACGGCCAAGGCACGCGCACCGACAAGGACGGCGAGGTCTTCTCCGGCGTCTGGCAGAAAGGCTGCTTCCAGCGAGGCACTCGGATTGCGTGGATCGGCGCCGATGAGGCGGAATGCCAAGCCTTGGCCAATGCCCGGCCGCAACGGCAGCAGCAGCAACAAGCGCAGACCCAAGGCCAAGCTCAGCCGCCACAAGCACCCCCGCAGCCAGAGGCGCAACAGCCCCAGCCGCCGCAAGCGCAGCCGCCGCAAGCTGAAGCGCCGCAGACCAAGCCGCCGGCTGAGCAAGCCCAGCCTCCGCCGCAGCCCGAGGTGCCGCAGGCGCAGGCAGGGCCAAAGGCGCCGCCGCAACAGCCTCAGCAAGCGCCGCAAGCTGAGCCCCAAGGCCCGCAAGCCGAGGTGCCTGCAAAAGAGCAGCCGCAGACCGAAGCGCCGGAGCAGACGGCGGCACGGCCGCAGCAGGCGGCAGCGGCAAACTGGATCACTGATGCGAAGGGCTGCCGCATATGGAACCCGGATCCGCGCGCGAACGAAAGCATCGCGTGGGGCGGAGCTTGCGCAAATGGTGTCGCGACCGGAGTCGGAGCGCTCCAGTGGTACGACGACGGCCATCCCGGCGAGCGCTATGAAGGTGCCATGGACGACGGGCGCCCGAACGGTCACGGCATCTACACTTGGCCCGATGGCAGCCGCTACGAGGGCGAGTTCAAGGACGGGCGCCAGAATGGCCACGGCGTCAAGCATTGGCCCGACGGCGGCCGCTACGACGGTACCTTCATGGACAACCAGCGCGACGGCCACGGCCTGTTCTTGTGGACCAACGGCGAGGTCTATGACGGCGAGTGGAAGGACGGACGCCGCAGTGGCCAAGGCGTATACGCTTGGCCGAGCGGGAACCGTTACGAGGGAGAGTGGAAGGATGGCCGCGCCAACGGCCACGGCACCTATCGTCAGTCGAGCGGCGAGGTCTATGCGGGCGCATGGCAGGACGGCTGCTTCCGCGATGGCCAGCGCTGGGCGGCGGTCGGCGTAGATCCGGCCAAATGCCGGTGAGCGACGCATAAGCCCCTCTCCCGCTTTCGCGCTAAGGGATGCACACATCTTTGCAGAGGCGCCGATCACGTTAAGCCTCCCTCCCGCAAGCGGGAGAGGGACTTAACGCGATCGCGCCGTCCCGCGAAGCTGTCGATGACGAGTGCTGCCGAAAGAGCGAGTGCCGCGGTCAGAAGCCTAACGCACGCGACCCTTTCCCGCTCATTCCACGCGCCAGTCTTCCGTGCTCACAGCACGGCACCCGGGCTGCCGAGCGCATACTCGGTGAGGCCGCGCTTGACGAGCTCGTAGGCCTCGTCCACCGAGTCGGTACGCTGGAACAGTCCGATGTCCTCGCGGCTGATCGTGCCGTAGCGCACCAGCGCCTCGAAGTTTATCACCTCGTTCCAAAACTTGGTGCCGAAGAGCACGATCGGCACGCGCTTGCGCATCTTGCGCGTCTGCACCAGGGTCAGGATCTCGAACAGCTCGTCGAGCGTCCCGAAGCCGCCCGGAAACAGCACCACGGCCTTGGCCAAATACACGAACCAGAACTTGCGCATGAAGAAATAATGGAAATGGAAATGCAGCTCGCGGCTGACGAAAGGGTTGTCGAACTCCTCGTTGGGAATGGAGATCGTGAGTCCGACATTGAGGCCCTTGGCCTCCGAGGCGCCGCGGTTCGCCGCTTCCATGATGCCGGGCCCGCCGCCCGTGCAGACGACGAAGCGCCGATCCTCGTGGCCGAGGTTCTTCGACCAATCGGTCAAACGATGGGCGAGGTCCCGGGCCGCCTCGTAATAGAGGGAAAGCTCGAGCGCCGTGCGCGCCTCGGCGAGCCCCGCACCCTTCAGCTCCGCCTCCGCGAGTGCCGCCTCGGCAGCCTCCTTCGAGACGAGACGCGCCGAGCCCATGAACACGATGGTGTCCTGCACGCCGAAGCGCTGGAAGCGCGAGAGAGGCTCGAGATATTCCGACAACATACGCAAGGCGCGTGCATCGCGGCTCTCGAGAAAGCGCTGGTTCTGGTAAGCCTTGGTGCGGCGTTGCGTTGCTTGAGTCATGATCGACCTCGATTCCCGAGAACGGCCCAAGGCTAAACCGCTGGGCCTCGCTCTTATTCCTTAACAGCGAGTCGCCGGAGAAAGCGTCGCACGCTCTAGGGCCAGCGCTACTTTGCAATCACCACGGGATCGACGCGATCCGCGGGCCCTTTGTCCGCGAGCTTGTTGCCGAGCACGCGGACGTCCATGCGTTCGGCGCCCACACCCTCGCTCACGAGATAGTCGCGCACGGCGAGTGCGCGGGAGAGCGAGAGAAGGCGCGCTTGGCTGCTCTGCGCCTCGCTCCCGGCGGCATAGGCGTAAAGCTGGACGCGCAGCTTCTCGTTCCCCTTGAGCGTGCCGGCGACCTCTTTGAGTGCTGACTTCGCTTGGTCGGTAAGATCGGCAGCACCCGTGGCGAATTTGATGCTGGGGCCGCGCGTCTCGCTCGGGCTCGTGGATGTAGGCGGCTTGGCCGCGAGTTGGGGTGCGGCAGCGGACGGCGCAGGCGACGACATCGGCGAGGGCTCGACGGGCCGGACTGCGGGTGCCGGGGCGGGCTCGCTCGCGGAGGTCGCCGGCGCAGGCTTGGGCACGGGCACGGGCTCGAAGTCCGCAGCGGCGGACGTCTCTGCCGCGGCGATCGCGGGGACGGAGAGAGCGGGCTTCGCCGCTGTCGAGGGCGGAGGCGCGGGCGAATCGGTGAGTGCCGGAGCCGGCTCGGGCGGCGGCAGTGCTGCCGTCGTCACGGGCGCCGCAGCTGGTATAGCCGGAGCGGCGGATGCGGCAGGCGGCGCCGATGCCGCGTGCTCGGCAGCCGGCGCCGGTTGCGGGCCCTTCTCGGCAAGCTGCGGCGGCAGAGCGGCAATGACCACGGGATCGACGCGATCCGCGGGCCCTTTATCCGCGAGCTTGTTGCCGAGCGCGCGGATGTCCATGCGTTCGGTGTTCACTCCCAGGCTCGCGAGATAGTCGCGCACGGCGAGTGCGCGGGAGAGCGAGACAAGGCGCGCTTGGCTGCTCTCTGCCTCGCTCCCGGCGGCATAGGCGTAAAGCTGGACGCGCAGCTTCCCGTTCCCCTTGAGCGTGCCGGCGACCTGGTTGAGTGCTGCCTTCGCCTGCTCCGTAAGAACGGCGGCACCCGCGGCGAAATTGATGCTGCCCCCCTTCTCGCCGCGCTTCTCCCCTGGGCTCGAGGATGCGGGCGGCTTGGCCGCGAGTTGGGGCGCGGCAGCGGATGGCGCAGGCGACGCCATCGGCGAGGGCTCGGCGGGCCGGACGACAGGTGCCGGGGCCGGCTCGCTCGCGGAAGTCACTGGCGCGGGCTTGGGCACGGGCACGGGCTCGAAGTCCGCAGCGGCGGACGTCTCTGCCGCGGCGATCGCGGGGACGGAGGGAGCGGGCTTCGCCGCTGTCGAGGGCGGAGGCGCGGGCGAATCGGCGAGTGCCGGAGCCGGCTCGGGCGGCGGCGGCGCTGCTGTGGTCACGGGCGCCGCGGCTGGCACGGTCGGAGCGGCGGGCGCGGCCGGCGGCGTCGACGCAGCCGGCGCCGGCTGCGGACCCTTCTCGGCAAGCTGCGGCGGCAAAGTGGGGTTGCTCTTGCTTGCCGCGGCGGGCGGTGCCAAATCGCTCCGACCCGCCAGCTTCCGCATGAATTCAAGAAGTTCGCCCGACACACGGCCATTGGGCGGAAAGCCCGCGTCGCGTTGGAAAAGCACGATGGCGCGAAGCGTCCGGACCCCCATTCGCCCGTCGGTCGCGTCCGGCTCGTAGCCGAGCGAAATGAGCAGACGCTGCGCCTCGACAACCTCGCTTGACGCTTCGCCTACTACCTTTGCTGCCGGCTTGGCGACGGGGATGGGCAACTTCGCCACTTTGTCGTTCCTCGCAGGCGCTCCCTTGGGCACGACAGCCGGTGCCGCAGCCTGCGGCGCGCCCGGCTCCGTTTCCGCAGGGGGTGCGGCCCAGGGAAGAGGCTTCCCCTTCGCCGGCGGCGCATAGGCGACTTGCGGCGGAGTCTTCGCTGGCTCCGTCGCGCCCGCGACCGTCGCCGAGGCAGCCGGCTCTGCCGGCGTCGCGGTGGATCCCGCTTCCTTGGCTTTAGCCGTGGCAGGCGTTGTCGGCGCCGCCGGCGTTGTCGACGCCGCTTGCTCGGGCACCTCGCCTTCTGCGGGTGGGGGAAGCAATGCGGCAGGGCTTGCGGGCGGCGGCATCTCGCTCTTGACCTCAGCCGGCGGCGCCGCGGCTGCCGAGGCGGCGGGTACGGAGGGCGGGCTCGCGCGCGCGGACGCCGCTTGTTGTTGCGCCTCTTCCGGCTCGGCTGGGGGAAGCGCTGCGCCCGCTGCCGCGGGTGGCGGCGTTTCGCTCTTGACCTCGGGTACGGTCACGACGGGTAGCGCCACGGCAGGTGCGGAGGGCGGCGTTTCGCTCTTAAGCTCGGCGGGCGTCGCGGCGGATGCGGGTGCTGGGGGGACCGACTCGCTTTTGGCGGCGGGTGTTGCGCTGCTGCTCGCGCGCGCCTCGACGCTCGTCGCCGTCTTGACCGGAGGTGCTTGGGTCCGGGAGGCGAGATAGACCCCCGCAACGACACCGACCACGACCAAACCGGCACCCAGGCCGAGCCCGCGCACGAACGCTGATGTCGTCGCTTGCAATGCTATTTCCTCTGCAGCCTGCGCCGCGCGGAGGGAGCTTCTGCGGGCCGCATCGGCCTTCGCCCCGAGAGCGACAATACTGCCCTCGGAGCGAGCCGCGAGCTCGGCGCCGCCGGCCGCTGCGTGTGGCTTCCGCTTTCCCCCACCATGTCGCGAATATAGGCGGCGGCGGCCGGATAGGGAACAAGGAAGCAGCGCGAGGCCGGGAGACATGCGGGAAGGACAAAGCGCCGGGCCTCTCCCTTGAGCGCCCTGTTGAACTGTGCCATTGCTGCGCGACGATGAACGGGCGAGCTGCCGTTGTTCTCTTACTCACCGCGCTCGCGGCCTGCGCGCGCGGCGGTCCCGTGCCGAGCTTCGCGACCAAGCCCTTCGAGCCCTTCAACCGCACCGACTCGGTGGCGATCGCGTTGCGCGAGTGGCGCCTCTTCGGCCAACCGGTCGAGGACGCGCCGCCCGCCGTGCGGCCGCGACCGCAACCCGACGAGAAGGCGGAGCGCTTGCCGGGCCTATGGCAACGAGTCGGCGAATATTGGTGGATCGGGCTCGGGGCCGAGGCGCCGGACGCCTTGTGGACCGGCAAGCACGATCAGAACGGCAAGGTCTTCCCCGCGTCCAAGGACGGCGACTACGCCTGGTCCGCCGCCTTCATCTCCTACGTCATGCGCATCGCGGGTGCGGGCGAGCGCTTCCCTTACGCCGCCGATCACGCGGCCTACGTCAATGCCGCGGTGGCGGGAAAGTCGCCCATCCTCCGCGCCGAGCGGCCGGAGAGTTATGCGCCGAAGCTCGGGGACCTGATCTGTAACGGGCGCAAATGGGCCGCCGGGCTTCGCTTCGCCGATCTTCCGACTCGGGATTACTGGCCCGGCCACTGCGCCATCGTCGTGGCCACAGCACCGGGGGAGCTGAGCGTGATCGGCGGCAACGTCAACGATGAAGTGGCCATGACCCACGTGCCGGTGACCGAGGCGGGGATGTTGGCGCGGGCGGACGGCACGGTCGTCGATCAGCGCTATCCGTGGCTCGTCGTGCTCGAGGTGCTCTACGATATGGAGGCCGAG
>JGI12269J14319_10004937_pt1 | contig 11996 bp, 12 predicted proteins | sample PeaSoiSIISIP2007_FD_14319 | JGI IMG/M metagenome (IMG submission 14319) | reverse complement strand
CAATCGCAGGCACCGCGCCGACCGGCTCGCCGCCGACGGCGGCCTTACGCTGCGGCTACCGGTCGTGCCCGGCTATGACTGGGACGCGACGCGGGCCTTCCTCGCCGCACGCCTGGTGCCGGGGGTCGAGACGGTCGACGGTGAGACGTACCGGCGGACGATCACCATGGCGGGTGCGCCGGGCCTCCTGGAAGTCTCCCCAGGCCGTGAGAACTGCCTGCTGCTGCGCGCTCACCTGCCCTACTGGGAGGGCCTGATCCACGTGGTGGACCGGGTCGGGCTGCTGCTCGGCGTCGAGTGCGATTACTCCGCCGGGGTCACCGCGCTCAGCGGCGACCCGGTGCTCGGCCCCCTCGTGGCCAAGCGCCCCGGTCTCGCCGTACCAGGGGCGTGGAACCCATTTGAAGTAGGAGTCTCGGCGATCCTGTCCGGCCAGCCGGATGGTGACAGCCTGCTCGAGGCTTTCGTCGCCCGGCTGGGCACCCCGGTGTCCGGCCTACCTGAGGGCCTTACCTATACGTTTCCTGATCCCGCAATGGTGACGCCGGCCAGCCTTGCACCGATCGGGCTCGGTGAGGCCGAAGCGAACGCGATAGCGGCGCTCGCCGACGGCCGCGAGATACCCGAGGTGAGCGACTACGTCGCCTTCCGGTCCGGACAGCGCGATGCGTTCCCGTCGGCCGATCCGTCCCTCCAGGCGGCCCTCGCCCACCTCGGCCTGCGGGCACCGGCAGCCAACTGGCGCCCGTGGCTGGCGCTCGCCGCAGCGCACCTGATGGCCTACGGCGACACGCTCATCCGGGACGCGGCGGACGGGCTGAGCGTGAGGGTGCCGTCGATGGTCTCGATGTAGCCGGTCATGACGTTGGTGCAGCCTCTGGCGTCTCGAGTGGTCGTGTAGAGGGCGCGGAAAACATATGTGCCGCTGCCTGCGAGGCCAGAGAACCGGCCGGTCCCGTCGAGGACGCTGAACGGTCCGGTCTGGCTGATGGTCCCGACGCACGTGTCCGCGTTGAAGCTGACACTGGGCTGCCCGGCACTGTGATCGATGCGGAAGCCACCGCCGGCGAAGGTCGCGCCGTCGATGGCTCGCCCTGGGTGTTCGACGCCCCCGGCGTCGACGACCCCGGTGATGATGATGGTGCCCGGGCCGGACGGGGTGGTCGATGCAACATGGAAATACTCGGTGCGGGCGGTTCGCGTCGGCGTCCATGACTCCTGGGCAGGCGCCGCCCATCCAGGGCCCCAGGACCAGGGGCCAGCGCTCATCGGGGGCGCGGGGGTAGTGACCTTGGCCGTTGTGGTCGCCGCCGAGGAGGTGCCAGCGAAGACTGCGATGGTCGCGCCGAGAATGGCTGCTGCGACGGCGGCGGCCAGGACGGGGCGAGATGCCATGTGCTGCCAGCGAGGCCTCGGTCTACGGGGGAGATTCATCTCGTGCTCCTGTCTTCCCGGTGAGGTCTCAGCGCGCCCGCGCCGTGTGCGCCATGGCGGGGATCACGACGGACCCGACCGTCAGGTGCATGACGACGAGCCCGACGGCGGCTGAGGTGGTCGTCGCAGCGGCCAGCGGCAGGGCCAGCGACGCGGCCAGCGCGGCCAGCGCGATGGTGATCCAGAGGAGCCGGGCATGCGGGGTGCGCCGCTCGAGCAGGGCGAGCAGCAGCCAGCCGAGCAGCGAGGCAGCCACNGNGACGCCGATGACCTGNCCGATTGCGATCGTCTCGANATGGCCGGCGCCCGTCTGCATGTGGCCGGGGCCCAAGCGGACCTTCAGGTGGATACCCAGCAGGGGGACTTCCACGATCCAGGCGAGGGCGGCGGCTAGCGCGCCGCCCGCAGCGCACAGCGCCCGGGCGCGGCCGTGCTTGATGTCCGGAATGGCGGGGGCGGTAGTGGTGAACATGCGCGTACTCCCTTATGTGGCTTACGGCGCCCGGTTGCGCCGCTGATCAACAGGCTCGCCCGGGCTGAGGTAATCGGGCATCGTCCAGCTGACGTCTGGTCAGCTACCGCACCGGCAGTAGCGGGTACTCCCAGCGCAGTAGCCCGCCCGCCTGCGCAGCGACGATGACGCAGGGCCGCGGCCGATATAGCCTCCGGGTGATGGGCATCAAGAGCGCGGTCAGACCGCAACGGCGCTGGCTGGCCGCTGCGGGCGTAGCGCTGGTCACGGTACTGACGGTGGTCGGCGCGTACCTCGAGGCCAACCCGGTGCACCACTACGGTGGCCTGCATCTGACCAGCCATCCGCTGCTGGCCGCTTACCTGCTGCTGGCGGTGCCCTCCATCGCCCTGATCTGGCGCAACAGCCGTCCGGTCGAGGTGCTCGGGCTCGCCGTGCTCGGCGCGGTCGCGTGGGCGGCCCTCGGCCAGATCGACGGTGCCGCGCTCGTTCCGGTCATCGTCGGCGTGTACTGGGTGGCGATGACCCGCGCGCGGGTCATCGCTATTGCCGCCGGGCTCGCCGGGGCGGTGGCGATCTTCGTGACCGAGGGGGTGCGCGGGCCGTTCGGCTGGTTCGGAGGCCCGAACGCCACCATGTGGCCGGAGCTGCTCGCCGCCGGCGCGGTCGGCGCGTACGTGGCGGCGCGCCGTCAGTGGCTGGCCGCCGAGGCTGACCGGGCGGCGCGGGCCGAGCAGGCCCGGGAGGAGGAAACCCGCAGGCGCGTCGACGCCGAGCGAATGCGGATTGCGCGCGAACTGCACGACGTGGTTGCGCATTCGATGGCCATGATCAACGTCCAGGCCACGGCGGCGGGCATGCAGCTGGCCGCCGATCCGGCGAGCGCGGCCGCGGCGATCCAGGCGATCCGCCAGGCCAGCAAGTCGGGACTGCGCGAGCTGCGGGCCATCCTTGAGGTGTTGCGGCCAGTCGACGGCGGGAGCCCGGCGGTGCCGGTGCCGGACCTGCGCGCTATCGCCGCGCTCGTCGATGCGACCAGCGCGGCCGGCACACCGACCACACTGGAGCTGGCCGAGACGTCAGCGCCGCTGCCGCCGCCGGTCGAGCTGGCCGCCTACCGCATCGTGCAGGAGTCGCTCACCAACGTGGTCCGTCACGCCGGCCGGGTCGCCGCAACCGTGCGCCTGCGGCAAGACGGCGGATACCTGCACGTGGACGTGGTCAACGACGGCGGTGCCGCGCCCGCGGCCTTCAGCGACGGGACCGGGGCGGGACTAGCTGGAATGCGAGAGCGGGCGGCCGCACTAGGCGGCACCCTGGATGCCGGGCCGCGTCCCGGCGGCGGGTTCGCCGTCCACGCCCGGCTGCCACTCGCAGCAGCCCCGGCCGGGGGAACAGAGGCCCCCGACGTTGGCCCGGCGGACGATGGAGGCACCGCCACGGTCCCGGACGGCGGGGCCGCTGGCCGCATGCCAGCCGCTGTCAGCCAGGACGCCGACGGCGCAGGACGTGCTGGTGGGCAGCGCGCCCACCCGATCGCGAGCCAGCCGTGATCAGGGTCCTGCTCGCCGACGACCAGGCCCTCGTCCGGGCCGGCTTCAGGTTCATCGTCGGCTCGGCGCCCGACATCGAGGTCGTGGGGGAGGCCGCGGACGGGGCGTCCGCGGTCGAACTGGCCCGCTCGCTGCGGCCCGAGGTGGTGCTGATGGACATCCGCATGCCCGGTACCGACGGACTGGAGGCAACCCGGCAGATCGCCGCCGACCCCGAGCTGAGCGGCGTGCGCGTCATCATCCTCACTACGTTCGAGGCGGACGAGTATGTCTTCGAGGCGATCCGCGTCGGCGCGAGCGGCTTCCTGGTTAAGGACACCGAGCCGGAGGACCTCATCAACGCCATCCAGGTGGTCGCCCGCGGCGACGCCCTGCTGTCGCCGAGCGTCACCCGGACGCTGATCTCCAACATCGCCGGGCGCGGTCCGGCCCGGCCAGTCGACGCCTCCGTGCTGTCGGTACTAACCGACCGGGAACGAGAGGTGCTCGCCCGGGTCGCTGCCGGCATGAGCAACGACGAGATCGCTAAAGCCCTGTTCATGAGCCCGCTGACCGCCAAGACCCACGTTAACCGGATGATGACCAAACTCGGCGCGCGAGACCGGGCCCAGCTGGTCGTGATTGCCTACGAAACCGGCCTGGTCCGGGCAGGCCTGTCCTGAAGTTCCCGTCCCGGCACCTCCTCGTGCCGCTTGAGCCCCCGGAACCCAGACGGGTGCGGGACCCGGGAGTCCCGCACCCGTTGGATCAGTCGAGCAGGGCGGTGACCGTGCCGGCGCCGACCGTACGGCCGCCCTCGCGGATCGCGAAGGTCTGGCCGGAATCGAGCGCGACCGGCTTGCCGAGAGCGACGGTGACCTGCACCGTCTGCCCTGGCATGGCCGAGGCCACGTCGTCGCCGCCGCTCCCGCTGATGCTGCCGAGGTCCAGCACGCCGGACACGTCCGTGGTGCGGACGTAGAACTGCGGCCGGTACCCCGAACGCACCGGCGTGCGCCGGCCGCCTTCGGCCGGCGACAGGAGATGCAGCGTAGCCGCGAAGCGCTGGTGCGCGCGCAGGCTGCCCGGCGCGGCGAGCACCTGGCCACGCCGCACCTGGTGACGACCGACGCCGCGCAGCAGCAGCGCCGCGTTGTCGCCGGCCTGAGCGACCTCCATCGTCTTGCCGAACGTCTCGACGCTGGTGACGACGGACTTCACCGCCGCACCCAGCCCGATGAGCTCGACCGGGTCACCGATCCGCACCTGGCCCCGCTCGATCGCGCCGGTGACGACCGTGCCGCGGCCCGTGATAGTCACGGAGTTCTCCACGGCCATCAGGAACGGCGCGTCGACGTACCGCTCCGGTACCGGGACGTAGGCGTCAATGGCGTCGAGCAGGTCCAGGATCGAAGAGACCCAGCGCTCCTCGCCCGCCAGCGCCGCCAGCCCGGAGACCGGAACGACGGGCACCTCCTCGCCGGGGTACCCGTAGGCGGACAGCAGGTCACGGACCTCGAGTTCGACGAGCTCCGCGATCTCCTCCTCGGCCGCGTCGGCCTTACTGAGCGCGACGACGACGTGGGACACCCCCACCTGCCGAGCCAGCACGACGTGCTCCCGGGTCTGCGGCATCACGCCGTCCAGCGCCGAGACCACGAGGACCGCGCCGTCGACCTGCGCGGCACCCGTGATCATGTTCTTCACGTAGTCCGCGTGGCCGGGCATGTCCACGTGCGCGTAGTGCCGTGTCGCGGTCTGGTACTCGACGTGCGCGATATTGATGGTGATCCCCCGCGCGGCCTCCTCGGGCGCGCGGTCGATCTGCCCGAACGGCACGTACCTGCTCATGCCGCGGTCCGCCAAGACCTTAGTGATGGCGGCGGTGAGAGTGGTCTTCCCGTGGTCGACGTGCCCCATCGTGCCGATGTTGAGGTGCGGCTTGTCGCGGACGTAGGCCTGCTTGGTCATGACTGTCTGCTCCTGGTTCCTCCTGCTGCACTCGCTGACCCGCGCGCGGACAGCACCGCGCGATGAGCCACCCTCCCCCGCCAGGTCACCGAAGCGAACGGGGAAGGGTCAGCGTCGCGCGCCGCCCAGGGCCAGCAGGGCCGCTGGCGACAGCAGTGCCGAGGCAGCCGTCATCCCAGCGCGGTCGAGCGCGCAGGTGACGAAGACGGCGAACCGGAACACGTCAGCTAGCGTGCGCCATCAACGGCGCCGTCCGCAAAGGGTTTGTTGCTGGCGGTCTGCCGCTCTGGGCCGCAGGCCGGGCTCGGGTCTGGTGGCCGGGGCCGAGCGGGCGAAGGTGGTGTACAGGTACGACTTCGGCGACGACTGGCGACACGACATTGCTGTGGAGAAGATCATCCCGGCCGAGCCGGGAGTGGCCTACCCGCGCTGCGCCGGCGGGCGCCGGGATGCGCCGCCGGAGGATTGCGGCGGGATCTGGGTCTTCAATGAGCAGTTCGCCGACCTGGCCGACGTGTTCAACGTCGACGATCTGAACGAGCGGCTGGCGGACCAGGCCACGGTGTTGATTCCGGCCCGCTGACCCTGGCGGTGTCGGCCGTCGACCTCCACGAACCAGGCGGCTGGGTGTACCGGGACAGGTACCACTGCTCGTTCGGGAAATAAAGGCTCTTCGGCCCCGCCGAGCGCGACTACTGCGCGATTGACCTCGGCCAAGCTAGACGGCTCGGTTCCGGTAATCGCGTAGGGGANGGGTGCAGGCGGACCGGGACGGGAAGCCAGAAGGCGCCCGGCCCGGTCCGCTGGCGGTCAGATCGGGCGGACTTCCTCTGCCTGGGGGCCCTTCTGTCCGCGTCCGGCGGTGTAGGTGACCCTCTGGTTCTCCTGCAGGCTGCGGAAGCCGTCAGCCTGGATGGCAGAGAAATGGACGAACACGTCGGCGGTCCCGTCGTCAGGGGCGATAAAGCCGTAGCCCTTGTCGGCGTTGAACCACTTGACGGTGCCTTCAGCCATGTACTTCTCCTGTAGAGACGATCGTTCGGGAGGCACTTATGTGCTCCCCTGGTTATCGCGACCGCCAGCCTGCCGGGAAGACCCGGCCGTGTACTCGCGGCGCCCGCTGTCAGAAGTTCGCAGGCGCAGGTACACGTAACGAATTCGACTACAACCGCCATCCATTAAACACCATGCCTGACACCTGGCTGACCAGATTGCGCTCATGCCGCCGCTCAAGGCTGGATCAGCTCAGCCCTGCGGCGCGCCAAACATTAGACCATCCGCACGACGAGGCAGCCACCCGGGCCACCCGTCAGGCGGCCAGAGAGTGGGTCCGGTCGGGGCGGCATGAGGATTAGAACTCGCCGGGGAACAGGCCGGGCGGGGCGCCGGTGTAGGTGTTGTGGCTGCTGATGGCGCGTCCGGGATATAGCACGGTCATCTGGCTGTAGCCTCGCTCGCCGGGGTGTCCCTTGACGGGCAAGCTGCGCCAGAAGATGAGGTCCACGGTCCGGTGCGACCAGGTGCCTTGCGCGCAGTTCGGCTCGCAGTTGTCGACGTACAGCCTCCCGGTCGCGGTGGCCGTCGAGGTGTTCCAGGTGCTCCAGCGCAGCCTCGTGAAGTAGCCGCTGCCGTCACAGAACAAGTCGAACGTGCCTGGCCTAACCTCCGGCTTGTTCGAGCAGTCGTACACGGCAACGGACGGCGACGCGGACGCGTGCGTTCCGTGAGTGGCTTCCTGCGCGGTGACCGCGTGCGCGGCGAACGGCGCGCTGACCGCTACCAGCGCGGCGGCCGATAGGACGATCACGGCGAAACGGGGCAGTCTCATGGCCCTGCCTTCCGGGGGAGTTCGTGTGGGCATGTAATAGCAGACGCCGCAGGCGTGCGGCTGGTTGACTGCCGCCAAACCTGCGGAAGCGCGCCGGGCAGCCCGGGAGCGCGGCGCTACGCGACAACGGCGGCCGGTTCCGGCATCCTCGACCTGTAGGCGTTTCCTGCGGCAACCGGCGGGGCGGAGACAATGGGCGAGCTGGTGGGATGGTCCGCGGCGCGCGGGACCGCACAGAGGCAGACGCTGTGAGCGACGCGACGGCGCAGAAGATCGACCCAGCACAGCTGGGGTCGGACTTCACGCGCACGCACCACGTGCTCTGGCTTGAGTTCGGGAACCGTGAGGACTTCGACGACCCGCACAAGGAATGGCGGCGGCTGTTCTCGGAGTTGCTGGGCACCTTCGCGCTGGTCCTGGTCGCCGCGGGCGGAGGGCTCCTGCACGCGAAGGGGCAGATCAGCCTCGCTGCGGCTGTCGTTGCCCCGGGCCTGATGGTGACGGCGATCATCTTGTTCATGGGTGCGGTCTCCGGCGCGCACCTGAACCCGGCCGTGTCGTTGGCCTTCGCGCTGCGCGGTGACTTCCCGTGGCGGCGTGTCCCCGGCTACATCGTCATCCAGCTCGTCGGCGCGACACTGGCCTGCCTATTTCTCCGCCTGGTGTTCGGGAACGTCGGGCATCTCGGGGCGACGTTGCCGGGTCCCGGGTACAAGAGCTGGCAGGCCCTGCTCATGGAGATCGCGCTCACCACGCTCCTGGTCAGCGTGATCCTCGGTACCGCCTCGGCCGCACAGAACGTCGGCGCGATCGCCGCGCTCGGCGTCGGCGGCTATATCGCCCTGGCCGGCTTGTGGGCAGCCCCGGTCAGCGGCGTTTCGATGAACCCGGCCCGCTCGTTCGGCCCGGCCCTGGTCAGCGGTGACTTCACCAGCTACTGGGTGTACGTCGTGGGGCCTATTGCCGGTGCGCTGATTGCCGTCGGCTTTGCGCAGGTGCTGCGTGGCCGTGGCGGCGACGTTATCTCACGGGCGGCGGGCTCCGGCGTGCTGGACGAGGGGGCCCTAGCGGCCAAGGCGGAACTGTCGGAAGAAATCCATCAAGGGCGGGTCGTCCCCCCGGGCGTTGCCGACACCGGTGAGCAGCGGAGCGGGCAATAACCGGCGCCGCGCCCGCGAGCTGGCCGTTCCTTAGCCGAGCTTGAGCGGCACGTCCGCGTAGGGATCGAGCGCATAAGCGAGGGAGACACGGTGGTAGCCGTCCGCGATATCCCCGTCCGCTATGAGAACCGGTGACAGCTTCTCCCCGGCCAGCACCTTCTGCAGGTCCCTCAGCACGCCCGGATCCGACAGTGGCAGCGGGGTGCGCTGGGTCGCCCGCAGGATGTCATTGGCGCGGCGTTGGATGACCGGAAGCTTTCGCAGCTTCTCCGACACCTCCTTCGCCCGGTTCTCCCCGAAGCGGATACTGAGGTAGCTGGAGGCAGCCGCATAGTCGTGGTCGGCTACGTCCTTCCTCCACTTCAAATACTGAATGGTTCCTCCGGCATCGGCCATTCGTCCTAGCCCTCCTCCCGTCCCGGGCCGCCGGACTCCCGGTCGGCGTAACCTACGCTGTTTCTCGTGCGAGCATGAGCCTGCCGAGGGCCAGGACACCAGGGCCCCAGGAACGACGTTCGGTANCAAGGTCTTTCAGTTCACGTACACCTTACGGCCTGTTCCGAGGCGAAACTAGCTCACCACTACTGACCTAACNCATTGCCCGCNGCCGCGATATGGCTTGACCGCGGAGAGCCGCGTTTCCCAAAGCCGCGCCATTGGATGGGATAAGTGGCCGTTGCGGTATTAGATGTCGTATTCAGGGGAGGGCCCCCGGTGGCGAACGGGCAAGGCTAAATTGACGATCCCGGCAATCGTCAGCCTTATACGGAATTCGTCATTGCCGGACATCTTCGGAGGTCTGACGCGCTGAGGATGCGGAGGCGGTGAGGTGCCGGAGGCCATGCAGGCGGCGAGGAATGATGCCTGGGCGGTTCGTGTTGACGCGCGGGTGAAGAAGATTGGCTTTCTGTCGTTCGGGCACTGGTCGTCGTCACCCGGCTCGCAGACGCGGTCGGCATCGGACGCGTTGCTGCAGTCGATCGACCTGGCCGTCGCCGCCGAAGAGCTGGGCGCTGACGGCGCGTACTTCCGCGTGCACCATTTCGCCAGGCAGCTGGGATCTCCGTTTCCGCTGCTGGCGGCGGTTGGCGCGCGTACCAGCCGGATCGAGATCGGCACGGCGGTCATTGACATGCGCTACGAGAACCCGCTGTACATGGCAGAGGATGCCGGCGCGGCCGACCTGATCTCCGGCGGCCGCCTCCAGCTAGGGATCAGCCGCGGCTCCCCGGAGCAGGTGATCGACGGCTGGCGGTACTTCGGCTACGAGCCGCAAGAGGGCCAGACGGACGCCGACATGGCCCGCGGGCATGCCCAGGTGCTGCTCGAAGTGCTGCGCGGCGAGGGCTTCGCACAGCCCAGTCCCCGCCCGATGTTTGCGAACCCGCCCGGCCTGCTGCGCGTCGAGCCGCACTCGGCAGGGCTGCGGGAGCGCATCTGGTGGGGTGCCGCGTCACAGCGGACCGCCACGTGGGCGGCCGAGCTGGGCCTGAATCTGCAGAGTTCGACGCTGATCAATAACGAGTCGGACAAGCCCTTTCACCTGCAGCAGGCTGAGCAGATCCAGGCNTTCCGCGACGCATGGNAGNAGGCCGGTCACGAGCGGGAGCCGCGGGTGTCCGTCAGCCGGAGCATCTTCGCCCTGATCGATGACCGGGACCGGGCGTACTTCGGCCGCCGCAACCAGGACACCGACGAGATCGGGTTCATCGACGCGGAAACCCAAGCGATCTTCGGCCGCACGTACTCGGCCGAGCCGGACGCGCTGATCCAGCAGCTCAAGGAAGACGAGGCGATCGCGGCCGCCGACACGCTGCTGCTCACCGTGCCCAACCAGCTCGGCGTCGACTACAACGCCCACGTCATTGACAGCATCCTCACCCACGTGGCGCCCGCGCTCGGCTGGCGATAAACCGGTCGGCGATCAGCAAGATCAGCCCCCGCTGCGGCCAGGTCTCACGCCGTACCGTGACCCGGCCCTGTCTACGGCAACAGCTGATCGCTCCATCGCCACCAGGCGTTGCCGCCGTCGATGTGCAGTAGGAACTCGGGCACTGGCCGACCGTCTGGTGCCAGGAGACGCGTGGCTTGCCGGATGCGGCGATAGGCAGCTTCCCAGGTGCCGGGTTCGTCATCAAGCTGGTCCAGCCTGAATAGCTCGTCCTCGAACAATGGACGGACTTCCTCAAACCTGCCCGTTGGACAGACCGTGCCGGTAAGCCAGGGGAAATCCGTGCCGGTAACAACGAGCTCGGCAAGAAGTTCGTCGCCGCGCATGAGCTGCCACGCGCGGTCGTCATCGGTCATGGGATCGATCTTGCCACCACCCTGTCCACGGCAGATCCGGATGCGGTGGCGGCCTTGCCCTAAGGTCCTCTCCAAGCTGGGCCGCGGTAGCCTGGGTCAGATGAATGGGCCCCTGTTTGCCCGGTTCGTTACCCGGGCGGGTTTGCCGGGCGATGCCTCGTTGTGCCAGGTCGTTAACGCGGTCCAGGCCATTCCGTATGGCAGGCCGGGGGCACGGACGCCCGAAGGGGTCATTGTCGAGTGGAAGGGGACGTGCTCGACAAAGCACGCGCTGCTGGCGCAGCTGCTTCGTGAGCGATGGCCGGAATTGCAGCCGAGGCTCATTCACCGTGTCTACCGCGTGTCCCGCAGCGCGGTGCTCCAGCGGCACGGGGTGGTAGCGGCCGACGCCGTCCCGGAGGGCGGGCTGACCGATGTCCACCGTTACCTGGTGATTATCCTCGCTGGCCAGGAGATGACGATCGACATCACCTTCCCTGGCGACCAGGTCTGGGACGGGCACCGATCGATGTCCCTGGCGTGCGGAGCCGGTCATGACTTTCCGGCGGGGGATGATCCGGATGCCGAGAAGGCCGCGCTCGAAGCCAGCTACTGCNATCCGCAGGTCCGCGAGCCCTTTATCGCCTCNCTCGCCCTGGCATCAAGTCTGGCGGGCTCTACNTAACCACGCCCTGCGGCAGNNGAGGTCGTTGACCTCGCGGGTAGCAACGCATAGATAGACCACCCGGCTGACCGACGCCGCGTTGCAGCCGCGCCTGCTATGAGGTCAGAAATTTGCGTGCGGAATGGGAGTAGCCCGTGCATGCGCCAGGCCGTTCCACGATTCATTACCGGACCCCTCAGGTAATCACGACGGACGTGGTTTCCGCCTTCGGCTCATTTACCCGGCCGCAGTAGTTCACGCAGTCGGACCCAGGCGGCGAAGTCCTCGATCGCGTCGATGACCCGCTCGAAGCGGATGGAGTGGAACCGGTCGAAGCCGTGCTGGGCTCCGGGCAGTTCGGCGTAGATGACGGGGCTGGCGGAGCCGCTGCGCATCTGCTCGGCGAACAGCCGGGCTGTTTGCACGGGGATCAGCGAGTCCCGGTCGCCGTGCGCAATGAGCAACGGCGGCGCGCCCGCGCCCGGGTAGGCCAGCGGCGAGAACGGCCCGGTGTCCTGGCTGCCGGGCTGGCCGTAGTATCCGTGCAGGCAGATCGCGGCGTTCACCGAGGTGTCGGCGTCCTCGAAGCCGGGCTGAAAACGAGGATCGTTGCTGGTAAGCGCGGCGAGGGCGGCGAGCTGGCCGCCGG
>JGI12269J14319_10004936_pt1 | contig 11996 bp, 10 predicted proteins | sample PeaSoiSIISIP2007_FD_14319 | JGI IMG/M metagenome (IMG submission 14319) | reverse complement strand
CGAGCCCCCTGCCCCGGCTGGTCGACCTGGCGCCCGGGACGCTCCGGCGGATCGTCGAGGTCAACACGATCGCACCGCTCGCCCTCTTCCAGCAGTCCCTCCCGCTCCTGCGGCGTTCGGCCGACCCCCGCGTACTCAACGTCACCTCGGACGCATCCCTCGAGCACTACGACTCATGGGGCGGCTACGGATCGTCCAAGGCGGCGCTCGACCACGTGAGCGCGACGCTCTGCGTCGAGGAGCCCACCATCCGTGTGTGGGCCGTCGATCCGGGAGACATGCGCACCGAGATGCACCAGGACGCGTTCCCCGGCGAGGACATCTCGGATCGTCCCCTTCCCGAGTCGGTGGTGCCCGCACTCCTCGGACTGGTCGCCTCGGACACACCCGGCGGACGGATCAGAGCCGCCGAGTTGGTGCCCGCGACGGGAGGGCCACGATGACCCCGACGCTGACGCCGATGGTGGTCCGTCCGCTGACCGGGCTCCACGACTTCACGCTTCCCCCGGAGCTCGAGGCGACCCGTCCGCCCGAGGCCCGCGGCATGACGCGCGACGCGGTGCGGATGATGGTGGCCCGGCGCGCCGCGGGCAGCGTGCAGCACACCAGCTTCACCGAACTCCCCCGTCTGTTCGAGGAGGGCGACCTGCTGGTGGTGAACACCTCGGGGACCCTGGCCGCCGAATTGCAGGGGGTCGATCCCCACGGTCAACGGATCCAGATCCACCTGTCGACGGAGCTGCCTGCCAACCTGTGGACCGTCGAGCTGCGTCGCGACGGACACCCCGTCTTCTCGGCCTCGGCCGGCGACACCGTGGCGCTGGCCGCCGGAGGGCGGCTCGACCTGCTCACGCCGTATTCGCGCCACCCCGAAGGGGTGCGGTTGTGGGTGGCGACCCTGTCGGCGCCGGTTCCCCTGCTCACATTCCTGGCCGTGCACGGCGAACCGATCCGCTACGGCTACGTCCAGGGGAACTGGCCCATCACGATGTACCAGAACGTGTACGCCACCGAGCCCGGTTCGGCCGAGATGCCCAGTGCCGGTCGGCCCTTCACACCCGAGATACTCACCCGGCTCGCGGCGCGCGGCGTGGGGGTGGTGCCCGTCGTGCTGCACACCGGGGTCGCCTCTCTCGAGGCCTCGGAGCCGCCGTACCCCGAGCACTACCGCGTCTCGGCCGGCACCGCCCACCGCATCAACGACGTCCGCCGTGAAGGCGGGACGGTGGTCGCCGTCGGCACCACCGTGGTGCGGGCGCTCGAAACGGTGGTGGACCTCCGCGGGCACGTGCACGCGGGGAGCGGATGGACCGAGACCGTCATCACCCCCGACCGGGACGTACGCTCGGTGGACGGCCTGTTGACGGGATGGCACGAGCCCGAGGCCTCCCACCTGGCGATGCTCGAGGCCGTCGCCGGTCGAGATCTCCTGGAACGGTCGTACGCTGCGGCTCTGGAGGAGGGGTACCTGTGGCACGAATTCGGCGATGTCCACCTGGTCCTGCCGTGAGCGACCCGCCGGCCACCGTCGATCCGCCGCTGCAGGCCGTGCCCACCACGCGGCGCACCATCCTCGTGACTCTGAAACGGCGGGGGTCCCAACGGGTCCAGGACCTGGCCGCCGCGCTGGGGCTGACGGCCGCCGCCGTCCGCCAACAGCTGGCCCGGCTCGAGTCCGACGGGCTGGTGGCGCACCGTCGCGACGCCGACGGTCGCGGCCGTCCCACCCACGTCTACGAATTGACCACCCTGGCCGACTCCCTCTTCCCCAAGCGCTACGGGGACCTGACCACCGAGCTGCTCAGCTATCTCGGTGGGTCCGATTCCGAACAGGTCGACGACCTGTTCGAAAAGCGTCGGCGGCGTCGGCTTCGCGACGCACAGGTCCGGTTGGACCAGCAGGCCCTCGAGGACCGGGTGGCCGAGCTCACCGCCATTCTCGACGAGGACGGCTACCTGGCCGACGTGGAGCGCCTCGACGACGGTGGATGGCGGATCACCGAGCACAACTGCGCCATCTTGTCGGTGGCCAAAGGGTTCCGTCAGGCCTGCTCGAGCGAGCTGTCGTTCATCCGCGACGCGCTCCCGGGTGCCGAGGTGCAGCGAGTCGCCCATCTGATGGACGGCGCCCACGTGTGCGCGTACGAGGTCCGACCGGCGCGCACCTGAAGCCGGCGCTACCTTGAGGTCGACGCTCCTTCCGGGACCGTCACCCGAGTTCGAGGACTGAGACCACCCATGCAGATCGGCGTCGTGTTCCCCCAGACCGAGATCGGCGGTGACGTGGGCGCCGTACGCGCCTACGGGACGGCGGTGGAGGAGCTCGGCTACTCCCATCTCATCGCCTACGACCACGTCGTGGGGGCGGACCCCGCTGTCCACAAGGGTTGGAACGGCCCCTACGACCTTCATTCCACCTTCCACGAACCGCTCGTGCTGTTCGGCTACCTGGCCGGGTGCACGTCTTTGGAGTTGGTGACCGGCATCATCATCCTGCCCCAGCGTCAGACGGCGTTGGTGGCCAAGCAGGCGGCCGAGGTCGACCTCCTCACGGGCGGACGGTTCCGGCTCGGTGTGGGTCTCGGATGGAACGCCGTCGAGTACGAGGCACTGGGCAAGAACTTCTCGGACCGGGGGAAGCGGGTCGAGGACCAGATCGAGTTGCTCCGACGGCTGTGGACGGAACCGAGCGTCAGCTACGAGGCCGACGGCGAGCGCGTCACGGGAGCCGGTCTCGCCCCCCTGCCGGTTCAGCGACCGATACCGATCTGGTTCGGGGCCGCGTCTGCGCCCGCCTACCGGCGGGCCGGACGGCTGGGAGACGGCTGGTTTCCCCTGGTCCCTCCGGGGCCGAAGCTCGACGAGGCGCGCGCACTGGTCGACGCGGCGGCCGTCGACGCCGGCCGGGACCCGGGCACCCTCGGCCTCGAGGGCCGGGTGAACTGGGGGGCAGGAGGCGTGAGCACGCTGGCCGACCACGCCGAACGGTGGCGGAGGATGGGAGCCAGTCACCTGTCGGTCAACACCATGTCGGCCGGATTCGGCTCGGTCGAGGCCCATATCGACGCGCTGGCGGCGTCGGCCGAGGTCCTGGGCGTGCGGGGCTGACGTGCCCGAACTCGATCAGCCGGACTGAATCGGGAAGCGGAGTGCACCGTTGTTGTCACAGGACGGGGGGCCCTCTCGTCTCAATGGGCGTGAACCGAGGGAGTGCTCCCGCCGTGGTGGGTGGCACCGAGCCAAGGAGGCGTCATGGCACATGTGACCCTGGTCGAGAAGCCCGCCGGCCTGATCCCCAGACTGGCGTCGCGCTATTCCCACCACCGCTTCGGGCGGGCCGTCGAACCGGTGATGGCCGCCTCCCACCACTCGGGGGTGCTGATCGCCATGGGCGCATTGGAGACGGCCGCCGAGCGGGGCTGGAAGCGGCTCGATCCACGTCTGCGGTGGCTGGCCATCCAGGCCGCGGGCGGCGAGATCGGATGCTCGTGGTGCACGGACTTCGGCTACTACGAGGGCATGCAGCAGGGGATCGATCCCCGCAAGGTCCGCGACGTCCCCCGTTTTGGCGACAGTGACGTCTACGACGAGGCCGAGCGGGTGGTCCTCGAGTACGCGGTGGCGGCCACGGGCACGCCGGTGGTCCTCGCCGACGAGCTCGTCGAGCGGCTCCACCGACACCTGAGCGAACCCGAGATCGTCGAGCTCGCCGCCTGGGTGGCTCTCGAGAACCTGCGCTCACGGTTCAACGCCGGACTGGGCCTCAAGAGCCAGGGCTTCTCCGATCGGTGCGAGGTGGCCCCGCTCCCGGTCGCCTGAGATGGGCGACCTCGAGACGTTCCTCGGGCTCCGGCGATCGCTCTTCGCCGTGGCCTACCGGATGCTCGGGAGCGCCACCGAGGCCGAGGACGTCGTCCAGGAGGCCTATGTCCGGTGGTCCGGGCGCGGCCAGGGTGAGGTCACCGCTCCCACCGCCTACCTGACGACCGTGGTGACCCGCCTGTGCATCGACCACCTGCGCTCCGCGCGGGCGCGGCGTGAGACGTACAAAGGTCCGTGGCTGCCCGAGCCGGTGGAGGCCGGGGCTCCCCCTCCCGGCGAGAGCGCCGAGTTGGCCGACTCGCTGTCACTCGCCTTTCTCGTGCTGCTCGAGGAGCTCCAGCCCGTTGAGCGCGCCGCCTTCCTCCTCCACGACGTCTTCGACTATCCGTACGACGAGATCGCCGCCATCGTCGACCGGACCGAGCCCGCGTGTCGCCAGCTGGTGTCCCGGGCCCGCCGCCGGGTCGATGCGCCGAAGCACCGCTTCGATGCCGACCGTGCCCACGGGCGTGAGCTCACACGCCGCTTTCTGGCCGCCTGCGGCAGCGGGGATCTCGACGGGCTCCTGTCGCTTCTGGCCGACGACGTGACCGTGTGGACCGACGGCGGCGGCAAGGTGCGCGCCGCGCTGCGTCCCGTCACGGGCCCACCGCGCGCCGCACGCTTCTTGCTGTCGGTGGCCCGTCGGATCCCCGCCGGGGTGGCGGCCCGGGAGGTCGACCTGAACGGCCAGCCCGGTCTGGTGTTCGAGGACGGGGACGAACAGGTGACGGTGGCGCTCACGCTGGATGTCGTCGACGACCGCATCGTCGACGTGCGGGTGGTGACCAATCCGGACAAGCTGCTCGCCCTTCAGCCCGGCCGCCGCCCCCACCTGTCGGAGCTCTTCGCACCTTGACGGTCCCTATCGGCCCGTATCCCCGCGATCCTCAGCGCGCCCGGGCGGATACCTCGCTCGAGGCGGGCCCCGTTCCCACGGAGTTCACAGCCGCCACCGTGTAGAAGTACGTCCTGCCGGCCCGGGCATGGCGGTTGGTGAAGGTGCAGGTGCCGGCCGTGCATGCCACCGACGTGTAGAGGGTCTCCGCACCCGAGGAGCGCGCCCGGAAGATCTTGTACCCGGTGACGGCCGCGCCGCCGTTGTCGGCGGGAGCCTGCCAGCCGAGCACGATCCCCTTGGTGGTGGCGGGAGCGGCGGTGACGCCGCGCGGTGCACCGGGCACCGAGGCTCCGGACCCGCTGCCGAGCAACTTCTCCGCCTGTGTCCAGGTGAAGACGACGTCGGACGGGGTGGCCCCGCAGGCGCCGACGACGATGGCGGCGAGCGACGGGCTGTAGCCGGAGCCGGTGGCGGCGTTGCCGGCACCCATGTACTGCTCGGCCTGTCCGCAGTTGGCGAAGGAACCGAGAATGGCGTCGCGGTGCCCCCAGCAGCCCGGGGACGACGGCGTCGTGCAGGATCCGTTGGGCGAGCCCGGCCCGTCGTCGTACATCCAGTAGTAGTCCGCGCCGAGCGGGTTGGCGGTGCCGCCGGCCCAGATCGACGCCCACGAGTAGACGGTGGCACCGCCGGTCAGGGTGGAGGAGGACATCTCCGGGTCGGTACCGTCGGTCGCCCCCGTCTGCGCCACGTTGTCGAGTTGCGTGGTGAGGCCGGCCAGAGGGGCGAGTCCGCGGTCCGTTCTCTCCAGATTGGCGATGACGAAGAGCTGCTCGGGGACGGTCATGGCGTCGTAGGCGGTCAGGTTGAGCGAGAGCGACGACAGGCTCTCGAGAACGGATCGTGCGTTGTCGATGGCCGTCACGACATCGGCATTGCACCCCTCGGAGTCGTCCAGGGTGCTCCGCCCGCAGCTTCCGTCGGAGAGGAAGCTCGGGCTGGGCGGAAGGCTCGTCGACGGATTCTGCGGAGGAACGATCCCCGTCGTCGCCACCCGGCTGTCGGTCGTGTGGGCGCGGGACACCGTGGCCCCGGAGATCCGCACGCGCGTCGATGCGCCGCTCACCGGTGCCGTCACCACGCCCGCCGCCAGAATGGCCACGCAGGCGCCCACTCCGGCCAGCATCTTCGAGCTTCTGGCCTGCACTGTCCGTTGCATCGGACGGTGCGCCGTGGCAGATGAAATCAATTTCACGACAATCACGTGCCTTGAGCCCCCCACATCGCCCCCCGTACATGATCCCACGGAACGTCGGAGAACCGCTCAGAGTGAAATCACCTGTGTCGATCGTCATGCATCCGGGCCCACTAAACCGAAGCCGCCAAAAGGGCACGAAACCGTCCGAATATCGACGAAACCCTGACCTAGGGTGGTGGGTACCACTCGGAACGCGTGAATCGCACTCGTCGCGCCTTCCCCACGACATCGGACGGACGTCGGAAGCGGGCATCGGCGCCGTCGATCAAGGGAGTCCGATCAAGAGGAGCATGCGTGCTGCGGGACCGGTGTGATCTGCGGAATCGACCACCACGATCTCGACGCGGCGGTGCCGGACCGTGGGCCGGCGCGCTGGTCGTCGTCCTGATCGTCTCGGGGCTCACGGAGATGGCCACACCACTGCGGTCGGCGGCGGTCACCGTCAGTCCGGGCACGACCCCCGCATTCGCCGGCGACGCCGGCGATCCCGACGTCGTCTACTCATCCGGGACCTACTTCGCCTTCACCACCGGTACGCCGCTGGGCAATCACATCCAGGCGCTCGTGAGCACGAGCCCGTCGGGCGGCTACCACAGCTACACGGGAACCTCCTACGGTTCCACCGCACTGGCCGCCACGCCCGGTTGGGAGACGACCAACACCCAGACGTCGCCGGGGGTCTTCGACTGGGGCGGGCACTGGTTGATGTACTACGACGCCGCCCAGTCCCCGTACCCGAGCGACAGCGGACACGACTGCATCTCGGTGGCGGTCGGCGGCGCCACCCTCTCGCCCTCGTCGCCGCAGTTCACCGACACCTCCGTCGGCGGCATGATCTGCCAACCCACCGGGTCCATCGATCCCAGCCCGTTCGTGGATCCGGCGTCGGGTCGGGCCTATCTGATCTGGAAGCAGAACGACGGGGGGTCGAGCAGCCAGGCGACCATATGGTCGGAGCAGCTGAGCGCCAACGGGCTCAGCCTCGTCGGATCCCCGAGCGAGCTCATGTACAACGACACGGCCGCCTACCCGTGGGAGACCACGGTGGAGGACCCGTCCATGGTGGATGCCGGCGGGACCTACACCCTGCTCTTCTCGGCCGGGGTGTACACGACCACCGGCTACTCCGAAGGCCTCACCTCCTGCGCCGGGCCCGCTGGCCCGTGCGGCACCGACTCCCGCATACTGACCACGTACGGCTCCGTCCTGGGTCCGGGGGGCGGGTCCCTGTTCGTCGACGCGTCCGGGGCCTTCTGGATGGACTACGCGGCGTGGCAGGGCGGGAGCGCCGGCTGTACCGGATACGACTGCGGCGCCACACGGGATCTGTTCGTCACCCCGATCGGTTTGTCGCTCCAGGTGCACTGCAGTCCGCCGGCCTCGAAGAACGGGTACCGCTTCGTGGCGTCCGACGGTGGCATCTTCGACTTCGGCACCCTGCCGTTCTGCGGTTCCATGGGCGGCCAGGTCCTGACCAGGCCGGTCGTGGGCATCGCCTCCACCCCCGACGGGGGGGGCTACTGGGAGGTGGCCTCCGACGGCGGGATCTTCGCCTTCGGTGACGCCGCCTTCCACGGTTCGATGGGGGGCAAGCCGTTGACGCGACCGATCGTGGGGATCGCGCCCACCCCCGACGGAGGGGGCTACTGGGAGGTGGCCTCCGACGGCGGGATCTTCACCTTCGGTGACGCCGCCTTCCACGGTTCGATGGGAGGAAGGCCGTTGACGCGACCGATCGTGGGGATCGCGCCCACCCCCGACGGAGGGGGCTACTGGGAGGTGGCTTCCGACGGCGGGATCTTCACCTTCGGTGACGCCGCCTTCCACGGTTCGATGGGAGGAAGACCGTTGACCAGGCCCGTCGTGGGGATCGCCACGACACCTGACGGTCGCGGCTACTGGGAGGTGGCTTCCGACGGCGGGATCTTCGCATTCGGTGACGCCGCCTTCGACGGCTCGACGGGGGCGGAACCGCTCGTGAAGCCCATCGTGGCCTCCTCCACCTGAGGTCCCGGAGTCCGTCGGAACGGGGTTCCGCGGTCCGCGACCACCTATCGTCCCCGGTGTGCACCGGGAGAGGATCCTCGTCACCGGGAGCGCCGGACATCTCGGTGAGGCACTCGTCCGCGTCCTGCGGGCCGAGGGCCGTGAGGTCGTCGGACTCGACATCGTCGACTCGGCGTTCACCTCCGTGGCGGCGTCGGTCGGTGACCGGGAGGTCGTCCGCCGCTGCCTGGCCGGGGTGACCGGCGTCATCCACGCGGCGACGCTGCACAAGCCGCACATCGCCTCCCACGACCGGCAGCGGTTCGTGGAGACCAACATCGCGGGCACACTCGTCCTGCTCGAGGAGGCGGCGGCCGCCGATGTGCAGAGCTTCGTGTTCACGAGTACGACGAGCACCTTCGGTCGGGCCCTCGCCCCGCCCCCGGGCGCGCCGGCCGCCTGGATCACCGAGGACGTCACCCCCGTCCCCCGCAACGTCTACGGCGTGACCAAAACGACGGCCGAGGACCTCTGCCAGCTCGTGCACCGGGACCACGGCCTTCCCGTGGTGATCCTGCGTGCCGCTCGCTTCTTCCCGGAGCCCGACGACGACGACCTCGTGCGGGCCCGATACCCCGATGACAACGTGAAAGCCAACGAGTACCTCTACCGCCGCGTCGACATCGAGGACGTCGTGCACGCCCATCTGCGGGCCCTGGAGAGGGCGCCCGCCATCGGCTTCGCCCTGTACGTCGTGAGCGCCACCACCCCCTTCGGCCGTGACGACGTGGCCGCCCTGGCCGAGGACGCGGCTGGCGTCGTGGCCCGCTATTTCCCCGATCAGCCGGCCGAGTACGCGCGGCGGGGCTGGAGGATGTTCCCCCGGATCGACCGCGTGTACGTCAACAGCCGGGCGCGCGCCGAGCTCGGCTGGACGCCGCGGTACGACTTCCGGCACGTGCTCGACCGGTTGACGGCGGGGGACGATCCGCGCAGCGCCTTGGCCCGGGAGATCGGGTCGAAGGGCTACCACGCGTCGTCGCATGGCTAGGCGAGGTGACGTCTTCGGCCGGGCGCTGCGGGACTGGGCGGGCGGGAGGACCGATCCCGAGATCTTCGAGCGCGACGACGGATACACCGAGATCGGCGTCGGCCACCAGTTGTACGTGGCCGGGTTCGCGCAGTGGCTCCCTTCGGAACGTCAGGCCATCCGGTACGCCCGCGGGCGGGTGGTCGACGTGGGTTGTGCTGCGGGCCGGGTCCCGCTCCACCTGCAGGAGCGTGGCTTCGACGTGGTCGGGATCGACGCCTCACCGCTGGCCGTCCGCACGGCCCGGACCCGGGGCGTGACCGAGGCGTGGTGCATGTCGGCCCGGGCCTTGACGACGCGGATCGGCCGGTTCGACACGGTGGTGCTGTTCGGCAACAACTTCGGGATCTTCGGCACGCCCGACCGGACCCGGCGGGTGCTCACGTGCTGGGCCGGGCGGATGCCTCCGGGGGCCCGGATCCTGGCCCAGAGCACCAACCCCTACTGCGGCGGTGCGCCCGCCGTCGACCGGGGCTACTACTTCCGCAACCGTGACCGCGGCCTCATGCCGGGACAGGTCCGCATGCGCATCCGCTACGGGACCGACGTGGGGCCCTGGTTCCCGTGGCTCTTCGTGTCGCGTCGCGAGATGGGCATGCTCCTGCGGGGGACAGGCTGGCACCGGAGCCGGATCCTCGGAGGCCCCCCGAGCGAGCCCTACGTCGCCGTTCTGGAGAAGGACCGACGCTGAGTGCTCGTCCCCGGGGTGAACTCCACCTATGGCGGCATCCAACGTGTCGTCGGTGAGCCCAACCAGGCGAGGACCTGCCGGCGGGTGGTGGGACCGCGGGGGACCCAGGGCGACGGAAGGGCTCCGTCGGCGCGCAACGCGGCCGCCTCGGAGATGCGCGCCTGCAGCGGATCGGCGGCCAGCGCGCAGTGGGTGGCGGTGGGATCGATGCCGAAGAGGTCGGCGGCGTTCAGACCGAAGATGGCCGCCTTGATGTCGTCGGTCAGAGCCGGATAGCCGTAGCGCTCCTGGTACTCGGTCGTGATTTGGAAGGCGCGGAGCGCCATGATCTGTGGTTGGGGGCTGCCGTACCAGATGGCGTCGGTTCCCCACAGGACCCGCTTGTCCCCCACCCGGCTGAGGATCTTGCCCAGGGCGTGGGCCGCCTGATCGGGTTGGGTCAGGAGCTGACGCCACATGGTGGCCGTGTCCACCCAGACGTTGTCGTTCGGTGCCACACCGTGGCGGTCCAGGGCGGCGAGGACGGTGTCGATCCCCATGGTGGCGGTCGGGTCGTAGGGACCCTCGACGTGAGACGGGTCCCAGGCGGCGTGGTAGATGACGAAGTTCATGTCGGGGAACTGCCGCGACACCGCCACGACGTCGTCGGGATGGTTGAAGGTGGGATCGAAATTCACGAGCGGGAGGCCCTTGTGGGCGACGAAGACCTTGACCCCCAGATCGTGCGCGTGTTGGACGGTGGGAAGACCGATGGTCGGGTCCTCGAGCGAGTAGCCCCGCCCCGTCGGGCTCCAGGCCGTGTAGACCTTGAAGGCGGCGAGGTGGCCGGAGCCGGCGGCACTGGTCATCTCGTCGAGGGTCGCCCCGAGGGGACCGACGTTCGGGGCGATGACGTTCTCGACCAACACCCGGCTGGCGCCACCGTGGGTCAGTCCGGCGGCGATCTGCTGGGTGGTGACGGCGTCGGGGAACGGGACGGGGGCGTTGGCCGGGCCCGAATTGGGGACATCGGTGAGGACCGCCACCGTGGTGTCGCTGGCCAGGAAGAGGTCGTGGAGATAGGAGGCCCGGTCCACGCAGTCGAGTTGCGGCACGTCGGGGCAACCGGCGGGGAGCATGCCCAGGACCAGGTTGACGGTCTCGGGGGCGTTCTGGGCCCAGGGGCCGGTCGGGACGACGTGGTGGGTGTGGACGTCGAAGATGAATGCGCCGGTGGTGGCGAGCGTCTCGTGACAGGCCTCGGCGTCGACCGGGGGCGGGGTCTCGAACGTTCCCCCCGGACCGGTGGTGGGCGTCCGGGACGCGTGGCGCGACCGCGCCCCGGGCGCGCATCCGGCCAACTCGAAGGCGGCCAGTGACGCTGCTACCGCCCCCGCGCTCTGGAGGAACCGTCGCCGGTCCATGCCGAGACGCGCTGCGGTGTCGTCGACCGCCGCCCGGATCAGGTGGTCGGTCGCCGCGCTCACGGGACCTCGTGGCGCCGGGACGAACTCGCCGTTGGAGACCGGTCCGGCCGGGAGCGGGAGGACCGGCTCCTCGTCGCGACGGGCCCGGGAGAACCGACCGACGACAGACACGCAGCGGACCTTACGCCCGCCCCGTCACGCCCGCCCCGTCACGCCCGCCCGCCCGCCCCGATCAGGCCGTGTCGGGGTCGGTGCCGATGACCGGGACCCGGGTGAGGGCGAAGACACCGACGACGATCATGGCCAGGCCGATGGTCTCCCCCAGAGGGGCCAGACCGCGCCCGTCGATGTGCTCGCCGAAGAGCCCGAGACCGATGATCACGGCCACGAGGGGCTGGGTCACGGTCAAGGTGGGCAGTGAGAACCGCAGCGCCCCGGCGTGGAAGGCGCTCTGGGTGAGGAGCAGGGCGGCCGACCCGCCGACCAGGAGCGCGTAGGGCTCCCAGGTGGCGAGTGTGTGGAGGACACCGGCGTCGAGAAGGTGGCCGGTCCGTTCGGTGAGGGCGGCCACGTATCCGAAGGCCGTGCCTGATCCGGCCCCCAGCAGGACGGCGGCCCGGCGCCGCGAGCCTCCGCGTGTGCCGAGAACCATGGCCCCGCAGGCGACGGCGGTGACGGCGGTGAGGACGACCCAGGCCGGACCGGAGGCGTCGGGATGGCCGAGCCCGGGGTGGGCGACGCCGAGGAAGAGGGCCAGGCCGGCCATGACCACCACGGTGGAGGCGATGTCGGAGGCGGAGATGCGCCGGTGGTCGAGCCAGGCCGTGACCGGGAGGGCGAAGACGAGGCTGAGGACGAGGAGG
>JGI12269J14319_10004935_pt1 | contig 11998 bp, 13 predicted proteins | sample PeaSoiSIISIP2007_FD_14319 | JGI IMG/M metagenome (IMG submission 14319) | reverse complement strand
TGGACGCCAAGCTGGCCCGCGAAGTGGAACGAATTCGCGCCGAATCCGGGCACCGCGACGCGGCCGCGGATTCCCGCGCCGTGGCGAGCTAGATTCCCCGAGGATGGACCCGCGAGGACCCATTCTGCTGGCCAGCCCGTGGCCCACGCCCAACAACGGGTTGTCCAACTACGCCGGCCGCTACAAGGAGTCGCTCGAACGAGCGGGTCGTCTGGTCCGAACCGAACGCATCTATTTCTGGGGGGAGAAGACCTCCGTCTGGAAATGGATTCGGGTGCTTTCCATCGCGAAACGGACAGGGGCGGCGGCGGTGCTGGTCCAGCACACGCCGACTTGTTCGGGCCCGTTGCTCCCGTGGTTCCTGGGAGCTGCCCGGAGGAGAGGGTTGCACACGGTGGTGGTGGCCCACGAAACGCCGTCCACCTACGCACGCCATCTGGACCGCGTGCTCCCCGCTAGAAAGGCCTACCTCGCATACGAACGCGCCGTGGCCATCCGTGCCGGAGCGTTCATCGTCCACACCCGCCTGCACGAGCGCGAGATGGTCGACCTGGGCACCCCCGTCGCCGAGGTCATTCCCCATGCCATCCTGAACATGCCCGCGGAACTGGTCCCCCGGCGCCCCGACACCATAGCGATGTATGGACAGATCGGACGCAAGAAGGGGCACGACCTCGTGATCCAGGCCATCCAGTCCCGTCCGGCGGGGACATTTCCCGTCCTGGAGATCTGGGGCGCTCCGGGTGTCGGGCAGGAGTCCTTCCTGGAAGAGATGAAGGACAAGGTCCGCGTCGAGTTCCGCCAGCGGATCCTCTTTCGGGGCTACATGCCCGACGGGGGCAAGGCGGAATCCTTTTCGCGCATGCGTCTGGCCCTGTTCCCCTATCGTTGGATCTCCCAAAGCGGAGCGCTCGCGGAGGCCGTCGCCCACGGCGTTCCCTACCTCGCCTCCGACATCCCCTTCTTCCGGGATTTCCAGGAGAGCTTGGGCTGCGGCCACCTGTTCCGCTCCGACGACGTCGAATCCCTGGCCGTGGAGTTGCAGCGGGTCCTGTCCGCACCCGACCGCTGGAAGCAAGACGATTTCCGTCACCTCCACGCGGCGTTGGACATGGACGCCTGCACGGCGCGCCTCCTGCGGCATCTGGACGGCCTGCCGCCGGTTCGGACGGACGGCGGTTAGGTTTCCGGACATGTCCGACGATCTGGTCTGGTCCACCGATCCTTCCTTCCGGGGAAAGCTTCCCCAGAAGGGTGCGATGGGTTCCTCGCGCTCGCGGACCCCGGGACAATCCCCCTCCGCTCCCGTCCGGAAGCATCTGCCCAAGGGGCCCTGCGTGTCCCTGGAGACTTCGGGCAGGAACGGCAAGGGCGTGACCCTGGTCACCGGTCTGCCCCTTTCCGGGAAGGACTTGGAGGATCTGGGAAAGGTCCTTCGCCAAGCCTGCGGCAGCGGGGGAACCGTGAAGGACGGATCGGTGGAGATCCAAGGGGACCACCGCGACAAGGTCCAGGCGGCCCTTTTCCGTCAGGGGATCCAGGCGCGCAGGATTTGACCGACGGGATCGGGGTCGTCGGAGGTAGAATTCCGGGATGATGCCCATCGTCTGGTCCGATCAGGTGCGATTTCTGCTGGCGCTCGCGTTGTCCGCCCTGGTGGGACTGGAACGCGAGAGAACCAAGGCCTCGGGAAACCCCCACGCCGTGGGGGTCCGGACGCATGTCCTGACCTCCCTCTTCGGGTTCCTTCTGGCGGAACTCCACAAATCCGGCCTGATGGCCCCGATCGCGGTCGGCCTGGGGTTGGTCGGAGCGGTCCAGATCGTCTCCTACCGGAAGCGGACCTCCGACGGGCCGAAGGGATGGACCAGCGAGCTTTCCGTATTGATTTCATTCGCCATCGGTGCTCTTTGCGTGGTTTCCGAGGTGTGGATCCCCGCCGCCGCCGCGGTCCTGGGCACCCTGGTCCTCACCGAGAAGGCGGAGATCGAGCGGAACGTGGTCAGGCTGGACAGGGCCGAATTCCTGGCCGTGGTCAAGTTCCTGCTGGTGACCTGCATCGTGCTCCCCATGCTGCCGGACCGGGAGTTCACGGCTTGGCAGATCAATCCCGCCCGCACCTGGAAGATCGTGGTGATGGTGTCTTCGATCGGATTCGTGGGCTACTTCCTGATCCGCAAGCTGGGTGGACGCATGGGGCTTTGGGTATCCGGTCTGGTGGGGGGGATCGTCTCCAGCACGGCGGTATCCGTGGCCATGGGCCGTCTCGCCGCGGGCGAACCGGAAAAGTCCGGTGCCGCGCTGCAAGCGGCGATTCTCGCCAGTTCCGTCATGTATGTCCGGATCCTGGTCCTGGTCTGGCTCGTCCATCCCGATTTCGGGTTGGTGCTTTCGTGGCGGTTGGGGGCGATGTGCGCGATCGGGATCTTCCTCGCGGCGACGGTCCCCAGCGCCTCCTCTCCCCAGGGGGAAGGGGGAGCCAACATCCAGAATCCATTCGAGATTTTGCCGGCGCTCGGATTCGCCGCATTGTTCACCTTGTTTTCCGTCGCGACATCCATGGTACGCACCTTCCTGGGTGGTTCCGGGCTGGTGCTCCTCGCGCTGGTGGTGGGGGTCGTGGACATCGATCCCTTCATCCTCTCGGCGGTACGGAACTCCAACGTGGAGCGGATCCTGATCGTCGCCATCCTGATGGCCATGTTGTCCAACACCGTGGCCAAGGGATTCTACTTCGGGATGCAGGCCAGATCGGTCCGCCGCCAGGCGTTTCTCCGCTACTTCGGCTGGGCATTGCTGCATCTGCCAGTGGCGTTTCTGTGAAGCGATGATCCTCTCCAGCCTGGAAATCGTGCTGGTCCGTCCCGAAACACCGCGAAACGTGGGTTCGGTGGCCAGGGCCGGACGCAACTTCGGAGTCGAAAGGATCTGCATCGTGGGAAGTCCCGCGCTTCTTCAGGACGGAGCCGCGCGGGCCACGGCCCATGGGGCGGAAGAGATCCTGGATCGGATCCGGTTCTGTGCCGATCTCGAGGAGGCCCTCTCCACCCATGTCTTCGCGGTGGGAACCGCGAATCGCGTCCGCAAAGGGAAGCTCCCCCCTCTGGAGATGCCCCATGCGCTGGTGCCGGAGTTGGCCGAGGCTTCCCGGAGCGGAGGTTGCGCCCTGGTGTTCGGTCCGGAGTCGCGCGGCCTCACGGACGTCGAGCTGGGTCGATGCACGCGCCTTTTGCGACTCCCCACGGAAGTCGACCAGCCTTCCCTCAATCTTTCCCAAGCGGTGCTTTTGACCTTGCAGGAATGCTGGCGCGCCGCCAAGGGCTGGAGCCAGGCCCTCCCTCCAGGTGTCCCCGAAACAGCTTCCGCATTCATGGAGCCGGGCGGTTCCCTCCCCACCTTCTCCGAGTTCGATCTCCTCCTGGGAAAGCTGGAAGGCTTGATGGAGCGTACGGGATTCCGTCCCTACGCGGGGGATCCCGAAAGCTTCCGGATGGCCGCTCGCAGGTCCCTTTCCCGCGGTCGCTTCGAGAGGCGCGACCTGCGCACTCTGCTCACCATCGCCAAGACCCTGGAGCGCCTGCCGAAGCCGAGGTCCGAAGGATGAACGTCGGGCGATCTCCAACATTCCATTCCACGCGTCGGGCGGGGGCGGGAAGGTGAACAAAGGCCGGATGGAAGCCTTCAGCGACGGGGTGATCGCGATCTTGATCACCATCATGGTGCTGGATTTCCGGATGCCGGACAGGCCCACCGCGGCGGCCCTTTGCCTGATGGCGCCCCAGTTCCTGGGCTATTTGCTGAGCTTCGTGTTCATCGGGATCTACTGGAACAACCACCACCACATGCTCCAAGCGGTGAGCCAGGTCACCGGCGGGATCCTGTGGGCCAACCAGCACCTCCTGTTCTGGCTCTCCCTGGTCCCGTTCGTCACCGCTTGGATGGGACACTCCGGCTGGGCGCCCTTTCCAGTGGCCTGCTACGGGATCGTGCTGTTGGGGGCGGGCTCGGCCTACGCGATCCTCTCCTTGATGCTCATCCGGCACCACGGCAAGGATTCCGTCCTCGCCAGGGCGGTTGGTCGTTCCGGCAAGGAGATCTTCTCGGTGGTGGCCTACTCCAGCGCCATCGCCATCGCCTTCCTGGACACTAGGCTGTCCGGTGCCCTCTACGTCGCTGTCGCCTTCGTGTGGCTGGTTCCGGACAGGCGCATCGAACGGGCCCTCTCGGCACACCCGAGCAGAACGGGTCGAGATTAACCCCACCCGACCGACCCGAGCGCGTTCGGGGAATTAACTTGGGCTGTTCCGGTAGCGGCGAGAATGGCGGAATTGGCAGACGCACCAGACTTAGGATCTGGCACCGCAAGGTGTGGGGGTTCGACTCCCCCTTCTCGCACCTAGACTTCGTCCAAAAGACCCTCAAGGAGCAACAAGAGTGAACATCGTCGTGGCCGAACGAAGCGTCACCGAGCGCGAACTGGACCTGGAGATCCCCGGATCCGATCTCTCCACCCTGGTGGAAGACAAGATCGAAACCTACCGCAAGAAGATCAACCTCCAGGGCTTCCGACCGGGCAAGCTGCCCAAGGACGTCGTGCGCAAGCGATTCGGCGCCAGCATCCGCGCCGAGGCCATCGAGGAACTGGTGGACGCGTCGGTGCGCAAGGCGCTGAGCGAGCGCAAGCTCCTGCCCGCAGGTCCGGGAAGCGTTTCCGATCTGCAGGCCCCCGAGGGCGGAGATGTCAAGCTCAAGTTCCACTTCGAAGTGGATCCCGTATTGGAGCTCAGGGACTACAAGGGGTTGGGGGTCAAGGTTCCCGCGGTCTCCGTGGCCCAATCCGACGTCGACCAGCGCGTCGAGCAGATCCGGCTCCAGACCGCCCGCATCCAGAAGCCGGAGCGCCCTTCGCGGACAGGAGACCTGGTCACCGCGCGATACCTCAGGGTGTTGGTGGACGGAGTGGAGAAGCCCGCATCCTCGCCGGTGTTCCAGGCCGAGCTGGGCAAGGGGATTCCCGCCGTCGACAAGGCCCTGACCGGGGTCGAGATCGGACAGAATCTTTCCATAGACTTCGAGTTCCCCCCAGACCACGCGGAAGCCGAACAGGCGGGAAAGAAGGCCCGTTACGAAGTCGTGGTGGAAGGCGTCTACGAACGCATCCTCCCCGAGCCCACGGACGAATGGGCGAGCCTGCTCGGCCCGTTCAAGTCCTTCGCGGAGTTCCAGGACCGCGTTCGCTCGGACCTCGTCGAAGCCGCGGACCGCGAAGCTCGCCAGAAGGCCCGGGACGAGGCCGTCGACATCGTGTTGACGCGCAACCCCTTCGCGGTGCCCCGCGCCAGGGTCGAGGCCTTCGTCGAATGGCAGCGCGACCGTCTGGTCCGCCAGGGTGCCCAGGTTCCGGAGTTGCCGGAACTGGTGCGTTCCCTGGGCGCCGAGGCGGAACGCCAGATCCGGCGTCAGCGGGCGGTGGAGTGGATCGCCGAGAAGGAAGCCGTCAAGGCGACCACGGAAGAGGTGGACGCCCGCATCAAGGAGATGGCCGACCAGGCCGGCATCTCCCCGGAGGATGCCCGAGAGGAGCTCCGCAAGTCCGGCCGCTTGATGGAGATCCGCGAAGGAATCCGGTTCGAGAAGACCCTGGACCTGCTGCTGGAGGCTTGAGGCCGATCGTTCCCGAACGGGAGCGGGATCGGATGGTATGTTGGTCTGACAAGGGGCCGCGTAGGCCCGACACCGCATCGGGAGCGTTCCAAATGTATCTGCCTACGATCATCGAGACCACGGGCCGCGGAGAGCGGGTCTACGACATCTATTCGCGCCTCCTGAAGGAGCGGATCGTGTTCATCGGGACCGAGATCAACGACGCGGTGGCCAACGCCGTGATCGCCCAGATGATCTTCCTGGAGTACGAAGACCCCGAGAAGGACATCGTCTTCTACCTCAATTCACCGGGCGGCCTGGTATCCGCGGGACTCGCGATCTACGACACCATGCAGCACGTCAAGTGCGACGTCTCCACGATCTGCGTGGGGTCCGCGGCGAGCATGGCGGCGATCCTCCTGGCCGCCGGCGCCAAGGGCAAGAGGTTCATCCTGCCCCACAGCCGCGTCATGATCCACCAGCCCATGGGCGGAGCCACCGGTCAGGCGACGGACATTTCCATCACCGCGAAGGAAATCATCAAGATCAAGGGCCAGCTGAACGAGATCCTTTCCCACCACACCGGACGGGAGAAGTCCGTGGTGGAGAAGGACACCGACCGCAACAACTACATGAACGCGACGGAGGCGATCGATTACGGACTGGTGGACAGCATCCTCCGCCGGGACGACGGGAAGGTCGCCGGAAAATGACCGTGAAGGACCGGCGGGGTCCGACTCTCGGCCGGGTGAAGTGCTCCTTCTGCGGAAAGCCGTCGGAGGAGGTGGGCCGGATGGTCACCGGACCGGGGGTCAACATCTGCGACGAATGCATCGCGATGTGCAACGAGATCCTCCACGAAGACAAGTCCAAGCTTCCGGCCTCCGCGACACCGGACAAATCCAGGCTCCCCACCCCTTCGCAGATCAAGGCCCACCTCGACGAATACGTCATCGGCCAGGAACACGCGAAGAAATCCCTTTCCGTCGCCGTCTACAACCACTACAAGCGCATCGGGAAGGTGGGAGCCCTCCCCCCCGACGTCCAGGTGGACAAGAGCAACATCCTGCTCCTGGGTCCGACAGGATCGGGCAAGACGCTTCTGGCCCAGACCATCGCCCGGCACCTCAACGTTCCCTTCACCATCGCGGACGCCACCATCCTCACCGAGGCCGGCTACGTGGGCGAAGACGTGGAAAACATCCTGGTGCGTCTCCTGCAGGCGGCAGACTACGACGTGGAAGCGGCCCAGCGTGGCATCGTCTACCTGGACGAGATCGACAAGATCTCGCGCAAGGGAGCCAACGCCTCCATCACCCGGGACGTGTCCGGCGAGGGGGTCCAGCAGGCCTTGCTCAAGATCCTGGAGGGGACCATCGCGGCGATTCCGCCCAAAGGAGGAAGGAAACACCCCGAGCAGAATCTGATCCACATGGACACGCGCAACATCCTGTTCGTGTGCGGAGGCGCCTTCGAAGGCCTGGAAAAGACCATCTCCTCCAGGGTGAACACCACCCAACTCGGACTGTCGGCGGATCCCCTGTCGAAGCGGTCGAGGGAAACCTCCGACCTTCTGCGCCAGTGCGAGCCGGAGGACCTCGTGACCTACGGGATCATTCCGGAACTCGTCGGGCGGTTGCCTGTGCTGGTGGCGCTCCAGGAGCTGGACGACGAGGCCCTGCTCCGCATCCTCACCGAACCCAAGAACGCCCTGGTGCGCCAATACCAGCACCTGTTCGCCCTGGACGGCTTGCAGTTGGAGTTCGAGGACGCCGCCCTGCGCGAGACCGTGCGGATCGCGCACACACGCAAGACCGGCGCCCGGGGCCTTCGAGCCGTCCTGGAAAACGCCCTGACCGACACCATGTTCGAGGCTCCCAACTGGAAGGACGTGGAGAAGGTGGTCGTGACCCGCGAAACCATCTTGCGACAGGCTCCCCCATTGTTGATCCAATCCCAACGCGTTCGCCGGTCCACCGCCGCGTGAACGTCCGGGCATGATTCCCCGGCTTGCGGAAATCCTGGGGGACTTGCATCCCTTCCACGCGATAGCCCGTTCGGATCTGGCGGATCTGGTGGCTTCCCGGGCCGCGGTGTCCGGTCTCCGCGAAGGCAGGGAATCCCCGGCTTCCTCCGGTCCGTTCCTTTCCGCCGCTTCGGCTCCCGAGGCGGAATTGGACCTGGGGCCGGTGTTGCACATCCTGTTGCAAGGACCGGCGGGGTCGGGCAAGCGCAATCTTGCCGCCGCGTTGAGCCAAGCCCTCCTCGGCAGGATGGAGGTTCGGGTCGCCGATGGCGACGAAGAACTCGCCTCCGGCAAGGGGATCGTGGTCTGGATCAGTCGCGACGGCAAAATCCCCAGGTCGATGCCTCAGCGCACGACCCGGATCCGTGTCCGCAGTCTGTCCTCGTCGGAGAAAGCCAGGTTGCTCCTCCAGGAAACGGCTCGGGTGGCCCGGTCCTACGGTCTGGATCCGGCCGAATTCACTTCCCCCGAAATCCAGCATGCGTTGTTGCGCGGTGGGTTTTCCGAGGCTGGGGTGCTGGGTGCCACGCAGCGGCTGCAACGACTTTGCCGACGTCGTTCCCGGGAATACGCGGAAGGCGCGCAAATTCGAGCCGGGCTGGAATGGGTGACTTCGGTTCTGGGACCGGAGGCACGACCCATGGATCCGCTCCCGCTCCGGCTGGCGCCTGGATGCGTCCATTCACCGGTGGTTTCCCCACTCGGCGGGGCCATCGCCAGGATCGAAGCATTCGCGAGTCCTGGAAAAGGGCGGCTCACCCTCACCGGAGCCGGTCCCCAAGCCGAAATCGCCGCCCAAGTGGCGCGCAGCCGCTGCCTGGCCCTGGCCCAGCAGCTGCGCTACCAGGTGGACCCGCTGCGCGAACTGGACTGGCACATCCATGTTTCCGGCCCCGAGGGGCCCAAGGACGGCGTGTCCATCGGGTGGCCCGTCCTGGTGGCGATGGCTTCCCACTTGTCGGGCGTCGCCGTCGACGCGCGCTACGGGTTCACGGGCGAGATGGGCCTTTCCGGCGAGGTGCACGCGGTGGGCCACATCGAGGAAAAATTCCTGGCCTGCGAAAGGGAGGGGTTCCAGCGCCTCTGGATCCCCACCGGCAACCTCGCCGATCTTTCGCTCCTGGAGCCCGAGGCGCTGGGATCCTGCGAACCCACGGTGGTATCCCAGGATCTCGCCGCCCTGCGGACCTTGGGACTGGTCTCCTCGAGGACCTGAATGGACACTCTCGCGGAACGCCTGCATATGGTGGAACGACGCATCGAGGATGCATGCCGAATCGCGGGGAGGAACCGTGCCGAGGTTACGCTGGTGGCGGTCTCCAAGCGGCATTCCGCCGCGGAGATCGGCGAAGCCGTCGCGCTGGGTCTTTCCGAGTTCGGCGAGAACTACGTGCAGGAGGCGCTGGAGAAGTTTCCTGTGCCCTCGGCAAACCTCCATTTCATCGGGAGCCTGCAGAAGAACAAGGTGCGCAAGATCCTGCCCATCACCGCTCTCGTGCACGGCGTCTCGAGCCTCCCGGTCCTGGAAGCCGTGGAGCGGGTGGCCGGGGAGGAAGGCATCGGTGCGGAGTTCCTCCTGCAACTGCACCTGACGGAAGAACCGACCAAGCACGGGTTCGCCCCGGAGGATATTCCCGAAGCCGTCGCCATGGCGGACGGATTTCGTCATGCCCGCCTCCGTGGATTCATGGTCATGGCGCCTCTGGACGGCGGTCGCGAAGCCGCGCGCCCCGTGTTCGCCAGGGCCCGGACCCTGCTGGAGGGGTTCCGCGAGGGCAGACCGGGGATGGGGCTGCTTTCGATGGGCATGTCCCAGGACCTGGAGGAGGCGATTCTCGAGGGTGCGACGCACCTGCGCGTGGGGACGGCCGTCTTCGGGGAAAGGTCTTCTCCTTGAGCGGGGGTTCCGGATTCCTGGCGGAGCTCGCGACCGCGATCGGTTCGGCCGGCGTCTTCGCCCTGCTGGCAAGACAAATACTGTCGTTTCGGCGCTGGAGTTCGGAGACGACCCTTTTCCGCGCCTTGGAAACCCTGACCGAGCCCTGGCTCTCCCAGGTGCGCCGGCACCTGCCGCGCGGATGGGGAATAGATTTTTCCCCTTGGGTGGCCGTGGCCATGGGGGCCGCGCTCACCTTCGTCCTTCGTCTTCTCCTTTCGCGAGGTTCCTCTTGAACATCACCCCTTTGGACATCCGCAAGCAGGAATTCCGCACCAGGTTCCGCGGTTGCGACCCCGACGAAGTGCAGAGCTTCCTCGACCAGGTCGCCGGTGCGTTGGAGGAGGCGAACGCCGCCGTCGCCGCGCTCGAGGAACGCAACCAGGAGGCGGAGAGCCGCCTGGGGCACTACCGCTTGATCGAGCAGAACCTCCAGGATGCTGCCGTCACGGTGCAGAAATCGTTGGACGAGACCAAGAGGCTCGCGGAGAAGGAAGCGGAGCTGATCGTCCGCGAGGCCCATACGCGGGCAGAGAAGGAGGGCGAAGTCCTCAAGGAGCGCGTCACGCGCCTCCAGCAGGACATCGCCACGCTGGAGATGCAACGCGCCAATTTCCTCGTGCGCCTCAAGGCCGTGGTGCGCTCGCAATCCGACCTGATCGAAGCCATGGAACTGGAAGCCCACCTGGGTCGGCAGCTTCCGGAGAAGGAAATCTGACCGGTTTGCGGATCGTTTCCGCGGCGGAATTCCTCGCCGAACCGGTCCAGAACCGCTGGGATTTTTCCGATCTGGGACGGCTCCACTCGGCGGTCGCCGAAAAGTGCGAACGGCAAGAGGCGCTGGGCGGAATCCGATGCCGCAAGGGGTGCCACCACTGCTGCCGGCGCATCGAATCCCTGTTTCCGGTGGAATTCGCTTTCCTCGGCGGCGACTGCGGATCCCCGCCCGGGCCGTTGGAGTCCCTCTTGCATCCCGGCGAATCCCTCTGTGGGCATCTCGCGTCGGACGGTTCCTGCGGGATCTACGATCGGCGACCCCTGATCTGCCGGACCCATGGCTTTCTGCATCTTTCTGAAGCTGGATTGGACCGCTGTCCCTGGAATTTCGAGGACCTGGAGGAGGTCGACGAGGACCTTCCCTTCCATCTCGAAGACTTGCACCAAACCCTGTGGAGGGTGAACATGCTTTTCCTCCGGCGCTCGTATCCGACCCGTTGGAGGGAGTTCGTCCAGGTGCGCGTCCGGTTCCAGTGAACCCATACCGGTCCCGCCTTGGCGTCGCTTTGTTCGATTCCTCCGCCATCGGGCTGACATCCGGGCGAGTCGGAAGCATCATTCCCTCATGAGTTTCGTGCTCGAGTACCTGACGGTCGGCGGAGTCCGCCCCGACTTGGAGGGTTTCGACGCCTGGGCAAGGGAATCCCCGCTGTTCCAGGAGCCGGTCGAACAGGAGGACCACAAGGTCTGGTGGTATCGGAACCCCTGGACCAACGTCTACTTCTCCGTTTCCTACCGCTATGTGGACCCCCTTCAGGACCAATTGTGGGCCCCCTCGGGCCTGGAAGCGATGGTGAACCATCTGCGGCCAGGCTATTTCGCCCTGGAGGCCGCACCATTCTTGGCCGAGATCGCCCGGGATTTCGGCATGCTGGCGCGAGACGCGGACACCGGACAGCTTCTTTCGATGGATCCAGAACCCGACCAGATCCAACGCCTTTGGGACGTGGGCAACCGGATCGTCCGGGAAGAGGCGATCGAACAGGGAAAGCGAGTCCATCACCTGCCTCCGGAGGCCAATCTCCGCTGGTGGGAATATTCGAGACGTCGATCCGCCTTGCAGGAAACCCTGCGGCGGGAAGATCCTCGCCTCGAGGTGCCAGAGATCCATTTTCTCCACAGTCGACCGCTGGACCGGATCCTGACGGCCTTCGCCTGGAAGGACGGCAGCGGCACCGTCTTCCCCGCCTCGGATCTGGTGATCATCGACCGCACCGAAAAGCACTTCCTCGGTCTCAAGAAGGAGCGCAAGCTGACCTACGTCAGCTACGACGCCTTGGTCCGCCAGGTGGTCGCCGCCTTGCGGAACGTGGAAGTCGAAGGCGCAACGTTCCGGTTGCTCTCCACCGACAACGCATGGCGCGCCGTGGAGCGTCTGGCTTCGATCCCCCAGAACGAGGATCTCGATTCCTTCCAGAACATCCATTCCACCCGCGTGGTGGACGATGCTTGAGTCCTTCGCGGACGATTTTTTCGGGTTTCTTTCCGCAGCGCCTTCCCCGTGGCACGCCTCCGAAGCCCTCGAGAACCGGCTGCGGATCGCGGGGTTTCGAACCTTGGAACCCGGGAAGCCCTTCCCATGCGATCGCGGGGGAAAGTTCCTCCTACGCCGCGGT
>JGI12269J14319_10004932_pt1 | contig 12010 bp, 9 predicted proteins | sample PeaSoiSIISIP2007_FD_14319 | JGI IMG/M metagenome (IMG submission 14319) | reverse complement strand
GAGCACGACGTTGGAGAACAGGGAGATCTTCGAGCGCTCATCGTCCGGGATGGGGCGGTCGGCGCGGCACAGCAGGACGTCGGGCGAGATACCGATTTCGCGCAACTTCTGCACGCTGTGCTGGGTCGGCTTGGTCTTGAGTTCGCCGGCCGCCGGAATGAAGGGGACCAGGGTCAGGTGTATGAAACAGGCACTTGCCGGGCCCATGCGCAGGCTCATCTGGCGCACGGCCTCGAGAAACGGCAGCGACTCGATGTCGCCAACCGTACCGCCGATCTCGACGATCGCCACGTCCACCGGCACGCTGCCGCTGGCCTTGGAGCCGCGCTCGATGAAATCCTGGATCTCGTTCGTGATATGCGGGATCACCTGCACCGTCTTGCCCAGGTATTCCCCGCGCCGCTCCTTGCGGATCACCGAGTCATAGATCTGGCCGGTCGTAAAGTTGTTCACGCGCCGCATGCGCGAGGAGATGAACCGCTCGTAGTGCCCCAGATCGAGGTCCGTTTCGGCTCCGTCCTCGGTGACGAACACCTCGCCGTGCTGGAACGGGCTCATCGTTCCCGGATCCACGTTGATGTAGGGATCGAGCTTGACGAGCGTGACAGTGAGGCCGCGCGATTCGAGTATCGCGCCGAGAGAGGCGGCGGCAATCCCCTTGCCCAGGGATGAAACCACGCCGCCAGTGACAAAAACGTACTTGGTCATGGTCCGCCCGTCCGCATGTCCGACCGTGGATTGAACGGCCGAAACGCGCACGTTGCCGGTAAAGGCGCAGTATACAGGTTGAGCGATCCGGCCACTACCGAGCCGCCGGGGCCAGGGGTGGGTGCGGGCAAGCTCCGCGGGCGCTCACAAAACGGCAAGCACCTCGCGCAGCTTGTCGACGATCTCGTCGACGTGCTTCTTCTCGGCGATTAGCGGCGGCGCGATGAGCAGCGATTCGCCGGTGCTCTTGAGGTGCAGTCCCCGGTCGTAGAGCCGCTTTTGCGCCTCGTGCCCTCGCGCGCCAGGGCTGCCGACCGTTGCGACCTCGACCGCCGCCAGCATGCCCACCGAGCGGATGTCCTGCACCACCGGCAGATCGCGCAACGAATGGACCGCCTCGCCAAAGTACGAGCTCATCTCGCGCGCCCGGTCGATCAGGCGCTCCTTCTTGATGATGTCCATCATCGCCAGGGCGGCGGCGCAGGCCGCAGGATGCGCCGAGTACGTATAGCCATGGAAGAACTCGATGCCCCGCTCCGGGCCAGCGTCGGTGATGGCATCGTAGATCTGCTGCTGCACCGCCACCGCACCCATGGGCTGGGCACCATTGGTCAGTGCCTTGGCCATCGTGATCATGTCGGGGGTGACGCCGAAAGCCTGGGCACCGAAATTCGCGCCCATGCGGCCCCAGCCGCAGATCACCTCGTCGAACACCAGCAAGATGCCGTTCTGGTCGCAGATCTGGCGCAGGCGATCAAGATACCCCTTGGGCGGCGGCAGGCAGCCGCAGGAGCCGGCGGTCGGTTCGACGAAGACCGCGGCGATGTTTTCCCCGCCATAGAGCTGACAAAAGCGCGCCAGATCGTCGGCGAGCTCCACACCGCTCTGCGGCTGCCCCTTGACGAACCGGTTCTCCGGCAGCGCGGTGTGGCGCATGTGGTACACGCCAGCCAGCCCCAGACCGAACGCGCGCCGGTTGTTGACCATCCCGCCCAGAGCAACCCCGCCCATATTGACCCCGTGGTAGGCGCGCTCGCGCGAGATAAAGATCTGCCGCTGGGCCTGGCCGCGCACGCGGTGGACCATCAGGGCAATCTTCATCGCCGTGTCCACCGATTCGGAACCGGAATTGACGAAGAAGACCCGGTTCAAACCCGCAGGCGTGTATTCGACAATGCGATTGGCCAGTTCGAAGGCCCCCGCATGGCCGCGCAGAAACGGCGCCGCGAAATCGAGCGTCTGCAGCTGCCGATAGACCGCCTCGGAAATCTCCCGCCGGCAGTGTCCCGCTGCGACGCAAAACAGGCCGGCGCAGGCATCGATGAGCTGGCGCCCATCCGGGGTATAGAAATACATCCCCTCGGCGCGTTCGAACAGCCGCGGTTCGCGCTTAAATTCCTTGTTCGGGGAAAACGGCATCCAGAATTGCTGCAACTGCGACTGGGCCGGCGGTGCAACCGGCGGCGTGCCGGCCTGATCGGAATGACCCATGACACTGCCCTCTTCTTTCGTAATTGCTAGCCGTACGGACTTGGCGCCCGCTGCCGGTTCCCGCTGCGCGCCCTGGCGACAAGCGCTGGCACCGATCGGGCCTGCCGCTGGGGTGCCCCTAAACGGGGCATTCTAGGGAAACTCGCGATATCCTGCTGCGGTGCTTTCGAGCTTCCTTGGCAGCAGGGCGCATGCGGTACCGACCCGGGGTAGGGTCGGTACCTGCGTCGACCTATGATCGCGCCGACCCGGGGCCTGCGGTGCGCCGGCGCGGGCGCCTTGCTGGTGCTGGCTCTTGCAGCGGGTGGTTGCAGCATCGTTCCCTACTATTCGCAGGCCATCACGGGAGAGCTTGCCCTGCTCTCGGCCGCGCGTCCCGTTTCCGACTGGCTGGCGGACCCTGCGACCCCGACCGATCTCAAGCAGCGGCTGGAGCTGGCGCGCCGGATCCGTACGTTTGCCAGCCAGGAGTTGGCGCTGCCCGACAATCGCAGTTACACCGAGTACGCCGATCTGCATCGATCGAGCGCCGTGTGGAACGTGTTTGCCACGCCGGAGCTGTCTCTGGAGCTCAAGACCTGGTGCTACCCGCTCTTTGGTTGCGCCGCCTATCGCGGCTATTTCCATCAACAAGATGCCGAGGCAATGGCCGCGACGCTGACGGCCTCGGGACTCGATGTCTACGTGGCCCCGGTCCCTGCCTATTCGACCCTGGGCTGGTTGCCCGATCCGCTGCTCAATACCTTTATCCGTTGGCCGGAACCGGAGCTCGCGCGCTTGATTTTCCACGAACTGGCGCACCAGGTGGTGTACGTACGCGACGACACGCGGTTCAACGAGAGCTTCGCCACGGCGGTCGAGCGGGAGGGGGTCGCGCGTTGGGTCGCCGCGCGCAACGATCCGGCGCTGCGCGAGCAGTTCGAGCAGCAGCGGGCGCGGCAGGCGGACTTGCTGGAGCTGCTGCAGCGGACCCGCCAGGAGCTGCAAGCGGTCTACGCGGGCGCCGCGCCCCCAGCACAGCGTCGCGACCAAAAAGTGGTTATCCTGGAGCAGCTGCAGGCCCGCTACCGGATGCTGCGCGAGCAGCGCCTGGGCGGATTCGACGGACTGGACGAGTTCTTCCGCCTGCCGTGGAACAACGCGCGCCTGGCGGCGATGGCCGCATACCAGGACGATGTGCCGGCATTCGAGGCGCTGCTGGCACGCGAGCACGGCGACCTGCGCCGCTTCTTTCTCGAGGTCAAGAAACTCGCCGCGCTGACACCCGAGGAGCGCGACGCCAGGCTGCGCGCGCTGGCGCCGATCCCGGGGGATACCCGGATCCGGGCTACGATGCGTGTGCCGCAACCGTTCGCCGCGCATACTCCATGAGCGATCTGCCGATCGACCAAGCAGGCCACCGGGCCGACGACCAGCGGCCCGACCCGGACGCGCTGCTGGCACGCATCCAAAATGATGCGGCGAAGGCGCAACGCGGGCGCCTGAGGATCTTCTTCGGCGCCTCCGCCGGCGTTGGCAAGACCTACGCCATGCTCTCGGCCGCCCGCGTCTTGCGCGACCAGGGCGTCGACGTCGTGGTCGGGGTCGTCGAGACCCACGGACGGGCGGAGACGGAAGCAATGGCGGCCGGACTCGAAAGGCTGCCGCTCAAGGAGTTCGCCTACCGCGACCGCGTCTTGCTCGAATTCGATCTGGACGCGGCCCTGGCACGCAAGCCCGCGCTGATCCTGGTCGACGAACTGGCCCACAGCAACGTCGAGGGTTCGCGCCATCCCAAGCGCTGGCAGGACGTCGAGGAGCTGCTCGGCGCCGGGATCAGCGTCTACTCGACCGTCAACGTCCAGCACCTGGAGACCTTGAACGACGTCGTGAGCGGGATCACCGGCATACGCGTCTGGGAAACGATTCCCGATCGTGTTTTCGACCAGGCCGACGAGGTCGTCCTGGTCGATCTCACGCCCGACGAGCTGCTGCAGCGCCTGCGCCAGGGCAAGGTCTACCTCGCGCAGCAAGCCGAGCGGGCGATTCGCAACTTCTTCCGCAAGGGCAACCTCATCGCGCTGCGCGAACTCGCGCTGCGCCGCACCGCCGATCGCGTCGACGTCGAGATGCTGCAGTACCGGCGCGACCAGTCGGTCTCGCCGGTGTGGCAAACGCGCGAATCCTTGCTCGCCTGCGTGGGGCTCGACGCCGACGGCGACGCGCTGGTGCGCAGCGCGGCGCGGATCGCCAGCCGCCTCGACGTTCCCTGGCACGCGGTGTACATCGAAACCCCGCGCGACATGCGGATCGCGTCGGCCCGTCACCAGGAAGTCCTCAAGCTGCTCAAGCTGGCCCAGTCGCTGGGCGCGGAAACCGCCACGCTCGCCGGCAGCGACGCGGTCGCCACCGTGGTCAAGTATGCCCGGGACCACAACCTCTCGCGCATCGTCGTCGGACGCAGCGCGCAACGGCGCTGGCAGCCATGGCGCCGCACCTTTGCCGACCGGCTCGCCAGCCGAGCGCCCGACCTCGAGGTCACGACCACGGCCGGCGCGCGCGGCGCCAGACCGCACCGCGCGCCGCCGGCCGAAAGCGACCGCACGCTGGGAACGCCCTGGACCGCGTACCTCTGGAGCGCGGTGGTGTGCGCCGTGACGGCGGTGGTGGCCACGCCGCTGTACTCGGTCTTCGAGCTGCCGAACATCGTGATGATCTTCCTGCTGGCCGTTGTCCTGGTAGCCGTGCGCTACGGGCGAGGCCCGGCGGTTCTGGCGTCCTTCCTGAGCGTGGCCGAATTCGACTTCTTCTTCGTGCCGCCGCGCTTCTCCTTTGCCGTCTCCGACGTGCAGTACCTGCTGACTTTCGCGGTCATGTTGATCGTGGGCCTGATCGCCGGCCAGCTCACCGCCGGCCTGACATACCAGGCGCGCGTGGCAACCCGCCGCGAGAGCCGCGTACGCGCGCTCTACGAGATGGCTCGCGACCTCTCGGGGGCGCTGCTGCCCGAACAGATTGCCGAGATCTGCGACCGGTTCATCGCCGCCGAATTCGGCGCCCGGTCGCTGCTACTGCTCACCGACGACGAGGGGCGCGTGGTGCCGCCGCCGCGCCCGCTGGGGGGCGCGGCACCGGACGCCTTGCCGATCGAACTGGGCATCGCCCAGTGGGCCGTGGACCACGGCGAGGCGGCCGGGCTCGGAACCGATACGCTGCCCGCCAGCCCCGTGCTGTACCTGCCCTTGAAGGCGCCGATGCGGCTGCGCGGCCTTATGGCGATCGAACCCCAGGCAAGCGCGCGCCTGCTCGGTCCCGAACAGGGCCGGCTGCTCGACACTGTCGCCCGGCTGATCGCCATCGCACTCGAGCGCGTCCACTACGTGGAGGTCGCGCAGAATTCGACGCTGCAGATGGAGTCCGAACGGCTGCGCAATTCGCTGCTGTCGGCGATCTCGCACGATCTGCGCACCCCTTTGGCGGCCCTGGTCGGCCTGGCCGATTCCTTGCGGCTCACCCAGCCGCCCCCGTCCCAGCAGCAAGGAGCCATCGTCGAGAACGTCCGCGAGCAGGCGGGGCGCTTGCGCTCCCTGGTCGAGAACTTGCTCGACATGGCGCGCCTGCAGGCCGGGCGCGTGGCCTTGAACCGCCAGTGGCATTCGCTCGAGGAGATGGTCGGCACGTCGCTGCGCGCCATGGCCCAGGCGCTGGGACCACGGCAGGTGCGGGTGCACCTGCCGGCGGATCTTCCGCTGGTCGAGATCGACGCCGCGCTCATGGAAAGGGTGCTGTGCAACCTGCTGGAAAATGCCGCCAAGTTCACGCTGCCCAGCAGTCACATCGATATCGGCGCCACCGCCGAGCCGGCGCGCATTACGGTCTGGGTCGAGGACGATGGTCCGGGGCTGCCGCCGGGACGCGAGGAAGAAATCTTCAAGAAGTTTGAGCGCGGTCACAAAGAGAGCGCTACGCCGGGCGTCGGACTGGGTCTGGCGATCTGCCGTGCGATCATCGAGGCGCACGGAGGTACGATCCGTGCGGAGAATCGCCCCGGCGGCGGCGCGCGCTTTCTCTTCGAGCTGCCCAGCGGAACACCGCCCAACGCCGAAGAGGACGAACTGCCGGAGGCGGCGCCTGCCGAGGAGTCTTCGCTCACGGCGAACTCGGCAGCGCACCGATAGGCCGGCCCAGAGGCGGACGATGCGTAGCCAGAAGTCGTTGGTAGATGAACGCGGCTAGCCCGGAAAAGACGCTGCGCACGGCCGGCGGTCAAGCGCCGGTCGTGGTGGTGGTCGAGGACGAGGCGCAGATCCGCCACTTCGTCAAGATGGCGCTCGAGGCCGAGGGCTGCCAGGTGTTCGAGGCCGAGACCGCCAAGCGGGGGCTGATCGACTCGGGCACGCGCCGCCCGGACCTGGTCGTGCTCGATCTCGGATTGCCGGACGACGATGGCATGGACGTCATCCGCGAACTGCGCGCCTGGTCGGACGTTCCGATCATCGTGCTGTCCGCGCGAACCGCGGAAGCGGGCAAGATCGCCGCCCTCGACGCCGGCGCCGACGATTACCTCACCAAGCCCTTCGGCGCCGGCGAACTGCTGGCACGCGTGCGCGCGCAGCTGCGGCGCCAATACCGCGGCGGCGCAGGAGCAAGCGCGGCAGGACAGAACGTGGTCGAATTCGGCGCGGTCCGCCTCGACCTGAGCAAGCGCATGGCCTGGCGCGATGGCGAGCCGCTGCACCTGACGCCGATCGAGTACCGGCTGCTCGCCTACCTGGTCGCGCATCCGGACTGCGTGCTCACCCACCGCCAGCTGCTCAAGGGGGTCTGGGGCCCATCGCATGTCGACGATACGCACTACGTGCGCATCTACATGGGCCACCTGCGACGCAAGATCGAGGCCGACCCGGCGCGCCCGGTTCACCTGCTGACCGAGTCGGGCGTGGGCTACCGTTTTTCCTGCTAGCGTGTTTACACCGTTTTTACGGCGCCAGCGGCGATTCTTAGGCGAAGAATATCTTGTTGAGCCTACCATGCTCGGGTTTGCCGCGCAGCGCAACGTGCGGCGCCGGGCGCACCCGCTTGAGCGAACCAACGAGGCCGCAACGATGGACTTCTACTACGTGCTGGGAATTCTATCGTTCTTCGTGCTGATCAGCGCCCTGGCGCTGGGCTGCGCACGGCTGCAAGACCGCAGATGACCCGCCGCCCGTAAAAAGGAAAATCCTATGAGCTGGATGCAGATCCTGAGTGCTGTGGTCGCGGTAGGCCTGCTCGTCTATCTCGTCGTTGCACTGATCGACGCGGAGAAGCTGTAATGACTTTGCATGCCTGGACGCTTTTGATTCTCTATCTTGCGGTGCTCCTTGCGCTGAGCTACCCGCTGGGCAGCTATTTGGCCCAGTGCATGGAGGGGCTGCCCACGGGCGCGGGAGGCGCCGCCCGCCGGGTCCTTGCGCCCGTGGAAGCGGGCATCTACCGGCTATGCGGTGTGCGCGCCGACGAGGAGATGGCCTGGCCGCGCTACACGCTGGCGATCCTTCTCTTCAGCGCTCTGGGCGCGCTGGCCGTGTATGCGCTGCAGCGCCTGCAGGCCTGGCTGCCGCTCAATCCCCAGGCCTTTGGCAACGTCACTCCGGATTCCTCTTTCAACACCGCGGTGAGCTTCGTCACGAACACCAACTGGCAGGGCTACGCCGGCGAGTCGACGATGAGCTATCTCACGCAGATGCTGGGGCTGGCGGTGCAAAATTTTCTCTCGGCCGCGACCGGCATCGTGGTCGCGATCGCGCTCATTCGCGGCATCGCGCGCCACAGCATGGCGAGCATCGGCAACGCCTGGGTCGACCTCACCCGCGCCACGCTCTACTTGCTGCTGCCGATCTGCCTGCTCTACGCCGTCTTCCTGGTCGGCCAGGGCGTGATCCAGAATTTCTCGTCCTACCCCGATGTGCATACGCTGGAGGTGACGCAGTACCAAAATCCCAAGCTCGACGCCGCCGGCCAGCCCATCAAGGACGCCCAGGGCAATCCGGTCACCGAGGCCGCGCAAACGCCGACCCAAACGCTGCCGATGGGGCCGGTCGCTTCGCAGGAAGCAATCAAGATGCTGGGCACCAACGGCGGCGGACCGTTCAATGCCAACTCGGCCCACCCGTTCGAGAATCCGACTCCGCTCTCGAACTTTGCCCAGATGGTGTCGATCTTTCTCATCCCGGCAGCGTTGTGCTTTGCCTTCGGCCGCATGGTCGGAGATCAGCGCCAGGGATGGGCGATCTTCGTGGCCATGGCCGTGCTCTTTGTCATCTCCGCGGTGGTGGCCATCGGCGTCGAGCAACACGGCAATCCGCTGCTGGCGCCGCTGGGCGTCGACCAGAGCGCCACTGCAACGCAGGCCGGCGGCAACATGGAGGGCAAGGAGGCGCGCTTTGGCATCGCCGATAGCGCCCTGTTCGTCGCCATCACGACCGCGGCCTCCTGCGGTGCCGTCAATGCCATGCACGACTCGCTGATGCCGATGGGCGGCTTCATCCCCCTGTGGAACATGATGCTGGGCGAAGTGGTCTTCGGCGGGGTCGGATCCGGCCTGTACGGGATGCTGGTGTTCGCCCTCATGGCGGTCTTCATCGCCGGCCTGATGATCGGCCGCACGCCCGAGTACCTGGGAAAGAAGATCGAGTCCTTCGACATGAAGATGGTGTCGGTCGCCATCTTGGCGACGCCGCTGTTCGTGCTCGCCTGCACCTCGATTGCCGTGCTCAGCCCCGACGGGCGCGCCGGCGTCGCCAACCCCGGACCACACGGTTTCAGCGAGATCCTCTACGCGTTCACCTCCTCGGCCAACAACAACGGCAGCGCCTTCGCCGGCCTCTCGGCCAACACGCCCTTCTACAACGTCCTGACGGCCGTCGCCATGTGGTTCGGGCGCTTCGCCGTGATCGTGCCGGTGCTGGGCATTGCGGGCTCGCTTGCCGCCAAGAAGCGCCTGGCGGCCACGGCCGGGACCATGCCGACCCACGGCCCGCTCTTCGTCGTGCTGCTGATCGGCACGGTCGTGCTGGTTGGGGCACTGAACTACGTCCCGGCGCTTGCCTTGGGACCGGTCGTGGAGCACTTGATGCTGCCCCACGCGAATTGACACGCCAACGACGCCAAAACCAACCATGACGCGCAAATCCTTTTCCCTGTTCGATCCGCTGCTGGTGCGGCCGGCGATCGTCGACTCGTTCCGCAAGCTCGACCCGCGGGTGCAGTGGCGCAATCCGGTGATGTTCGTCGTCTTCGTCGGCAGCATCCTGACCACCGTGCTCTGGGTGCAGGCGGCCGCCGGTCACGGCGAGGCCCCCGCCGGGTTCATCCTGGCCATCGCGCTTTGGCTCTGGTTTACCGTGCTCTTTGCCAACTTCGCCGAAGCGCTGGCCGAGGGCCGCAGCAAGGCCCAGGCGGCGGCGCTGCGCGGCCTCAAGCGCCAGGCGCTGGCCAAGCTGCTGGCGGCGCCGCGGCACGACGCCAGCTGGACCTCGGTGCCGGCCACCGATCTGCGGCGCGGCGACGTCGTGCTGGTGGAGGCCGGCGACACGATGCCCGCCGATGGGGACGTCGTCGAAGGCGTCGCCTCCGTTGACGAAAGTGCCATAACCGGCGAATCGGCGCCGGTGATCCGCGAATCGGGCGGAGATTTTTGCGCCGTGACGGGCGGCACGCGCGTGCTCTCCGACTGGATCGTGGTGCGCGTGAGCGTCAATCCCGGCGAGGCCTTCATCGACCGCATGATCGCCATGGTCGAAGGCGCGCGGCGACAAAAGACCCCCAACGAGATCGCGCTGACGATACTGCTGATCGCATTGACGATCATTTTCCTGGTGGTCACGGTGACGCTGCTGCCCTTCTCCGTGTTCAGCGTCGATACCGCCAAGGCCGGTACCGCCGTGTCCATAACGGTCCTGATCTCGCTGCTGGTTTGCCTGATTCCGACGACGATCGCGGGCCTGCTCTCGGCGATCGGGGTGGCCGGCATGAGCCGGATGATGCAGGCCAACGTCATCGCCACGTCCGGGCGGGCCGTCGAGGCGGCCGGGGACGTCGATGTGCTGCTGCTCGACAAGACCGGCACCATCACCCTGGGCAACCGCTCGGCCTCGACCTTCCTGCCGGCCCCGGGCGTGAGCGAGGCCGAGCTGGCCGACATCGCGCAGCTGGCATCGCTGGCCGATGAAACGCCGGAGGGCCGCAGCATCGTCGTGCTCGCCAAGGATCGATTTCAGCTGCGCGAGCGCGATATCCAGTCCCTCGATGCGCGTTTCGTGCCCTTCTCCGCCCATACGCGCATGAGCGGAGTCGACATCGGCACGCGCACCATCCGCAAGGGTGCCGCGGATGCCATACGCGCCCATGTCGATGCGCATGGCGGTGCGTTTGCGCAGTCGGTTACCCAGACGGTCGAAGCCGTCGGCCGGCGCGGTAGCACGCCGCTCGTCGTCGCCGACGGGGCCCGCGTGCTGGGCGTGGTCGAACTCAAGGACATCGTTAAGGGCGGCATCAAGGAGCGCTTTGCCGAACTGCGGCGCATGGGCATCAAGACCATCATGATCACGGGCGACAATCGCATCACCGCCGCCGCCATCGCGGCCGAAGCCGGGGTCGACGACTTTCTGGCCGAAGCCACCCCCGAGGCCAAGCTCGCGCTCATCCGCGAGCACCAGGGCCAGGGGCGGCTGGTGGCGATGACCGGCGACGGTACCAACGACGCCCCCGCGCTGGCCCAGGCCGACGTTGCGGTGGCCATGAATACGGGAACGCAGGCCGCCAAGGAGGCCGGCAACATGGTCGACCTCGATTCGAACCCGACCAAGCTCATCGAAATCGTCGAAACCGGCAAGCAGATGCTGATGACGCGCGGCGCCTTGACCACGTTCAGTATCGCCAACGACGTGGCCAAGTACTTTGCCATCGTGCCCGCGGCGTTCGTGACCACCTATCCGCAGCTCGCGGCGCTCAACGTCATGGGTCTGGCGACGGCATCATCGGCCGTACTCTCGGCCGTGATATTCAACGCCTTGATCATCGTCGTGCTGATTCCGCTCGCGCTCAAGGGGGTTCGCTACCGGCCGCTGGGCGCAGCAACGGTCCTGCGACGCAACCTGCTCGTCTACGGCCTGGGCGGCATCGTGGCGCCGTTTGTCGGCATCAAGCTCATCGACCTGCTGCTCGTGGCCGGCGGGCTGGCCTGAAGGGGAAAACTGCTATGAAGAACCTCTTGCGCCCCGCGCTATCCCTGTTCATCGTTTTGTCCGTGCTCACGGGCCTGCTCTACCCCCTGGCCGTCACCGGCGTCGGGTCGTGGCTGTTCCCGCGCCAGGCGGCCGGCAGCTTGGTGTTTCGCGACGCAACGGCCGTCGGATCGACGCTGATCGGCCAGAATTTCGCCGACGCGGGCCACTTCTGGGGCCGCTTGTCGGCGACCGCGCCGCAGCCCAACAACGGTCTGGCCTCCGGCGGATCCAACCTGGGCCCCGAGAATCCGGCGCTCGTCGATACGGTCAAGTCGCGCATCGATGCCCTGCGCCAGGCCGACCCCGACAACCGTTTGCCGATCCCGGTGGACCTGGTCACGGCCTCGGCCAGCGGGCTCGACCCCGACATCAGCCCGGCCGCCGCGCACTACCAGGCAGCGCGCATAGCGCGCAGCCGCGGTCTTGCGCTCGAGCGGGTCCAGGTGCTGGTCGATGAGCACACCAGCGGGCGCCAGTGGGGCGTGCTCGGCGAGCCACGGGTCAACGTCCTGGAGCTGAACCTGGCGCTCGATTCGCTGCGATAGCGCCGCGCCGCTTCGGCG
>JGI12269J14319_10004931_pt1 | contig 12010 bp, 11 predicted proteins | sample PeaSoiSIISIP2007_FD_14319 | JGI IMG/M metagenome (IMG submission 14319) | reverse complement strand
AGCCCGTGCTGGTGGTACAGCGGCAGGGCGTGCGCGAGCACGTCATCCCCGCTCCACCGCCAGGCCGCCATCGCCGAGCGGATCGAGACCGCCAGCTGGCGGTGGGTCAGCGGCACGCCCTTGGGCCGGCCGGTCGTGCCCGAGGTATACGCGAGCAGGGCCGTGTCGTCCGGGCGCGCCGCGACGTCGGCGGCCCGGCTCGCCTCTCCCGGCAGCATCCGGATGTCGACCGTCTCCAGCGGATTGCCGCCCGGGCCCAGCGCGGCCAGCAGCCGGGCCGGCCCGGGGTCGGCGAAGGCCAGCACCGCTCCAGAATCGGCGACGAGGTGCCCGAGCTCGGCGGTCGTGTAGTCGGGGTTGGCCAGGACAACCACGGCGCCGGCCCTGAGCGCGCCCAGGTAGCAGCGGACGAAGCCGACGCTGGCGGCCGCCGCGAGCAGGACCCGGTCGCCGGGCTCGATCCGGCGCGCGAGCCAACCGGCCACCCTGGCCGCGGCGTCGTCCAGCTCGGCGTGGGTGACCGGCTCGCCGTCGACGGTGACCGCGACCCGGCCGGGTACCGTCGCGGCCGACGTGGCGGCCAGCCCCGGGATCGTGTCCTCGCCGAGGCCGGCGGCGAACGACTCAACGTCGGCGACGCCGGGGAGGTGGCACAGGTGCGCCCGCCACCCCGCCAGGCTCCAGGCCTGATAACCGCTCATGACCGACCGGGCTCCCGGCCTGATAACCGCTCACGGCCGCCAAGCTCCCGGCCTTACAACTGCTCATGGCCGGCGGGGCTGACCCCGGTCACCCGCGCCCAGGCCGAACGATTGACCTCACGCTCGGCGCGCAGGCGGTCGAGCAGCCCTCCGGCCGCCATCACGGCCTTAACCGCGGCTCCCGCTCCACGCGCGGCCAGGGACCCGGCGAGCTCCTCGGCGGCTCGTTCGGGATCATCTTCCACCTGGTTAACGAGCCCGAGGGCGAGCGCCTCCCCGGCGTCCACCCACCGGCCGGTCAGCACGAGGTCCAGGGCCGCACCGCGGCCGGCCAGGTCGGGCAGCAGCCAGGCGCCCACCGCGAGGTCGGGGCCGGGCGGGCCGATCCAGCGCAGCCGTGCGCCCCAGCCCGCGATGCGCAGGTCCGATGCCGCCGCTAGCTGGGCCCCGCCGCCGACCGCCGCCCCCGTGATCACGGAGATCACGGGTCCCGGCCTCGTGATCATGATCTCGCAGCAGTCGTAGACGAGGTCGGAGATCGCGCCTCGCTCGGCGTCGGAGACGGTCAGGTCGGCCCCCGCGCAGAATACCTGCGGGTCGGTGCTGCCGAGCAGGACGGGCATCCCGGGTTCGGCCGCGAGGGCGTCTCGCACGGCGGTCATCAGGGTCACGTCCAGCGCGTTCCGCCGCTCCGGACGGGCCAGGCGCAGCCAGCGATAGCCGGCCGGGCGGTGCTCGACTACCAGGTGAGGATGCGGCATGCGGGGCTCCCGGAACGTCTGAAATATGGTATACCAAATGGACGGGCCGCTCGTCGGTGCCCTGAGGAGCCAGCCAGGTGAAACCAGCGCCGTTCGCCTACCACCGCGCCTGCAGCGTCGGCGAGGCGGTCGCGCTCCTGGCCGAACTCGGCGACGAGGCCAAGATACTGGCCGGCGGCCTGAGCCTGGTCCCGATGATGAACTTCCGGCTCGCCCGGCCGAGCGCCCTGATCGACGTGACCAGGATCGAGGGCCTGAGCTACCTGCGGGCCGACCCGCTCGGGGGCCTGCGCATCGGCGCGCTCACCACGCACCGGACCGTCGAGCTCAGCCGCGATCCCGCGGTCCTGGCCGGGTTCGGCGTGCTGCCCCGGTCGGCGCACTGGATCGGGCACTACCCGATCCGCAGCCGCGGCACGTTCGCCGGGAGCATCGCGCACGCGGACCCCGCATCCGAATGGTGCCTGCTCGCGGTGCTGCTCGACGCGCAGGTGGTGCTCACGGGACCAGGCGGGGAGCGCGCCGTCCCGGCCCGCGAATTCTTCCAGGGCTACTACACGACGAGCGCCAGCCCGGACGAGATGATCACCGAGCTACGGTTCCCGCGGCCGTCGCCGCGCGCGGTGCTCACCGAATTCGCCCCGCGGCAGGGGGACTTCGCGGTGGTCGCCGCTGCGGTGTCGGCGGACGTAGCAGACGGCACCTGCCGGTCCGGGCGCGTGGTCCTCGGCGGCGTCGGCCCGCTGCCCATCGAGGTGGACGCCAGCGTCATGGCCGGGCAGCCGGCTACGGACGGCACCTGGCAGGCCATGGGCGAGCACGCCGCGGGGCAGATCGACCCGCCGGATGACACGCACGGCAGCGGCGAATACCGGCGCAGGCTGACCGCCACCCTGGTGTCACGGGCCCTGGCCGAGGCGAGCCAACTACCCACGCAGGCCCGGCCATGAGCCCCCCAGGCCCCTCAGAGCCCCCAGACCCCTCAGGCCACGCGAACCCTCCAGGCCATCTAGATCCCTCAGACCACGCGGGCCACACAGCCCCCAGGTACAACGGCCGCTGGATCGGCGCCTCGGTGCCGCGGAAGGAAGACCGCCGGATGCTGGTCGGCCGCGGCCGGTTCGTGGCCGACCTGGAACCCAGGACCCGGCCCGGCCTGCTGCACGCCGCGTTCGTCCGCAGCCCCTACCCGCACGCCCGCCTCACCGGGATCGACGTGGGCGCCGCGGTCAGCCATGACGGCGTGGCCGGAGTGTTCACCGCCGCCAGCCTGGGTCACCCCTACCTGCTCGCGATGCTGGAGCGGGATGAGTTCGTGCCCACCCGGATGCCGATCCTGGCCTGGGACCGGGTGCGGTTCGTCGGTGAGCCGGTCGCGCTCGTGGTCGCCGACGACGCCTACCTGGCCGAGGACGCCACCGAGGACGTGGAGGTGGACTGGGCCCCGCAGCCTGCGGTGACCACAATGAACGCCGCCCGGGCCGCGGACGCTCCGCGCCTGCACGAGGAGGCGGACGGCAACTGCCTGGTTGACCTGCTGATGTTCGACGACGACCGGCTCGGGGGGATCTTCGCCAGCACGGCGCTAACCGTGGATGCCACCTTCGCCAGCGCCCGGGTGGCGGCGCTGCCGCTGGAAGGGCGCGCCTGCCTGGCCGAGTGGGACGACCGGGACGAGCAACTGGTCATCCACGTCTCCACGCAGGTCCCGCACCAGGTCCGCTCCGGGGTCGCCCAGGCGCTGGGCCTACCGGAACGCGCCGTCAGGGTCATCGCTCCCGACGTCGGCGGGGGGTTCGGCCTGAAGTGCGTGGTCGGCCGGGAGGAGGTCGCCGTGGCCGCGGCCGCGCTGAGGCTCCAGCGGCCGGTGCGCTGGACCGAGGACCGGCAGGAGAACCTGACCGCCTCGTTCCACGGTCACGAGCAGCGCTACCAGGTCAGGGCCGCCTTCGACGAACGGGGGCGGATCCTGGCCCTGGACGCGGAGATCGAGTGCGACATCGGGGCCTACTCGGCGTTCCCCTTCACCTGCGCGGTCGAACCGCTGATGGCCGCGACCGAGCTGCCCGGCGTGTACAAGGTGCCCGCGTACCGGGCGCGGGGGCGCGCCATCACCACCAACAAGGCGCCGACGGCGCCGTACCGCGGCGTCTCCCGGCCGCAGATCGTGCTGGTCATGGAGCGGCTCATGGAGAAGGCGGCGGCGGCGCTGAGCCTCGATCCCCTCGAGGTCCGCCGGCGGAACCTGATCAGCCCGGGGGAGTTCCCCTACACCGGGGTCAACCGGATCACCTACGACGAGGGCAGCTACCGCGAGTCCCTCGACCTGGCCGAGAAACTGGTCGCCGAGCGCGCCTGGCCCGCGGAACGCGACCAGCTCCGCCAGGCCGGACGGCTGGCCGGAATCGGTTTCTCCTGCTTTTCCGAGCGCACCGCCTACGGCACCCCGACCATGTCGCAACGCCGGATGCGGATGACCCCCGGCTACGACACGGCGATGGTGCGGATGGACCCGACCGGCGAGGTCATCGTGACCACCGGGACGTGCGGTCACGGGCAGGGACACGAGACCACGTTCGCGCAGATCGTCGCCGACCGCCTGGGTGTGCACCCGGACCAGGTCCGGCTCCGTCAGGGCGACACCGACCTGGCCTCGTACGGCTGGGGCACCTGGGGCAGCCGTTCGGTGGTGATCGGCGGTGGCGCGGCCGGGCGCGCCGCGGACATCGTGGCGGGCCAGCTGCGCCGGGTGGCCGCGTCCCTGCTCGAGGCCAGTCCGGACGACGTCGAGCTGGCCGGGGGTGCCGCCCGCATCCGCGGCGACGCCACCGCCGCGATCGGGATCGGCGAGCTGGCCCGGGTGGTCCACTTCCAGGCGCACCGGGTGGCCGAGGACCTGCGCTACGGCCTGGAGGCGCGGGTCACGTACGACCCCCCGGGCACCTTCTCCAACGCCTGCCACGCGGCGATGGTGGTGATCGACCCGGGCACCGGCGGGATCCGGCTGCACCGGTACCTGGTGGTCGAGGACTGCGGCGTCGTGATCAACCCGATGGTGGTGGACGGCCAGGTCCGCGGCGGTGTCACCCAGGGCGCGGCGGCCGCGCTGCTCGAACGGGTCTGCTTCGACGCCGGCGGCCAGCCCGTCAGCACCACGCTGATGGACTACCTGGCGCCGACGGCCGCGGAACTGTGCCCGGTGGAGATCGTCCACCTGGAGACGCCCTCGCAATTCAGCGAGACGGGCGCCAAGGGGATGGGCGAGGGCGGCACGATCGGCGCTCCGGCGGCGGTCCTGAACGCCATCAACGACGCGATGTCCGACACGGACGTGCGCTTCGACCACATCCCGGTCCTGCCGCAGGACGTGAGCGCCGCCCTGGACCGGACGCGGAACACGAAGCGAGGCGCCGGATGAAGGACACCCACGCCATCCAGCTGCAGGTCAACGGGCGTCACCACGAGCTGGTCGTCGAGGCGCGCCGGACCCTCGCGGACATGCTCAGGCACGACCTGGGCTACACCGGGACGCACCTGGGCTGCGAGCACGGCATCTGCGGCGCGTGCACGGTCATCCTGGACGGCTCACCGGTCCGCGCCTGCCTGGTCTTCGGCGTGCAGGCCGACGGCGCCTCGGTGCGTACCGTCGAGGGGCTCGCCGAGGGGCCTACAGGGCCTTTGTCAGACCTGCAGCAGGCGTTCAGCGACCATCACGCGCTGCAGTGCGGGTTCTGCACCCCGGGCTTCCTCATGCTCGCCGAGGCGTACCTGGCCGAAGCGGCCTACCTGGCCGAGGCGGAAGACGGACACCCGCTCTCCGAGGAGCGCGCCCGGGAGCTCGTCGCCTCCAACCTGTGCCGGTGCACCGGCTACCAGGGCATCATCGACGCGCTCGTGGCCACCGCGCGGGCCCGCCAGCCGTCAGGGACCGCGCGCCGGGAGCCGGCCGGCCAGGAACCTGCGGACGACCGATGAGCGCAATCGGCGCCCGGCTGCCCCGTAAGGAAGATCCCCGCCTGCTCCGCGGGCGCGGGCGGTTCGGCGACGACTTCAGCGCCCCGGGCCAGCTGTGGGCCCGGATCGTCCGCTCGCCGTCCGCCCACGGCCAGGTCCGCGAGCTGGACGTCACCCAGGCCGCCAAGGCCCCGGGCATCTCCGCCGTCGTCACCGCGGCAGACCTGCCCCCGGGACTGGCCATCCCGGTCCGGCTCATGGCCGCCGACATCGACCTCAGCGAGTACCTCCAGCCGATCCTGGCCGGGCACACCGTCCGCTACGTGGGCGAGCCGCTGGCGGTCGTCGTCGGCGACGACCCGTACGCGTGCGAGGACGCCGCCGAACTCGTCGAGATCGACATCGCCGAGGCCACCGCGGTAACCGACGCCCGCACCGCGGACGGGACGATCGCCGCGGAGCTCGTGGCCAGCTACGGAGATACCGATACGGCGTTCGGTACCGCCTGCCACGTAGTGGGGATCGAGCTCGCCATCGGCAGGCACACCGGGGTCCCGCTCGAACCGCGCTGCCTGGTGGCCGTGCCCGGCCCGGACACCGGGTCGCTGGAAATCTACGGCATGACCAAGGTTCCCGTCTGGAACCGCGACCTGCTGGCCAGCATGCTCGGCGTGGACGAGACCCTGATCCGGGTGCATGGCGTGGACGCGGGCGGCGGCTTCGGGGTCAGGGGCGAGTTCTACCCGGAAGACTTCCTCATCCCCTGGCTGGCCATGCGGCTGGCCCGCCCGGTCAAGTGGGCGGAGGACCGGGCGGAGCACCTGGTCGCGGTGAACCATTCCCGGCAGCAGTACCACCGGATCAGCGCGGCGTTCGACGCTGAGGGCCGGATCCTGGGCCTGGCGGACGACATCGTCCACGACAACGGCGCCTACTGCCGTACCCACGGGGTCGCGGTGCCGGACCTGACCGTAGCCATGCTGCCCGGGCCCTACCGGATCCCGGCCTACCGGGGCCGGGTCCGGGTGGTGCTCACCAACAAGACGCCGTGCGGCACGTACCGGGCGCCCGGCCGGTTCGAGGGCACGGCGGCCCGCGAGCACCTGCTGGACGTGGCCGCCGACCGGCTCGGCCTGGACCGGATCGCGCTCCGCGCGCGGAACCTGCTGACCAGGGCGGAGATGCCGCACCAACGTCCGATCACCACGCTGCGTACCGAGGTGGTCCTGGATACCGGCGACTACCCGGCGCTGCTCGCGGCCGCCGCCCGGGAGGCGGAGCGCCTGGGTTACCGCGCCCTGGCGGCGCATCCGGGGGAGCCTGGAGCAAGGTACGCGCCCGTGCGCGGGTTCGGCCTGGCCATGTTCGTGGAAAAGAGCGGCCTCGGGCCGCAGGAGACCGCCGACGTGACGGTCAGCAAGTCCGGCGCGGTGCACGTGCTCTCCGGCGGCACCTCGCTGGGGCAGGGGATCCAGACCGTGCTCGCGCAGATCGCTGCGGACGCGCTCGGCGCCGACCCCGGCGTCATCGACGTCACGACGGGCGACACGGCGGCCCAGCCGTTCGGGGCCGGGTCCTGGGCGTCCCGGTCGACGGTGGTCGGCGGCAGCGCGGTACACCAGGCGGCGACGGCGGTCCGTGAGCGGGCGTGCAGCTGGCCGCGCGGATGCTGGAGGCGGCCGAGGAGGACCTCGAGGTCAGCGACGGGTCAGTCGGCGTCCGCGGGGACCCGGGCGCCCGGGTCACCCTGGCTGACATCGCCCGGGCCGCCGAACCCGCCAGCCGCTACCTCCGCCCCGGCGAGCCGGCCGGGCTGTCGGCCCGCCGGCGCTTCGAGGTCACCCACATGACCTATCCGTACGGGGCGCACGCCGCCGTGGTGGAGGTGGACCCGGGCACCGGGCAGGTCCGGGTGCTGCGGTACCTGGTGGCGTACGAGGTGGGCCGGGCGGTCAACCCGATGCTGGTGGAGGGCCAGCTGAGGGGCGGCGTGGCCCAGGGGCTCGGCGGGTCCCTGTTCGAGGAGTTCAGCTACGACGAGGCGGGACAGCCGCAGGCGATCACCTTCATCGAGTACCGGATCCCGACCGCGGCCGAAGTGCCGCCGGTTGACGTGCTGCTGTCGCAGGACTGCCCGGCACCGGGGAACCCGCTCGGCGTGATGGGGGCGGGCGAGGGCGGCATCAACGCGGTCGGCGCGGCGGTGGCGAACGCCGTGCGGGACGCGCTCGGCCTGGCCGGCGGGGTCGGCCAGCTGCCGCTGACCCCGGCCCGGGTACGCCGCCTGGCCGAGCAGGCCCAGCGCGCGACGAAGGAGCCCGCATGACGACCGAGGTACCCGGCTACGTCAGCAAGACCGACCTGGTGGCCGCGCTGCTCCGCGAGCTGGTCATCACCGGCGAGCTCGCCGCGGGCGAGCAGCTACGCCAGCGCGATCTCGCCCAGCGGTTCGGGGTCAGCCAGACTCCGGTCCGCGAGGCGATGCGCCGGCTGGAGTCCGAGGGGCTGCTGATCTGCGATACTCACCGCGGGTTCACCGTGGTCCCGCCGGACGACGGCCGGATCGAGGAGAACTTCCAGATCCGCGCCGCGCTGGAGTCGCTGGGCGCGTCGCTGGCCGCGCGCAAGATCGACGCGGGGGGCCTGGCCCGGCTGCGGGACCTGAACGAGGAGATGCGCGCGCTCGCCGACGACGACCCGCTCTACGCGGAGCTCAACCGGGAGTTCCACTTCACCGTGTACTCCTGCGCGGGCAGCCCGCTGCTGCTGTCCCTGATGCGCCTGCTGTGGGCGTCGCTGCACCCGGGACCCCGCGTATCCCGCTCGCACGCCGAGTCGGCCCGCCAGCACGACGCGATCCTGTCGGCGCTGACCGAAGGGGACGCCGTCGCGGCCTCGGCCAGGACCTACCAGCACATCATGGGCGCAGCCCCGATCACGGACTAGGCAGGACGAGGGAGGGCGGATGCCGACGATCGTGACGGACGACGGCGTGGCGCTGCACGCGGAGGAAACCGGCCAGGGCGAGCCGCTGCTGTTCCTCCACGAGTTCGCCGGCGACCACCGGAGCTGGGAGCCGCAGGTCCGGTACTTCTCGGCGTCCTACCGGTGCGTCACCTACGCGGCGCGCGGGTACCCGCCGTCGCAGGTGCCCGCCGACCCGCAGGCCTATTCGCAGGCCCGTGCGGTCGCCGACGCGATCGCGGTGCTCGACGGCCTGGGCATCGACCGCGCCCACGCGGTCGGCCTGTCCATGGGCGGCTTCACCGCCCTGCACCTGGCCATGTACCACCCGGACCGGCTCCGCTCGGCGGTGGTCGCCGGAGCCGGGTACGGCGCGGAGCCCGAGCGGGCCACGGCGTTCCGCGCCGAGTCGCACGCCATAGCGGACGCGTTCGAGGCCGAGGGCGCGGCCAGGGTTGCCGAACGCTACGCGGTCGGCCCGGCCCGGGTCCAGTTCCAGAACAAGAACCCGCGCGGCTGGTCCGAGTTCGCCGCGGCGCTGGCCGGGCATGACTCGATGGGCGCCGCCCTGACCATGCGCGGCGTGCAGGCGGCCAGGCCGTCCCTGTTCGCGCTGACCGACCAGCTCGCCCGGATCCCGATCCCGGTCCTGCTCCTGGTCGGTGACGAGGACGAGGGATGCCACCGGGCGGCCCTGATGCTCAAGCGCACCATCCCCGCGTCCGGCCTGGTCATCCTGCCGCGCACCGGCCATACGGCGAACCTGGAGGAACCGGGGGAGTTCAACCGCGCCGTGGACGGCTTCCTCGCCGCGGTAGCCCGCGGCGCCTGGCGTCCTCGCGACCCGCGCTCGCGGTCCGACTCGACGACCGGTATTCGCTGACCGCCGCGGCGGCGGGGCCGGTCAGAACCGGGCGCGGACGCTCTCGGCCACTTCCTCCGGGCTCAGGTCGATCATGGCCTCGCCCCACAGCCGCTCGAAGTAGGTGGCGTCGCTGCGGTACACGGGGTCCGGGTTGGACCGGCTGACCACCTTGAGCAGCACCTGGTGCCCGTCCTCGTGCCCGTGCGGGCCGCCGCCGATCACCCCGTAGTTAAACGAGGTGAGGTTCGCGTCCTTATAGGCCGCCAGGACCTGGGACAGTCCCTGCCCCAGCGCCCGGGTGTCCTCCTCGGTCAGCTCGGTCACGTCCGCCACGCCGTCGACCACGCCCCATACCTCGTGGAAGCCGGTCGGCGCGAAGGGCGTCAGCCAGGCGACCCGGCCGGTGTGCCCGACCCACCGCGGACCACCCGCCTCCTGGTCGACCAGCGCCGCCCAGTAGGCGCCGTGCCGGTCCTTCCAGTCTCTGGACCGTTCCACCAGCAGGCGCTGCGTGGTCAGGCCATGCGCGTCGTGCGCCGACTGGAGGTGCGGATGAACGAGCGACGCGCCCGAGGGCGGGAGGTAGTTGGCGTTGACGGAACTCCACACCGCGGAGGGGTCGGCACGCCGGACGGCCTGGGCGTGCCGGACCATGGCGGCCAGCGCGTCCCCCACCAGGGAGGGCGTCAGCTCGTCCAGGTCGAGGAAGTGCCGCCCCGGGTCGTAGATGCCGACTGCGCTGTGGGTCGCGTACGCCATGATGTTCGGGACGACCACGGCCTGGCCGACGCGGATCCGGCCCTCGGGCGTGAGCTCGGCGGGGAACGGGACGGTGGCTTTCTCGAGGTACTCGGCGTCGAACGGGCAGAAGGCCGGCCTGGCCGTGAGCTGGGTCAGATCCGTTCGGAACTGCGGCTGGAGCTTTTCCCCGGTCAGGATCCGGGCGCTCGCCCCCGTCAGCGGGTCGCGCCGCCAGCGCAGCCGCACCCGGGTCCAGGCCCCGCCGGCCGCGAGGTCGGGCACGCTGGCCTCAAGTTCTTGTTCCTCGAAGTCGATCGCAACCACGCAGCCGATGATCGCAGAAGGAGGCGCGTTCCCGCTAACGAACCTGGGGTGCCAGACTGGCCTGGTGCCGTTCCTCCGGCCGCCCGGCACCGCGTGCTGGCAGCACACCCCGGCCCGCTCGGGCTTCGAGGTCGCGTACTTCCAGGCCCATCAGGGCGGCTGGCTGATCGACGGAACCACAGCCGCCATCGAGGACGGCCAGACGTGGGTGGTGACGTACAGCATCGTCGTGGATGCGGCCTGGCTCACGCGGAGCGCCCGGGTCGCCACGAGGACCGCCGCGGGGTCGCGCGAGACCATGCTCGAGTCGGACGGGGCCGGGCACTGGCTGGTCGACGGTGACCCGGCGCCTCATCTCGACGGCTGCCTGGACGTCGACCTGGAGTCCTCGGCCATGACGAACACCATGCCGGTACACCGCCTGGGCCTGACTCTGGGCGCCCGGGCCGCGGCACCCGCCGCGTACGTCCGCGCGCTCGGCCTGTCCGCGGAACGGCTCGAGCAGTCCTACACCCGGATGGCCGACGAGGGTGGCCGTCAGCGGTACGACTACGCCGCCCCCGCCTTCGACTTCACCTCCCGTCTCGTCTACGACGAGAGCGGCCTGGTGGTCGACTACCCGGGCATCGCCCGGCGCGCCGGCTAACGGCCGCGCCCATCCCGAGCGCTAGAGCGCTGATTCGGTGGGGGACGACCTCGTACTCCCGAGCGCGCGCCCGGCCGCGTCGGCCAGAGTGACGGCGACCAGGCGCGCCTGCAGCGAGGGCTTGACGTCCGCCTTGGGCGTCATCATGAACCTGCCGTAGTACTGCCCGTTGCCGAACGTCCGCAGCTCGATCTCCTCGGCCGGCCACCCGTTCAGGTCCACGTCCCACCGGCCGTTCCTGGTCATCACCGTGCCGTCCTGCTCGATCCGCGGCGGGTGGCCGAGCAGGACCCCGTACTCGAACCGGCACTCCCGCAGGCCGAGCACTTCAATGAGCTGATCGCGGACGTGCTCGACGACCGCGTCCGGTGACCGGGCCGACTGCGCCAGGGTCGCGGTCTCGTGGATCTGGCTGAGGTAGTTCTGGTCGGTGATCGTCACGACCTTTAGGTGGCGCGCGCGGGCCGCGAGTTGTGACACCGCCACGCCGACCACGAGCAGCAGGATGAACGTGGTCAGGTCCGCCGAACGGCTGATGGTGAACCGCTCGTACGGCACGGTGAAGAAGAAGTCGAACCAGACCGCCGCCCCCACTGCGGCCAGCGCCCCGGCCACCCGGTTGCCGATCGCCGAGACGGCGACGATCACCACCACCAGCAGCAGCGCCACGTTCGTATTCGACCAGCTGGATCGCCACGGGAGCAGGAGGGCGGCCGCCGCCAGGGGCGCCGCGATGGCGGCGGCGAACGCCGCCCGGTCCCGGGTCAGGTAACGAGTCATCTGCTGACACCTTCTCCCTCAGCTTCCATGATGCCCGTGCCATAGCGGCGCCGCCAGCGGCAGGATGGGCACATGCTGGTCGTTCATGTTCACGCTCGCGTCAAGCCCGCACAAGTCGAGGAGTTCCTGGCCGCGACGCAGGTCAACGCGCGGGCCTCGCTGGGCGAGCCCGGCGTCCTCCGGTTCGACGTGATCCAGGACCAGGCCGATCCGGCCCACGTCGTGCTGGTCGAGGTCTACCGCGACGACGAGGCCTCGGCGGCGCACAAGCAGA
>JGI12269J14319_10004930_pt1 | contig 12012 bp, 13 predicted proteins | sample PeaSoiSIISIP2007_FD_14319 | JGI IMG/M metagenome (IMG submission 14319) | reverse complement strand
TGGCCCGGTAGTCCACGGGCGGCAGCCGATGCCACCGGGCGAGCAGCGTCTCAGCCGTCAGCGGCGGCCGACTCACGGGCCGGAGCTCGGCCACCGGCTTCCCCGCCCTGGTGACGGTGATCTGCTCGCCCTGGGCCACCCGGTCGACCACCTCGCCCCCGTGGTTGCGCAGCTCGCGGATCGTAATCTCGGCCATAACCACAATGTATCACGCGTGAGACACACTCCACCTGCGGTCGGAGCGGACCGAAGCCTCCGCGAAAACCTCAGGCGGTCACGGCTGGCCGCCGTCTGCGAAGCGCTATCCGTTATCTTCTATCTGCACGACCTCGCCGGAATACAGCGTTGCCCCGGCGGGGTGTCGGAATCACGACTCGCTAGCGGGTTCAGGATGAGCGCCTGCCGTCCGCCCGGGTCTAAAACCGCGCAGATCTGATTCAAGTTGGTTGGCCAGACCAAATACCGGGGTCAACATACCTCCCGCTTGATCAGATCCAGGTGCCTGCGGAAGAACCGGACAGCCTGTTCCTGCGCTTCAGCGATGCTTGAATGATCAACCGGCTCAGAGAACTCCTCAGCAGTAAGCTCCGCTAGCAGTGTGCCATCACCCCGAGCAATATCCGCGGTGACACGCAGCATGCCATCGCGGCGCTGGACAGCCCACTCCAAGACAAGATCCTCATTACCGGGTGCCCCGGACCTGCCGAACGACACGTAACCCGTGAAGGGGAACGCAGGCGTCTCCTGATGACTTATCTGGCTCCACAACCGGTCGTTGCACGCTGCCAACTGCCTCGCCAAGACAGCATAGAAATCGTTGAGCCGGTCCCACAGCTCCTCCCATGCAGGCTCACCCGCCATCACGGAGCCACGATCGTGTCGATGACCGCATCGATGATGTCCTGCGTGAACGGGCTAACCTCGGACGTTCCCCTTGTCGCCGCCCATTCCTCGATCTGACTGCTGTCAGCAGGAGCAAGGGAAACGTGGCCTGCTGGCAGCGCATCAGGGAATGCCTGCACCACCTTCAGCTGCGACGTATCGATGACCTGCAACTTGGTTCCCGACTCGAAAGCGCCAGGATTATCGTAAGTGGACAGTCTGGCAGGGCGGCGGGTGCCAGCGTGCCGGGAGAGCGGTTAACGACCATCCCCGAACACGACTACGACCCGCTCGGGAAGTTCGACAGGATCAACGAAAATCTTTACGGGAACGTAGCCCGGCTCACTCACGCCGACTTCGAGCACTTGGCCAGCGAGCACGCTGCCCACGGCTAGGCGGCCAGACACCACAGACAACTCCCCGTCGAATACCTGCAACCCTAGACCGTCCCCATCATCACCTCGGAAAACTTGAACATGGACGTTGCCAGCGTGATCTGGGCGAGTTGCGACTAGCACCGCATGCTCACTCGCGACTGCTTGCTCCTCACGGGTCTGCCAGTCGGGAATGTCAGCCGTCCCAGCGTCCTGAGCAACAACCTGACCATACAACGGGAGCACGTCTCGCTCAGTAAGTAGCTCTCTCATGGCTCTAGCCTCAATCGTTCAGCGCCTCTGAGGTCCGGTTACTGATTGTGCTGATGCCTGGTTTCAGGTCTGTTGTCTGTTTGCTTTCCGGGGCGGTCGCGCGGTGGTGCCCGGGGTGCCCGGGTGCGCACCGGCTCCGACCGCGCCGGGCTGTGTCTCCTGTCCTGCCGCTGGGGTGGTTCGTGCTGGTCAGGCGGGTGCTGGCAGGGCGCAGAGCCGCTGCCAGCAGGTGAGGAACGCGTCCTTCCAGGGCCAGCTGGGGCTGATCTTCAGGACGCGTTCGCGGGCGTGGCGGGCCAGGCGGGCGGGGATGTGCCAGGCGCGGTAACGGAGCGTGTCCGGGTCGGCTTCCCGCAGTCCGGGGTCATCATGGAAGCCGAGGAGGCGGGTCCAGGCGGTGAGGTCGGCGGCGATGTTCGCGGCGATGACCCAGCCGGTGTTGACCTGCCAGGATTTCGAGGGCAGGTTCCGCAGGCCCATGGCCTTCGCGGTGCGGACGCCGCCGGTCTCCACGACGGCGTGCTCGCGGTGGGCGACGTCGATGTACTGGGGGTGGTGGCTGCCCGGGACGCCGCCGATCCCGCCGTCCGGGATGTTCGTGCAGGTGATGGAGTACCGCCAGCCGGTCTTCTTCTCATAGGCGGTCAGGTTCGGCATCTGCCGGCGGGACGGCTTGACCCGGCGGACGATCCAGCGCAGCCCGCCGGGCCAGTTCCCGGCCCGGCTCATCAGGTGCGTGATCTCCGCGACGGCCTTGTCCTCCTCGATGGCGCCGTCCTGGCCGATGCCGGGCTTCCATGCGGCGGCGGGCACTTGCCGGATGGCGTCCTCGTCGGCGGCGGTGATCATCCAGCCGCAGGTGAACAGCACGCTGCGGCGCGGGGAGGACATCGACAGCAGGTGCTTGATGAGCTCGTGGCTCGCCCCGGCCCCGTCCACGCGGACCAGGACCTTACGCCGGAACCGGGCCGGGACCTGCCGGATGGCCGCGGCCAGCACGTCCCGGTGATCAGCGAACGTGTTTGACCCGGCGTTGCCGGGGCGCAGCAGCATGGCCAGGCACTCGCGCGTATTCGAGCACCAGGCCCCCAATGGATGGAAGCCTTCTCTGAACTAGAGATTTGTCCGTTTAGTGGATCTCGTGCGGCCTTTCGCCGGATGCATGGCGTATGGCGGCGAGCAGGTGGCTTAGGTTCCTGCGGTCAAGGCCGGTGATGGCGTCGCTGAGGCTGACGGGGATGCCGTCGGCGATGCTGGCGGCGAGCCGGAGGGTCCGCTGTTCTCCGCCTGAGCAGGGAATTTCTCCTGCGTCGAGGGCGGTGATGGCTGCGGCCCAGTCGATAGCGGCCATTCCGGTGGCGGTGTCGCGGGTGATGAACCGGCTCGTGAAGTCGTCGCGGCCGAGGAAGGTGCGGTTCGCGATGAGCAGGCTGACGCCTGCCTCGTGCGTGTAGATGCCGGCGGCGCAGGTTCGCAGGGCGTCTGGGAGCGAGGACGCGGTCATGGCTTTGCCGGGCCGCGGTGAGGCGTCCGGCGATGTCGCGGTAGGCCGGCATGCCCAGGTCGGCTGCCGTGTTCCGGCGGGCGGCGGCCGCGTCGGCCTCGGCGAGCTTTGCGCCGGCGGCGGCGAGGCTGACCTTGAGGCCTTCCGCCTCGCCGGTCCAGCCTTCGCGTTCTGCCTCGGCGATGCGTGCGGTGAGGCTGGCGCGGATGTCGCGGAGCCTTTGCCGCTGGGCGGGGTCGATGCGGAGCATCGGGCAGCGGATGCCGTAGCCTTTCTTCCAGGTCGGAGCCGCTCCCTCCTTGTCCGACCGGGCGGTGACCAGCGTGGCGTCCATGTCGATCACCACCCAGCCCGTCAGGGTCTTCCCGGCGATGGCCAGCCACGGGAACCCGGCGGGGGTGTCCTGGATCAGCGTCCAGACGTGCGCGCGGGCCCTGGCCCGGGCGCGGGCGATCCGGTCCAGCATGGCCGGCGCGCCGGCCAGGTCCAGGGCCCGCCGCACCGTCGGGCCGCTCGGCGCCTCGCCCAGCACCGGGGCCAGGTGCGCCAGCACCGCGATATCGCTCATGCTCGTGGCACCCAGCGCGATCGCGGCCGCCATCGACACCAGCACGATCCCCCGGTCCAGCAGGGGCGACGTGCCCGCCTTCCGCACCGCCGCGCTCAGGCCGGCGGTCAGTCCCGCCTGGTCGGCGGCCTTGCGCAGCAGGACCGCCCCGGCGTGGCCGACCAGGCCCGTCCCGCCGCCGGTCACCTTCAGGGCATGATCCCACCGCGTATCCTGCATGGCGAAGAGCGCTCCAGTCTCCGGGAAGTTGCACAGGGTTGTGGTGACCTGCAATCTCCCAGAACCAGGGCGCTCTTCGCCCTTAAACCGGCAAGGATGGCAGTTCCTGTCCGGTCCAGGCTGTCCTGTTCACGTGAAGGCTTCGATGTCCAGATGAACCTTGCGATCAAACCCTCGTCGGTCAGCTGAAGACTTCGTGTGGCTGCCAGTTGCCGTCCTGAAGTGCCTGTCCGGTCTCGTTGACGCCGCGGCAGATGGCAGGTCGGCGGGGTGGCCGATGAGAAATGCCGCCGTGCCAGGTCTACAGCACGTTGAAGCCAGTCTGGATCGAGACCACAGGAGGCCGGAGTGTCCGCATCAGTGCTCTACATGTCGATGTCACTCGACGGGTACATCGCGGCCCCGAACGACGAACCGGGCAACCCCGGCGGCGACGGCTTCATGCGGCTGCACGAGTGGTACGGCGACTTCACCCCGCCGTCCGGGGCGGGACCGTCCGGGCCGTCCGCGGAGTTCCTCGACGAGATAAAGGCGACCGGTGCGGTGCTGGCGGGCCGGCGTACCGTGGAGCAGGTCGGCCACTGGGGCGGCGATCATCACGGTGCCCCGATCTTCGTGCCCAGCCACCGGCCGCCCGGCCCGTCCGTCGCGAACTATCCGCTGGTGACGTACGTGACCGACGGGATCGCGAGCGCGATGGCACAGGCGAAGGCCGCCGCCGGGGACCGGAACGTGATGGTGCATGGCGCGTACACGGCGCAACGCGCGCTCGAGGCCGGCGTGCTGGACGAGCTGCAGATCCACCAGATCCCGGTGCTGTTCGGTGCCGGCCGACGGCTGTTCGAGGTGCTGCCGTCGCGCGTCGAGCTGGAGATCGTCCGGGTGATCGACACGCCGGAGGCCACACACATCCGCTACCGCGTCCGTCGCTGAGCCCGGGTGAGGCCGAATAAAGGCGTCATCCGATCTCCGGGTCGAGCCAAGTGAAGCCGCCTGGGTCGGGCCAAACCAAGCCGCCATAGCCATGTCGTCACCGAAACCGAAACGATGACTTGAACGACCCTCGCTCCAACTGTTCAAGGCGAATCTTCGAAGCCCAGCTAGCGGCAGGCGCCGGTCGCAAAGATCGACTGAACGGGACACAGGCGAAGATTGCGAAGTCCAGGATTAGGTTGCGAGTGATCTTGCGAGATCCAGATCTAGGTTGCGAGTCGGGGCCAGCATCGCCAGCTCCGGCGGCCGAGAGGATGGCTTCACGGCACCGGCCGGGTATGGCGCCGGGGGGTGCCCGGCCGGGATGGGCAGGCAGCGGCGGTTCAGGAATCCGGGAAGACCGGGCTGATTTCCAGGACCTGGTCCGCGGACGACGAGCACGTAAGGGCTGTGATCGGCACGTACACGGCGTGGCGGAGGTGCGGCGGGTAGACCTTGAGCCAGTGCGCCACGACCGGGTCGCAGCTGGAGCCCGTGAACATCACGGTCTCGGCGATGCCCAGCAACGCGAGCGCGCGCTGGCCGGGCGCCAGCGTCCCCGTGGTCACCGGCCCCGGGCTTCGCAGCATCAAGGGCCTGGGTGACCCGATCGGGCGGCCGCTGGAGTTCCCGGCCGTGACCAGCGACACGCCAGGGTACCCCTGCAGCGTGCAGGCGGTGCGGGACACATTGGTGAAACGCAGGTCGTAGATGGCGTGCTGGGTCGAGCCCTGGCTGAATGCCGCGGTGACCCGCAGGCCGGCAGGCGTGCAGGCAGCCGGGGCGGGCCGGGATGATGAGGCGCAAGCCGCCAGCGTCAGGGCGGCCAGGGCGGTGGCCGGCAGCGGCGCGAGAACGCGTAGCGGAAGTGCCCGCATGTGATGTGAGACGGACGAGGGCCGCGACCGGTTGGACGCAGCACCAGCGCTGGTGATCGCCGGAATTGCAACCTGAAGCTGGACACCGCCCTGCCCGGGGCGTCCGCATTTACCGTGCGAACTACAGCTCACAGGCCGCTCCCCTGGCAACCTTCACCTGGACAGGACAGTTCCGCCGGCGTCCGCCACTCCCGCGCACATCGCCCCGCACCCATAAGGTGCACGCGCCACTCGCCCGCCACGACGCGAAACCCCAGCTCACAGTCAGGTTTTCTCAGCAACTTTCACGTGAGCCGCTTGTGCTCGAATAGCACTAGGACAAGGGCTGCGCGTGCGATGGGGCCTATCTCGCTTGGGCTCGCGGTGACGTTCTGGAGTGTTTTCCACCGCTGGGAAAGCAGCGCGAAGCCTCTTTCGCCCAGGCACCTCGCCGAGCTGAGCAGCATATTCCTGGTGCGCGTGTTAATGTCCAGCTCTGTCACGCCTTTCGGTTTCCTCGCCGGGGTGAGGATGCCGTGACCTGCGCCTTCGTACCCGCAGTCGGCCAGGCCCGGCATCCTGTCCGTGTAATCCCGCAGCACCGGCAGCGCCGTTTCCCGGGCGGCGGCCAGGTCATGGACATTGCCCGGCAGCACGTCCGAGACCCACACCGGCAGGCCGCCGGGGTAGAACAGGGCCTGGATGTTCCCGCCGAAATCCTTCTTCTTCCCCGAGTACCACAGGTCGATCTCGCGTCCCTTCCGGGACACGGTTTTCTCATGGCACCGGTCGGCGGAGACGATCTTGCCGTCCAGGATCACGTACGGCGTCCCCTCCCTCACCGCGCGCTCCAGCGCCTCCTCCAGCCCGGGTGCCTCCGCGGCGATCACCGTCGTGCCCTCGGCTACATAGCGGTACGACGTCGCCTGCGACAGCCCGAACCCGGCCCCCAGCCGCGGGATGTCCGCTTTATCCCGGTACCAGGCCAGGACGAACAGCGCCTGCCGGTAACACCCCAGGCTACGGCTGTTCTTCCGGGTGCCGATCTCCTTGCGGTGCCGGGCCAGCAGCCGCGAAACGAACAGGACGAGTTCCCTGGGCACGTCGAGTCTGACACGATAGGTGATCACGCGGAGTCTCCCGGCAGGCGGATGATCTTTGGCGAGACTCCTTCTACCGGGAGCTCCGCGCCTCCCCGGCTATGTCCCCCTGTATCCGCGTGTCTGCCCGCATGGGTGTTATGTGCCGTGTGACCGATTCAGCCTTGCTGAGAAAACTTCAGTGACAAACAATCGCCGAACCGCTCAACTACCAATCAGCGCTGAATAGCGGAGGCTAGCCCCGTGACGATCACTCGGAACACATCACCTTCACCTATGCCGTACTTAGCATAGAAGCTGGATATGACGCCGCCCTGAATGCGCTGCTCTCCAAGCGGATCTCCTGCGACCCGGGCGCCAGCCCCACCTTCATAAGTCGACGCGAACGGGTACTCGTCAGGGCTCCCGGGACCGTAGAACCCCTGGCAGGCCGCCGCCCGGTTGGCATTGATCAAACTGAATAGATAACCTACGCCGGATCAGGCGCTGGCCGCCTCGTCCACAATCCGCGTTACAACGCCCGTGTAGAGGTACGTCGTCCTGGGACTGAGTTGCGAGTTCCCCGTGGATTGTGCAGTTGTGGACGAGGACGGCGGTGTCGATCACGTCGATGTAGAAGCCGTGGTCGTTGTTGCCGGGGACGGATAGGTCCCACATCCAGCCGGTGGTTGTCTTGGGAGTGTAGCCGCCCAGGACGGTGGCGGTGTCCCCGGCGGGGGCGCGCAGGCCGGTGCCGTATTTCAAGGCGGCGGCCTTGACCCAGCGGCCGGAGGTCTGGTCCCAGAACAGGTGGCTGGATGTGGTCTGGATGACCGCCGTGCGGGCCGAAGCCCGGACCTTGAGGTCGTACAGGTCGGTGTCGTGATGGACCAGGACCGCGGCAACCGGCTCGGCCTGGGTCTTTCCGGTCTTCACGTTGGTGGCCAGCACCTTCTCGCCCGGCACCAGCGAGGAGATGGGCACGGCCTTACCGCTGGCGAGTAGGACCTTGGCGCCGGCGGTGAAGGATTTCCCCGCCGCAGGTCTCATCGGCGAGGTCTCCAGCGTCCTCGGCGGCGTCTTCGGCGGCGACGTCCGCCCCGGCGTCTTCGGCGAGGTTGGCGGCGGCGACCTCGACCTCCTCAGGACAAGCGCCTGCCGTCCGCCAGGGCTCTGGATTGACGCTCTTCTCGGCCCGTCCAATCACCGCACACAAGTAGCACCTCGCCGTGCGTTACGCCCTCAATGGTCCAGCCCGCGAAATCTTCATCCACGCGCCACAAGAGCGCGCAGTCGCCGCTGAATCTGGCGAGGGTGGCCTCAGTCAGGTACAGAGCATCGACACCGGGAAGCACCCGCACAATCGACATCCGCATCCCTCGGTCGGCGTGTCGTGGAATTACAACTGCCGGATAGACAGGTTCGCCCTCCTTTAGGTCATACGCGACGATCAACTCACCAGCGTAGGGGACACTGCCCTTAACTTCCCGGTGTTATATGCACTGATGTCTGGTTGCTGGGCTTGTGTTGCGTATTGGTCACGATGCGGCAGGTCGGGCGTGTGATGCCGTGAATGCAANCACCAGACAACCTCCGGGTTCCTGAGGGTCGTCGGCCTGGTCATCGGTCCTGGACCTGGGCTTTCCCGTCTGATCGCAGGCAAGTTCCGTATTTGAGCAATCTTCACGTTTCGTGAGAGTGTATCGTCTCCCATGTTGTTCTTGCGGTGAACGTGAAGATTGGGAGGTGCGGGATGGGGCTTGCGGCAGTCCGCGACCTGCGTGAGGCGCGTGCCGCGGCGGGCCCTGAGGAGCTCGCCGCGTTCGAGACCGACGTGCTGGCCGGGTTCGTCCTGGCCCGGGCCGCGGCGGGCCTGGCTGACGGCACCATCGCCGGGGAGGTGATCCACCTGGAGCAGGTCCGGGCGTGGCTGGGCCGCCCGCTATGGACGATGCAGCCCGCCGACGCGGACGCCTACTTCGGGCAGGTGCTGCGCGGCGCGGCCAGGGGCACCAGGCTGGCCCGGGCGCAGGCGCTGAAGACCTGCTTCTTGTTCCTGGAGCTGCGGCACAAGGTCGAGATCCACCAGATGACCGGCCATATCGTGGCCTGCCCGGTCGATGAGCTCAACCGGCCGCGGGGCGGCCGGGACGCCGCGCTGCGGATCCCGCCCAGCGAGGCCCAGGTCGGGATGCTGTTCGCCGGGTGGCGCGGCGAGCTGGCGGGCTGCCGCAAGTTCGCGCCGGCCGCGCGGAACTACGCCGCGGCGAAGCTGATGGCCGAGGTCGGGCTGCGGGTCAACGAGGTGTGCCAGCTGGACCTGGACGACGTCAAATGGGATCTGGGCCGGTTCGGGAAGATCCACGTCCGCATCGGCAAGGGCGCCCGCGGGTCCGGCCCCCGCGAGCGGATGGTCCCGCTCATCAACAACGCCCGGGCGACCCTGGAGTGGTTCGTGCGCGACGTGTGGGCGCACTTCGACGACGACCACACCCGGCCCGGGGCGCCGCTGCTGCCCTCAGAGCGCAAGAACCCCGACGGGACCTGCGCCCGGGTCGGGGATGAGGCGCTGCGGGCCGCGCTGGCCGCTGCCGCCGCGGCTCACCTGCCAGGCTGGCCGGGCCGGGTCACCCCGCACCTGCTAAGGCACTTTTGCGCCAGCCAGCTGTATGCGCACGGGATGGACCTGATCGCGATCCAGGAGATCCTCGGCCATTCCTGGATCATCACCACCATGAATTACGTCCACGTCCACCGCACCCATGTCGAGGACGCCTGGATCGCCGGCCAGCACCGCGCCGCCGGGAAGCTGAAGGGGCTGTCGTCATGACCGCCGGCCCCTGGCCCTGCCCTGGGCCGGCCGGTGAGCCGTTCACGATGCGGGCGGCCGCGCTGCGGGCCGGCGCGGCCGGCCTGTACTGCGCCGAGGCAGGCGCTGAGCTGCTGATCGGCCAGCAGTCCTGGCTGTCCCGCCATGATTTCACCGGCCCGTTCGTCATCGTCACGCCCGGTCAGGCCGGCCAGGCCGCGGTGGCCGTGGTGGACTGGGGCGCCGCGGTCGCCGCCCTCGACGGCGGCGCGCTGGCGTGCAGCAGCGGGGAGCGGCGGATGCTGCGCCTGGCGGCGAGCATCGCCGGCGGGATACCAGCCGATCTGGGCGAGGCGGTCACCGGGCTGGACCGCGCGAATATCGCGGCGGCGGCCAGGGCTATCCTGCACGCTGGCGGGCACCGGGGCGGCACGGTCACCTTGCCCCCGGACATCCCGCCTCACCTGCGGAAGAGGGTGTGAACGATGAAATGGAACCTGCGGCTGGCCGCGGCGAACCGCGGCATCTGGAAGGCCAGCGAGCTGCAGCGGATGCTCGCCGACCACGGGCTGGCCGTCAGCGCCGGGAAGATGTCCGGCCTGTGGTCGGGCAGCCCCGCGAGCGTCAAGCTCGACGAGCTCGACGTCATCTGCGCCGTGCTCGGCTGCGGGGTCGAGGAACTGCTGCTGCCCGAGCCCGGCAAGGTGACCAGGCCCGCCGGGGAAGAACAGCCCAGGCAGGCCGCCGCGCCGGCAGCCGCCGGCCCCGCCGTCACGCCCCGGCGCCGCGACGGCCGTTCCCTGCCGCCGCCCTGAGGTGGGCAGGATCAGGAACCCGGCCCGCGACCTGCCCCGCAGCTGCACCGACTGCCTGGCCTGGGGAGTAATGGAGCAGATCCGCTGCCGGGCCTGCCGCTCCTTCCGCCACGATCACCAGGGCGAGCACGAGTGCACCGGGTGCGGCCGGACGCTGCGGGTCAAGGACGGGTACTGCCGGCTGTGCTGGGTCCAGCTGTCCGGCGGGCGCGCGTGGGAAGGCACCACGCCGCCGGCGGTGGCCGGCCTGACCACGGCCGGCGTGAAGATCACCCATCATCAGCTGTTCTTCGACAAGATGTCCCCGCGCAAGGGCGCCGGCCCCCGGCCCGCCGCCCGCGCCGACGTGGGGAAGGCCCCGCTTCCCGGGCGGGCCTGGGTCCAGCCGGACCTGCTCGCCCGGCCCGCCCGTCCACGCCGCCTGCCGGAGGCCAGCCCGGCCCTGGCCGCCGCGGTCCGCGCCGCCGACGGCCTCGCCGAGGCCCGCGGCTGGTCCGCCGAGATCCGGCGCCGCGTCCGCACGGGGCTGGGCATCGCCCTGGCCGGCTCCGGGGAAGGCGAGGACATCCAGTGGTCCCGGGCGCTGCCCCTGCTGCGGGCCGCCGGGCAGGCCAGTCCCGGGAACGTCGCCGAGGTGCTCCGCCAGATGGGCGTACTGCGCGACGACCGGCCGATGTCGGCCTTCGGCGCCTGGCTGGACCGCAAGCTCGACGGCGTGGCCAGCGGGATCCGCCGCGATGCCGAACGCTGGCTGCGCACCCTCAAAGACGGCGGCCCCCGCAGCCGGCCCCGCGCCATCGCGACCGTCCACAGCCACCTCGGCAAGGCACTGCCCGCCCTGACCGGCTGGTCCGCGCGCTACGATCACCTCCGCGAGGTCACCCGCGACGACATCGAGGACTTCCTGCGCCCGCTGCACGGATCGCACCGCCACAACGCCCTCGTCGCGCTCCGGTCCCTATTCGCATTCTGCGCTGCCGACGGCGTGATCTTCCGCAACCCCACACGCGGCATCAAGGTCGGGCGCCGGCCCTCGGTCAGCGTGCTGCAGCCGCTGGGCCAGGACGACATCGACGACGCGGTCGCCGCCGCCACCACGCCGGCAGCCCGGCTCATCGTGGCCCTGGCCGGCGTTCACGCGGCCCGCAGCAGCACCATCTGCTCCCTCCTCCTCACCGACGCCGACCCCGCCCGCCGCCGCCTGCTCGTGAACGGACGGCCCCGCCCCCTAGACGATCTCACCGCCCGCCTGCATCTGGCCTGGCTGGAGGACCGCCGGTCCAGATGGCCCGGCACCGCCAACCCGCACCTGCTCATCAACGCCCAGACCGCGCTCGGCACCGGGCCGGTCAGCAGGACCTGGGTCAACGCTTCCCTGCGCGGCCACGCCGCCACCGTCGAGGCACTCCGCGTGGACCGCCAGCTCGAAGAAGCCCTCGCCACCGGCGCCGACCCCCTGCACCTGGCCGCCACCTTCGGCGTGGACCCCGGCACCGCCGTCCGCTACGCATCCTGCGCCCGCCAGCTCCTCCAGGCCGCTGCCGAGGAACAGGACCCGGCAGGGTTCCCCGCGAACCCAAGGACCGGATCCGCCCCAGAACCCTGAAGACCCTCCAGTTCCTGCCGAGAATCCCTCGGAAAGGCTGAACTCCGGGGAAAA
>JGI12269J14319_10004928_pt1 | contig 12015 bp, 14 predicted proteins | sample PeaSoiSIISIP2007_FD_14319 | JGI IMG/M metagenome (IMG submission 14319) | reverse complement strand
CTTCAACCCTTTTCATGCCGGCGCTTCGGTCGGACATATCCCGAGCTTGCGATGGTCAACCTACGCCCAGGGAGCTAATTGTTCAACAGTCTCCTAGCCGGTGAGCAGGTCGCGAGCGCCCGTGTCCGATGACGGGTGACGGAGTTTCGACATCGCCCTGGCCTCGATCTGCCGAATCCGCTCGCGCGTCAGGTTGAAGTGCTGTCCGACCTCCTCGAGGGTCCTCGGTTCTCCTCGGTCGAGACCGAAGCGCAGGCGCAAAATGCTCGCTTCGCGGTCGTCGAGGGGAGCGAGCAACTCGTTGATCTCCTCGACCAGCAATGCCTCGGCGGCGTGATCGAACGGGGACGTGGCGTTGACGTCAGCCACCACATCCCCCAGGTCGGCGTCCCCGTCCTCCCGCAAGGGCTCGGAGAGCGAAAGGGGCTCGGATCGCCACCGCAGGACGTCGGTCAGCGTCTCGTACGACAGGGTGGTCTCCAGAGCGAGCTCGTCCACGGTGGGCTGGCGGCCGAGTTTCGACTCCAGGAACCCCTGGGCCTTCTGGACCGCGCTCAGCATGTCGCCGGCGTGCACCGGCAAGCGGATGGTGCGACCGGTGTTGGCGATGCCGCGGGTGATGGCCTGGCGGATCCACCACGTCGCATAGGTGGAGAACTTGAAGCCCTTGCGCCAGTCGAACTTCTCCACCGCGTGGATGAGCCCGAGGTTCCCCTCTTGGACCAGGTCGAGCAGCGGGAGTCCCGACGCCTGGTACTTCTTGGCGATGGACACCACCAGGCGGAGGTTCGATGACACGAACGTCTGCTGAGCCGGCAGCCGCCGCGCACTGGATCCTGCGGAGCTCGCGCTTCTTGGCCGGGGTGGGCTTGGAATTCGGATCGGCGAGCGTGGCGGCAGCTTCGTGTCCGGCCTCGATGGCTTGTGCCAGCCGGGCCTCGTCGTCCTTGGTGAGCAGGGGATACCGTCCGATGTCCCTCAGGTAGAGCTTGACGAGGTCGGCGTCATCGCCATCCCCACGCTTCATCGCCATCGACGTCTCCTTCTGGTCACCGTCGTATCACGCCGGCGATTCGGCGCCCGGGTTTGGGCACCCTGTCCTTGTTCTCTCCACAGCACCAGGGGACTGGGACGGGGGCTGGGTCATGCAGGTGCACTGCAACGACGAACCCGCCCGATCGATGACTACCCCGAACACGGCAAATGCCCATTCGGCTGGTTCTGCGTCGCTCGGGACCACGGCCGGTGGCCCGATCGTCCTGGTGGTCTGGTGTTTCGTGTCTGTTGTTTGGTGGGACTCCAGGGCCCGATTCTCCGAGGACAGACCGAGGCACGGGGCCCAAATGCGTTCCCGGTGTGGCGGCTCTTGTCCATTCTATCGAAAATCGTCACCCCACTCGCCCCAGCACCCGCCCGGTTGCCCGGTGTCCTCGGGGTCCCAGGCGTCGATCGGCCCCGCAGCCCCACCGATCGCGCCCCGATCTCGGGGTTCGACGCAGCCCGCCGAGAGGGAAGAGTGCCTCCCAGAACTCACTTTGGGCTCCGGGCGGTCGCAGGTGCCGACGATATGGCCAGAGTAGGGGCTCCTGCGGAATATCGAGGCGGCAGGGGACCCGCCGCTTTCGATGATCTCCGAAGACGACGCCGGGAGGGACGGCGATNCGGGCCGTTCGGCCCCGGCCGGTGGCACCCATCCTTCGTCCGGGACACGCCCTCCTCGTGACCCCGGNTTGCCTTCGGCCCGGCGGGCAAGGCCCGATACCCGACCGGGCGCCGGTCGGCGTTGTGCTCCGGTCGCTTTGAAAAGGGGACCGGGCCGTGGCAAGATAGTTACATGCCGCAAGCAAATACGTTGCCGCAGAGTGGGTCGGCCCCGGTCCGACCCGAGGGTTCGCCCGTCGCCAACGCCGCCGTGGAGCAGATCCAGCAGAGTCTGCAGGTGGTGGCCCGGTCGGTCACCCAGGTACGCGTGCACGAGCGCCTGTTGCAGGCCGCCGGGGTGCGCCTCGACCGTGCCGGGGCTGCCGCCCTGTACAAGCTGCACCTCCACGGCGATGCCATCAGGGTGACGNCNCTGGCCGAGATGCTGGGNGTCGACGCCCCCACGGTCACCCGCAAGNTCCAGCAGCTCGAACGCGACGGGCTCGTGATCCGNCACGCCGATCCCGACGACGGNCGCGCNTCGCGGATCCGGCTGACTCCGGCCGGTCGGCGCACCCTCGAGCGGGTGNTGAAGGCCAGGCGGGCCTGGCTCGACCGGCTNCTCGAGGGCTGGGACGACCAGGACCTGNCCNNNTTCGGAGCGCTTCTGGGCCGTTTCTCCGCCTCCTTGGAGCGTGACATGGAGGACGCTCGTGGCTCCTGAGGCAACGGTGGCGCCGGCTCCGGCGGACCTCGAATTCGACAAAGCCGAGCACCGACGGATCCTGGTGATCCTCGGGGCGCTCATGCTGGGCATGATCCTCGCCTCGCTCGACCAGACGATCGTGTCGACGGCGCTCCCCACCATCGCCGGGGACCTGCACGGGCTCAACCACCTGTCCTGGGTGGTGACCGCCTACCTCCTGGCCTCGACGATCTCGACGCCACTGTGGGGAAAGCTCGGCGACCTCTTCGGCCGGAAGAACCTCTTCCAGCTGTCGATCGTCATCTTCCTGGTGGGCTCCATGCTTTCCGGTCTGGCGCAGCACATGGTCGAGCTGATCGCGTCCCGGGCCGTCCAGGGCGTGGGCGCCGGTGGCTTGATGGTGGGGGCCCAGGCGATCACCGGCGACGTGATCCCCGCACGCCAGCGCGGCAGGTACATGGGGTACTTCGGCGCCGTGTTCGGCATCACGAGCGTCATCGGCCCGCTGGCGGGGGGATGGTTCACCCAGCACCTGTCTTGGCGATGGATCTTCTACATCAACGTGCCCATCGGCATCGTCGCCCTCTTCACCATCGCCGCCGTGCTCCACATCCCGGCCCGGCGCGTCCCCCACAAGATCGACTGGCTCGGCACGGCGTTCATGTCGTCGGGCGTGACCGCCATCATCCTCCTCACCACGTGGGGCGGGACCCAGTACGCCTGGGGATCGGGCCTGATCATCGGGCTGGGAGTGGTCGGCGTCGCACTCCTGGTCGCCTTCTGTGTGGTCGAGTCGAGGGCGGCCGAGCCGCTCATCCCACTCGACCTGTTCAGGAACCGGACCTTCAATGCCGCGTCGGGGGTGGGGTTCATCATCGGATTCTCGATGTTCGGGGCCATCGTGTACCTGCCGGTGTACCTGCAGATCGTCCACGGGGCCACGACCACCGCATCGGGCCTCGAACTGCTGCCCCTGGTGGCCGGCATGCTGACCACGTTCATCTTGAGCGGCCGCATCGTGACGAAGACCGGAAGGTACAAGGTATTTCCCATCTTGGGATCCGCAGTGCTGGCGGTCGGGCTCTTCCTCCTGTCACGACTGGGGCTCACCACGTCGTTCGGCGTGGCCTCCCTCTACATGGTGGTGGTGGGGCTCGGTGTCGGCTTGGTGATGCAGGTGCTCGTGGTGGCGGTGCAGAACTCGGTCTCGTACTCGCAGCTCGGCACGGCCACCTCGACCGCCACGTTCTTCCGCACCATCGGCGGGGCCTTCGGCGTGTCGGTGCTCGGCGCCGTCTTCAACAACCGCGTGATTTCGGAGGTGGCGAAGACGCATCTGCCCAAGTCCGTTCTGCGCTCGCTCGTGAGCGGTTCCAACATCATCGTCAACCCTGTCAAGATCGACCACCTGCCACCCGCGGTCAGAGGGCCGCTGATCGCGGCCTTCAACCATGCCCTCCAGACGGTCTTCGTGGTCGCCGTGCCCTTCGCCGTGTTGGCGTTCGCTCTCGGCTGGTTGCTGAAGGAGATCCCCTTGCGCACCACGGCGTTCACACCGACGACCCCCGACGGGGACAGTGGCAGCGAAGAGGAAGAGGCCGCCGGTGCTGAGCCTGACGTCCCCGTGGAGGTGGTCGCACTGTGACCGAGAGCAGCCTGCCCGTCTCAGGGTGACGCCCGGCAACCGTTTTGGAGGCTGAGTAGGTCAGACGCTCCGCAGTGGGCCGGTGCTCGTCGTGCGAGGGCCGGGCCCGAGCAATGCAATGGCCTCGGCACGTGCCAATCGGTACGACGCCCACAGTTCGACCTTCCCCGGGACGTCGCGGACCATGGTGGCTTCGACGACCGAGAGGCGCATCTGCTCGACGAGTGCACGGAGCCTGGCTCTGTCGCTCGTGCCGAGCGGTGCCCTGCGGGTCGATGGCTTGGTCGGGGTCGACAGCGTCACCGGGACCGACGCCTTGGTGTGGCCCGGCCGCGCCGGCGACGTGAGCGTGTCTGGTGTCACGGGACCGGTCTGGTCCTCGAACCTGACCGCCGCTGACATGGTTTCGGACATCGAGTGCCTCCACTTCCCGCCCTGGGTTGCATCGACCCGCACCGGGCCGAACTTGACCTGGTCTCGACGCCGACCGACGCCGCACCGGTGGACTTGGCGGTGTGTGCATCGTGCGTGAGCACGCGGCGACCTCGAAGAGTGGTGTCCGCGACACTGGAATGCGGGCCGGATAGACCTTCCGGTATCCAGGCTGCAGGCTGAGGCAGATCGGGGCCGGTGCGCCCGAGGGCCGGCAGGGGACCGAGAGGGGAGGGGTCGGTCGTGTCCGAGAGGAGGCCGGGCGTCGGATCGAAGCCCTTACCGACTCCTGTGCGGTTGGCGGTGTACGTCGGCGCCGGTGCCCTTTTCGTCGTCGTCCTCTTCGTGCGGGGAGGGCCCAATCCGGCCGAGACCGATGCGCATGCCGTCACCCTTCCCACCACGGCCATCTCCCACGGCGACCTGGGTACGGCCGAACGGGAGACGCTCGTGCCGAATCCACCCGGCTACCCCCTTCTGATGGCTCCCTTCGTGAGCGCGTTCGGGCCCTGGATCGGATCACCCCGGTGGTGCGACGACAAACCGGTCCCCGAGATCCTGCGCACGTTCGGGTACGCCTACTTCCTGTCGATACTCGGGCCCTGTACCGCCAAACACGGCGGCGATCACGGCAAGCCCTTTCCCATCTGGTATCGATCGCAGGCGGTTCTCGCCATCTTCGGATGGATCGTCCTCTGCGCGGGAGTGGTGATGCTCCTGGGCTCCTCAGGCGCAGGGGGAGGGGTGACCGAGGTGGCTCTCGTCGTCGCCCTGGCGGTGCTCCCGGCGTCGTCGGACGCCATTGCCCAGACGTTTCACCCCCAAGACCTCATGAGCGTGGGTTTTGCCTGCGCCGGATTGTCCCAGGCCCTGCGGCGACGATGGTTGTGGGTCGGCGTGCTGTTCGGCGTGGCGTTCCTGTGCAAGCAATTCGCCCTCCTGCCGCTGTTCGCCGCCCTGGCCGCGGCACCGGGATGGCGGAGCCGGGTTCGAATCCTGGTACCGATGGCGGGGGTTGTCGCTCTGGCTGTGGTGCCGTTCTACGTGGCCGCCCCGGTCGACACGGTGCGGGCGATGACCGCGGTGTATGTCGCAGGCGTGACCCTGATCAAGACCCCGACGGTGGTGGGGGTGCTGGACATCAACGAGAAACTCAAGCTCGAGATCGCCCGGGACGCGCCGCTGCTGATGGCGGCAGCACTGGCCGCGTGGGCCCGGTGGCGGAGTCGAAGTGGCCTCCTGGCCCCGGTGCCTCTCGTCGGGCTCGCCCTTGCCTGTGTGGCCACCCGGCTCGTCTTCGAGGTCTCGCTCCTCAACTACTACTACCTGGCCGTTGCGGTCTTCCTGCTGCTGTTGGACTTCACCCGCAAGCGGATGCCCGTGTGGTCGGTGGTCTGGATCGTCGCCACCCGTTACGGGCTCACTCCCCTCGCCCCCCACGCTCCCTCGGCGCTGACCGCCGCCCTGTTCCTGGTAGCCGCCCTGGGCCCGATGGCGCTCGGAATGGCCCAGCTGCCGGTCGGGCCGCGGCCGTCGGCGCTCGTTGGGGACTCGAGCTTCAGGTGACGGTCAGCGACAGGGTTTCCATGGTTTGGCCTTCAGGGCCAGGCCTTTTTCGATGGCGTCTCGCCCGTACCGGTCGGCGCCGGAACAGAAGCGGGAGGGCGGGACGTGGTATTCGACCTCGACCACCGCCTTTCGGGCTGCGGTCCATCCGTCGTACTGGTCACACTCGCCGTACTTCGCACACTGTTCGTTGATGGCGAAATCGAACGTGCCCTCGAGCTGGCTCAACTGTCCTGTGTCGTTCTTGAGCCCCACCGACAGGCCCTGTGCGTGCGCGATGGCGGCGAGATCCTCGTTGAACGTGAGCTGGTCGGCTGCGGTGAGCAGGAACCCGGTGTCGTTCTCGTACCCGTCGACGTTGTCGAAGTCCACGGCGTCGAAGCCCGCCGCCGCGCACTTTGCGACACGGGCGTCGATGATGGGCAACAGGACTCCCGTGGCACGGATGTCGAGCCAGCGTTCACCTGGCCAGCCGTTGGACTTGCCTTTCACCGACGCGGGGTACTCGCTGGCGTCGGGTCGGAAGTCCTCCCATGTGCCGGCGTCGACATAGCAGACCGCGTGTGCCCCTGCCGCGTGGATGGCTGCCACCGCAGCGGTGTTGAGCGTGACGCCGTTCGTGGCGTAGAGGTCGACGTCGTAGACGTTGGGCCGAACGCAGCTGCCGCCGACCTGGGGGACCACGCACAGGCCGGTGTTGAGCTTCCCCTGCAGCTGGTACTGCCACTGCAGGCCCTGGTTGGGGATCCACATGCTCTTGCCCCTCGCCGCGGGCGCCATGGCGACAAGCGACGTGCCGAGCACCACTGCCGCCACGATGACACCCCGCACACCACCCGTCATGGCCCGACGCACCTCCACAGCGTAGGCCCACCGTCCACCTCGGCGCCGGGCTGGAAGAGGGTCGGAACCGACGGGTCCATCGTTCGGCGGAGACCTCGGTGGGCCCACACCCACGACCTGCTCCGGCAGACCGTCGTACGCTACCGACGCGGTCATCGATGCCCCGCGACATCGTGGAAGGATCTGGCGTGACGTGGAGGTGACGACCTCGATGGCACGGAGGAGGTTGTGGTGAGCGGGCTCGTGTTCGCACTGGGAGCCGTGATCGTGGTCATCACCGCCGCCAACGTCGTCTTCACCCTGGTGCTCCCCAGACGGCCCGCCGGGATCGAGCGGCTTTCGCTCGTGGTCAACAGGCTGGTGCGGATCGCCTTTCTCGCCGTGTCGCGTTCGGTGAAGCGCTACGAGATCAAAGACGCCCTGATGGCGCCGGCCGCCCCCGTGGCTCTCTTGGCACAGCTGGTGGTGTGGCTGGGGTTCTTCGTCATCGGCTACGCCTGCATGCTCGAGCGGACGACCCACACGTTCTCCGGTGCCTTCACCCAAGCCGCCGTAGCCCTCTTCAGCGTCGGCACCTCGCACGGCGGGGGACCATCCAGCCGCTGGCTGGACATCGCCGCCGGCGCTACGTGGGCCATCGTGGTGACGCTGCAGATCGCGTATCTCCCCTCCCTCTACGACGCCTTCAACCGCCGCGAGACATTGGTGGCGATGCTCGAGAGCCGGGCGGGCCTCCCGGCGTGGGGCCCCGAAGTGCTGGCCCGACACCAGCTGGTCGGCATCGTCGACGCCCTCCCCGACTTCTATTCCGATTGGGAGCAGTGGGCCGCGGACCTGGCCGAGAGCCACACCACCTATCCGGTTCTCCTCCTGTTCCGGTCGCCCGAGCCGTGGTACTCGTGGGTCGTGGGCCTGCTGGCCGTGCTCGACGGCGCGGCCATGCACCTGGCCCTGTCTCCCGACGGCGCGTCCTCTCAAGCCCGCTTGTGCCTGCGCATGGGGTTCACCGCCTTGAATCGCATCGCCAAGACTCTCGGATGGCCCGTGGACCCTGATCCGAATCCGGAGGGGCCGATCTCCCTGACCTTCGAGGAATTCGAGGAGGCCGTGAAGATGCTGGACGAGATCGGCTTCCCCATGGAGTTGTCGGCCGAGGAGGCGTGGCCGAACTTCCGCGGGTGGAGGGTGAACTACGAGTCCAATGCGTACCGATTGGCCGACCGTGTCCTGGCTCCGCCCGCTCCCTGGTCAGGGCCGCGCCGGCACCTGCGCTCCGGCCCGGTGGCACCGCGCCGACCGCCGCAGCGAAGCCCCGGTGCCAAGACGGTCGCCGCACATCGCCCCGAGGCCGTCACGGCGCGGGCGCGCAAGGGGCGAAGGACCGCCGGAGCGGACGAGGCGGGTTAGCCGATGTCGCCTGCTCAGCTGACGGTCGACGGGCTCCCCCCGGGTTCGTAGGTGAGGTCGACCTCGACGGACTCGGGGCGGTTCGTCGGGTCGAGGGTGACGGCGAAGCCGTCGACCACGTCCACGAGCTTGACGGCGTCGACATGGGCCCGTGTGGCTCCTCCCCACTTGGCCCGGGCCCGACGGCGCGCTTCGGCCAGGTCCCCGGCGACCACCAGAACCACTTCGTGATCCTCGGTCAGGCGCCCCGGGGCAGGGTCACCCCCCAGGTAGACGGCGTACAGCCGCGGGGCATCGTTCACGCCTGCTCCTCGGTGTTGCCCTCCCCGATCAGGCGCTCCTCGATCAGGCGCTCCTCGGTCAGGCGCTCGTCGATCAGGCGCTCCTCGATCAGGCGCTCCTCGATCAGGCGCTCCTCGATCAGGCGCTCCTCGATCAACACGGTGGCGCCGACCGCGCCGGAAAGGTCACGGAGCTCGGTGCCCAGGACTTCGGGGGGGGATTCGGGGAAGCGCAGGTTCCGGGCCATGGCCTGCTCCACGCGGCGGACGAAGGGATCTCCCAGACGATCCCCGAGGCCCCCTCCGACGATGATCGCCTCGAGGTCGAGCAGGTTCTGGGCGTTGGCCAATGCCAGGCCCAGCGCTTCGACCGCCTCGTCGATGAGCTCGATCGTGAGGTGGTCATTCTGCTCGAGGGCGTCGGCGATGACCGAGCTCGTGACGCGGTCACGGCCCTTGCGCTGCATGATGTCGAAGAGCTTTGTCTTCTGCCCCTTTTCGATCCGATGCCGTGCGGTCTGTTCGATCGACAGCCGTCCGGCGTAGGCCTCGAGGCAGCCCAGCCGGGTACACCCGCAGCGTCGGCCGCCGGGCTTGACCGTGGTGTGGCCGATCTCACCGGTGTTGCCGCGGCCGTGGTGCAGCTCACCTTTGAGGATGAGCCCGCCTCCGACCCCGGTTCCGACGAAAACGCCCAGCAGGTTGTTGAAGCGTCGCCCTGCCCCTCTTCTGAACTCACCCATCACCGCGGCGCGCACATCGTTGTCGACGATGACCGGTGTCCCTGGGAACGCCGCGCCCACCGTGGGCCCGAGCGCCACGTCGTGCACGAAACCCGGGACATTGCGGGCATTGGACACGTGGCCCGTCGTCACTTCGACGGATCCCGGTGTCCCGATGGCGACGGCGCGCAGGGCGGAGGGCTCCATCCCGGCGGTGTCGAGCGCGCTGCGGATGCTGGCCACGATCTCGGCGATGACGTCGGCGGCGTCGGTCTTGGGAGTCTGATGTCGAGACTGGCCGACCACAATGCCGGAAGACATGATCACGGCCTGGATCTTCGTGCCTCCCAGATCGACGCCAGCAGTCGCCTGCCTCATGGTGACGGGGTCCTCCCGCGTCGTGGGCGTGCGCGTTCCCACGTCACGGTAGCCGTCAGGTCAGTGGGGTCCGAGCATGGTCACGAGGCCGCGACCCCCGGTGACGGGGGCCGCCCACCTGCCGGGAGTTCCCCTCGGAGCCCCCGCCGTCGTCCTCTCACCCGCTCCCGCCGGCAGCCTCCGCGCCCACCGGGACGTCACAGTGGTCCGAGAAGCCCTGACTCCGAAGTCCCAGGCCGGCGTTGAAGCGCGACCGGAAGTTCTCCATGGCGATCCATGCCGCCAGCTCCACGATCTCGACCTCGGTGAAGTGGTGGTGGAGCCGCTCCACGAGCTCGTCGGGGACCCCGGCCGGGGTCGAGGTCGCCGACTCGGCGTACTCGAGGACCGCTCGCTCGCGCTCGTCGAAGGCGTCGCTGGCGCGCCACCGGGGAACCTCCCGGACCTTGGTCGGGTCCATCCCCTGCTGCAGCCCTTCGTAGTACCCGTAGTCCGTGCACCACGAGCAGCCGATCTCCCCGGCCGACGCCTGGACGGCCAGCCACCGGAGATGGGGGTCCAGATGACGCCACCCTCGTTCGGCCACGGCTTCGAGCGCGCCCCACGCGACCAGGACGCCTGAGTGGTGGGCCGCGGCGGCGACCGGTTCGACGACGCGGCCGAACCGCCGCCTCGAGTAGCGAAGTGCGAGCCTGGGGACCAGTCGCTCCGCTTTGTCCGCGAGATGCACGTGCGCCATGCTCCGACCTCCGATGCGTTGCCGACAAGGGCTGGGTGTCCTCTCCGGCACGAGGGTCCTCTCCGGACGAGGCTCCGCCCATTAGAGGTGGCCGGCGCCCCAAAGGTTCCCGTCTCTGCATTGCCCGGACACGTCGGGCCGAGGAGTGGCGCGCCGGAGGCGCCGTTCTGCTTGACTCGGGCACCGTGATCGAGCTCGAAGTACCCGTCGACATCGGAGAGGGCCCTCCGGTGGTCCTGCTCCACGGGTACGCAATGCGACCGGCCACCTATGGGCCGCTGGCCGATCTCCTGGCCCGGCGCTGCCGGGTGGTCATCCCCGACCTCTTCGCCCTCCGGGGTCGTTGGAGCTACCCGTTGGTGCTCGACGCCTTCACCGCCACCCTCGATCGTCTGCGGCTCGAAAACGTGACCCTGCTCGGTCATTCCTTCGGGGGTGGCATCGAACTCGGCTTCGCCACACGTTTCCCGGGCCGCGTCGTGGAGCTGGTGTTCTCCGACACCCTGGCGGTCTCGCGCCAGTGGGGCTTGGCCGACGAGGCCTTGCGCCACCCGGTCCGATTGCTGCGCCTGGCGACTCCGGCCGCGGCCGGAGCCTTCGCCCGCTCGTGGTTCGAGCACCCTCGCCAGCTCGTGCGCGCCGCGTGGTGGGGCTTCACGAGTGGTCGGGACTCGGCCAGCGAGGCCGTGGCCCGCGCCGGCCTCCCGGCCCACGTGCTGTGGGCCAACCGCGACTCGATCGTGTCTCAAGACGACGGACGGCAATTCGCACGTGAGCTCAACGCGTCATTCACGGTGGCGTCGGCACCGGACCGCAGACCCGTTGACCATGACTGGATGTTCCAGGATCCCGAGCTCTTCTTCGACCATCTCGAGGAGCTCAAGCTCAGCGCCCTGGCGCCCTGATCGGCCGGCCTCGGCCCACGGGGAATCGCAGATAACCTGGACCGCCGACATCCGGAGGAACAGGCATGGGTGATGACTGGGCGCGACCCGTCGTGCACTGGGAGATCGAGGCGCTCGACGCCGAGCGGCAGCGGGCGTTCTACGGCGAGCTGTTCAAGTGGGAGATCGGCGACGGCCCGATCATGCAGATCCCGGCGGGCATCGGTGGGCCCGAGCCGGGGCCCGCCGGGCACATCCGCCAGGGGGAACGCAGCGGGATCGCGCTCTACGTCCAGGTCCGTGACATCAGAGCGTCCCTGAAGAGGGCGGCTGATCTGGGTGGCACCGTCATCGCCGAGCCCTTCGACCTCCCAGGTGGGCCGACTCTGGCCCCGATCACCGACCCCGAGGGAAACCCTGTGATGCTGGTGCAACAGTAGGCACCCACTCCGACGATCACTCCAGTGTGTCGTATCGGTTGTTCGTGACGCTCGAGGGGTCCATCAACGACGTCAGCAGGGAGGTGGCGGGATCGTCACGGGCGGATACCGAGGCGGCATCGGCGTCGCGCCCCGTTACCCACAAGGTCACCACCAGCCATTCTCCGTCCAGGCCTCGGGCCGTGGTGCGCCGCAACAGGCCAGGCTGCAGGTAGAGGAACTCGGTCTGGGCTCGCTTGTCCGCGACCAGGAAGTCGTCCTGCTCGATACCGGCAGCGAGCCTGAACGTGACGACTTCGACAACGGCCATTGGTCGCGCTCTCCATCTGCG
>JGI12269J14319_10004926_pt1 | contig 12016 bp, 10 predicted proteins | sample PeaSoiSIISIP2007_FD_14319 | JGI IMG/M metagenome (IMG submission 14319) | reverse complement strand
GGCTCTCGCCGTTCAATGTGCTCTACTACTTTGGCAAGTACGAGAAGGACAAAGTCATGGTGGCGGGCGAGTATTCCCGGCTGCCTATCCATTTGTTGCTTACATACCCCCTGCCTGTCGGCCTCGTCCCGATCAAAAATGACCAGCATACCTGGTATGGCATGGCCAGTTACAAGGTGACCGGCAAACTTACCGTCGGCGTGTACGATACCCAGTTGGTGACCCATAGTGCCCCCCTGGGTCCGGCGCGCTATTCGAAGGATTGGGTCATCTCTGGACGGTACGACTTCAGCCAGTTCATCTATGCCAAAGCCGAACAGCATTTTATGGACGGCACGGCGGCCGATTATGACGCGGACATGAATCCTGACGGGATCAAGCCCACTTCTAAACTCACCATTCTCAAAATTGGCGTTAGCTTCTAATGCGGACGAAAGGAGAACACTGAAATGAAAAAGCAACTCTCAATTTTCCTGCTCCTGACCGCCGCGTCGATCTTTGCTGTCCACGCACAGGCCCAGGTCATAGTGATCGCCAACCCTAGTGTGAAGGCGACCGAAATCAGTAAAAACGATCTGCGCGATGTCTTCACCGGCAATGCAACCTCGCTTCCCGACGGCAGCCGGGTAGTACCAATTTTGCTCAAGACGGGAACAGCGCACGAGGAGTTCTTGCAGGCTTACATCGGCAAAAATGACTCCGCTTACCGGGCAGGGTGGCGCAGCCTGGTTTTTTCCGGCCAGGCAAGTATGCCCAAGAGTCTGGATGGGGACGCTGCGGTCGTGGAATTTGTGGCGCACAATGCAAGCGCCATCGGCTACATCGGAAAGGCCTCACCACATGAAGGCGTAAAAATTCTCACAGTCAAGTAAAGCGGATGAGATACCAGGGATTGCGCATTCAAGCAACCAGCTAATTACTTAGCTGGTTGCTTGGGTTCAGAAGTGCTCCACTACCAATATCCCAAGAACGTTGACACGACTGAAGTCGTGCCCTATCAAAACTGAGGCAACGACGTTTTTTTCGCAGCCTGTAAAGCCCGTACCCTTCAAAATGCCGACAGATTCAGAGGTTCGCTCAATAATCGCTGCACAAGGCACTATGGCTGCGGCTTGGCGGGTTTAGCCGACGATGCTTTCTCCTGCTGCGGTTCGTGTTGCGCCACCCAGGACAAAGCCCTCGCAATGCGGTCGCCCAGTTTGCTCGAAAGCGGCTCCGCCACCGGTTCGAGGACCTGACCTGGCTGGAGGCTGAATTTATCGCGCTGCTCCTGAAGACCGTCCATGATCTCTTCCAGAATCGGATCCCCGCCCTTGCCTTCTGCGGCCTTCATATATTCGTCCGCCCGCTCCCGCTGGGCAATCGATAGATCCGCCAGCAGCATCGCCTCATGCTGCCGATCCTCGGCTTTCGCGGCGCGCGCGCGCTCCAGCAACTTGCTCGCCTCCTTATAATGGATACGAGCGATCTCGCGAAATTCTTCAACGGTCATATGCATTGGGGAACCGTCGTCCAACATTTCACCCTCCTGGCTGGCATATACCTCGCCAAAAACATCATCGGCCCCTTTATCTCGCAACGAGCAACAATACACGCCTCATTCGGTAGAGAATAGTACCCTTTTTTCCACAAACATGAAACTAAAATTGTTTCTTTCGTAATGGGTGTAAAATTCGGCTGATGAATACTGAAACTCCGCTCACGCCTTCTTCCTCCCCAGAACCTCAGGAACGCAACTGGTTGCCGCTGGTAATCGCGTCGGCCGCAGTGCTTCTGGTGCTGGGAATCATCGCGCTTGTCCAGCACGGACAAAACAAGGCGATCGCCACGACGACCCCGGTTTCAGCCGCGCTGGACGCCTACGCCGCCAATCTGCCCATCACGAACATCGTCATGAGCGAATCGGCCAATCTGGCCGGCGGCAAGATGACCTACATCGACGGACACATCGCCAACCACGGCGGCAGCACCGTCTCGCTGGTCATGGTGCAGGTGATCTTCCGCGACTACAAGCACGAAGTGGCTCAAAATGAAACACTCCCGATCAAGCTGATCCGTATGAAGGAACCCTACGTGGACGTGGAAAATGTCTCCGCAGCCCCCCTCAAGCCGGGTGCAGAGCGCGACTTTCGCCTCATCTTCGACGAGATCAAGCCCGACTGGGACGGCGCTTACCCCGAGGTGCGCGTCGTGCATGTTCTAACGAAATAGCCAGTCATTTCCCTTTTTTACACGGTAATTTTTTCTTAGGTAGGTAATATTTACACGGTTCACCGCCTCGCCGAAGACGTATTTTCCGGCCTACTCTCGAACATTACTCCGCAAGCTAAACAAAATAAAAGCTGTAAAAATACTGGCACGAAAGGGCGCACTTTGGTTCCCAGGTTGCTATATAGAGGGCGAGCAGAAACGACCGCTCAACCCGCCGTACGTATGCGGAGTTCAGCTTTGCCAGGATCGATTCATTGATGATGAAAAATTCGACAATCCGTCTCCCCTTCCCTGGCCAGCTAGCTATCTTTCTACTGGCATCTGCGGTTGCAGTCCCCGCCTATTCTCAGTCTTCGGGGACTCCCACCAGCGCTCCTCCTTCGGCTTCCCAGCCTCAGCCCTCACCTGAGGCTTCCGCTTCCACCCATCCTCCCAAGGAGGGGTTCTGGGGACGCGTCAATCCCTTCGCCCGCAAAAAGTGGGTCAGTGATCGCGTCAATCCTCTCGATGATCGCTTGGTCGAGTTGAGTGACGTGAACGCGCAGAATTCGCGCGATATTCAGGGAGTTGACTCCCGCGCGCAGTCCGGCATTCATCAGGCGCAGTCGGCCGCCGATGCCGCCAATCAGGCCGCTCTCGCCGCCAGCACCCAGGCGCAGAGAGCCGGCACCACAGCACAAGGCGCTTCCGGGCGCGTCGATCAGCTCAACAGCACCGTAACTGGCTTGGATCAGTATCGTCAGGTCAGTGAATTAAGCGTTGAATTCCGCGGCGGCCAGGCGATTCTGTCCTCGTCGGCGCGCAAGCAACTGGACGAGTTGGCTGCCGGGCTTACCGGTCGTCAAGGATACGTTCTGGAGATCGAAGCGCACACGCCCGCAGCGGGCAGCGCTGGTATCCAGAGTTCCGAGCGGCTGGCCGAAGCGGTCAAGCGCTACCTTGTTTCAGAACATGAGATTCCCGTCTACCGTTTGCACTCTGTGGCCTTGGGCAATGCCCGCGGCGCTGGCGATGAAGATGCCAAGCCGACCAGGATCAGCACCGTGCATATTCGGTTGATGGAAAACACTTTGGCGGCCCAGACAGCGGCATCACACAATGCTGCTGCTCTGAGCGGTGCGGAGAGGCCGTAGATAGACCAAACCCTCCCCCGAGGTTTACCTCCGTGCCAACGGCATTAAAACTATTCAGCCGTAGGCCGCCAACCAAGCTCTCCTCACACGAGAGAACCAAGGCAACCTGGCCCCCGTTAATGACGGGGGCCGATTTTTGTCTGGGGCATGAATGTAGTACTGATTTATGTCTTCGCTTCCAGCCTTCCCAGGCGCGCGGCAGTCTTGTGGTGGTACATCTCGGCATCAGCGCGATCAACCAGGGCCTTGAGGGGTTCGGCGGGCTGGTGCTCGGCCAAACCGATTGAGGCATCCACTTGCAGTTTGAGCTGACCGGATTCCCGCTCAATGGTATAGCTGCCGCAAACCCACTTGCTGAGCCGGTCAATGTGCGTCTCCGCCTCCGGCAGGTTGCCGTCCAGCACCAGAATGAATTCGTCTCCGCCCCAGCGGCCGATCACATCGGTTGAGCGACTGGCCGAGCGCAGTTCCGTGGCAAATTGCTTCAGCAACTCATCGCCAACCAGGTGCCCGTGCTCGTCGTTGACCTGTTTGAAGCCGTCAATATCCAGAATGGCGACGCAGAACGGCAAGCGTGAATCGATACGGGCCTCGATCTGATTCTCTGCGCACAGACGGCTGCGCAGACCGGTCAAAGAGTCGCGCGAGGCAATCTGCTCGGCCTCTTCCAGCTTGGTTTGATAGGTCGTGACCTCCTTGCGCAATTGGTCCATCGCGGCCTTGCCTTCGGCCGTCATGCGGTCAATCGAGGTCTTCAACTCCGAGGCACTTTTTTCAATCGAAGCGCGAATCTGGGTAAGATCTTCCAGATTCGCTATTTTTTTCAGGCTGCACGTTACGTCGCTGATTTGCTGGGCGCAGCGCTGGTCGCGTGAGCCAACCGATTCGGCAGTGCGCGCCATGACTAAAAGTATTTCTTTTACTTCGCGCGTCTTTTCCTGATAGTGACGCGCGGTGCGCCGTCCCCAACCGCGCAGCTCATCGCTCACCTCTTTCTCGGTGGCTTCGACAAGCACAGTGGAAAGCGTTGAGGTCAGCCTTTCGCGCAGCTTCTCCAGGGCCTTGCTCAGGCCCTCGCCCAGCCCGGGACAAGCGTCCTGACTACATTTCCCCATCTCCTGCAAGGCGGAGCGATAAGCGGCCACAGCAACCGGCAGAACGTCTTTCGCATCCGTCTTTCCTTGCGGAGCGGGGCCGGAGTTGGCGGAGTCCATATACTTTTTCAGCGAGATCATCTTGCCTCTTTACAATCATCCGCGGCGTCTTGGGAACAGCATGCGCGGCAGAATCGGCACGCGGACCGGCTACCTCGGCTATCGGCATTCAGGGGCACTGTCTTTAGGCGCGCCAACACGAAAAACAGGGGGAAGCCGGGATGAGGAAAAGCTTAAAAATCCAAGCAAATCAACGCCTTCCAATGCCGCTTAAAAAGATCTGTGCAATTCGCTTTTTATTCGCTATAATGCGCCCATGGCTGTTACACGAAGACAAAAGGAAATTATTGATTTTCTCGAGACGTTTGTGGCGCGTAACGGCTACAGCCCGTCGTTCGAGGAGATCGCGCGGGGCATGGGCCTCAAGAGCCTGGCGACGGTACACAAGCACATTACCAACCTGGAAAAGAAGGGCTTGCTGGACCGTGTGCACAACCGCAGCCGCTCGATCGACGTGCTGGCACCGGGAACGCGGACCCGATCGAGCGACCGTTTGCCGCTGGCCGGGCGCATCGCAGCGGGACTGCCGGTCGAAGCGGTCGAGGCCGACGAGAGCATCTCTCTGCACGACGTGGTGGGCAACCGCGACGTTTTTGCGCTGGAAGTACGCGGAGATTCCATGCGCGACGAGCACATCATCAGCGGCGATTACGTGCTGGTGGAACGAACCCGCACGGCTCGCCAGGGAGAGATCGTCGTCGCTCTGGTGCATGGAGCGGAGACCACGCTGAAGCGCTTCTATACCGAGGGTAACCTGGTCCGGCTGCAACCGGCCAACATCGAGATGGAACCAATCTATGTTCCGGTCGCCCAGGTGGCGATCCAAGGGCGGGTGTTGGGAGTGCTGCGCAAGTACCGGTAGATGAGAAGCTTTGTGCCTTGAAGAGAAACAAGTGGTCAGAGATCAGTTTCATGCGCGGCGGGTGGGAAATGCCGATGAGAGACTCAATGGTTTCCGTGGTCGCGATCTCTCAGTTTCGCAAAGATGGACAGTTCCCTTCCCTCTGCCGCCTGTTCTGGTATTCTCAAGAAGATCGCCACAGGCTGTGTTTACGCACTCTCCAATCCTTCTCGACAGACGACGCCCGCTGCTGCGGGCAGTTGGTTTTGCGTGGATTTTGATTGGATTGCTGGCGGGCTGCGCGCGCTTCCATCCGGAGCATCACGACATGGTTTACGTGTCGGCGCGGCAGATGTACCTGCATGATCGCGTAGCGGCGGTATCGAATCGCGTGGCGCAGGTGACCAACGGGCAATCACTGGAAGTGCTGGAGCACGGACGCCGCTTTCTGAAGGTCAAGACACAGAAAAACGAGATTGGGTGGATCGAAGAGCACGCGGTGATCGACGCGAAGGCTTACGATGCCTTTGTGCAATTGGGCAACCAGCACAAGCAAGACCCGGTGGTGGCCAACGCAACACTGCGGGACGATATTTATCTGCATTTGCTGCCGGGGCGCGAAACGGAGCGGTTCTTCCTGCTGGCGGGCAATGCGAAGGTGCAACTGCTGGCGCGAGCCTCGGTGCCGCGCGCAGTCGTACCGGGATCAACACCGCCGCCGATTCTGGCCAAGCCGCCAACGGCAAAGACGCCCGTTGCGGGTACGGCGACAAAAGATAAATCTCCCGTGGTCCCCGCACCACCCGTTGCTGCGCCAACGGTGCCGGAACCGCCGCCGATGGAAGACTGGTGGCTGGTGCGCGACGCAGATGGGCACACGGGCTGGCTGATTGCGGGTCGGCTGGACGTGGATGTGCCGGATGAGATTGCGCTGTATGCCGAGGGACAAAGGATTGTGGGTTCGTACGTGATTGCCAAGGTCACGGACGAAGAGGCGAATACGCCTAACCATCAGGTTCCGGAGTACGTAACGGTGCTGAGTCCGCCAAAATCGGGGCAGCCGTTCGACTTCGATCAGATTCGCGTCTTCACATGGAGCATGAAGCATCACCGCTACGAGACGGCCTTCCGGCTGCATCCGATCCAGGGATTCTTGCCGGTGCGGATCAGCGCGCAAGCGGGCGGGAATGGGACGCTGCCAACGTTCAGCTTCCAAATCCCAAACGGGGAGAACGTCAGCATCGATCCAGCAACCGGGGTCTCAAAACCCGCGAATCCGCGCACCATTACTTATCTACTGAACGATACCCAAGTACGGCGAACAGGAAGCGACCTGGGACCGATCCCGATCAGCCACTTGGCGGAGTCACAGCCAAAAACGGCGAAGCCCACCAAGACCGGCAAGAAAAAAGGCAAATAGGCTCCAGGTACTGCGGTGCTGCCAACTGCCTTCTGCGTGAGCAGTAGATCAACCAGTCGGAAGCATTGGGTCCACTTGCTATTGGTCTGTGTCTTCTGATTTAATCCTATTTCGCTCCAAGTCGATATGATCCTTACGTTCTGCTTCAGAATGGGTGGTTCATGGAGGAAAGGGTTGCGGACCTTGGCGTATATCATTTCAGCTGTTGCACCGATGCTCCCTGGACACCGTGACCGGAATCTGGACACAATCTGGCACAAGAAGTGTGCCCACGCGCATTGGCGTGCGGCTCTCGCTGCGGCATTCGTGGCCATTTGCCTCTTGACTGCAACCCTCGCGCAATCCGCCCCTGCCGCACCCACGGCAGACAAGCCCTCAATAATCACCACTGCATACGGGGCACATGATCTTTCCGATGAGGATGCGGCGCGCGCGCTCCCCATCCATCTGCGTGGGGTCATCACCTACTATGATCCGGATTATGCCAATGGACAGCCGGCGGCCTTCTTTCACGATGACTCAGGCAGCGTCTTTCTGCGGATGACCGCCGACGAGGCGAAAAATCTTTTTGTCGGAGCTTTGGTGGATGTGCAGGGTGTTAGCGGACTTGGAGGCTTCGGTCCGGTGGTCTTTCACCCAGAAGTTCGCGTCATCGGCCGCGCGCCTCTTCCGCCGCACCCTCCGCGGGTCAGTTTTGCCATGCTGAAAACCGGCGAAGACGATGCACAGTGGGTTGAAGTGGAAGGCTCCGTTCATCGGGTCATCGAATATGACCATAGCGTTACGTTGAGCCTGCAGATGCAGGATGGCGCGATCAACGTTGCCATGGTCAAAACCACGGGTACCATCTACTCCAACCTGGTCGATGCCCAGGTGCGAATTCATGCCAACGCCGCACCTACCACGAACTCCGATAATCAGATGATTGGCGTCCATCTGCAGGCACCAAACCTTTCTGCCCTCGAAGTGATTGAGCCGGCCCCGCCCGACCCTTTTGCACGCCCGTACGTCTCCGTGAACAAGTTGTCGCAGTGGAAGCATTTCGCCACCCCGATGCATCGCGTTCACCTGCGCGGCAACGTAACACTGCAATGGCCGGGAGCCTATCTCTGCATTCGCGATGCGACCCGCGGAATCTGCGCGCAGACAAGCCAGAATACGCCCGTTGCCGTGGGCGATCTGGTTGACCTGGTGGGATTTGTTGAAACCGACAATAGCGCTCCGACAATTACCGATGCTGTCTTCCGCGGCGCCGGGAACAACCACCCAGTTGCTCCTCAACCCGTCACAGCCAGCAGGATTCTGCACGAAAGATTTGTCTCCGAGCTGATTCAGATCGATGGCCTGTTAACTGGTTACGATGTGGCCTCTTCTGACGTCACCTTGCAGCTCTCCTCGGGCGACACCATCTTCCCTGTGGTTCTTCCCAAGAGCCTTGCAGGCTCAGAGGTTCGCGCCTGGAAGATCGGCAGCCGATTGCGTGTGACCGGCATCTGCTCGATCAGCGTCGATGTCGATGATCATGTGCAAGAAGGCGTGGCTGTCACCAAGTCTTTCCGTGTCCTGATGCGTTCTCCGGCCGACGTTACAATTTTGGAGGGGCCTACGTGGTGGACGCCGACTCATGCGCTTCTGATTCTGGCGTTAGCGCTGGCTGGAACGCTCGTCGTGTTGGGTTGGGTAGTCATTCTCAGAAAGCGGGTTGAGTTGCAGGCCAGCCAGCTCCGCGAAAGCGAAGAGAGGTTCCGTCATCTGGCGCACCATGATTCCCTCACCGGTCTCTGCTCCCGCATGGTTCTTGAAGACCGGCTGAAGGATGCCATCAAAAACGACCGGCACCATCAAAATGGACTCGCGCTGCTGATGTTGGATCTGGACAAGTTCAAGGAGATCAATGATACGTTCGGCCACCAGGCTGGCGACGAAGTGCTCCGCGTAACCGCTCAAAGGCTGACGGACACGGTGAGAGTTGCCGACACGGTTGTTCGGTTCGGAGGGGATGAATTTGTTGTTCTGCTGCCGGAAATCCGGGACGCCCAGTCCGCGGAGACGATGGCCGCGACCGTGCTCACCTCACTGTCTCGACCTGTCCGGTTTGCCGGAAGCGAGATACCGGTTTCGGCCAGCATCGGGGTTGGAACATCCTTCACCGGAAAGATGGATGCTGAAACCCTCCTTCGTCATGCCGACGAAGCGCTTTATGTAGCCAAGGACCGAGGCCGCCACTGCTTCGCCGTCTATTCAGCCGAACTGGAAAAGAACCTCCGCGAGCGAAAGCAAAACAGCGCGGAGCCTGTCGCACCGAAGGCATGACAGGCTCCCTGCTCTATTTCTTCGCGCTCTTCATCTGCCAGTAAACGGAGTAACGCTGATCGTCGATCTCATGCATGGGCATGAGCGGATATTTCGCACTTTCGCCGGTAACAGAGAAGCGCAAATCCGTCGATGACTCAACCTGAACCCACTGCTTCGTCTCTGCGTCTGAAGTGGCTGCGACCGTCGGCAGCGGAGATGCGGCGGGCGGGTTCTTGGGCGAAGTATCGCCGCTGTGAATGATGCGGTTGGGTTCGTCTGCTGGAGCAGCGCCCATATCGGCGGCGAGCACGAGAGGGCCGTACAGCGCGGCATTGACGCAGCAATCGCCGGGCAGTGCCTCCTGCCGCAGTTGCATGGGGAGGCCGATGGAGATGGTGTCGCCGTCGTGCCAGACTCCGCGAAGAGCAAGATACGATCCTGGATCGGCCATCACGTCGAGCGGACGACCATTGATTTTTACCTGTGCATCCGCTGCCGTCCAATGCGGAATGCGCACGTGAATGGTGCGCTGCGTCGGGCGCGCGGATTTGATTTTGAGCGTTGTGCCCTGCTCGCGCGGGAATTGCGTCACCTGCTCGATGGTGAGTCCTTCCTCTTTCCACTCCAGCGTGGAGGCAATGAACTGGTTGACGTAGAGGTCGCAGCCACGATGGAAGTAAATGGTATCAGCGAATTTCTCGAACTCCTCGGCTCCGGTGCCCGTGCAGCACCAGAACGACTCCTCGGCCGAGTTATACGCGCGCCAGTAGCCGGCAGCAAGCGGGAAGAAATACTGTTTAAGTCCCTGCGCGTTCTGCGTACCCAGTCGGCAGTTGAACAGAGAGCGCTCGTATTCGTCCATCCAGCGCGCATTGCCTGTCCAACTGAAGACGTGCCGCTCAAGCTTCATCAGATTGTAGGCCACGCAGCACTCGGCGTTCTTCCATGCGAGAGTCCCATCGAGCCGACCAGGGGTGGTCTTCCAGAATTCTTCAAGACTGGTGTTGCCGATGGCATAACTACGCGCGGTGAGCACTTCTTCAAGGAAATACTCGGCAATTGCGCGATAGCGGCGATCACCTGTGACCTCGTACATGCGGGCCGCGCCGATGATCTTGGGAACGTGCGTATTCGCGTGAAGGCCCCGCAACTCGTCGCGGCGTTCCGCCAGCGGATCAAGAAAGCCCGGCTGCTCGAAGAGATGGGCGGCATCGATGTAACGCTCATTTTTGGTAATGGCCGCTAGATTGGCAAAGGCTTCATTCATGCCGCCGTATTCGTTGCGCAGCATGCTCTGGCGCTGATCGGCACTGAAGGACGACATGAAGTCCTGCGCCCATTGGCCCATGCCTTCGGCGACCTGCAAAGCATCCGTGTTGCCGGTGAGCTGATGCATATCGAGCAAGCCGGCCATGATCTTGTGATAGGTGTAGAAGGGCGCCCACGCGGGCTTGCCCTGCGCCAGATGTTCAAAGATTTCGGTGGGATAGGCGCTCAGGTAGCGGGTTCCGATCTTCTTCTGGCACGCGGCCAGACCGGCGACAACTTCATCACCGCGACTCTTGAGCACGGAGTTGCCTGAAGCCGCCGAAGCCAGCGCGACCGCGGAGAGATAGTGCCCTCCGGCGAAATGCCCGCGCAGTTCGCAGCTTGGATCTTCCCAGCCTCGATAGGGCGTTGCGCTGGAAGAAATGCCTGCTGTCATGCGGAAAGTGTGCAGCAGCCGATCAACTGAAAGTGAGTCAAGGTAGCGTGCATTGATTTCTTCCTGCTTCTGGAATTTTCCAGAAGCAAGACGCACAGAGGCGAGCGGGAAAGGAACGAGCCGATCCGCAGGATACTCAGACGTGACGGCAGCAAAGGCCTGCATTGCTGCCGAGGGGCCGATCAGGCATAAGCCTGCGGCCCCAACGGAGGTTTTGAGAAAACTGCGACGAGAACGGTTCATCCTGTCCTTACTCCTGTTAAATCTACTTGCAGTGCGCTTCAAAACAGAGATGGCTGCTGAAGAACGGCATCACGTGATTCTGGAATCGATCCGCCACGGCGCTGGTGTGCGTGCCGGAGTAGATTTCAAAGCCGTTCGTGATTCCGTAGTTATCCAGAATCTCGTGCAGCTTGATTGTATCCGTGCGCAGGCCGTCCTGATCGCCCACATCGATGGAGATGGCACGATACTGCTTGAGGTTTCCGATGTACTGATCGATAAAGGCCAGCGGCGCATTGGCCGCAAGTTTTGCCTGTATCTCCGGCACCGGAACTCCGTCTTTGGTGGGCAAGTCAAGATAGAGCGGAGGGTTCTTGGGGTTGGGTGACCAGGCGGCGGCGGTAGCAAGTTGAGCGACGCCGAAGCCCGGCATTGCGGCCGCGGCATCCAAAGGCGATTTCAATCCGGCGATCTTCTTCTCGTTTTCAATCGCCATCTCTTTCATCTTGTCCGCGGGGCCAAAGCCCCCACCAGTCATCGGCGACAGGCAGCAGGGGCTCATGATGTAGAGCGAGCCAAAGACATCGGAGTGCTTCATACCGATGCGCGTGGCACCGTATCCGCCCATCGAGTGGCCAACCAGACCGCGGCTCTCGCGAACGGGAATGGTGCGATAGTGCGCGTCGATATAGGCAACTACGTCATGTGAAATGAATTTCTCGAAATCGCCGGTGGTTGCGGAACTGGAATACATCGAGCCGTTGTAGATGGTCTTCGAGTCCGGCAGAACGACAATCATTTCCTTGGCACCCTGAGCAAATGCGCCTTCGATGGTCTGCGGTACGTGAATTTCCCCCGTCCACTGCTCGGCTCCAATGAAGAAGCCGTGCAGTGCGTAGACCACCGGGTAGCGGTGCGAGGTCTCTTTGGTATAGCTGGGCGGGAGGAAGACGATCACGTCACGATCGACGGCGT
>JGI12269J14319_10004921_pt1 | contig 12033 bp, 13 predicted proteins | sample PeaSoiSIISIP2007_FD_14319 | JGI IMG/M metagenome (IMG submission 14319) | reverse complement strand
CGGCGCCGACCGCGTGCTGTTCTCTGTGGATTATCCGCTCGCGTCGAATGTGGAGGCGAGGGAATTTCTTGACGCGCTCCCCATCGGGGCCGAGGATCTTGAGAAAATCGCACATCGCAACGCGGAGCGCCTCATGAAGCTGTGAGCGGCTGGACCGCAACACACGGGCGCCGCCACCCGCGATGGAAAGCGGGGACAGGCGGCAACCCTGTCCCCGACGACGTGGATCGAGCTACACCTTCACCTTGCCGAGACCGGCCTTGAGGTCGTCGGCGTTCATGACCGGCGAGAATTCAAGCGCGGCGTCGAGGCCCATGAAGAGGGGTTCGGCGATCCGCGGGATATCGCTCGCATGCGGAAGGTCGAAGAAGATGAGCCCGGTGCGCATGCCGTCCATCGCCGTGAAGTAGGCCGCTTCAGCCTTGAGCTCTTGGAGCGCCGACTGAAAGATCCGTGCAAGGCTTCCGTCTTTGATCGCCGCATTGCCCTTCTCGACCGGAATCGTGACCCGCAGCATCATCCGCAACACCGCACCTCCATCGTCTGTAACACACAGCGTCGTTCGTGTCCGTCGGCGGGGCTACCTTCGTTCGAAGGTTCTCGGCGGAGTCGCTCGATCGGATGACCCGTAAAGGAAAGGACCGCGGCCGCGACGGATACAGAGGGCGCAGAGTATGCAGCCACAGGGCCGCCGGCTCACGGGGCCCGAGCGGGGTGAGCGCGCGTGAACGAGCGGATTGGGTTCATCGGCCTCGGGATCATGGGGCGCCCGATGGCGAAGCATCTGGTCGCCGCGGGGTATGACGTGACCGTCTGGAACCGGACGCAGAGCAAGACCGCCGAGGTCGCGCAGGCGGGCGCGAAGGTCGGCGCGTCTCCCAAGGACGTCGCGAGCCGGAGCGACATCATCATCATTATGGTCGCCGACACCCCGGACGTGCGCGACGTGGTGCAGGGTCCGAACGGCATCCTCGACGGCGTGCGCCGCGGCGCGGTCGTCGTCGACATGAGCTCAATCTCGCCTGTTGCCACGCGCGAGATCGCGGCGGCGCTCGAGGCGCGGGGCGCGGAGATGCTGGATGCGCCCGTGTCGGGCGGCGAGCGCGGCGCGATCGACGCCGCGCTCTCGATCATGGTCGGCGGCAAAGCCGAGGTGTTCGAACGGGTGCTCCCCGTGTTCCAGAAGATGGGCAAGAACATCGTCCACATCGGCGGGCACGGCGCCGGCCAGGTAACGAAGGCGTGCAACCAGCTGGTGCTCTCGCTCACGATCCTCGGGGTCGCCGAAGCGCTGACGCTTGCGCGCAAGGCCGGGGTGGACCCGGCCAAAGTCCGCGCGGCGCTGCTCGGCGGGTTCGCGCAGAGCCGCGTTCTGGAAGTGCACGGCCAGCGCATGCTGGACCAGAACTACGAGCCGGGGTTCCGGACGCGCCTGTACCACAAGGACATGGGCATCGTCACCGAGACCGGCCGGGCGCTCGGGGTTCCGCTGCTCGGCGCGTCGCTCACCGCGCAGCTGTTCCAGGTCGCGATGAACCACGGCCTCGGCGAGCTCGACTACTCGGTGCTGGCGAAGGTCGTGGGCGAGCTGGCCGAGGCTCCGCCCGCGGCCGACTAACCGCCGCCGGCGAGCAGGGCGCGGTAGAGCCGGGCGCGCTCCACGTAGTGGACGGCGCCGCCCCGCACGCGCACGAGATCCGCCTCGGTCAGATCGCGCACGATCCGGCCGGGGACCCCGAGGAACAGCGTCCTCGGCGGGACGACCTTCCCCTCCGGCACGAGCGCGCCCGAGCCGACGAGCGCCTCCGCGCCGACGCGCGCACCGTTGAGCACGATGGCGCCCATCCCGATGAGGGCGCCGTCTTCGACGGTGCAGCCGTGCAGGATCACCCGGTGCCCCACGGTCACCCCTCGTCCCACCGTCACCGGATACCCGGGGTCGGTGTGGACGACGCAGCCGTCTTGAAGATTGCTGTCGGCGCCGAGCGTAATCGGTTCGGTCTCGGCCCGCAGTACCGCGTGAAACCAGACGCTGGCGCCCGCCTCCACGACGACGTGGCCGACGAGATCCGCCGACGGCGCGACGAACGCGTCCGGGTGGACGCGCGGACGGTGCGGCGGCACTGGAATCAGCATCGGCGGCCTCCTCAGAGCGCCCAGAAGGCGCCGATCACGCGGCGCGCGTCCCGGGCGCGCGCTTCCGCCACCGCGTACGGGGCCTCCCGCACGTTGACGGAGGCTTCGCGCACCCCCGCGCTGATTCCGGTCAGGCCCTCCAGTGTCGCCGCGAACGAGTGCGCCAGCCCGTCCGGGTCGTAGCCGCCCTCCAGCAGGGCGACGATCGGGGTCGGGCCCGCCGTCTCCCGGAGCAGGCGGCTGAGTCGCTCAAACCCCCCCGCGGTCAGCCGCATCCCGCCGAGCGGATCGGCATGGTGGGCGTCATACCCCGCGGAGATAATAATGAGGCCCGGGGCCGCGGCGCGCACCAGCGGCAGCACCAGTTCTTCCCACAGGTGCGTGTACCCGCCGTCGCCGATCCCGGCCGGCAGGGGGACGTTGACCGTCGTCCCCTCCCCGGGCCCTTCCCCGACGTCCTCGAGGGCGCCGGTGCCGGGATACCAATCCTCCTGGTGGAGGGAGCAGACGACCACGGCGGGATCGCGGTAAAACACGTCCTGCGTCCCGTTGCCGTGGTGCACGTCCCAGTCGAGGATCAGCACGCGCCCGACGCCGTGGGCTTCGATCGCGTGCCGGGCCGCGAGCGCCGCGTTGTTGAACAGGCAGAAGCCCATCCCGTAGCCCGGCCCGGCGTGGTGGCCCGGCGGCCGGATGAGCGCGACCGCCACGGGCGCCTCCTTGCGCAGCACCGCGTCCACGGCGCCCTCGGCGCCGCCCACCGCGAGCCGCGCCACGTCGTACGACGCCGGCGACACGGGGGTGTCGGGGTCGAGTGAGCCCCCGCCGTCGTCCGCGAGCGCGCGCACGCGCTCGATGTGCGCGCGGGTGTGCACGCGCGCGAGATGGGCGTCGTCGACCGGCTCCGGCGTGCGCCGCGGCAGCCGCTCTCCAAACGGCGTCCGCGCGAGCAGTGTCTCGATCGCGTCCAGCCGCTCGGGCCGCTCCGGATGACCGGGCACGGTCCGGTGCCGCCGGTAGTCGGGATGCGAGAAGAGCAGCGCGGGGGGCGCCTCGGTCATCCGCCGGGGCTCGTCACGATCCGGACCGCTCACGCGCGCCCCGCGCGGAGTGCGCCGCGAAGCCGGTCGACCGCCGCGGCGACGCCGTCCGGCGCGCCGAACACCGCGGTGCCCGCGACGAGCACGGTCGCACCCGCCGCGGCGGCGGCCGCCGCGGTGTCTGGGTTGATCCCGCCGTCGACCTCGATGTCATACGACAGACCGAGCGCGGCCCGACGCTCGGCCAGCACCCGCACCTTCGCCAGCATCGCCGGGATGAACGGCTGTCCGCCCTCGCCGGGCTCGACCGTCATCACCAGCACGGTGCTCACCAGCGGGAGGACGTACGCCACCTGCTCGGGCGGAGTCGCGGGATTCAACGCGACGGACGGGCGCAGCCCGAGCGCGGCGATGTGCTGGAGCGTCAGGTAGAGGTGCGGGCACGCCTCGACGTGCACGGCGAGGCTGGTCGCCCCGGCGCGCGCGAACGCCGCCAGGTGGCGCTCGGGTTCGACGACCATCAGGTGCACGTCGATCGGCAGACGGGTTGCCGCCCGCACCGCCCGCGCCGCCAGCGGGCCCATCGTGATCTCGGGGACGAACTGCCCGTCCATGACGTCGACGTGAATCCAGTCGGCCCCGGCGCGCTCGACCGCCTGTACCTGCTCGGCAAGCCGGCCGAAGTCGGCGGACAGGATCGACGGCGCGAGCTTCATCTCCATGCGGGGCCCCCACCGGCGTCGCGACTCGGTCGGATGGCACGGGCCGGCGGCCCGAGGGCCGGCACACGCCCGCGCAGGAAGGTCAGGGACGAATCTCCTGGATCAACCGGTCGTCGATGTACACCTGAACGATCGTATACCCAATCCCGGTGACGTCCCGCTCGATGTTCTCGCCGGGGCCGCGGTTCCCCTGGTAGACGACGTGGACGCCCTGCTGATCGATGACCACGATCTTCACCAGCTGGTGGGACGGCCCCGCGGGCACGACGAGCTTCACGTGCGCGACGCGCCGGTCCGCGACGGGGGCCGACGCCGACACCGGCGCCGGCGGGGTCGCCGTCACGATCGGCTGCGGCGGCGGCGCCTGCGTGCCGTTCGGGGTTGAGCGGACCGCGATCGTCACCCCGACCGCGTCGCCGTGCTGAATCTGGGTGCCCGCCGCCGGGGTCATCGCCACGATCTGTCCGGGGGGCACGTCGTCGCGGGGCGCCTGGATGACCTCCCGCAGCGTCACGCCGAGATCCTGGAGGGTCCGCCGCGCCTGGTCGAGCGACATGCCGACGAGATCGGGCAGCACCACGACTGCGGTCCCCTTGCTGATCGTCAGGTTGACCGTGGCGCCGCGCTCGATCGACGCGCCCGGCGCCGGATCCTGGGACACGATAAACCCGGACGGCACGGTGTCGTCGTATGCCTCGCGCAGCTCACCGACCACCAGCTGCGACGCCTCGATCGTAAAGCGCGCCTCCTCGACCGAACGCCGCCGCACGTCCGGGACCGAGAGCATGACCGGGCCGAGGCTCGTGGTCAGCGCGATGACGCGGTTCACTTTCACGGCCTGTCCGGCCGGCGGGTCCTGCCCGACCACCCAGCCCGCAGGGACGGTCGCGCTGTTCACCTGCTGGACCACCTGCACGCCGATCCGGTCCTCCCGCGCGACCGTCTGCGCCTCGGGCAGCGTGTGCCCCACGAAGTCGGGCGTCTTCACCTCCGGCACGTTCAGGTACGCGTTCAGCGCCTGCCAGCCCGCGGCGATGCCGACGAACACCGCCAAGAGCACGATCGCGGCCGCGATAAACGGCGCCGCTGCGCGCGCGGACGGCCCGGCCGCCCCGTCGCGGCGCGGCCGCACGAGCGAGGTCGACTCGACGTCCGGGCCGCGCGTCCGCCAGTGCTCGCTCGCGCCGAGCAGATCGCTCTGCATCTCGGCCGCCGTCCGGTACCGGGCCTCGGGCGCCTTGGCCAGCGCCTTGAGGATGATCCCCTCCATCGAGGGCGTGAGCGGCCGTCCGTCGCGGCGGGGCGCCGGCACCGGCTCCTGCATGTGCTTGAGCGCGATCGTGATCGGTGTGTCCCCGTCGAACGGCAGGGTGCCCGTCACCATCTCGTACAGGACGACGCCGAGCGAATACAGGTCGGCGGTGTGCCCGACCCCGAAGCCGCGCGCCTGCTCGGGCGACAGATACTGGACGGAGCCCAGCACCGTCCCGGTCTCCGTGATCGTCGTCGACGCGAGCGCGCGCGCGATCCCGAAGTCGGTCACCTTCACCCGGCCGCTGCGGTCGATCAGGATGTTCTGCGGCTTGATGTCGCGGTGGACGATCCCCTGCGTGTGCGCGTACTGCAGCGCGTCGCAGACCTGCTCGGCGATCTCGCGCGCCCGCACCTCGTTCACGCGGCCCGCGCGCCGCAGGAGCGTCTTCAGGTCGTCGCCCTCGACGAACTCCATCACGATGTAGTGCACGTCGCCGTCGCGGCCCCAGTCGTACACCTGGACCATGTGCGGGTGCGACAGGCGCACGACCGCCTGCGCCTCCCGCTCGAAGCGGGCGACGAACTCGGCGTTGTGGGCGTATTGGTCGCGCAGAATCTTGATCGCCACCGGCCGCCCGTCATCGGCCCGCCGCCCCCGGTAGATGATCGCCATCCCGCCCTCGCCGAGCGGGCCCAGCACCTCGTACCGTCCGTCGAGGATGCGGCCGATCACGGGTGGGCCGCCTCCGCGGCCTGCGCGGCGAGCGCCGCCACGAGCACGCGCCGCGCCGCGGGCGCGGCGGCCTGCCCGCCGACGCCGGCGTGTTCCAGGACGACCGCGACCGCAACGGTCGGGTGGTCGGCCGGCGCGAACGCGATGAACCACGCGTGCGTCGGCCCGTCGGGGTTCTCGGCCGTCCCGGTCTTCCCCGCAACGGCCACCCCGGGTATTTGGGCGGCGGTCCCGGTCCCGCGCGCCACGACCTCGACCATGTCCTGCGCGATCTCGGCGTTGATGGCGGGAGGCAGCACGACCTGCGTGCCGCGCTCGGCGTACGACTCGAGGATCCGGCCGTCGAACGTGCGCACCTGCGACAGCACAAACGGCCGCATCAGCACGCCGCGGTTGGCAATCGTCCCGGCGACCAGCGCCATCTGCAGCGGGGTCACGAGCAGGCTGCCCTGCCCGAACGAGATCTGCGCCAGGCCCCGCGGGCCGAGCGTGCCGGAATCGGGCAGATGGCCGGACGCCGCCGGCAGGTCGAAGCGCGGCGCCCGTCCGAGCCCGAAGGAGCGCGCCGCGCCGAGAATCGCGTCCGCGCCGGTCGCGAGGCCGATCTGGACGAACGCGACGTTGCACGACACCGCGAACGCCTGCGGCACCGTCATCATGCCGTACTGCTCGTGCTCGAAGTTGCGGATCACGGCCCCCTGCACGGTGATCGAGGCGGCGCAGTTCACCGCCGTCTGCTGCGTGACGCGGCCGCGCTCGAGCGCCGCGGCGAGGACGATGGGCTTGAACGAGGACCCCGGCGCGTATTCGCCCGAGGTCGCGCGGTCGAGCAGCGGAGCCCCGGGGTCGCGGGACAGCACGGGCCACGCCGCGTCGATCGACGCGGGGTCGAACCCGGGCGCGCTCGCGAGCGCGAGGACGGCTCCCGTGCGGGGATCGAGGGCGACGACGGCGCCCCGCGCGCCGTCGAGCACCTGGACGGCGGCCCGCTGGACGGCGCTGTCGATCGTGAGCACCAGGTCGTTCCCCCGCGGCGGCCGCCCCGCCGCCTCCAGCAGCGCCTCCCAGGGGTCGCGGGCCGGCAGACCCAGCAGCTCGGGATCGTACCGGGCCTCGAGCCCGCTCAGGCCGTACCGGGCGCTTCGGTAGCCGAGCAGGTGCGCGAGCGACGAACCGGCCGCGTAGCGCCGCACCTGGCGCCCGTCCCGCGTGGTCGAGTCCGTGAGGACCGCGAGGTGCCGGTCGAGGATGCGCCCCCACTGCACCTGCTGCGCGGTGATCGCGAGGCGCGGGTTCTGCGCGGTATCCGCCAGGCGCGGCCCCCAGATCACCTGCACGCCGGCGAGGTACACCAGCAGCACCACGAACAGCCCCGCCAAGAGGCGCCCGAGGTTAGCGATGCGCCGGAGCACCACGCACCTCCGCGGCCGCGGGGGGCCGGCGGCTCACGCCGAGCAGCAGCCCGAGGGCGACGAAGTTGCTGACCGCCGCGCTCCCGCCGTACGTGAGAAACGGCGCCGGGATGCCGGTCAGCGGGATCAGGCGTGTGCTGCCGCCGAGGATGATGAACGCCTGCAACCCGAGCGCCGTGGCGAGCCCCGCGGCGATGAGCGACTCAAACGCGCCCGGCGCACGCGCCGCGATGCGAAACATCCGTCCGATCAGCAGCAGGTACAGCGCCACCACGCAGAAGGTCCCGGCCGCGCCCAGTTCCTCGCCGATCGCCGGGAAGATCATGTCGGTGTAGGCCGCGGGCATCAGATCCGGGTGCCCCGCCCCAAGCCCCGTGCCGACGACGCCGCCGGTGGCGAGGCCGTACAGGCCTTGGAGGATCTGGTAGCCGCCGGTGGAGGCGGAGGCCCACGGGTTCGCCCACACGTCGACGCGCACCCGCACGTGCCCGAACAGGTGGTAGCAGACCGCGGCGCCGACGAGGAACGCGGCCAGCCCGAGCACCACGTAGTCTCCCCGGCCGGTCGCGACGTAGAGCATCGCGATGAAAATGCCGTAGTACAGCATCGCCAGGCCGAGATCGCGCTGGAACACGAGCAGCAGCAGCGCGCCGACGCAGCACAGCAGCATCGGGCCGAGCCGTCCGACCTCGGCCCGCCAGCGGCGCGGTCCGGGCAGCGTCAACAGACCCCGGGCATCGGTCAGCACCCCGGCGAAGAACGCGACGAGCAGGAGCTTCACGACCTCGCCGGGCTCGACGGCGACGCCGCCGAGAAGCAGCCACTGCCGCGCCCCGTTGCGCTCGACCCCCACGAGCACCGTCGCCAGCAGCAGCACAGGCCGAGGACGGCGAAAAGGTACGCGTAGCGGCGCACCCAGCGCAGGTCGCGGAGCGTGCCGAGCACCACCAGCAGCGCCACCAGGCCGAGGGCGATCCATCCGGCCTGGCGCACGAGGTAGTCGGGGCGCAGCCGGTAGACCATCACGAGCCCGACCGCCGACAGCCCGGCGGCGACCGGCAGCAGCACCTCGTCCGCCCCGTGTCCGGACGCGCACAGCGCGGCGTGGACGACGAGAAACCCGGCGAGCGCGACCGCGCCGACCACGATCGGGCGCCACGAATCTTGAGGGTAGAGGGCGAGGTGCACCGCGGCGAGGCCGAGCGCGCCGAGTGCCAAGGCCCCGACGAGCAGGCCGCGCTCCCGCGCCCGGAGCGTCAGCGTGCCGGCGAGGCGGGCGGCCGTCATCGCGTCACGGGCGGCGCACGAGGTCGTCGAGCAAATTCTGCGCCTCGTCCGGGCTGCGCACGGGAATCCCCTGCGTGAGCGACGCGCGGTACGCGGGCGCGACCTGCCCGATGCCGACCGCCGTCACACGCACCAGCGTGAACAAGGACACGCCGAGCACGCGCGCCGGCACGCCGCGCATCACGGCGACGCGCCCCCCGCTCACGCCGAGGAAGTACGAGTGCTCGAGTTGATACACGCCGACGCCCACCGCGAGAAACGCCGCGAGCGCGGCCGGCGCCGCGATGCGGGCCAGCACGGCCGCCCACCGCGGACGCAGCCGCACCACGACCGCGGACGCGTTGTCGAGCCCGCCGCGTGCGTTCGCCAGCCCGACGAGCGTCTCGCACGCCGCCTCGGCGTCCGGCGTGCCGCGCAGCACGGCGGCGATCTCCTCCGCGGGCACGGCGCCCGAGACGCCGTCGCTGGTCAGGCAGAAGACGTCCCCGCTCCGCAGCGGCACGGTCAGGACGTCGGGTTGGACATCGGGCTCGACCCCGAGCGCGCGCGTCAGCACGTGCCGCTGCGCGTGCGCGTCCGCGTCCTGCGGCGCCACGCCGCCGTGACGGACGAGCTCCTGGACGAGCGAATGGTCGGTCGTCAGCTGCTGAATCTCGCGGCCGCGGAGCAGGTACGCACGGCTGTCCCCGACGTGCACGACGAGGCCCTCGGTGCCGATGCACAGCAGCGCCGTGCACGTCGTCGCCATGCCGGCGCGGTCGGGGTCGGTCGCGCGCTCGCGAATCTCGTCGTTCGCGTCGCGGACGGCCCGGATCAGCGCCTCCTGGGGCGGCACCCGGGCCGCGAGCAGGGCCGGCACCGTTGCGCGCAGGACCTGGACGGCGAGCGCGCTGGCGACGCTGCCCGCCGCGTGCCCGCCCAGCCCGTCCGCGACCACGTACAGCGCCGCGCCGCGTCCCGCGTGCTCGAGCACGAGCACGCGGTCTTCATTCACCTCGCGGACCCGCCCGGTGTCGCTGCACGCCGCCCCGGCGGCGGCGAGGCCTCTCACGACACCGCGGCCCCGACGACGGGTTCGGTGCGAAGCGCCAGCACCGCGTCCCCGATCGTGAGCCGGTCGCCGGGGCGGAGCGCCGCGGGCCGCCGGAGGCGCTGCCCGTTCAGCAGGGTGCCGTTCGTGCTGCGCAGATCCTCGACCCACACCCGCCCGCCGCGCTGGAACACGCGGGCGTGGTGGGCCGACACGAACCCGTCCTGCAGCATGATCGCGCACTCGGGGGCGCGCCCAATGGTGGCCTCCCGGTCGACCAGAAACTCACGGCCCCGCAGCGGCTCGGGCTGCTCGACGACGAAGTAGGTGCGCGAGGACGCGGACGGCACCGCCCGGACCTCCAAGTCCGCCATGACCGCCCGGACCACGCGGCCGGCGAACACCAGGAGCCCCGCGAGAAACGCATACCGCAGCAGCGGCAGCAGGAGCGGCGTCACGGTCCCGTGATGAGCTCCAGCAGCACCGTCCCCAACTGCACGCGGTCGCCCGCGTGCAGCGGCACCGGAGCGGCACCGGACCGCTTCCCGTTCACGAGGGTCCCGTTGGTGCTGCCGAGATCCGAGATCTCCGCCCGATCCGCGGCGAGGTCGATGCGCGCGTGCGTGCGGCTGACGCTCGGATCGTTCAGTACGATGTCCTGGTCGGCCCGGCGGCCGATCGTCACCACGGGACCGACCCCCACGAACTCCAGCCCCGCCGCGCCCGGCGGACCCGCGAGCACGCGCAGGCGCACCCGCGGGGGATCGTCGCGCCGGCGGTAGATGCGCGTGTCCCCGTCGTCCCGGGGTTGCGGCGCCTCGTCGGGGACGAGCCGCGCCTCGACGTAGATCTCGCGCCGGGCGATCTCATCCCGCGCGTCCAGCGACACCCGCACCGCCCCGGGCACGCTCGCGCCCAGTTCGTCCACCCGCGCGCGCACCGCGGCCTCGAGCTCCACCGCCAGCGGGGCGGCCAGGTCGGCATACGGCGCGAACTCGTGCGGGTTGAGGAACACCTGATACACGTTCGGCACGATGAGCCCGCCGAGCCCCGCCACGGCACCCTCGTCCATCGCGCGGAACACGCGCCGGCCGATCTCCACGGGATGCACGCGGTCGTGTGCCCACGGCGCGAACACGCCCTCGACGAGCGCCTCGATCCGCCGCTCGAGCCGCAGGAGCAGGCTCACGGGCAGGCTCCCGCCGCGCCGACGGTGGGGCTCATCGCACGGCACCCCGCGCGGCCGGCACGGGCGTGGGCGTCCACCTCGACGGGCGCCCCTGCCCGTCCGCCAGGCGCAGCTGCCCGCACGCGGCCTGGATCTCCGTGCCCCGTTCGATCCGGACCGTGACGGGCAGGCCGGCCCGGCGCGCGATCGCCGCGAACGTGCGCACGCGCGCGATCTCCGGCCGGTGGAACGGGATCCCGACCACGGGGTTCAGGGGGATGAGGTTCACGTGGCAGTGCACGCCGCGCAGCAGCCGGCCGAGCTCGCGCGCCTCCGCGGGGCCGTCGTTGACCCCGTCGAGCAGCACGTACTCGAACGTGATCCGCCGGTTCGTCTCCCGCACGTACGCGCGGCACGCGGGAATCAGCTCGGCAAGCGGATACCGGTGGTTCACCGGGACGATCCGGTCGCGCAGCGCCTCGGTCGGCGCGTGCAGCGAGACCGCGAGGGTCAGCTGCAGCCGCTCCCGGGCGAGCCGATAGATCTGCGGCACCAACCCGACCGTCGAGATCGTCAGGCGCCGCATCCCGATCCCGAGCCCCCAGGGTGCGGCCAGGACCCGCGCGGTGCGGAGGACCGCGTCGAAGTTCGCGAGCGGCTCCCCCATCCCCATGAACACGACGTTGGTCAGCCGCGTGCCGGACTCTTCGCGGATCATGAGGGCCTGGCCGAGGATCTCGCCGGCCGCCAGGTTGCGCGAGAACCCGCTGAGCCCGGTGGCGCAGAACGCGCAGCCCATCGCGCACCCGACCTGCGAGCTCAGGCACGCGCTGCGCCGGCCGTCCTCAAACCGCATCAGCACGCACTCCACCGCCTGGTCGTCGGCGAGCACCACGAGATACTTGCGGGCGGAGCCGTCGCCCGCGTCCTGCGTCCGACGCAGGCGAGGGGCCGAGATCCGCGCGACCGCGCTGAGGCGGACGCGCAGCTCCTGGGGCAGGTCGGTCATCGCCTCGATCTCGTCGACCCCGCGGCCGTACAGCCACCGGGCGATCTGGCGCCCTCGGTACTTCGGCTCCCCGAGGCGCGCGGCGAGCGCCTCGAGCTCCGGCAGCAGCAACCCGCGCAGCTCGAGCAGTGGCACGGCGCCCGACGGCGCGGACGCGGCCGGGGTCACGCCGCCCTCCGAAGGGCCGCGACGAAAAATCCGTCGGTGCCCGAGCGGTGCGGCAGGAGCGTCGCGGTCCCCGG
>JGI12269J14319_10004915_pt1 | contig 12043 bp, 10 predicted proteins | sample PeaSoiSIISIP2007_FD_14319 | JGI IMG/M metagenome (IMG submission 14319) | reverse complement strand
GGGCCGGGCCGGCCGACGGGGCCGGCCGGGCGAGGCCGGGCTCACCGGTGCCCACCGGCGGGGCCGGCCGGCGCCACGGTCCCGGTCACCAGGACCACGGCCAGGCAGGCGATGCCCTCGACACGACCCAGTGACCCGAGACCCTCGGCCCGGGTGGCCTTCACACTCACCGGCGCCCCCACCACGGCGCCCAGCCGGCGGCCCATCTCCTCGGTGTGGTCGGCCAGGCGCGGGCGCTCGCACACCACCGTGCAGTCGGCGTTCACCACCCGCATCCCCTGGGCTCCGGCCAGGATGCCCACCCGGGCCAGGAGATCGAGGGAATCGGCTCCCGCCCACGCCGGATCGGAGTCGGGGAAGTGCCGACCGAGGTCCCCCAGACCGACGGCACCGAGAAGGGCGTCGGCCAGGGCGTGGGCCACCACGTCGGCATCACTGTGCCCGGCCAGGCCCGCCACCCCGGGGATGGTGACGCCCCCGAGGACGAGCGGCCGACCCGGCAGAGGTGAGAAGCGGTGGATGTCGAAGCCCTGGCCCACCCGCATCGGGGGGGTCTCCTCGGACACGGTCACGTCTCGAACAGGGCCCGGGCCATGGCCAGGTCGTCCCGGGTGGTCACCTTCACGTTCCGGGGGTCGCCGGGCACGACGCGCACGGTAGCGCCTTGGGCCTCGACGAGCCCGGCGTCGTCGGTGGCGTCGCCCCCGGCGTCGTGAGCCCGGCGCAGCACCTCCGCCCGGAACGCCTGCGGGGTCTGCACCGTCATCAGACCGCTGCGCTCCACGGTCGACACCACGGCACCGTCGTCGACGCGCTTCACGGTGTCGGCCAGGGCCACACCGGGAACGGCGGCGGCGGCGCCGGCGGTGACGGCGTCGACCACCGAGCGGAAGAGCATGGGCGACGCCAGCGGGCGGGCACCGTCGTGGACGACGATCACCTCGGCGTCGGCGGGAACGGCGTCCAGGCCGGCGCGCACGGACCCGGTGCGGGTGGCCCTGCCGACCACGACGATGTCGGCACCGTGGCTCTCGGGGGGATCCGCCCGGGCGACGTCGGCGGGAACCACCAGGACGATCCCGTCGGCCACGGACCGGGCCGCCTCCACCGACCAGTCGACCAGTGGGCGACCGCCGATCTCGGCGAATTGCTTGAGACCGCCGAAACGGTGGCCGACGCCGGCGGCCACCACCACCACCCAGACGGTCACCGACGACAGACCCCGGACGGACGCGCCGCCAGGGGGCGACGCTCGAGATGGATCAGGGCAGCGCCTCGTCGAGGCGCTTCTCGGCCGCCTCCTCGTCGACGTCGAGAGCGAAGGTGAGCTCGGACACCAGGATCTGCCGGGCCCGCTGCAGCATGCGCTTCTCGCCCGCCGACAGGCCCTTGTCCTTGTCGCGGATGGAGAGGTTCCGCACCACCTCGGCCACCTGGTAGATGTCACCGGAGCGGAGCTTCTCGGAGTGGTTCTTGTAGCGCCTCGACCAGTTGGTCGGCATCCGCGCTTCCTTCTTGCGAAGAACGGCGAAGACCTCCTCGACCTCCTCGTCGTTGATCACCTCGCGCAGTCCCACACCTTCGGTGTTGTCGGCGGGCACCATGAGGGTCAGATCGCCGTAGGCCAGGCGCAGCACGAGGTACTCGCGCTTCTCCCCGAAGGCCTCTTTCACCTCACGACGTTCGACGATCGCCGCACCGTGATGCGGGTAAACCACCTTGTCACCGATGTCGAACACGTCGTGTCTCCCAACCGAAGCCGCGCCCACCGTGCGCAGAACAGTCCTCCATTCTACCCGAGGGGCGACCGGGGGCCCCACGGGGCCCTTTTCCGGTGCGTGCCGCTGTCGGCTGTGCCTGAGGGCATCCACCGCTCCCGTGGTTGTCGCACCGGCGGCGGCGGACCCGCGAGCCGGCGGCGATTCAGGCGTAGCGATCGAGAATGGTCGCCTCGGCCAAGCGGGCCAGGCCGTCCTTCACCGATCGGGCCCGGGTCTCCCCCACTCCGGCCACCTCTTCGAGATCACCCACGGTGGCGCGCATGATCTTCTGCAGTCCGGAGAAATGCTCCACGATCCCGTCGATGACCGCTTCGGGGAACCGGGGCAGTCGGTGCAGCAACCGGTAGCCGCGCGGCTCCAGCGCGCTGTCGAGATCGTGCTGCCCCGGAGCCAGTCCGAGCGCCGCCGCCACCCGTCGGGTGTCGAGGAGCTCGTCCGTCGTCAGGCGACCGAGCGCCTGCAGGGCGTGTTCCAGACCTGACCGGGCCGAGGTCTGCAGCCCGTCGGCGCCCGCCGCGGGACCGCTACCCGACCGGACGGCGGGGCCGGCGCGCATGTAGTCGCGCACCACGAGACGTCGCACGGCGATGACACCATCGAGGAGCTCGTCGAGTTGCAGGCGCAGCAGGCGGGCGTCGGCGCCCAGTTCCACCAGTTCGCTGTCGATCTCGTCGGCGATCCTGGCCGCCAGTTCGGCCGGCTGCAGGACGGCCGTGACGTCGCGCAAGGTGACCGTGTCCTCCATCTCCAGCGCCGACAGGGTGGCGACGGCGGCGTCGAGACGTTGCCGGAACCTCTCGAGGGTCTGCAACGCCTGCCCGATTCGTTCGTGGAGGCGCGTCGCCGACTGGAGCACGTGTTTGGCGTTCCCGCGGTACACCGTCACCACCCCCATCGACGCCGACACGGAGATGACGGGAACATCGATCGATCGGGCCATGCGCTCGGCCGTGCGGTGTCGGGTCCCCGTCTCGGACGTGGGGATGGCGGGATTGGGCATCAGGTGGACGTTGGCCCGGGCGATGCGCGCCGCGTCGGCCGACACGATGATGGCCCCGTCCAGCTTGGCCAGCTCGGACAGGCGTTGGGGCGTGAACTCGGCGTCGAGCAGGAAACCGCCGGTGCAGATGGACAGGACGCCGGCGTCGTCACCCACCACGATGAGTGCGCCGCGATTGGCCAGCAGCACCCGTTCGAGCCCGTCGCGCAGCGGCTGGCCCGGAGCGACCAGCGCGAGAGCCCCGGCCACGGCCGCACTGGTTCGCTCCACCACCGCATGGTACCCGGGGGGCCGTGCCCGATGTCCCCCGGGACGGTGCCGATGTCACAGCGTGACAGGCACGGCGCGACGCTCTCCCGGCGGATCGACGACGAGGGCGAGGGCGATCGCCTCGTGCACGGACGTGACGCGCTGCAATTCGATACCGGGCGGTCCGTCGGGGCACGAGGCCGGGACGATGGCACGACGGAAGCCGATCCGGGACGCCTCCGACAGACGCCTCGGGGCATGGGGGACCTGGCGGATCTCCCCGCCGAGACCGACCTCGCCGAAGGCCACCACGTCGGGGGGCAGCGCCGTGCCGGCCACCGCCGACGCCAGGGCCAGCACGAGCGCCAGGTCGGCGGCGGGCTCGGTGACGCGGATGCCGCCGACGGCCGATGCGAAGACGTCGGTGTGTCCGAGGACGACCCCGGCGTGCTGCTCGAGCACGGCCAGCAGTAGAGCCAGTCGCCCGGTGTCCACCCCCTGGGCGGAGCGGCGTGCGGGGGCGGACTCCGACGACGCCGGGGCCCGCAGGGCCTGGATCTCGACCAGCAGCGCCCGCTGTCCCTCCATGGCGGCCAGCACGGCGCTGCCCGGCGTCCCCGGGCGGCGGTCGCCGAGCAGGAGCCGGTGGGGGTCGGTCACCGCCGCCAGGCCGGTGTCGCCCATGGCGAAGAGCCCGAGCTCACCGGTGGGGCCGAACCGGTGCTTCGTCGCCCGCACCATCCGCAGGGCGTGGTGCCGGTCACCCTCGACGCTCATGACCGTGTCGACCAGGTGCTCGAGCACCCGGGGACCGGCGAGGGCCCCGTCCTTGGTGACGTGGCCGACGAGCACGAACGGGACGTGGTGCGTCTTGGCCATCCGGACCAGGTACTCGGCGCAGGCGCGCACCTGGGGGACGCCTCCCGGCAACCCCGCCACGTCGGGGTCGGCCACCGCCTGGACGGAGTCCACCACGACCAGGTGGGGAGCGAGCTCCTCCATGCACCGGGCCACCACACGGATGTCGGTGGCCTCGAGGAGCAGCAGGGTCGGGGGCACCGGACCGAGGCGTTCGGCCCGCAGACGGACCTGGGCGGCCGACTCCTCGGCCGACACCAGCACCACGGTGGCCCCCGTCGCCGCCACCGATCGCAGGACCTGCAGGAGCAGAGTCGACTTCCCCACGCCCGGCTCACCCCCCAGGAGGGTGACCGATCCGGGGACGAGACCCCCGCCGAGGACCCGGTCGAGCTCCGTCAGGCCGGTGGACCGCGGTGCCGCCCCCGACACGTCCACGGCGCAGAGGGCGACGGGCCCGACACCGTCGTGGACCGGTCGTCCCCCCGGCGCCCCGGTGGGCGTGACCGGGACCGCTTCCTCGCGAAGCGAGTTCCACTGGCCACAGGTCGGACACCGGCCGGCCCACCGGGCCGTGGTGATCCCGCACGCCTCACACCGGTGCACCGACCGCGCTCTGCCCATGCGGGCACGGTACGACCCGGGTGTGACGCTGCGGTGCCGCCCCGTTGTGCGGGGCGTGCCTCAGGTGTGCGCCCTCAGGTGCTGGGGCCGGCGCCGGCCAGTTCCACCGGCGGCGGCTGCAGTCCCTCGATGGTCCGGAACACGATCTCGTTGTCGTTGTCGGCGTCGACATCGACGATGATCGTCTCGCCCACCCGGAATTCCTTCCACAGGATGCGCTCCGAGAGGGGGTCCTCGACGTACTGCTGGATGGCCCGGCGCAGGGGTCGGGCGCCGAGGGTCGGGTCGTAGCCCTTGTCGGCCAGTGCCATCTTGGCCGCCGGGGTGAGCTCCAGGCCGAGGCCCTGGCTCTCGAGCTGGTCGCCGACACGCTTGGTCATGAGGTCGACGATCTCGATGACCTCGTCGCGCGACAGCTCGTGGAAGACGATCACCTCGTCGATCCGGTTCAGGAACTCGGGGCGGAAGTGCTGCTTCAGGGCCTCGTTGACCTTGGTCTTCATGCGCTCGTAGCTGACCGCTTCCGACGACTTGGCGAAGCCGACCGAGGACTTGCGCAGATCGGCCGTTCCCAGGTTGGAGGTCATGATGAGGACGGTGTTCTTGAAGTCCACCGAACGACCCTGGGCGTCGGTCAACCGGCCGTCCTCGAGGATCTGCAGGAGGGCGTTGAACACGTCGGGGTGGGCCTTCTCGACCTCGTCGAACAGGACCACCGAGAAGGGCTTGCGACGCACCGCCTCGGTGAGCTGACCGCCCTCTTCGTACCCGACGTACCCGGGAGGGGAGCCGACCAGCCGCGACACGGTGTGCTTCTCCATGTACTCGCTCATGTCGAGCTGGATCAGCGCGTCCTCGTCGTCGAAGAGGAATTCGGCCAGCGTCTTGGCCAACTCCGTCTTCCCCACGCCGGTGGGGCCGAGGAAGATGAACGAGCCGCTCGGCCGCTTGGGGTCCTTGAGCCCGGCGCGGGTCCGACGGATGGCCCGCGACAGGGCCTTGATGGCCTCCTCCTGGCCGATGACGCGCTTGTGGAGCTCGTCCTCCATGCGCAGGAGCTTGGACGTCTCCTCCTCGGTGAGGCGGTAGACGGGGATGCCCGTCCAGTTGGCCAGGACCTCGGCGATGACCTCCTCGTCGACGATGTCGAAGAGCTCGACACCCTCGGCGCGCCACTCGGTCTCCATGGCCGTCTTGCGGTCGAGCCGTTCCTTCTCCTGGTCGGCCAGCTTCTTGGCCTGGTCGAAGGCCTGGCGCTCGATGGCCGACTCCTTGTCGGTCCGGATCCGGTCGATCTCCTCCTCGAGCTTCTTGTAGTCCGGAGGAGTGGTCATCCGCCTGATCCGCAGTCGGCTCCCGGCCTCGTCGATGAGGTCGATGGCCTTGTCGGGCAGGTAGCGGTCGGCCAGGTAGCGGTCGGCCAGGTTGGCCGCCGCCACCAGGGCCTGGTCGGTGATGGTCACCGAGTGGTGGGACTCGTAGCGGTCGCGCAGGCCCTTCAGGATCTCGATGGTGTGGGCCACCGTGGGCTGCTCCACCTTGATGGGCTGGAAGCGGCGCTCCAGGGCGGCGTCCTTCTCGAGGTGCTTGCGGTACTCGTCGAGGGTGGTGGCCCCGATGGTCTGCAGCTCGCCGCGGGCCAGCATGGGCTTCAGGATGGAGGCGGCGTCGATGGCCCCCTCGGCGGCCCCGGCCCCCACCAGCGTGTGCAGCTCGTCGATGAACAGCACGATGTCGCCGCGGGTCCGGATCTCCTTCAGGACCTTCTTCAACCGCTCCTCGAAATCACCGCGGTACCGGCTCCCGGCCACCAGGGCGCCCAGATCGAGGGTGTAGAGCTGCTTGCCCCGCAGCGTCTCGGGCACATCGTTGGCCACGATGCGCTGGGCCAGGCCCTCGACGATGGCGGTCTTGCCCACACCGGGCTCGCCGATCAGAACGGGGTTGTTCTTGGTGCGACGCGACAGCACCTGCATGACCCGCTCGATCTCCTTGTCGCGACCGATGACGGGGTCGAGCTTCCCTTCACGCGCCAGCTGCGTGAGGTTGCGACCGAACTGGTCGAGCACGGGCGAACCCGTGGGCGTCTCCGACGCCGTCGAGCCGGGGCCGGCACCCACCGACTCCTTGCCCTGGTACCCCGACAGCAGCTGGATCACCTGCTGGCGCACGCGGGCCAGGTCGGCTCCGAGGCTCACGAGCACCTGGGCGGCCACGCCCTCGCCCTCGCGCACGAGGCCGAGGAGCATGTGCTCGGTGCCGATGTAGTTGTGACCGAGTTGGAGGGCCTCGCGCAGCGACAGCTCGAGGACCTTCTTGGCCCGGGGGGTGAACGGCGGGGACCCGGTGGGCGCGGTGCCGGAGAGCCCGATGGTCTCCTCCACCTTCTCGCGCACGGCCTCCAAGGAGATGCCGAGTTGCTCGAGGGCCTTGGCCGCGACTCCCTCGCCCTCGTGGATGAGGCCGAGAAGAATGTGCTCGGTACCGATGAAGCTGTGATTGAGCAGGCGCGCTTCCTCCTGCGCCAGCACCAACACCCGCCGTGCCCGGTCCGTGAAGCGTTCGAACACCAGATCCGCCTCCCTCGACGGCTCGATTCCCTGAAACGAGTGTACCGGTCGGACCGAACGAACCAACACCAGTCCGACACGAATCTGACTCGTCGATTCGTCGGGGAACCCTTCGGCAGATCCGGCCCGGATCCTGACCAAAACCACACACCGCGTTCGTCTGACCAGTGGGACCGCCGCCGGCGACGGCTCGGGACCCCCGGACGGCGGGACACCCCGGTGGGGCCGGTGCGTCCCCCTGACCCCGCCGCTGACCAGGACATGGCCTCTGACCTGGACAGGGCTGCGTTGTCACATCTCACGCTGCTTCGCCTATCGTTCAGCGCGGTGAACGCCGCTCCCCTTCTGTCGCTCCCCTCCATGGGCGGCAACCTGGCCAGCCTCGAGCCCGAGCTCCGCGAGTCGGTGCGCTCGGGTGACCCCTTCCTCGACGAGGTCACCGGCCACCTGATCGCCGCCGGCGGCAAGCGGCTGCGCCCGGGCCTGGCCCTGGCGGCGGCCACCGGCGGGGCCCGTCAGGCCCGGGCCGACGACCTCCAGGGGGCGGTGGCCGTGGAGCTCGTCCACCTGGCCTCGCTCTACCACGACGACGTCATGGACGAGGCCACCATGCGGCGGACCGTCGAGAGCGTGAACGCCCGGTGGGGCAACCTGGTGGCCATCGTGGCGGGGGACTTCCTGCTGGCCCGGTCGGCCGAGATCGCGGCGTCGCTCGGGACCGAGATCGCCGGCCTCCTCGCCCACACCCTCGGGCAGCTCTGCCAGGGCCAGGTGGCCGAGGTCCGGGCCGCCTTCAGCACCGAGCGCACCGAGGACCACTACTTCACCGCCATCGCCGGGAAGACGGCCGCCCTCATGGCCACCTCCTGCCGCATCGGCGCGCTGACCGGTGCGCTGCCGCGCGTCGAGGTGGACGCCTTCACGACCTTCGGTCGCTGCTTCGGGATGATCTTCCAGCTCCGCGACGACGTCCTCGACGTCATCGGCACCGAGGAGGAACTGGGGAAGCTGCCCGGCCAGGACCTGGCCGAGGGCATCTACACACTGCCCGTGCTGAAGGCCCTCCATGATCCGGGCGCCGGTCCCGAGCTGGCGCCGCTGCTCGGCAAGCCGCTGGACCAGCCCGAGCGGGACAAGGCCCGGGCCATCGTGGCCGGCTCCACCGCCATCGACGCCACCGTCGCCGCCGGACGGCGCTACGTGGCCGAGGCGGCCGAGGCCGCCGCGTCGCTGCCCGGGTCGGTCCTCGGTCGTTCCCTCACCGAGCTGGCCCACGGTCTGCTCGACGATCTTCCTGTCGTCAGCCGGTAAGCCGCCACGGTCAGCCGGCGGAGACGCCCGGGCACCTGGCCTCGATCTTGGTGGCCAGCGCCGCCACCTTCGTGTCCACCTTCTCCATCCGGTTGATCCGCTTCTCGACGCGGCCCGCCAGCTTCGTGTGACCGGCGGCGGTCAACTTGGTCTCGGCCGCCTGCAGCTTCGGAAGGCGCTTGGTGACGGCGGCTTCGACCTTGTCGATCCGGGCCAGCGCCTTCGGGGCCCGGGCGCAGCGGAGGTGACCGGTGGCCGCCGGGGTCGAGCCCGACCCGGTGGTGGGGGTGGCGGCGAACGCGGCGCCACCCGTTCCGAGGGCCAGGCCGCCACCGACCACGGTGGCGGCCACGGCCTTGGCGGCCAGCTTCCCCGCATGAGTCATGGTGAACATCTGTCGACCTTCCTGTCGGAACCGGCTCGTCCGGTTCGCCCTTCCCCTCCACCATCGGCCGGTGGTGTGAGAGCCCTGTGTGCCACCTGTTAAGGAACCACGAAATCGGCCCAACGAAGGCCCAACAAGGCCACGGTGGCGATACCGGGGCCACCGCACCGGGCCCGACGGCGGCCACCGGGACGACCCGGTGCCGTCAGCGTTCGGGCCGCAGGGTGGGGAAGGCGATGGTCTCCTGGATGTTGGCCACGTCGGCCAGGAGCATGACGAGACGGTCGACCCCGATGCCCAGGCCGGCCGTCGGTGGGAGGCCGAGCTCCAGGGCCCGGAGGTAGTCCTCGTCCACCCGCATGGCCTCCTCGTCGCCGGCGGCGCGCACCGCCGCCTGGGCCTCGAAGCGCGCCCGCTGGTCGTCGGGATCGACGAGCTCGGAGAAGGCGTTCACGAGCTCCCGGCCGGCCACCACCGCCTCGAACCTCTCGACCAGATCGGGGTCGTCGCGGTGCCGGCGCGCCAGCGGTGACACCTCGGCCGGGAAGTCGGTGACGAACACGGGCCCCCACAGCCCCGTCTCGGCCGTCTTCTCGTACAGCTCGAGCAGCAACTTCCCCGGGCCCCACGACGGGTCGGGATCCACCCCGGCCGCCGCCACCCGCCGGCGGAGGTCGTCGGCGGCGGTGTGGACGCTCGCCTCCTCACCGGTGGCCTCGGTCACCAGCTCGGCCATGGTGGCACGCCGCCACGGCGGGGTGAGATCGAGGGCGCGCCCCTGATACGACAGGCATGTCGTCGACAGCAGCTCCGACGCCAGCCCGGACACGAGTTGCTCCACCAGCACCATGAAGTCGCGGTAGTCGGCGTAGGCCTGGTAGAGCTCGAGCATGGTGAACTCGGGGTTGTGACGCGGTGACAGGCCTTCGTTGCGGAACACCCGTCCGATCTCGAAGACCTTCTCGAAGCCGCCCACCACCAGTCGCTTCAGGAAGAGCTCGGGAGCGATCCGCAGATACAGGTCGGAGTCGAGCGCATTGTGGTGCGTCACGAAAGGCTTCGCCGACGCTCCGCCGGGCTGGACGTGAAGGATCGGCGTCTCCACCTCGACGAAACCCTCCGCCTCGAGCCGCCGGCGCAGAGAGCTCACCACGCGGCTGCGCAACCGCAGGACCTCCCCGGTTCGTTCGTTGGCCCACAGGTCGACCTCGCGCTGGCGGAAGCGCGTCTCGGTGTCGGTCACGCCCTTCCACTTGTCGCCGAAGGACCGGCGGGCCTCCGCCAAGAGGACCCACTCGCCCACCTGCACCGAGAGCTCGCCCTTGCGCGTCTTCATGACGCGCCCGCTGGCACCCACCCAGTCCCCTTGCGACAGCTTGGAGAAGGCGTCGAAGTCCTTGGTGGTCTTCTCCAGGGCGAAGAGCTGGATCTGGCCCGACGAGTCCCGCAGGGTGGCGAAGGCCAGGCGGCCCTGCGGTCGGTTGAGCATCACCCGACCGGCCACCGACACGTCGTCCTCCGTCTCCTCGCCGGCGCCCAGCGCGGCGTAGCGCTCGTGCAGGGAGGCGGCCTCCGCCGTGCGTTCGAAGCGGTAGGGGACGTCGGCCATGGGATGCGACGCTACCGGTCGGCGCTGGGGTCCGCTGTCACGGACCCGCCCGGAGGTCTCTATCCGTCGTTGACGTTGCGCTCGTAGACCAGGCGCAACCCGTGCAGCGTGAGCCACGGCTCGCGATGTTCGATCCGGGCCGACAGCGGCGCCACGATGTCGGACAGGCCACCGGTCGCCACCACCGTGCACGGACCCAGCTCGTCCATGATGCGCCGGCACATCCCGTCGACCTGCTCGGCGTAGCCGTACAGGGCGCCGGACTGCAGCGACTCGACGGTCGACTTCCCGATGACGCTGCGCGGCTCCACCAGATCGACGCGCCGCAGGGCGGCGGCGTGGTGGAAGAGGGCGTCCATGGAGATGGCGATCCCCGGGGCGATGGCCCCGCCCAGGTACTCCCCGGCGGCCGAGATCACGTCGAAGGTGGTAGCCGTGCCCAGGTCGACGACGATGCAGGGGCCCCCGTAGAGGTCGAAGGCACCGATGGCGTTGGCGATGCGGTCGGGGCCGACCTCCTTGGGATTGTCGTACAGGATCGGCATCCCCGAGCGCACCCCCGGCTCGAGGACGACGCAGGGCACGTCGAACCACCGGCTGGCCATCTCCCGGAAGGCGGCGGTGACGCGGGGGACCGACGAGGTCACCGCCATCCCCGTCACCACCTCGGTCACGTCCATGGCGTCGAGGGTGAGCAGTTGGGAGACGAGCAGCGCCAGCTCGTCGGGCGTGCGGTCGTCGACCGTCGACAACCGCCAGTGGTGCGACAGACCGGCCGGCTCGGGCGGCGCCGGCGGGGGGCGCCGCCTCCCCGCCGGGGGTTCGTCGCCCGGGGCCGTCGAGAACAGGCCGATGACGGTCTCGGTGTTGCCCACGTCGATGGCCAGCAGCACGGTCAGGCCTCCTCGAGGTCGAGGGCGAGATCGAGGACGGGCGCCGAATGGGTGATGGCCCCCACCGAGATCAGGTCGGCACCGGCCGCCGCGTAGCGCGGGGCGGTGTCGAGGGTGATGCCCCCCGACACCTCCACCAGAACACGGTCGCCGGCCGCGCCGGCGCGCACCGAGGCCACGCACGACGCCACCTCGGCCGGTGTCATGTTGTCGAGCAGGACGGCCGCCGCTCCGGCCTCGATCGCCTCGGTCACCTGATCGGCGCGATCGCACTCGACCTCCACCGTCCGGCCCGGCCACCACTGCCGCGCCCGGGTCACCGCCTCGGCGATGCTCAGGCCGCCCCGGTGGTTGTCCTTCACCAGGACGGCCTCCGAGAGGTTGCCGCGGTGGTTGAAGGCCCCACCGGCGCGCACCGCCGCCTTCTCCAGGGCGCGCAGACCGGGTGTCGTCTTCCGGGTGTCGAGCACCCGCGTGGCCGGGTTGGCGGCGCTCACCACCTCGACGTACCGGCGCGCCGTGGTGGCCACCCCCGACAGGTGGCACAGGAAGTTGAGGGCGGTGCGTTCGGCGGTGAGGATCGATCGCAGGGACCCGCTCACCACCGCCACCACCGAGCCGGCCGCCACCGGGCTGCCGTCGTCGAGCTCCCAGGCCACCGTCACCGACGGGTCGACCTGGGTGAAGGTCTCGAGCGCGCACAGCCGGCCGGCCACCACGCCGGGCCGGCGGGCCACCACCGTGGCCCGCGCCGTGACGGCGG
>JGI12269J14319_10004910_pt1 | contig 12053 bp, 12 predicted proteins | sample PeaSoiSIISIP2007_FD_14319 | JGI IMG/M metagenome (IMG submission 14319) | reverse complement strand
CCTTTTCAATTACCCGATCGCTCCGGCCCACCGACTTGCGTCACGCCAGACCCCTAAAATTTCCCCTTTTCTTCCCCAGTAGCGGAAGTCGGGCTAGGCCCGGGCCGGCCACCACCGGTAGAGGAAGAAGTAAACGAGGACGCCCGTCACCGAGACGTAGTACCAGATCGGGAAGGTGACCCGGGCCCAGGCGCGGTGCCTCTCGAAATTCCCCCTGAGGGCAAAGAGGAACGTCCGGGGCACGAGGAATGCGATGAGCGCCGCCAGCGGGATGTGGGTCCAGAGGATTGCGAGGTAGACCCGGCGGATGGCGCCGGTCCCGCCGAAGGGCGTGTGGACGCCCCGCATCAGCGCGTGATAGGTCAGGTAGAACGCCAGGAACAGCGCGGACGCGGCGGCCGCGGCGAGCATGCAGGCGCGGTGCGCGCCGCGGTCCCCCCTCCTGATGAAGACGAACCCCGCCGTGATCAGGACGGTTGCGATCCCGTTAAGCGCGGCCTCGGCGGAGGGAAGGTCGTGGACGGTCATGGGCGACCTACGAGCAGCCGGTCACAGACCAGGCAGCCGAGAAGCAGGGGAAGGTAGGCCAGGGAGAAGAGGAAGAGCCTGCGGGCCCCGGCGTCCCGGAAGCCCGGCCGCAGAAACGCGGCCGCCCGCCACAGGAAGCACGCGCCGGCCGCAAGCGCCGCCGCCCCGTACCACGCGCTCGCGAGCCCGAGGGCCGTGGGGAGCAGGCTTACGGCCACGAGCGCGGCCGTCGCGGCGAGCGACCACCCGGCGACCCTGCCCCCCGACCCGTCCCGGACGGGGAGCATCGGGAAATTGACGGCGGCGTAGTCGCGGCGGTACGTCCAGGCGATCGCCATGAAGTGGGGGATCTGCCAGAAGAAGAGGACGCCGAAGAGGATCCAGCCCAGGGCGGAGACCGTGCCCTCCGCGGCGGACCAGCCGATCAGCGGCGGGAGCGCGCCCGCGATCGCGCCTATCTCGGTGCTCACGCGGCTCCAGCGCTTCGCCGGCGTGTACCAGCCGAGGTAGAAGGCGATCGTCAGGAGCGTGAAGAGGGCGGGCAGCTTGCCGACCTCCATGAAGGTGAGCATCAGCGCCGCGATGCACATGAGCCATCCGAGGACGAACGCGGAGCCCCCCGCGATCTTGCCGGTCGGGATGGGCCGCTGCGCCGTGCGGCTCATCCGCGCGTCCGTGTCGCTCTCCATCCACTGGTTGAGGGAGGCGACGCCGCCTGCCGCCAGGCTGGTCCCCAGCACGAGGAACCCGATCCGGGCCGCGTCCAGCGGGGGCCGCGCCGCGACATAGCCGACGAGCGCCGTCGTGACCGACAGCAGGCTCAGCCGGGGCTTCGTGAGCTCAAGGTAGTCCTCGAACCGGGCGCGCGTGCGGTCGGTGTCGGTCATGGCGCGGGCGGCCGCTCGATCGTGTCGCGGTGGGCGAGCCACGTGAGCCAGAAGGCGGCAGCGAGGGTCAGCGCCCCGGCCAGTACGTGGCCCGTCGTCACGGCGACGGCGCGCTGGGTCCGGATGATGGCGGCTCCCAGGACGATCTGGAGGGCGACCAGGCCGACGAGGGCCGAGGCCCCGGAGCGCATCGCGGGCGACGCCCCGCGGTCGCGCCAGACCGCGACGGCGAACGCCGCGGCGGCGACCGCGATCGCGCAGGCCATGACGCGGTGGGCAAACTGGATTGCGACCTGGAAACCCCATTCGGGGGGAAGAAGGCCCCCCTGGGGCGTGGACCAGGGGAACGTTGGGATCGCCAGGCCGGCGAAGCTGTGGCGCACCACGGCCCCGACGCCAAGCTGCGCGAAGAGCAGGGCGCAGCACGCGACCCCGAGCCGCCGGGTCCGCCCGCCGAGGGGCATCGGCGCCGAGATCCAGGCCTTTGAGCACGAGAGGGCGAGAGCGATCAGCACGCATGCGAAGGCCTGCGCGAGGCAGGCATGGAGCATCGCGATCAGCCGGCCGAGGCTCGTGTCGAGGCCCCGGACGGGGATGGGGTCAAGGAGGACGCGGAGCCCGCCCACGACCGCCTGCGCGACCACGAGCCCCACCGCGAGATACCCCAGCCTGCGCAGCCAGCCCCGCGCCTCGCTCCGCCAGAGCCAGAAGGCGAGGATGATGGTGAGGGAGGTCATCATGGCCGCGCTCAGCCGGTGGGAGTGCTCGGCGAACATCGAGATGTCCGAGAGCCAGCCGCTCGGGTTGAGCGAGCCGTTTGAAAGGGGCCAGTCGGGGAACGCCATCCCGGCGCCGATGGTGGTCGTGAAGGCGCCCAGGGCCACCAGCACGAAGACCCATAGCGCGGCAATCGCCGAGAAAGCCGCGAGCGCCGGCTTGTGGCCGGCGGTTCGCGCGGGGTCGGATGTCGTGGCCATGGGAGGCGGCAATGGAAGGCAGAAGGGGCCATCGTGCCAGCCTCAAACGCTTTGACAATTTTTTCCTCCGCCGGATTGGTGTTGCCATGAGATCCACCGCCCGCCTCCTCCTCCTCGCATTCGCCGCGCTCGGCGCGCTCGCCGCGGGAGGCTGCGGCAAGGGGGGCGCTGGCCCGGGCGGGGCGGGGGCCCAGGCGGCCTCAGGCGAGAGGCGTTTTCCGCTCACGGGGGAGGTCCTCTCGGCCGACGCGAAGAGGAAGGTCCTGGTCGTTCGGCACAATGCGGTCGCCGGCTACATGCCCGCGATGACTATGGAATTCGCGGTGGCGGCGGGCGACGCGGCCGCCGCCAGGCCCGGCGAGCGGATCCGCGCGGAACTCGTCGCGGAGCGCGGGGGGTCGGTGCGCCTCGAGGGGATCTGGCCCGACGACAAGGTGTCGCTCGACACGGTCGATGCGGGCGCGCGCATGCTGCGCCAGGACACGCTCGGGAAGGGGGGCGGGGCCTACCGGGAGATCGGGGAGAAGGTCCCCGATTTCGTGCTCTACGACCAGAACGGCGGCGTGGTGGACAGCGCGCGGTTCCGCGGCAAGCAGGTGATGCTCAATTTCATCTACTCGCGCTGCCCGGTCGCCAACATGTGCCCGCTGTCCACGTCGAAGATGATGGCGACCCAGAAGCTCGCGAGGGAGTCCGGCGTGTCCAACATCGAGTTCGTCTCGATCACGCTGGACCCGGCCCACGACACGCCGGGCGTGCTCAGGGAATACGCCGATGACCGGCGCATAGACACGGGAAACTTCTCCTTCCTGACCGGCCCCGAGGGGGCCATCCGCGACCTGCTGACGCAGTTCGGGGTGATCGCTCAGTTCCGGGGCGACATCTTGGACCACACGCTGGCGACGCTCCTGATCGACGAAAGGGGCCGGGTCGCCTGGAGGGCCGACGGGAGCGTGTGGGAGCCGAGGGAGTTCGTGGAGCGGATGCACCGATGACCGGCCGCGCCCAGGCCCCGGGGCTCGGAGCCGGCGGGTGGCTGCGGATCGCCGCCATCACGGCCGCCGCCGCGCTGCTTTTCGCCGTCGTCCGGGAGCTGCCGACCGGCACCAACCTGAGCCACATGGACTTCCGGGTGCAGGGGGCGAACGTGATCGAGTTCTGCGACCCGGCAAATCCCCAGTTCCTGCCCGTCGTCGCGGTGCGGTCCCCGGTGGCGCTCTCGGTCAGGGCCTCCGCGCCTGCGCGGGCCGGCGGGGATGTCGAGGCCACCCTGGTCCTCACCACCTTCAGCGGCAAGCCGATCGCGCCCGAGGACCTGCAGGTTGTCCAGACCAGGCGGATGCACCTCCTGATCGTGGACCCCTCCCTCGACGACTACCAGCACGTGCACCCGCGGCCGGGCCGCCGGCCCGGCGAGTGGGAGTTCCGCTTCCGGCCGAGGTTCGGGGGGGCCTACAGGATCTTTGCGGACTTCACGCCGGTGGCGACGAACCGCGGCCTATACTCCGAGGCGGAGATGAGCGTCGGCGGGCCGCCGAGCCCCGAGGCCGCGGGATCCCAGGCGCCCTCGTGGACCGCGGCGCTGGGCGCGTACCGGTTCGCGCTCTCGCCCGCGCCGGACCCCATCCGGGCGGGCGCGCCCGCGGACCTGGGGCTCGTCGTCACGCGCGCCGACGGCGGGCCGGTCCCCCTGGGCGTGGTCATGGGCGCCTACGCCCACCTGGTCGCCTTCGACACGCAGAGGAGCGGGTTTGCCCACATCCACCCGAGGGAGGCCGACGTGGCCCGCCGGCCCGATCCCCTGCGGCCGGCCTTCACCTTCCGGCTGACGGTCCCCCGCCCGGGCCGGTACGTCATCTGGAGCGAGGTGGACCTGGACGGCAGCGAGACTTTCGTCCCGTTCTGGTTCGACGTCGCGCCGTGACCTAGAACTTGAGGTGCTTGACCGTGAGCCCCTTGTTGATCAGCTGGTTCAGGGAGTCGATGCCGATGGTCAGGTGGTTGCCGACGAACGACTCCTCGACCCTCAGGTCGCTCTCGATCGTCTTGACGCCCTCGGGGACCATCGGCTGGTCCGACACGAGCAGGAGGGCGCCCGTCGGGATCTCGTTGGCGAAGCCGACCATGAAGATCGTCGCCGTCTCCATGTCGACGGCGATGACGCGGATCCTCTTCAGGTACTTCTTGAAGTCCTCGTGGTGCTCCCAGACCCGGCGGTTGGTCGTGTACACCGTGCCGGTCCAGTAGTCGAGGGCGTGGTCGCGGATCGTCGTCGAGATGGCCTTCTGGAGCGCGAACGCGGGTAGGGCCGGGACCTCGGGCGGAAAATAGTCGTTGCTCGTGCCCTCGCCGCGGATGGCCGCGATGGGAAGGATCAGGTCGCCGACCTCGGCGCGGTGCTTGACCCCGCCGCACTTGCCGAGGAACAGGGCCGCCTTGGGCTTGATCGCGCTCAGCAGGTCCATGACCGTCGCCGCGTTTGCGCTGCCCATCCCGAAGTTTATGATCGTGATCCTGCCCGCCGTGGCGGTCGGCATCGGCTTTTCGCGCCCGTGGACCGGCACCTTGTGCGCCTTGGCGAACAGGTCCACATAGCGCTGGAAATTGGTGAGCAGGATGTACTCGCCAAACTTCTCCAGGGCCACGCCCGTGTAGCGCGGGAGCCAGTTCTCGACGATTTCGCGGCGCGTGTTCAGGGCGCTCAAGTCTGGTTGCGGGCGCCTCGCCGCCCAGGCGCTCCGGCCCCGCCGCGGCCCCCCGAGATCGAAGTCAAAGCTGCTATGGAGTGGTTCGGCACTTTGCGCGGTCAATTAGACAGGGACACTCCCTTGGAGGGCAAGCAGTTTGGCCCCCGGCGGCGCCGGGGCCATGGGGCCCGTCAGCATGGGAGGCCCTTCCCGGTCGCCCCCGCTGCGCCCGATTGCACGCTATGAGGCCCTGGCGGGGTACATGGCGCCCGTGTACTTTAGCGACTGCTCGTCGGCGTGGTAGCTTGAACGCACGAGGGGCCCGCTCTCGACGACCCCGAACCCGACGGAGAGCCCGAACTCCTTCCAGTGCCGGAATTCCTCGGGGGTCACCCAGCGGTCCACGGGCAGGTGCTCCCTCGTCGGCTGCAGGTACTGGCCGATCGTGAGGATGTCCAGCCCGTCCGAGGCGAGGTCGCGCAGCGTCCGCTCGATCTCCTCCCGGCGCTCGCCGAGGCCGAGCATGATGCCGGTCTTGACGGTGAAGCCGCGGCCCTTCGCGTGGCGCAGGACGCCGCGCGAGCGCCCATAGCGGGCCTGGACGCGCACCGGCCGCTGCAGCCGCTCGACGGTCTCGACGTTGTGGTTGAAGATGTCGGGCCTGGCGTCGAGCACGGTGTCGATGTCGGGGGTGCGGCCCTTGAAGTCGGGGACGAGCACCTCGATCGCCGTGGCGGGATTCCGGTTGCGCACGGCGCGGATCGTCGCCGCCCACACCGCGGCGCCGCCGTCGGCGAGCTCGTCGCGGGCGACGCTCGTGATGACGCAGTGGCGCAGCCCCATCACGGCCACGGCATCCGCGACCCGGGCGGGCTCGCCCAGGTCCAGCTCGGTGGGCCGCCCGGTCTTAACCGCGCAGAAGTTGCAGGAGCGGGTGCAGATGTTTCCCAGGATCATCACCGTCGCCGTCCCCCGGGACCAGCATTCCCCGAGGTTGGGGCACTGCGCGCTCTGGCAGACCGTGTGGAGCCTGTAATCGTCCACGAGGCCCCGCACGGCGGAGTAGCCGGGGCCGGAGGGGAGCCTGGCCCTGAGCCAGGCGGGTTTGCGCGTCGTTTCCATGGGCGGGCCCGTCTCCGGGCCGATACCGCAGAAATGGATACGATCGCCGGCGAATCACAAGCAAGGAACCCGCGGAAATTTCCGTTTGCCCACGGCGCCGCCCTGCGGCACGCTGACCCGCTCACATGAGCGAGATCCCCGCCGACATCACCCACGACCAGCACGCCGTGCGCCGGCGCAAGCTCGCCGAGCTGCGGGCCGCGGGTGTGGACCCGTTCCGCACCGAGTTCGAGCCGACCCACTTCTCCGGGGACGCGCTCAAGGCGTTTGTGGAGGGAAGGGACGACGAGGTCCAGGTGGCCGTCGCGGGCCGGCTCGTGACGATCCGGGACATGGGCAAGAGCCTGTTCGCCAAGCTCCTGGACCAGCAGGGCGAGATCCAACTCTACGTGAGGAGGGATGCCGTCGGCGACGATGCGTACGCGGCCTTCAGGAAGCTCGACCTGGGCGACATCATCGGAGCGAAGGGGACGCTCTTCAGGACGAAGACCGGCGAAGTCACCGTCCGGGTCGCGTCGTGCGCGCTCCTCGCGAAGGCGCTCCGGCCGCTCCCCGAGAAGTGGCACGGCCTCGCCGACCCCGAGCAGGTGTACCGCCAGCGCTACCTCGACCTCGTCGTCAACAGGGAGTCGCGGCAGCGGTTCCTGGTGCGCTCGAGGGTCGTCTCCTCGATCCGCCGCTTCCTCGAGGCGAGGCAGTTCATCGAGGTCGAGACGCCCGTCTTCCAGCTTGTGGCGGGCGGGGCGGCGGCCAAGCCCTTCACCACCCACCACAAGGCCCTCGGCGTGGACTTCTACCTGCGGATCTCACTCGAGCTCTACCTGAAGCGGATGCTGGTCGGCGGCATCGACCGCGTCTTCGAGATCGGCCGCATTTTCCGCAACGAGGGGATTTCGCGCAAGCACAACCCCGAGTTCACGATGCTCGAGCTCTACCAGGCGTACAGCAGCCACCGCGGCATGATGGCGCTCGTCAGGGAGATGCTCCTTTGCGTGTGCCGGGAGGTGATAGGCGCCGAGAAGGTCCCTCACCCGGCCAGCGGCCAGACGATCGACTTCGGGGCCGCCTGGCGCGAGGTGGCGTACAAGGACCTGGTCCGGGCCGAGACGGGCGACCCCGGCTGGTTCAGTCGGGGCAAGGCCGAGCACGCCGCGGCCGCGGAGAAGATGGGGCTGAAGGTCGAGGCGGGGTGGGAGGACTTCGAGATCACGAGCGAGATCTTCTCGAAGCGGATCGAACCGAACCTGATCCAGCCGACATTCGTCCTCAACCTGCCGAAGGAGCTCAATCCGCTCGCAAAGATAAGCCGCGAGGATCCGGCGACCCTCGACGTGTTCGAGCTGTGCATCGGCGGCATGGAGATCGCCCCGGCCTACTCGGAGCAGAACGACCCCGACGTCCAGCGCGAGATGTTCGAGCGGCAGGCCGGGGGCGAGCCCCAGAGCGTCGACCAAGATTTCCTCTTCGCCCTCGAGCACGGCATGCCGCCCGCCGGGGGGATGGGCGTGGGGATCGACCGGTTGTGCATGCTCCTGACGGGCGCCGAGAGCATCCGGGACGTGATCCTCTTCCCGCAGCTTCGCCCCGCGGACGCGAAGCCCGCCGACGGCGCCTGAACCCGTGCCCTGGTACGTCCACCTCGCCCTGAGGCAGCTCTTCCCGACGGGGCGGTGGTTCCCCTTCTTCACCCTGATCTCTACCCTCGGCGTGGCCCTCGGGGTCGCGCTCCTCGTCATCGTCATGAGCGTCATGGGCGGCTTTGCGTACGAGATCCGGCACATGATCGTGGACACCGAGGGCGAGGTGCAGGTCGTCGCCCGCGGCGGGATCGCGGACTACCCGTCGCTCGTCAAGAGGGTCGAGTCGGTCCCCGGCGTCGAGGCGGCCACGCCCTACGCGCGGGACGAGGTCATGATCAGGTTCAAGGACAAGCCCGCCTACCCCGTGCTGCGCGGCCTCGACCTCTCGAGCGTCGAGCGCGTCACGCAGCTCGGCCGCTACGTCCGCGTCGGCTCCCTGGACGACCTGGACGACGATTCCATCATCCTGAGCGCCCAGCTCGCGGCCAGCGTCGGCGCCAGCGTCGGGGACGCGATAGAGGTCTATTCGCCGCTCATCGTCGACAGGCTGAGCGCGGACGAGGTCTTCCTGCCGAGGCAGGTCCGGGTTGTGGGGATCCTGGAGATCGGCCACCAGCAGCTCGACAGCAGCACGGCCTACGGGACGCTGCGGCTCGCCCAGGACCTGTACGGCCTCGGATCGACCGTCCACGGGATCGACGTGCGGCTGAAGCCCGGCGTGAACGAGGACGACGCCGCGGCGAGGATAAACGCGGCGCTGCCCGAGGACATCCGCGCGCTTTCCTGGGAGGACAGCTTTTCCGATTTCCTCTGGGTCCTCAACCTTGAGCGCGGGATGATCTTCTTCTTGCTGCTGTTCATCGTGATCGTGGCGGCGTTCTCGGTCACGAGCTCGCTGCTCATCTCGGTCGTGCGCAAGACGCGCGAGATCGGGCTCCTCGGCGCCCTCGGCGGCCGGCCGGTCCACGTCGCCGCGTGCTTCTGCGCGCAGGGGCTGCTCATCGGGATCCTGGGGACGGCGGCGGGGCTCGCACTCGGCTTCACGGCGCTGGCCTTTCGCAACAACGTGGTCCTCTGGATCACGAGGGTCACCCAGCGCGAGGAGGTCCTGAGGCGGTTCTACCAGTTCAGCGAGCTGCCGTCCCACACCTCGGGATCGACCGTCGCGCTCATCGTTGCCCTCACGGTCGCCATCTCGACCCTTGCCGGGCTGCTCCCGGCATGGAAGGCCGCGCGGCTCAAGCCCGTGGAGGCGCTTCGCAGTGAGTGAGCCCGTCCTCAGCGCCCGCGGCCTGAGCAAGAGCTTCCCCAGCGGCGACGCGCGGCTCGAGGTGCTGCGCGGGGTCGACCTCGACGTCGCGCAGGGCGAGAGCATCAGCGTCCGCGGGGAATCGGGCTCGGGCAAGTCGACGCTCCTCAATCTCCTTGCCGGGCTCGATGCGCCCGACTCGGGCACGGTGGCCTGGGAGGGATCGAGGGACACGGGAGCGAGGCGGCGGGCCTCGTACCTCGGCATGGTCTTCCAGTCGTTCTACCTCGTCCCGGAGCTGGATGCCCTCGCCAACGTGCTCCTCGCCCGGCGCATCCTAGGGGGCGCAGACAGGGCCGCGCGCGACCGGGCCCTCGAGCTCCTGGGGAGTGTCGGGCTTGCCGGGCGCGCCCACCACCTGCCGTCCCACCTTTCCGGGGGGGAGAGGCAGCGGGTCGCGCTCGCCCGCGCCCTGATGAATTCCCCGAGGCTCATCCTTGCGGACGAGCCGACCGGAAACCTCGACGAGGGGACCGGAAGCTCCGTCGTCGATCTCCTGCTCGGGCTCTGCCTGTCCGCGAACGCCGCGCTGGTCCTCGTGACCCACAACGGCCTCCACGCCGCGAAGACCCGGCGCAGCCTGGTGCTTCACGCGGGAAGGCTGGAGGCCCCCCTCACAGCTTGATGGGGATGATCGCGCTTCCCGGCGCCACGGCGCCGTCCTTGACGGGCGGCAGGAAGAGCCAGCCGGCGAAGCCCTTGTTGAGCGCATCCCAGAGGTCGGCATCGCTCATGCCGACCGGCTTGGCCCAGACCACGCGGCCGTCGGCGCCGGCCCTGATTTCGACCTTGATGGTGGTGCCATGGTACTTGGCCTTTATCGGGTCCGGCACGCTGAAGGGCATCTGCCGGAACACCGCGATCGGGGCGTCCGCGCCCTTGTCAACCCGCTCGGCGATGCGCTTCTTAAGCGCCGCGGTCTCGATCCGGTCGAAGTAGCCAGGCAGCACGTCGCCCATGCCCGTAGAGCGCACCTGCCTGCCGGCGTCGAACACGAGGACGTTCCATCCCGGGCCCTCTTCCTGACGGATCTTCGGAAGCCTGATGGAAACGTGCGTCGGCCTTCCCGCCGTGAGGTCGCCGACCTTGTGCACGATGACCGCGAGCACCGGCTGGGCGTTCGGATTCTGGTTGGGCGGGTAGGTGACCAGGAGCGCGTAGGCATCCGGAATATCGATGTCCGGCGTCAGCGTGGCCTTGAGGTCCTCCAACGTCGGCTTCATCTCGTTCGAGTTCAGGGCCGCGGTTTCCGGGTCGTCCGTGGTTGGGACGTCCTGAGTGTAAAGGTCGGCTATGGTGACGAAACCGTCCGCGTAATGGTCGCTGGAGGTAAGGACGATCGACGCCCGGCCGCCGAGCGTGACCTGGCTTCCGTCCGCGATGACAATCGGGGCGTTGCCCTCCGCCCCTACTACGGGGAACAATTTGTCCTTATACATGCTCAGCGCGGCCGCGGGGCGGTCGGGCAACTGAGTCGTGGCGCGAATCTGCGCGCCAATTGCCAGCGTCAAGAGGGGCAGTGCAACGAGGAAGCGTGCGGGTTTCATAGTGGGATTTTCGCCTGGAGGGAGCCCCGAGCCGGGGGACGCCTCCGGGCTGCCCCACAATGTACTCCACGCTGCGCCGCCTGGCGAATTTTCTTTGCGGCTCGCCCCGGGACCCCCTGCCGTTACGGTTTGTCGCCATGCCCGCCCCAATTATTCGCTGCGGCGTCGCCGGAGTTGGCTCGCTGGGGCAGCACCATGCCCGGATCTACGCCGTTCTTCCCGGCGCCGCGCTCGCCGGCATCTACGACACCTCGGAGGCGCGGGCCGCCGAAATCAGCGCGAGGTTCGGGTGCCGGCGCTTCGCGTCGATCGACGAGCTCGGGGAGTCCTGCGACGCCGTCTCGGTGGTCGTGCCGACGGACCGGCACGCCGAGGTCGCGCTGCCCCTTCTCGAGCGCGGCTGCCACCTGCTCATTGAAAAGCCCCTTTGCGCGTCTCTGGAGGAGGCCGAGCGCGTCCTTGAGGCGACCCGGGCGAGGGACTGCCTCGTCCAGGTCGGCCATGTCGAGCACTTCAACCCGGTCATGGCCTTCCTCGAGAAGGAGGCGGACCGGCCCCAGTACATCGCGGCCGAGAGGCTCGCCCCCTACCAGGTCCGCGGGACCGAGGTCGGGGTCGTGCTCGACCTCATGATCCACGACATCGGGATCGTCCTGGCCCTGGTCAAGTCGCCGATCGCGCGGATCGACAGCGTGGGGATCAGCGTCCTCTCGAGGACCGAGGACATCGCCAATGCCCGCATCCAGTTCGAGAACGGCTGCGTCGCCAACCTGAGCGCAAGCCGGATGAGCCTGAAGAAGGCGCGGGAGATCCGGATCTTCCAGGAGAACGCCTACCTCTCGCTGGATTTCATGAACCAGTCGGGGCACCTTGTCCGGAAGAGCGACATCATCGCGTACGGGCTCAAGATGAAGGTAGGCCTCGTGAAGACCGGCGACACGAGCTCGGTCCCGGTCCACGAGATCCCGATCGAGAAGGGCGAGCCGCTCGCGCTCGAGCTCGCGCACTTTGTCGAGAGCGTGGCGCGCTCGAGGCAGCCCAAGGTAGGGGCGGCCCTGGGCAAGAGCGCCCTCGAGGTCGCGATCGCGATCACCGAGCAGATCGCGAAGAGATGACGGGCCCTCCACCTTTCCGGCTCCCGGCGCCGCAGGGCGGCGCCACCGACCTCCTCGTGGTCGCCGGGGAGCATTCCGGGGACGAGCACGCGGCGCGGATGGTGGCCGGGCTGCGCGCGCGCCGCCCCGGCGTGCGCGTCGCCGCCCTCGGCGGGCCGCGGCTCGCGGCGGCGGGGGCCCAGCTCCTCCTCGACCGGACGGCGCTGTCGGTCGTCGGATTTGCGGAGGTGATCAGGAACCTCTCCTACTTCCGGGCGCTCATTGACGAGACGGTCCGGTGGATCGGGCAGTACCGCCCGGC
>JGI12269J14319_10004907_pt1 | contig 12056 bp, 10 predicted proteins | sample PeaSoiSIISIP2007_FD_14319 | JGI IMG/M metagenome (IMG submission 14319) | reverse complement strand
GGGAGCCGGTTGCGGTCCTTGAGCATGAGACGGTGGAAACCCGTGGTATCGATGCCCGTCTCGGGGTCGCGCGCGACGATCTGGCCGGCCGTGATGTAGGGGGCTGCATCGACGGCGAAATGCACCGGTATGGGCAGCTTGCGGAGATCGACCTCCTCACCTTCCAACACCACCTCCTGCCAGGGTGCCCGGTTGACCACCTCGACCGGCCGGTAGTTCTGGCAGCGCTCGCGGTAGGTGCCCGGCAATTCCTCGGGCTCGACTCCGAGGCAGGCGGCGAGGAGCTTCCGGTTGCCCGCGAGGTTGGTGACGACCGGCATGTCGAAGCCCTCGACGCGCTCGAAGAGGATGACGGGGCTGCGGCCGGCGCGCTCGAACTCGAACACGGCGGAGGTGATGTCGAGCTCTCTTCTCACCGGCGTCGCGATGCGGACGAGCTCCTGCGGATGGTCACACTCGACCATCTCGAGGAACCCGCGCATGCTCTGATTGTCCGGGCGGCCTCCCATCGCGTCCTTGTATTTTACGGGTGTGCGAAGCGTTGTTGCTGTCCTAACTTTGGAACGACGATATAAGCGGACGACTGGGGAGTCAATCGAGGCCGGCTGCGGCGGAAGAAAGAAGAAAGGAAGCATTCATGACGGCGCGTGCGCAAACGCGAGAGGCCCGACTGTGGCGCGAGCTCGTGGCCGGCCGGCGTTCCATCCGGCGCTATGAGAGCGAGCCGGTGCCGGCCGAGACGGTCGAGCGGCTCATCGAGGCGGCGCGCTGGGCGCCCTCGGCGCACAACCGGCAGCCGTGGCGCTTCGCCCTCCTCGACTCGGCCGCGTGGAAGGAGCGCCTCGCCCGCGCCATGGGTGCCCGCCTCAGGAGCGATCGCCTTGCGGACGGCGATGCGGCAAGGGACGTCGAGGCCGACGTGGCGCGCTCTTATGCGCGCATCACGGGCGCACCGCTCGCGATCGTCATCGCACTCGAGATGGCGGAGATGGATCGCTATCCCGACGAGCGGCGGCGGCGCGCCGAATATCTCATGGCGGTGCAGAGCACGGCCATGGCGACGCAGAACCTGCTGCTCGCCGCCCATGCCGAAGGCCTCGGCGCCTGCTGGATGTGCGCGCCGCTCTTCTGCCCGGACACGGTCGCCGCCGCGATTCTCCTGCCGCCCGCCTGGGAGCCGCAGGCGCTCGTCACCCTCGGCAGGCCCGCGAGTGCCGGCAAGCCCGCCCGGCGCAAGGCGGTTGGGGAAATGCTGTGGCGGCCGCCCGCGGCGGTGGACTGAGGCCAGCTCAGCGCCGGCCGAGAAGGTCGCTGAGGGCGCGTTTGATCCGCGCCCAGATAACGGAAAGCAGGAGCGAGCCCGCGCGCAGCTCGGCCGCCGGTGCCGCGGGCCCGGCCTCGCCGCGCGCGGCGGCACCGATGCGGGCGTCGAGGTTCCGCGCGAACTCGGCGGTCAGGCGCTCGGCGAGATCGTTGACGATGGCGCCGCGGCTGAACTGGGCGAGCGGGCCCGCGAGCGAGAAGCCGACTTGCACGTCGACGCGCGTACTACCCTCGGGCGTTGCGGCGAGGGCGAACTCGATCTCGCCGCGCGCCTGCGAGCTGCTCGAGCTGTCGCGGCCGCCGCCGCGCATCACCCCTCGGTGCTGCGCATCGTCCCAGTGGACGTCTCCCTCGCCGGCGAATGAGGCGCTGATCGGCCCGAGCCTGATCCTGAGCACGCCCTCGACACGGTTGTCGCGCAAGGGCACCGTGAGGGCAGCACCGGGGAGGCAGGCAGCGAGCAGCTCGACATTTTTGAATCCCTGCCAGACGCGCTCGAGCGGCTCGCTGAGGGTGAACGATTGCGTGATGAGCGTCCCCGGCCGGCTCTCTCCCGTCCCTTGGCCGATCCCTTGCGGCCGCGCGGCGGGCCTCCCTTGCGCCGCGGGTGCCGCTGCGGCAACGGCAGCCGCGACCGCGGCCGGGGCGATCGCCGTGGATGCCGTCGCCGCGCGGGCGCCGACCGGGCCTAGGCGTCTTGCCAGCACTGCCGCGCGAGGGTGGCCGGTGGCTTTGCGCTCCGCGAGCACGCTTAGAATCGCGCGCACGATGCCGACATAGCCGGTGCAGCGGCAGAGATTGCCGGAGAGCTCGAGGCGGATGCGCCGCTCGTCGGCCTCCGGTAGGCGCAGCACGATGTCGCGCGCGGTCGCCAGCATGCCCGGCGTGCAGAAGCCGCATTGCAGCGCATGCTCGCGCGTGAAAGCCCGGCGCAGCTCCGCCATGGTCTCGTCTCTGTCCATGCCCTCGATGGTGGTGATCTCCGCACCATCGCACGACACCGCGTAGGTGATGCAGGAGCGCGCCGGCGCCCCGTCGATCAAGAGCGTGCAGGCGCCGCACACGCCGTGCTCGCAGCCCTGGTGGGTCCCGGTATGGAGGAGATGCTCGCGCAGGAAGTCGGCGAGCTGGAGCCGCGGCTCGACCTCGGCCGCGACCTTCCTGCCATTGACGGTGAGACGGATCGCGGTCATCGCACCCCTGCCTCGGCCGCGGCGCGCTTCAAGGAGGCAAGGCGGACCTGCCGCTCGATCGCATCGGTAATGCCTTTTTCCGCGAGGAGCTTCTGCGCGCGCTCGGCGCTGAGGCTGCGGGGGGCGCCGTGCCCGCCTGCGTCATCGAACAAGGCCGCCGCGTCCGCCAGCAGGATGGGTGCGCCACCCGTGGCCCCGATCACCAGGCGAAAGACGCCTTGCTCGGGGTCAGAGAGGATCGCGGTGAGCGCATGCGCGAACTCGCCCGGCTTGCGGCAGAACTTGCAATAGCCCCAGCGCGCCTGGCGCGAGAGGCGCGGGATGCGCACCGCCTCGAGCAGCTCGCCGGGCTGAAGTGCGGTCTCGAAGGCGCCGACGACGAAGTGCTGTACCGGCAAGCTGCGGCGGCCGGCAGAGCTGCGGATCAGCGCCTCGGCGCCGAGGCAGGCGAGCACCGACACCCAGTCCGCCGCCGGATCGGCATGGCACAGGCTGCCGCCGATGGTGCCGCGATTGCGCACCGCGCGATAGGCGATGCCGCCCGCGACGGCCTTGAGCGGCCCGCCGGTCGGATCGGGCACGCGCCCGTCCTCGATATCGGCGTGGCTGATGCAGGCGCCGAGCGTCACCGCGTCGGCACTCTCGTCGACGCGCACGAGCTCGCCAATGCCGCCGAGCTCGACGACAAGCCGCGGCTGCACGAGACGCAAATTGAGCATCGGCCCGAGCGATTGCCCGCCGGCGAGTGGGCGCGCCGCAAGCTCGCGGCGCCCCATGAGCTGCAACGCCTCGGCGAGGCTCGCCGGGCGCGCGTAGTCGAAGGGCGCCGGCTTCATGCGTCCCCGCTCCCCTCGCGCGCGCGTGGCACTTTCGCCGCGGCGATCGCCTCGAGGATGCGCCTCGGCGTCATCGGCGATTGGGTGAGCTCGGCGCCGAGAGGGCGCAGCGCATCGTTGATCGCGTTCGCGATCGCCGCCGGCGGCCCGATGGCGCCGCCCTCGCCGATGCCCTTGACGCCGAACTCCGTGTAGGGCGAGGGCGTCTCCATGTGCTCGATGCGGATGTCCGGGACCTCGGTGGCGCCGGGGAGAAGGTAGTCGGCAAGCGTGGAGGCGAGCGGCTGAGCGTTCGCATCGAAGGGCATCTCCTCGTAGAGTGCCGTGCCGATGCCTTGCGCGGTGCCGCCGTAGACTTGGCCGTCGACGACCATGGGGTTGACCAGCACGCCGCCGTCCTCGACGACGACATAGTCGAGGATCTCGACCTCGCCGATCTCGGGATCGACGGCGACGACGGCCGCGTGCGCGGCGTAGCTGAAGGTGCCGCTGTCGCGCACCGGCTTGTAGCCGGCCGTGGTCTCGAGCCCGCCCGGCTCGACGTCGCCCGGCAGGTCCTGCGGGCGCAAGTACCAGACCCTGGCGATGTCGGCGAGGCTCACGCTGCCCTGTACTCCGACGACCATGCCGTCCCTGACCACGACCTTGCTTTCCTCGCTTTGCAGCAGCTTGGCGCCGATGCGCGCGGCGCGCCGGGCGAGCTCCTCGCACGCGCGGCTGACGGCACCCCCTGCCATCACCATGCAGCGCGAGCCCCAGGTGCCGGTCGAGTAGGGCGTCAAGGCGGTGTCGCCGAGCACCACCTTGACCTTCTCCGGCTCGATGCCGAGGACCTCGTGCGCCACCTGGGCGAGCGTGGTCTCGAGACTCTGGCCGTGGGAGTGGATGCCCAAGCGGAGCTCGAGCCCGCCATCCGGCGTTATGCGCGCGGTCGCCTGCTCGTGCCCCGGCACCATGGGGATGCCCCAGCCGGCGTAGACCGAGGTGCCGTGCGCCGCCTGCTCGCAGAAGATCGCCAAGCCGAGACCGATGAGCCTTCCGTCGGGCTCGCCCAAGCGCTGGCGCGCACGCACGGCGGGGAGCCCGATCGCGGCGACCGCGCGGCGCAGGCATTCGGGGTAGTCGCCGCTGTCGAAATGCTTCTTGGTGATGTTGTCGAAGGGCATGCGCTCGGGCGGCACCAGATTCTTGAGGCGCACGTCCGAGGGCTCGAGCCCGGCCTCGCGCGCAATGGCATCGAGCAAGAGCTCCATCGCGAAGCACACGCCGGTCCGTGCCACGCCGCGGAAGGGCAGGATCGGGCATTTGTTGGTGGCGACCGAGTAGGTGCGGCAGCGGTAGGCCGCGAAATCGTAAGGCCCCGGCAGGATGCTCGCGACCTGCGCCGCCTCGAGGCAGGCGGAGAACGGATAGGCGGAATAGGCGCCCGAATCGACCGTCGCCTCGCAGTCGATCGCGAGCAGCCTGCCCTCGCGGTCCGCGTAGCCGGTGATGACGTAGTGGTGCTCGCGGCAATTGGCCGAGGCGATGAGATGCTCGCGCCGGTCCTCGATCCAGCGGACCGGGCGGCCGCATTTCATCGCGAGCCACGCAAGCGCCACCTCCTCGGCGGCAAGGATGCCCTTGTAGCCGAAGCCGCCGCCGACGTCGGGCGAAATGACGCGAACCTTGCCCTGGTCGAGGCCGAGGCACTCGGCGAGGCCCGTGCGCACGATGTGCGGTATCTGGGTGGCGCTATGGACGACGAGCTGCTCGAGCCGGCTGTCCCAATGCGCGATCACCCCCCTGCCCTCGAGCGGCGCCATGCACTGGCGCGCCGTGCGGAACTCGCGCGTGAGCTTGATGGCAGCCGCCCGCGCAGCCGCTTCGATGTCGCCCTCGATTCGGGTCTCGAGAAAGATGTTGTCGCCCCAGGCCTCATGAAGGAGCGGGGCGTCGGCACGCCTGCCCTGCAGCATGTCGTGGACTGCGGGCAGCTCCTCGAGCTCGAGCGTCACGGCTTGCGCGATGTCCTCGGCAGCGGCGCGGGTGTCGGCCACGCACATGGCGACGAGCTCGCCCACGTGGCGCACCTTGTCGGTCGCGAGGGCCGGCTGGAGCGAGACCTTGAAGCCGGGCAGGCCGGAGACGGCACGGATCGGCTTGACGTCCGCCATGTCCGCGGCGGTGAAGACCGCATCGCGGAGTGCCTCGGGGACCTCGATCGCCCTTATGCGCGCATGGGCGAGCGGGCTGCGCATGAAGGCGACCTCGCGCATGCCCGCGAGCCGGATGTCGGCGACATACTGGCCGCGGCCGGTCAGGAAGCGCTCGTCCTCCTTGCGCTCTAGGCGGGCACCCACTCCCTTCGTCGTCATCTGGCTCCCCTCGAAATCCACCGGGCCCGGCTGCTCCTGACTGAGATTAGTCTTGCGACGGCTGCAACAGGTTGGTCTCGAGCTTGATGCAATCGCCGCGATAGATGATGTCGGCGACGTAGATGGCGACGCCCTGACGGTCGATCACCACGCAATGGGCCTCGGCCGTGGGCGAGTTGAGCGGCACCTTCAAGAGCCGCGCCGTCTCGGGATCGGCACTCGCGATCACCAGCGTCTGATGGGCAGACGCGATCTCGACCCCCTTCATGGCGGCCAAGACGGGGAGGGCTGCGTGACGCCGGAAGTCGTCGGGCGCCTGATCGTAGATGTCCTTGGCGAGGTGGAGGCTGACGAGCGAATAGGCGCGGGGGCCGCGCAACTGGACGCTGCGCAGGAATACGTACTCCTCGGCGAGGCGCCCCTCGTCCGGCATGAGCCGCGGCGCGCGCACCGGCGTGCCGACTGGGATGAACTTCGGCACGACGCCGCTCAGCTTGTCGATCAGCGACGACCAGCTGGTGTCGAGTGCCAACCAGCGCCTATCCTCGATGCCCTCGGCCACGAAGGTGCCCTTGCCCTGCTGGCGCCGCACCAGCCCCTCCTTCTCGAGCAGGTCGACCGCCTGGCGCACGGTGACGCGGGCGACCTCGAACTCCTCCTGCAATTCCTCGAGCGTGGAGATCTTGGCGCCGGGCGGCCAATGCCCGTCCTCGATGCGGCGGCGCAGCGTGGTCGCCACCTGGATGTAAAGCGGGATCTGACTGAGGCGGAACGTCTTTGCCAATTGGCCCATCGTCTGGTTGTCCCTTCTATGAGGGGGTGACGCTTGAATTTGCTCTACTCATGGCCCGAGACCACGCCGCTGATGAGGTTGAGGTCGTAGAGCCGCGCGTGATCGAGGCCGGCCGCTGCCGCCGGGACGAAGCTCGCGCTAAGTGCGGCGAGCGCCACCTCCTGCGCCCGGCGCAAGGCTTCGGCCGCCTCCACCTCGATCGCGGCGAAACGGACCTCATCGCCAGGCCGCCTGCGTCCCGCGACCGGCAGGTCGGCCGAGATCACCGTCGCGATTTTGGGGTAGCCGCCCGTCGTCTGGTGATCGGCCAAGAGCAGGATCGCCTGGCCCGAGCCCGGCACTTGGATGGCTCCGGTGGCAATTCCGTCGGACGCGATATTGTAGCCGTCGCGGTGCGCGAGTCGCGGGCCGTCGAGGCGGAGGCCCATGCGGTCGGCGTCCTTGGAAACGCGGAACTCGCTGTCGAGAAGGAGTGCTAACGCCGCGTCGGTGAAATGATCGGCTTGCGGGCCGAGGATCACGCGGATCGTCTGTTCCCGCGCGGGAGGCGGCGGCTGCGGCAGGGTCAGCTCCGCGCGCTCCCCGACACTTTCCTGCGCGAGCGGCAGAAGATCGCCGCTCTGAAGGGCCCGCCCCGCGAAGCCGCCGAAGCCGCCGCGCGCGTAGGTGGAGGCGCTGCCGAGGCAGGGAGGAACGCCGAAGCCGCCCTCGACCGCGAGATAGCAGCAGGCGGTCTCGCTCGGTCCGCGCACCCGGAAGGCCTCGCCGCGCGTCAAGCGGAGGCTGCGCCAGCCGCCCACTTTGCGCGTGCCTTCGCCCAAGAGCTCGAGCTCGGCATCTCCACCCGCGAGCGCCACGCGTAAGCTGTCCGCGGCCACCTCGAGCGTCGGCCCCTGGTACAGAATTTCGAGTGCCGCCGCGTTGTCGTCATTGCCGGCGAGGCGGTTGGCGAGGCGAAAGCTCAGGCTGTCGAGCGCACCCGACACCGGCACGCCGACGGCCTGATAGCCGTAGCGGCCGAGGTCCTGCACCGTGGTGTGGAGGCCGGGGGCGACGACCTGGAGCGCCGCACTCACGGCGACAGCCTTTCCCGGGGCACCTGGTAGTCGCCGCGCTCGACCGCCGCGCGCACTTTCGCGAAGCTCCGTTTGTCGATCGCCTCGAATTCGACCGCATCGCCGGGGGCGAGAAGTGCGGGTGCTGGCAACTGCGCATCGAAGAGACGCACCGGCGTCGCCCCGATGATATGCCAGCCGCCCGGACATTCGAGCGGATAGATGATGGTCATCGTCGTGGCGATCGCGACCGAGCCGGGCGGCAAGCGCACGCGCGGATCGACGCGTCGCGGCAGCACGAGCCGCTCGGGCAGATCGCCCATATAGGGAAGGCCGGGAAGGAAGCCGATCATGTAGACGTGGTAGCGCTGCCCGGCATGGAGGGCCACGACCTCCTCGGCCGCGAGCCCGGTCTCCTTGGCGACATAGGCGAGGTCGGGGGCGAACTCGCCCTCGTAGCAGACCGGCACGCGCCAGAGCCGCGCCTCCTGATCGAGGCGACCCTTGGCGCCCATGAGCGCCTCGATCGCGCGCTTGAGCTCGGCCGCACCGGTCTTGAGCGGATCGTAGTGAACCATGAGCGAGCGCAGCGTCGGCACGGTCTCGACGATACCCGCGAGGGCCGCTCGGCGAATTTGCGCCGCCAGGCGCAGCACCTCCTCGCTGAGCCGGCGCTCGATGCGGTCGCCGAACTCGACCACAAGCGCAGCATCGCCGCTGGAGAGAAACCTAACCGTCACGTCCGCTGCCTGGCCTCGGGGTCGATGCACCTGGCGCGCCCCGGAAAAGGCCCCGGGCACGCGCATGATTCGGTTGATCGGCCCAGAAGGCCTATCTTATTATCGTCTTAATGTTGGTACCATATGGGGCCGTGAAAGGCTAGGTCCCGGCCGAACGGGTTCGCGGTCGCTCCCTCCTCGCGAAAGGCAGCCCTCCCGGTTGCTCCTCGGGACAAGGGAGACCATATCAAACCAGCTCCTCATCCTAAGGAGGGGGCTGCCCGGCGGCCGTGAAGCTCGCGCGAGGAGGAGAGAGGCAATGACGAAAACAGTCAATCTCAACGCCGACATGGGCGAAAGCTTCGGCGCCTTCAAGGTCGGCAACGACGATGCCCTCCTCGACATCATCGGCTCGGCCAGCATCGCCTGCGGCTTCCACGGCGGCGACCCCAACGTCATGCACAATACGGTGATGCGCGCCAAGGAGAAGGGTGTGAGCATCGGCGCCCATCCCGGCTTCAACGACCTGTGGGGTTTCGGGCGCCGGCGCATCGATATGAACGTGCGGGACACCGAGTACATGGTCGCCTATCAGATCGGCGCGCTGCAGGCGATGGCGGCCTACGCCGGCTGCAAGGTGACCCACCTCAAGGCGCACGGCTCGCTCAACAACATGGCGGCGGAAAATCTCGATTTGGCGCTCGCCATCGGCCGCGCCATGAAGGCGGTCGATCCCAGCATCATCTACGTCGCTCTTGCCGGCTCGGAGATGGAGCGGGCCGCCCTTGAGCTCGGACTGCCGCTTGCACGCGAGGGCTTCTGCGACCGCCTCTATGACGACGACGGCAACCTCACCTCGCGCAAGATCCAGGGCGCCGTGCTGCACGACGCGAGCGAGATCAGCAAGCGCGTCGTCCACATGGTGCTCAACGACGAGATCGTCTCGCGCAACGGCAAGCACATTCCGCGCAAGATCGACAGCCTCTGCGTCCACGGCGACGAGCCGAGTGCCGTCGAGGCGGCGCGCGCCGTGCGCAAGGGCCTCGAGGCCGCGGGCGTGCGCGTGGTCCCGCTCACCGAGATGAAGCTTGCCTGACCGCTCGCCGCGGCGAGAATCGGTCCACCTCAGCGACGGGCCGTCCACGGCAAAAGAAAGGGCGCGCATGACGGGGAAGCTCCCGACTCTCGCCATCATCGGCGGCACCGGGGCGCTCGGGAGCGGGCTCGCCGCAGGCTGGGCCGCCGCCGGCTATGAGGTGATCCTCGGCTCGCGCAGCGCCCAGAAGGCAGTGGACGCGGCCAAGGCGATCTCGGCCGCCGTAGCCGTGCGCGGCATGGACAACCGCGCCGCCGCGGAAGCCGGCGAGATCGTGGTGGTGACCGTGCCCTATGCCAGCCACGATGCCATTCTCGCCGAGATCCGCGAGGCAGCGGCGGGCAAGATCGTGGTCGACACCACCGTTCCCCTGGTCCCCCCCAAGGTCGCGACCGTGCAGCTTCCCGCCGCAGGATCGGCGGCCCTTGCCGCGCAGCGTTTCCTCGGCGCGCGCGTCCGCGTCGTCTCGGCCTTCCAGAACGTGGCGGCCCACAAGCTGCAAGCGAACGAGGCGATCGACTGCGACGTGCTGGTCACGGGAGACGACCGTGCCGCGCGCGAGACCGTCGTGGCGCTCGCCGCCGCGCTCGGCTTGCGCGGCATCGAGGCCGGTCCGCTCGCGAATTCCGTCGCGGCCGAGGCGCTGACCTCGGTCCTCATCGGCATCAACCGGCGCTACAAGGTGGACGGCGCCGGCATCCGCATCACCGGTGCCGTCAGCACGGCGGCGAGCCACGGCTAGTCGAAGAATGGCAGCATCGGCGCTGACACTCGTTGCCCTTCGAGGCATTCCGCTCGTTCGCCCCGGCGACGATCTCGGCGCCATCTTCATCGACGCCCTTTCGAGCGTGGAGCCCCGCCTGCGCGATCAGGACGTGCTGGTCATTGCCCAGAAGATCGTCTCCAAGGCGGAAGGGCGCTACCTCCGCCTTGCCGAGGTGACGCCGGGCGCGCGCGCGCGCGAGCTCGCGGCGGCGGTCCACAAGGACCCGCGTTTCGTCGAAGTCGTGCTTTCCGAGTCGCTCGAGGTGGTGCGGCATAAGCGGGATGTTCTCATCACGGCGCACCGGCTCGGCTTCGTGATGGCGAATGCCGGCGTCGACCAGTCGAACATCGAGCACGGCGAGGGCGGCGAGCGGGTCTTGCTGCTGCCCAAGGATCCCGACGCCACCTCGGCCGCGCTCAAGGTGCTGCTCGATACCCATTTCGGCATCAGCCTCGGCGTCATCGTGAACGACAGCTTCGGTCGCGCCTGGCGCAACGGGGTTGCCGGCGTCGCCCTCGGGGCTGCCGGGCTGCCCGCGCTCCTCGACATGGTGGGCGCGCCGGATCTTTTCGGACGCGAGCTCAAGGTGACGCAAGTCGCCTTCGCCGACGAGATTGCGGCCGCGGCCTCGCTCCTCATGGGGCAAGCGGCGGAAGCACAGCCCGCGGTCCTCGTGCGTGGCCTCGCCTGGGGCGCCCGTCCGCCGCTACCGGCCAAGGCGCTGATCCGGCCCAAGGAATTGGATTTGTTCCGGTAGGACGATGTTGTCCTCATCCCCTCACCCTTGCCCTCTCCCCCTGAAGGGGGAGAGGGAATCATTGACGCTGTGGGCAAATTCCCCCTCTCCTCCTTTAGGAGGCTTGAGCCGCGAAGCGGATCAAGGGTCGGGGTGAGGAGGGAGCCCGGGCGCGGGCGCAGACAAGAGAGTGAATGCCAATCACATGAGCGGGCCGATACCATCGCATGAGGAGCACGCGGGCAAGGTGCTGGCGCTTTGCGGCGGCGTCGGCGGGGCGAAGCTGGTGCTCGGGCTCTATCGCGTGCTGCCGCCCGACCGGCTTGTCGTGGCGGTGAATACGGGCGACGATTTCAGCCATCTCGGCCTCCACGTCTCGCCCGACCTCGATACCGTGATGTACACGCTCGCAGGCCTCGCCAATCCCGCGACCGGATGGGGCCGACGCGAAGAGAGCTGGAGCTTCATGCAGGCACTCGAGGCCCTTGGCGGCGAGAGCTGGTTTCTCTTGGGCGACGGCGATCTCGCCACCCATGTCGAGCGCACGCGGCGCCTTGCGGCCGGCGAGAGCCTCACCGAGGTGAGCGAGGGCTTCGCCCGACGGCTCGGCATCCGCGCGCGGCTCTTGCCGATGAGCGACGATGCGGTCCGCACGCTCGTCCACACGGCCGAGGGCACGCTGCCCTTCCAGCATTATTTCGTGCGCCTGCGTGCTGCCCCCGTCGCCCGCGGCTTCAGCTTCGAGGGTGCCGAGCGGGCGCGGCCCAATCCCGCATTGATGGCAACACTCGCCGCAGCGGAGCTCGCGCTCGTGGCGATCTGCCCCTCCAATCCTTACTTGAGCGTGGACCCCATCCTCTCGTTGCCGGGCGTGCGGGAGGCGCTCGCCGCCGCGCGAGCGCCCGTCGTCGCGGTCTCCCCCCTCATAGGTGGTGAGGCGGTCAAGGGGCCCGCCGCCAAGATCATGGCCGAGCTCGGCGTGCCGCGCACCCAGGCGGCGATCGCGCGGCATTATCAAGGCCTCATCGACGGCCTCGTCATCGACGAGGCGGACGCCCAAGAGGCGAAAGGCCTGGCACTCGCCGTCGAGGTCACCCGCACCCGGATGAGAAGCGTGGAGGACCGCGAAGCGCTCGCCCGCCAGGTCCTCGCCTTCGGCGAGCGCCTGGCCGGGAGCCGATC
>JGI12269J14319_10004901_pt1 | contig 12067 bp, 9 predicted proteins | sample PeaSoiSIISIP2007_FD_14319 | JGI IMG/M metagenome (IMG submission 14319) | reverse complement strand
CGCCGCCGGCTCGCCCGGGAACACCTCCTCGACAACGAGGCCGGGAGAGGTCGCCTCGACGGTGATGCCGATCCCGGCGAAGGTCTGCGGCTTGGGGTTGTTGAAGGCGTTGTAGGCGGCCGGGGTCTCGTAGACGGCGTAGGGGTCGCCGAGGCTCGCGATCGCGCCGGCGATCGAGCCGTTGATCAGCCCCTGGCGCGAGATCGGGTGGAGGTAGTCGCGCTGGATGTCGCTGAGCGCCTCGCTGATGACCGTGTCATGCGGGTTGGCGACGAAGATGCTGCGCAGGAAGCCCGGCATCTGCGCGGGATGCCCGCCCCACCACAGGCCGAAGCACAGCACGAGCGCCACGGTGAGCGGCTTGACCGTCGATCTAGGGTTCATCCTCAGGCGGCCAGCCTACCGAGCGCGCGCGGCGACCCGCGCCGGGCGGCGACCGCGCCGGGCGGCGGCGACGGGCGCAGTCCAGTCATTAGGCTTCAGCGGCAATGCCTGAGATCACGACCACCACCGCGCCCAACGGCCTGCCGATCCACCGCGTCTCGATCCCGGGCACGCGGGCGCTGACTGCGCTCGTCGCCTTCGACGCCGGTGCCCGCTCGGAGCGCCCGCAGGAGAACGGGATCGCGCACTTCCTCGAGCACCTCGTCTTCAAGGGCGGCGAGCGCTACCCGACCTACCGCGACGTCAACGAGACCGCCGAGCGGATGGGCGCGATGATCAACGCCTACACCAGCCACGACCTCGTCGCCTTCCACGTCACCTCGCGCGCCGAGTCGGCGCCGGCGGCGATCGACCTGCTCAGCGACATCGCCGGGCGCCCGCGCATCGAGCCCGACGAGCTCGACCGCGAGCGCGGCGTCGTGATCCAGGAGATCGCCCGCGCCGACGACCAGCCCGCCGTGCTCGCCGCGCACCTCGCCGACCGCGTCGCCTTCGGCGAGCATCCGCTGGGCCGACCGGTGCTCGGGCCCGCGGAGCACCTGCGGAGCTTCAGCCGCGAGCAAATCGTCGCCTTCCGCGAGCGCCGCTGGACGCCGGGGCGCGGCGGCGCCTTCCTCGTCGGCAACACCAGCCACCTGCCGGCGGAGGCGGAGCTCGCCGAGCTGTTCGGGCGCTTCCCGGGCGTGCCCGAGCCGGAGCACTTCGAGCCGGCGCCGGCGTTCTCACCGTCCAAGCAGGTTGAGGCCCGCGACAGCAACCAGTCGCACCTGCGCATGATCTACCAGCCGTCAATCGACGTCCGCAGCCGCCGCGAGCGCACCGCGCTCGGGATCTACGCGATCCTGCTGGGCGGCTCGATGGGCTCGCGCCTGTTTGACGAGATCCGCGAGCAGCGCGGCCTCTGCTATTCCGTCTGGGCGCACGGCCACCACCACGCCGACACCGCAACGCTGCAGCTCGGCGCCGGCCTGGACTCGAGCAAGTGCGTCGAGGCCTACACGCGGATGCGCGAGATCGTCGACGAGCTGCGCCGCGACGGCCCGCGCGAGGAAGAGGTCGAGCGCGCCCGGGCCTACGCCGGCGGGCGCACCGTGCTCGGCTTCGAGGGCTCGGACGCCGTCGCGCGCCACGCCGCCAACCAGACGATCATCCACGGCGACGACATCGACCCCGACGTGCAGATCGCGGCGATCGACAGCGTCACCTTCGAGGAGGTCCTCGAGGCCGCGCGCGGGATCAGCGAGGAGCTCGCGGTCGCGTGCGTCGGCCCCCACGACGTCGGTGAGTTCTGAGCGCCGCCGCGGGCTCAGGCGCTGATCGCGACCATCCGCTCGATCGCAAGGCGCGCGGCGCCGGCGATCTCATCGCTGACGCGGACCTCGTGGACGCCGTCGCGCAGGGCGTCGCGCAGCTTGCGCAGGGTGATCATCTTCATGAAGCGGCACGAAGCCTCGGCGTTGGCGGGGATGAACTCGACCGCGGGCGCCGCCTTGCGCAGCGGGTAGAGCATGCCGACCTCGGTCGCGACTATCGCGCTGGAGCCGGCGGGCGCATCGCGGGCCCAGCCGAGCATGCCGCCGGTGGAGAGCATCCGTACGCCGGCGGCGTCGATATCGCCGGCGGCGACGTACTCCATCACGCTCGTCGAGCAGCCGCACTCGGGGTGGATCAGGAAGACCGCGTCGGGGTGCGCCGCGCGCGCGGCGGCGATGTCGGCGGGGCGGATCCCGGCGTGCACGTGGCACTCTCCGTCCCAGACGTGCAGGCGCCGGCCGAGCTCGCGCTCGACGTAGGCGCCGAGGAACATGTCGGGCCCGAACAGGATCTCGGTGTCCTCGCCGTGGGTCGCGTAGATATGGCGGACGACGGCGACGGCGTTCGAGGAGGTGCAGCAGTAGTCGGTCAGCGCCTTGACCTCGGCTGAGGTGTTGACGTACATCACGACCACGGCGCCGGGGTGCTCGGCTTTCCATTCCGAGAGCTGGGCGGCCGTGATCGAATCCGACAGCGAGCAGCCGGCGTTGGGGTCGGGGATCAGGACGGTCTTCTCGGGCGAGAGGATCGCCGCCGTCTCGGCCATGAAGTGCACGCCGCAGAAGGCGATCGTCGCAGCCTGCGTGCGCGCGGCCTGCTGCGAGAGCGCGAGCGAGTCGCCGACGAAGTCGGCGACGTCCTGGATCTCGGGCAGTTGGTAGTTGTGGGCGAGGATCACGGCGTCGTGCGCACGCGCGAGCTCGCGCGTCTGCGCCGAGAGCTCGGCGATCTCCTCGGCGCGCAGGAGCGGCTCCTCACCCGCCATCGGCAGCGCGTTCACGGCAACAGCTCCAGGTCCAGCGAGACGTCGAGGGCGGCCGCCGAATGCGTCAATGCACCCATCGATACGAAGTCTACGCCGGTGCTCCCGACTGCCCGGAGGGTCTCGAGCGTGACGCCGCCGCTGGCCTCGAGCACCGCCCGCCCACCGACCTGAGCGACCGCTGCGCGCAGCTCTTCGACGCTCATGTTGTCAAGCAGCAGGCGCGGCGCGCCGGCCGCGAGCGCCTGCTCGATCTCGTCGGCGTCGCGCACCTCGACCTCGAGCGCCAGCGCCGGCGCGCGCGCCCGCGCAGCTGCGACTGCGGCCTCGATGCCGCCCGCCACGGCGATGTGGTTCTCCTTGATCAGGACCGCGTCGTAGAGCCCGAAGCGGTGGTTGGTCCCTCCTCCGGCGGCGACCGCGGCCTTCTCCAGCAGCCGCAGACCAGGCGTCGTCTTGCGCGTGTCGAGCACCCGCGCGCCGGTCCCGGCGAGCGCGGCGGCGGCGCGCGCCGTGGCGGTCGCGATGCCCGAGAGCCGGCCGAGGAAGTTGAGGGCCGTTCGCTCCGCCGCCAGCAGCGCGCGCGCGTTGCCCGAGAGCGCGAGCACAAGCGCCCCGGCCTCGCGCCACTGCCCCTCGGGAGCGCGCTCCGCCACCGAGAGCGCCGGGTCCATCAGGCGGAAGGCAATCAGCGCCGGCTCGAGCCCGTAGATGACCCCCTCGGCCTTCTGGACTATGCGCGCGCGGGCGCGGGCGTCCACCGGCACCGTCGCCTCGCTGGTCACGTCGCCGTCCCCCAGGTCCTCTGTGAGTGCGTTGCGGACCAGCTCGTCGAGGGCTCCGCCCCGGGCCTCGTTCACGAGCGCGAGGCCCACAGTAGGTAGGCGCGCACGAACGGGTCGAGGTCGCCGTCGAGCACCCGTTGCACGTCGCCGGTCTCGTAGCCGGAGCGCAGGTCCTTGACGATCGTGTAGGGGTGCACGACGTAGTTGCGGATCTGCGAGCCGAAGTTGACGTCCTGCGCCTCGCCCTTCTCGCGGGCGATCTCGGCGCGGCGGGCGGCCTCCTCGCGCTCGGCCAGCTTGGCGCGCAGCATCGCCATCGCCGTCGCCTTGTTGGAGGACTGCGAGCGCTCGTTCTGGCACTGCACGACGATGCCGCTCGGGCGGTGCGTGATTCGCACCGCCGAGTCGGTCTTGTTGACGTGCTGGCCACCGGCGCCGCTCGCGCGGTAGGTGTCGACCTGGAGGTCGTCGTCTGAGATCTCGATCTCCCCCTCGCCCTCGACGACAGGCGCGACCTCGACGCCGGCGAAGCTCGTCTGGCGGCGGCTGGCGGAGTCGAACGGCGAGATCCGCACGAGCCGGTGGACGCCCTTCTCGGCGCCGTAGAGCCCGTAGGCGTTCTCGCCGCTGACGCGGAAGGAGGCGGATTTGATCCCCGCCTCCTCGCCGGGTGACACCTCGAGCAGCTCGACCGCGAAGCCGCGCTGCTCGGCCCAGCGCATCTCCATTCGCAGCACCATCTCGGCCCAGTCCTGGGCGTCGGTGCCGCCGGCGCCGGCATTGATCGTGACGATCGCATCGCCGGAGTCGTAGGGCCCCGAGAACAGGCGCTCCTCCTCGAGCTCGAGCAGCCGCGCCTCAACCGAGCGCAGCTGCTCGTCGAGCTCGCGTGCGAGCTCCTCGTCCTCCTCGGCCAGCTCGGCGAGCGTCTCGAGGTCGGCGATGTCGGCGGCGACGCGGCGGTAGCGCTCGAGCCGCCGCGTTACGCGCGCGTGCTCGGCACCGACCTTCGCCGCAGCCTCAGCGTCGTCCCAGAAGCCCGTCTCCCCCATCTGCGCCTCGAGCACGGCGGCGCGCTCGGCGAGCAAAGCCGGGTCAAAGATAGTCCGCGAGCAGCGCGAGCTGGTCGCGTATCGCCGCAAGCCGTGCCGGCGTCGGCTCCTCTGCGGGGCCGCTGGTCATGCGCCGTGGCAGCGTTTGAACTTCTTGCCGGAGCCGCACCAGCAGGGGTCGTTGCGCCCGAGCTGCTCGTCGCTTGAGACCCGCCGCTGCTCCACGTGCGCGGGCGCCTCGAGCTCGGCTCCGTCGCCGACCTCCGCCTCGGCCGCGGCGGCCGCCAGCGCACCGGCCCCGGCTGCGATCCCCGAGGAGTAGCTGACGCGCGTGGCGCCACCGGTCGAGCTGCCGGAGGGCTGGTAGGAGCGCGGGCGCGCGGCGCCGGCGCCGTTGCCGCCGGGACCGGCGCCGTCGGTCTGAACCTGGACGTGGAAGATCAGCCGCGCGAAGTCGCCCCAGACGTCGTTCATCAGCTCCTCGAACAGCGTGAAGGCCTCGTTCTTGTAGGCCACGAGCGGATCGAGCTGCGCGGCCGAGCGCAGGCCGATGCCCTCGCGCAGGTAGTCCATGTCGTGGAGGTGCTCGCGCCAGCGCTCGTCGATGATCTGCAACAGCAGGAAGCGCTCGAGCGCGCGCATCAGCTCCTCGCCGAGCTCGGCCTCGCGCGCGTCGTACTGGGCGATCGCGTCCTCTGTGACGAGCTCGACGAGCTCGGCCTGGTCGGCGCGCCGCTCGCCGTGGAAGCGCTCGAAGGCGACCGTCACCGGGTAGATCGCCGCGAGCGCCGCGGCCAGCGCGCCGAGGTCCCAGTCCTCGACGTAGTCGGCGGCGGTGTACTGATCGATCGTGCGCTCGAGCACCGCCGCGACCTCGCTGCGGGCCTGCGAGAGGTTCGAGCCCTCGAGCACCTGGTCGCGCAGCGCGTAGATCACGCGGCGCTGCTCGTTCATGACGTCGTCGTACTCGAGCGTGTGCTTGCGCTGGAGGTAGTGCTGCTCCTCGACCTTGCGCTGGGCGTTCTCGATCTGCTTGGAGAGGAGCCCCGCCTCGATCGGCTCCTCGTTGCCTTCGACGTCGACGCCGCCGAGGCGGTCGAGGATGCGGTAGATGCGGTCGCCGGCGAAGAGGCGGATCAGGTCGTCCTCGGCCGACAGGAAGAAGCGGCTCTCGCCGGGGTCGCCCTGGCGCCCCGAGCGGCCGCGCAGCTGGTTGTCGATCCGCCGCGACTCGTGGCGCTCGGTGCCGACGATGTAGAGGCCGCCCGCTTCGAGCACGCGCTGGCGGTCGGACTCGATGCGCTCCTCGACGCGCGGCAGCAGCTGCGCGAAGTGTTCGTCGTAGCCCTCGTCGCCCGGGCGCAGCCCGATCTTGGCGAGCTCCTGGCGGACCTGGTGCTCGGGGTTGCCGCCGAGCTTGATGTCGACGCCGCGACCCGCCATGTTGGTGGCGATCGTGACCGCGCCGACGCGGCCGGCCTCGGCGATCGTCTCGCCCTCGAGCGCGGCGTATTCGGGCTTGGCGTTGAGTACGGAGTGCTCGATGCCGCGGCGGCGCAACCGCGCCGAGAGCAGCTCCGAGACCTCGACCGAGATCGTGCCGACAAGCACCGGCTGGCCGGCCGCGTGGCGGGCGGCGATCTCGCGCTCGACGGCCGACCACTTGCCCTCGCGCGTCTTGTAGATCTGGTCGTTGCGGTCGTTGCGGACCATCGGCTGGTTGGTCGGGATCTGCACGACCGGCAGGCGGTAGATCTTCATGAACTCGGTCGCCTCGGTCAGCGCCGTGCCGGTCATCCCGGAGAGCTTGTCGTAGAGGCGGAAGTAGTTCTGCAGCGTGATCGTCGCGAGCGTCTGGTTCTCCTCCTGGACGCGCACGCCCTCCTTGGCCTCGATCGCCTGGTGCAGGCCCTCCGACCAGCGGCGGCCCTCGAGCGTGCGCCCCGTGAACTCGTCGATGATCTTGACCTCGCCGTCGACGACCTGGTAGTCGACGTCGCGCTTGTACAGCGACTCCGCCTTGAGCGACTGGTGGAGGTGGTTGACCAGATGCCCGTTCTCGGCGCGGTAGAGGTGGTCGATGGCGAGGAAGCGCTCGGCCTTGGCGACGCCGAGCTCGGTCACCGCGACGGTCTTGTACTTCTCGTCGAACTCGTAGTCGAAGTCGGCGACGAACTGCTTGCGCGAGAACTGGTCGAGCCCCTCCGGGACCTTGCCCGGGATCATCGTCTTCGCCAGCCGCGCGAACTGGATGTAGAGCTCGGCGGCCTGCTCAGGGGCGCCGCTGATGATCAGCGGCGTGCGCGCCTCGTCGATCAGGATGTTGTCGACCTCGTCGACGACGGCGAAGGTGTGGGCCGTCACCGGCCGCCCGTCGGCGTCGCGCCGGCCGCCGTTCTGGACCTTGTCCTCGAGCGCGGCGGCCATGTTGTCGCGCAGGTAGTCGAAGCCGAACTCGGAGTTGGTTCCGTAGGTGACATCGCAGGCGTAGGCGTGGATCTTCTCCTCGGCCGGCTGGCCCGACTGAAGGATCCCGACGGTGACGCCGAGCGCGTCGTAGATCGGGCTCATCCACTCGGCGTCGCGGTGGGCGAGGTAGTCGTTGACGGTGACGACGTGGACACCATTGCCGGCGAGCGTGTTCAGCACGACCGCCAGCGTCGCCGTCAGCGTCTTGCCCTCGCCGGTGCGCATCTCGGCGATCGAGCCGCCGTGCAGCACCATGCCGCCGATCATCTGGACGTCGAAGTGGCGCATGCCCATGCGCCGGCGGCCGGTCTCACGGACCAGCGCGAAGCACTCGGGCAGCAGCTCGTCGAGCGACTCGCCGGCGCGCGCGCGCTCGCGCAGATCGTCTATGCGCTGGCCCAGCTCGGCGTCGGAGTCGAGCTCGAGCTCGGGCTCGAATGCGGCGATCGCCTCGACCCGCTGCTCGTAGCGGCGGAACTGCTTGCCCTCGCCGATGTTGAGCGCGCGTTCGAGGATCCCCATACCCTCAGCCTACCAATGCGATGGGACCGTCGAGCAGCCTACGAGCCGCGCGGGCGCAGGCTCGCGGCGATGTCGAAGTGGCCTGCGATCGCACCGATCAGGATCGCGCGCGCGGCCACCTCGGTGCCCGGGAAGACGATCGCCTCGCGCAGCGCGGCGCCCGCGCCGATGCGCGCGCCGTCGCCGATCGCCAGCGGCCCGCACAGCCGCACACCCTCGCCGATGGCGACGTCGCGCCCGATCCAGACCGGCCCCTCGAGCAGCTCGAGCGCGCTGACGTCGCTGCCCGCACCGACGATCACGCCGGGTGCCAGCTGCTCGCCGGGGAGCTCGATGCGAAGCTCACCGGCGAGCGCGTCGAAGGTCCCCTGGCGAAGCTCGGCCAGCGAGCCGATGTCGTTCCAGTACTCCTCGATGCGGTGCACGTAGAAGGGCGCCGAGCGCTCGAGCAGGGCGGGGAAGACGTCGTGCGCCCAGTCGACGAACGGCGTGTCGGGGAAGTAGTCGAAAACCGCCGGCTCCAGGCAGTAGATGCCGCAGTTGCCGAGGTCGGAGCGCGCGTCCGCCGGCTCCGGCTTCTCCTGGAAGCCGGTGATGCGACCGTCTTCGTCATGCAGCACGACGCCGTACTCGCGCGTGTCGGAGACCTGCTTGGCGGCGAGCGTCGCGACGGCGCCGCGCTCGCGGTGGCTCGCAACCAGCGCGCCCAGGTCGATGTCGGTCAGCGCGTCGCCCGAGATCACGAGGAAGGTCTCATCGCCGAGCAGGTCGGCGCAGTTGCGCACGCCGCCGGCGGTCCCGAGCAGCTGCGGCTCGTAGCGGTAGCTGATGGAGTCGCCGAAGTAGCCGCGCACCGCCTCAGGGAAATGGTGCAGGTTGGCGACGATCTGATCCACCCCGCTGCGCGCCAGCAGGTCGACGATGTGCGCCATCACCGGGCGGTCGAGCACCGGCACCATCGGCTTGGCCACCTCGTAGGTGATCGGCCGCAGCCGCGTGCCCAGGCCGGCCGCTAGAACCATCGCGCGCATCGCAGGCGGCACGCTAGAGCACGCGCTAGCGAAACGGGCGCAGGTAGCGCTCCTGCGCGTCGCTGAGCACGTCGATCTCGATTCCGAGCGTCGCGAGCTTGAGGCGCGCAACCTCCTGGTCGACGGTCTCCGCGATCGCGTGCACCCCGGGCACTCGCTCGCAGCGCCCGTCTGCGACCGCCGCGACCGCGAGCGCCTGCGCGGCGAAGGAGAGGTCCATGACCGAGGCCGGGTGGCCGGCGGCCGCCGCGAGGTTGACGACGCGCCCCTTCGCGACCACGTGCAGGCGGCGCCCGTCCACGAGGTACTCATCGACCAGCGGCAGCGCCTCGCGCGGCTCGCCGCCGGAGCACGCCGCCAGCTCGCTGAGCGAGATCTCCACGTCGAAGTGGCCGGCGTTGGCGAGCACGGCGCCGTCGCGCATCAGCTCGAAGTGCTCGCGGCGCAGCACATCGGGCGCCCCGGTCACGGTGATGAAGACCTCACCGACGCGCGCCGCCGCGAGTGCGCTCATCACTTCGAAGCCCTCCATGCGCGCCTCGAGCGCGCGCACCGCGTCGACCTCGCAGACGATCACGGCGGCGCCCATGCCCTTGGCGCGCTGGGCGACGCCGCGGCCGGCCGAGCCGTAGCCGAGCACGACCACCGTGCGCCCTGCGAGCAGCAGGTTGGTGGCTCGCAGCAGGCCGTCGAGCGTCGACTGCCCGGTCCCGTAGCGGTCGTTGAAGACGCGCTCGGTGAGCGACTCGTTGATCGCGAGCACCGGGCAGCGCAGCTCTCCGGCCGCCGCCATCGCGCGCAGCCGCACGAGACCGGTCGTCGTCTCCTCGGTGGCGGCGAGCACGCCGGCGGCGCAGGCGTGCTCGCCGGCGTGGGCGGCGACGATCAGCTCGGCACCGTCGTCGATCAGGATCTCCGGCGCGCTCGCCAGCAGCGCATGCAGGTGGCGCTCGTAGGCGGCGCGGTCCTCGCCGCGCACGCCGAGCACCGCGGCGCCGTGCTCGGAGATCAGCGCCGCGGCGACGTCGTCCTGGGTCGAGAGCGGGTTCGCCGCGCACAGCGCCACGTCGGCACCGCCGGCGACGAGCGCCCGCACGAGGTTCGCGGTCTCGGCGGTGACGTGCAGACAGGCGGCGACGCGCCGGCCCGCGAGCGGGCGCTCGCGCGCGAAGCGCTCGCGGATCGCCGCGAGCACCGGCATCTGGCCGTCCGCCCAGGCGATCCGCGCCTCCCCGGCGCCGATCAGCGCCGGGGATCGGGTTCGGCGGGCACTAGTAGCGATAGTGGTCCGGCTTGTAGGGGCCCTCGACCGGCACGCCGATGTAGGCCGCCTGCTCGTCGGTCAGCTTCGTCAGCTTCACGCCGAGCGCGTCGAGGTGCAGGCGCGCGACCTTCTCGTCGAGGTGCTTGGGCAGCACGTAGACGCGCTTCTCGTAGTCGCCGTTCTTGGTGAACAGCTCGATCTGGGCGATCGTCTGGTTCGAGAACGAGTTCGACATCACGAACGAGGGGTGGCCGGTCGCGTTGCCGAGGTTGAGCAGGCGGCCCTCGGAGAGCACGATGATCGAGTGCCCGTCGGGGAAGCGCCACTCGTCGACCTGCGGCTTGATGTTGATCCGCTCGATCCCCGGGAAGTTCTCGAGGCCGAGGATGTCGATCTCGTTGTCGAAGTGGCCGATGTTGCCGACGATCGCCTGGTGCTTCATCCGCGCCATGTCGCTGACGGTGATGATGTCCTTGTTGCCCGTCGTCGTGATGAACACGTCGGCCCGCTCGACCACGTCCTCGAGCGTCAGCACCGAGTAACCCTGCATCGACGCCTGCAGCGCGCAGATCGGGTCGATCTCGGTCACGATCACGATCGCGCCCTGCGCGCGCAGCGACTCGGCCGAGCCCTTGCCGACGTCGCCGAAGCCGCAGACCACGGCGGTCTTGCCGGCGAGCATCACGTCGACGGCGCGGTTGATGCCGTCGACCAGCGAGTGGCGGCAGCCGTAGAGGTTGTCGAACTTCGACTTGGTCACCGAGTCGTTGACGTTGATCGCCGGGAACAGCAGATCGCCGGTCTCGGCCAGCTGGTAGAGGCGGTGGACGCCGGTCGTGGTCTCCTCGGTCACGCCCTTGATCGCGGCCGCGACGTTGGTCCAGCGCTGCGGGTCCTCCACCAGCGAGCGCTGCAGCAGTGAGAGGATCAGCCCGAACTCCTCGTTGTCGGCGCTGGCCGGATCCGGCACGGCGCCGGCGCGCTCGAACTCGACGCCCTTGTGCACCAGCAGCGTGGCGTCGCCGCCGTCGTCGAGGATCATGTTGGGGCCGCCGCCGTCGGGGAAGCGCAGCGCGTTCTCGGTGCACCACCAGTACTCCTCGAGCGTCTCCCCCTTCCAGGCGAAGACGGGCACGCCGGTGACCGCGATCGCGGCGGCGGCGTGGTCCTGCGTCGAGAAGATGTTGCAGGAGCACCAGCGCACGTCGGCGCCGAGCGCCGCGAGCGTCTCGATCAGCACGGCGGTCTGGATCGTCATGTGCAGCGAACCGGTGATGCGGGCGCCCTTGAGCGGCTGGGCGTCCTGGAACTCGCGGCGGATCGACATCAGACCGGGCATCTCGTGCTCGGCGAGGCGGATCTCCTTGCGCCCGAACTCGGCGAGCGAGAGGTCGGCGACCTTGAAGTCCTCAGCGGTCAGCGTGGCGGGTGGTGTCATGCGGCCTCCAGTTGGGGGGTGTTGGCGGCGGCGAGCAGCGCCTGATGCTTCTCCTGCTCCCAGCGCAGCCAGTCGTTCGGGGCGATGAAATCGGGGCGTTGCGGCTCGGCCTCGAACCACTCATCGATGGCGCGGGCGAGCCTGGGCTCGCTCCGCAGCCGCCGCGCGAAACCGAGCTCGGCGAGGGCGAGGTCGAAGCGCTCGAGCAGCTCGCGCAGCGTCCGCAGGCGCTGCAGCTGCGCCGGCCCGTAGAGCCGGTAGCCGCCGGGCGAGCGGCGCAGGTCGAGCAGCCCGGCGCGCTCGATGTAGCGAAGCATGCGGGGCGACCAGCCGGTCGTCCGCGCCGCCTCGTTGATCGTCAGCGCCTCCATCGTCGCTCGCGTACCTTACCACAGCCGTGTCAAGGTTTGCCTTTCGTTCCCGCGAGGCCACGGCGGCGCATGCGCCGCCGTGCGGGGCGGTGCATGCACCGCCCCGGGGTTGGGTGCATGCACCCAACCCCCTGCCCCCCGAACGGGGGGTCACGCCGGGGCGATCACCTCGATCCAGTCGAGCGAGCGGCCGCAGAGCTCGCTCGCGTGCGCCGGTGAGACCGTCACGTAGCGCGCCTGCGAGGCGGGCGGCGCCAGCACGATCGCGGTCAGCTCGGTGTAGTACGCCTCGGTGTCGGCACTGCCCGGGTCAAGCGCGCTCTCGCGGCGGTAGGTCACAACGATCGTGTGGTTGCCGGCGGCCAGCGAGATCGGCGCGCCGATCTGGTTGTAGG
>JGI12269J14319_10004896_pt1 | contig 12077 bp, 10 predicted proteins | sample PeaSoiSIISIP2007_FD_14319 | JGI IMG/M metagenome (IMG submission 14319) | reverse complement strand
CGTGCTGGCCTGCTCAGGCCCGGTGCCCGCTCAGGCCAAGGCAGCACCACGCCGTGCCGCCTGGCCTGAACGTAACTACACGGAAAAACACGGTCAATAGCGATCCTGAATGGTTACTGAGAAATAACTGACAGGTAACACCCAACACAGGCAGGCCCGGCGTGCGGCTGACCGGATTGGCGGGCGGCGGGAACCGGCGATCGCCATCCAGCGTCCAAACTGGAGTGAGCGGGTGGCCGCGGCGCAGTGCGGTCGCGATCTGATGGGAGGCAGGAATGCGCGGAATGTCGCAGGTCGCTACGGCAGTTGTGATTGCGGCTTCGGTCCTGGCAGCCGGTTGCGGCCTGCAGTCGAGCACGGCGTCAGGTCCCGCCGTCGCCGCTCCATCCGCGAGGCCTCAGACCACCTGCGTGACGCCGAAACTGGCCGCGCCCGGTCGGACATTCACGATCACGGACAAGGACAACGGAAAGGTTTTCTGCCTAGTCACCGGCACCGGAGTGTTCGTTTTCCTGCATGGCACGCCCGCCCGTATGTGGACTCATATTCGTCCCGATTCGACGATCATCCAGCCGCGGCCAAGCGGTGTGATGATGCTGGCGCTCGGGGTGACCGGGGGTTACTTCGTGGCTACCCGCTTTGGCCAGGCCACCCTTACCTCGACGCGCGCTCCCTGCGTGGCCGGCTCGGGGTCCGCCGCGCCGCCGACCGTGCCTTGCACTGCGCCATCCCTCTTCCGGGTGACGCTGGTCATCCGGGGCAGGGCCTGACTCAGTGACCGCGGAAGGCCTCCTCCAGCCACCATGAGCCGTGCTCGGCGGTGACCTTGGCGTGGATCAGCAGCGGAGCGTCCCGCGGCCCGTCCAGCCAGGACCGGACCGGGCCGAGGTCGCCGACGCTGCGTACGGTCAGCGCCGTGGCGCCGAACCCGCGCCCGATCTCGGCGATGTCGGCGGGCGGGAACCGCACGGTATCCAGTGGATATCCGTCCGGCCCGAAATGATGCACCTCGGCGCCGTAGGCCTCATCGTCATAAACCACGATGACCATCGGCAGCCGCAGCCGAACCGCGGTCTCCAGCTCGCTGACGCCCATCAGCGCTCCGCCGTCGCCAAGCGCCGCGACGGTCAGCCGATCCGGACGGGCGATTGCCGACCCGATCGCCGACGCGAGGCCGAGGCCGACCGACTGGTAGGCCTGAGTGAAGCAGAACCCGTCGGCGTCTGGCACCGACAGGTACATGCTCGGGTAGCCCATGAAGTTACCCGAGTCCACGGCGACGATCCGGTCGGCGGGCAGCAGGTCATCGAGCGAGATGGTCAGGCTCCTCGGATCGATCCTGCCGTCGCCGCTCTCGTCCGAGTAGGGCACGTCGCGCCAGCGAGCCTCGCGCGCGATCCGGTCACGCAGCTCCGCCGAACGGTAGCCGGCCTCGCCTTGCTGGCCAGCCGCGCCCTGCTGCTCGGCCGCGCCGTCCTGGCCAGCCGCGCTGCCTGATCCGCCGCGCAGCAGCTCGGTCACGGCGCGGGCGGTCAGCCGGACATCGCCGGTCACGCCTAGCTGCACCGGATGGTGCCCGCCGAGCGCGCTCGCGTCGTCATCGACCTGGACGACGGTCGTTCCCGGCCCGATCAGGTTGCCGTGCCGCAGCGTCCACATGTTCAGCGAGCAGCCCCAGCCCACGACGAGATCCGCGCCGCGGATCAGCTCGGCTGTCAGCGGCGAGGCAAATCCGCCGCTCACGTCCAGGTCCCACGGGCTGCCGCGGAACAGGCCCTTAGCCGCCGCTGAGGTGGCGAGCAGCGCGCCGCAGTCCTCGGCTAGCTTTTCGAGATCACGGCGGGCATCGGCGCCGCGGGCGCCCCGGCCGGCGATGAACACCGGGTGGCGGGACCTGGACAGCTGATCGGCGAGTTCAGCGACGGCCTTGGCGGTGGGAGCCACTGCGGCAGGCCGCTCTGGCCTGCCGATCGTCGGCAGCGTGCACTCACCCGCCTGGACATCGAGCGGCAGCGCCAGCAACACGGTCCGGCGCTCCCAGGCTGCCGTCCGGTACGCACGCACCGTGTCGTCAACCGCGAAGCCGGGGGAATGCAGCCGCGCTGGAACCGCGCCGACCGCCGTCGCGATCGCGGCAACGTCGATCCGGAAGTTCGATCGGACAGCTCCGGCTGCGACATCGGCGGCCAGCACCAGCAGCGGCGTGCGACTCTTGGCCGCCTCGGTGATGCCGGTCAGCGCGTTGGTGAGCCCTGGTCCCTGATGCACGGACACAATGCCCGGCTTGCCGGTCATCCGCGCCCAGGCATCAGCCATGCTGGCGGCGCCGCATTCATGCCTGGCGGCTACATACCGGGCACCGCGCGCGATCAGCGCATTGGTGACGTGGAAGTTGCCACTGCCGACGAGGCCGAAGACGGTGTCCACGCCAAGCTCGGCTAGCGTGTCCGCTACCGCCTCGCTGACCAGCATTAGGAGCGCTCCACCAGGGCAAGCACTCGACACGGGCTGCCGGATCCGCCGCTGATCGGCAGTGGGCTCGCGATCACAACCGCGCCGGTGGCCGGCAAGGCGGCCAGGTTCTGCAGCTGGGTGAGCCCGTACTTGCCCGCACCGAGCAGCATGGAATGACACGGGAACGGCGGGTCGAACGAGTGGGCTGCGCCCGCATCGGTGCCGACTGTCTCCACGCCAACCCCGATCACCGGGGCCTCCTCGGCCAGCCAGCGGGCACATTCCACCGACATGCCAGGCGTGTGCGGGCCAGTTTCGTTCGCGTTCAGGAAATCCTCCTGGCTCTGCGACCTGGCATCCCAGCCGGTCCGGTACAGCAGCCACCCGCCGTCCGGCAGTGCGCCGTGCTCGGACTCCCACTGCCTGATGTGGTCGACGTGGAGCAGGAAATCGGGATCGGCGGCCGACTGCGCGCTGAAGTCAAGCACCACGGCTGGCCCGATCAGCCTCGACACGGGTACCTGCGCGACGTCATCACCATCGCGGCCGGTCACCCAGTGCACCGGCGCGTCGAAGTGAGTGCCGTTGTGCTCGCCCATCTGGATGTCATTCCAGTACCACGCCGGGCCTGCCTCGTCGTACCTGCTGATCTGGTGCAGGCTGAATNTCGCCGTGTTCTTGAACGGCTCGGGCAGCTTGATCACGGGNGTGGTCGAATCGAGTCGGGCGGTGAGGTCGATGACCTCGATCGTGGCTGAGCGTAGCGCGGCAAGGAGCGCGTCGAGCACGGGCATGAGGTTCCTCCAGTCCGTCGATGTGGGGCACATTCTGCACAGGAGTACTAGCCTGCCGCAGCCTGTCCCCGCTGTGCAGGCTAGTACGCCGCTTTCGGCGCGTTGAGCCCAGCCGTCCCACCCGCCGGATCACGTCACGGCGCAGCGGCAACTGCCAGTCACGCTCGGTCAGTCGTCGGGCACCCGGATGGCACGGGCCAGCCCGGCGCCTCGGGAACATCGTCTCCGAGCAGGCCGACGACGACGCGCATGCCACGGGGCGGCTCGTCGGGCCACGGCGTAAACCCGTCGGTGAGCACGACGGTGACAGCCGACCTGGGGCGAAGCGCAGCCGCGGCCGCGATGCCGGCCCCCATGTCGGTCCCGCCTGCGCCGATCAGCTCCACCTGGCGCGCCGAGCGCAAGCACCAGGGTGAGCAGCTGCAAGGCAGCAGTTCGACCGTCAATCTCGATCGGAACCTCAGCCCCGACGCTGACCGCGAGGAACGGTCCGGTCGGCAGTCTGGTCACTGTCGGCCTGCGCTGCTGGCCTGGCCGGCCGCGCCACAACTCGGCTCGTCTTCATCCGCGTCGCCTGTGCCAGCGGGCGAGTGATCTGACCCGCCGCAGCTGCGATGGGCCGGATCGCGCGGGCCGCGAAACGCAGCGGGGCGGCGAAGTCGCGCGGAAGCGGCTGTTCATAGCGAGGCAGCGATAATGCGTGCCGCAATTCAGTCTCGGCCAGCAGCCGCAAGTGCAACTCAGCCCGCTCCGCGATGTTGGCGGCCCCGGCGCTGGGATCCTCCGCTGGAGTCATGCGTGCCTCCGCCGTGCTCCGGCCATCCGGCCGTCAGCACGCTTCCAAGGATGCCAGGTGTGGCGCAGTGCCTCAGGGCCGCCAACGCTCGGCCACCGCCGCGCGCGGGCCGGTGTGACGTAGGCGCGCGGGGGTGGAGCGGCCGTGCGGGAGCAGTGACGGCCGACTGCGAAGGCACTAGCGGTCGAGTGCGAAAACGCGGGCCGCATTGCCGCCCCAGGCGGCGGCGACCTGGTCCGGCGTACAGCCCGCCTCGAGCAGGACCTTCTCGAGCGCACGGGCGTTGGCCTCCACGCTGGGTACGCCAGGCCAGTCGGTTCCGAAGATCATCTTGTCCGCGAGCCGGCCCAACGACTTGCCGTAATAGTCGGGCAGCCGCTGCGGCGGCAGGCCAGAAACCTCAAGCCAGACGTTGGGCTTCATCAGCGCGACGAACGCAGCCTGGTCATACCACCAGCCTCGGCCGCCGTGCGCCAGCACGACAGTTAGGTCTGGGAAATCGCGGAACACGTCGTCGAGCAGGATCGGGTCAGCGTAAGAGTTCGCCGAACCAGCGAAGGTCGAGGTTCCGCAGTGCACGATCACCGGCAGCCTGCGCTGCTCCGCCCAGCCGTATGCCGGATACAGCATCCGATCCCGCGCCTCGAAGCCGCCGTGCACCGGGTGGATCTTGACGGCCACGGCCCCGAGCTCAACCTGCCTGGCCAGCTCGGCTGCCACCGGATAGTGCAGGTGCGGGTTCAGGCTGGCCACCGGGCGGAACCTGACCGGGTTGGCCGCCACCAGCGGCAGCAGGTCCTCGATCGGCTGGGTCCCGGTCACCTTCGGGCTGTACTCGGTGAAGAGCAGCACGCGGTCGGCGCCCTGGCCGGCGAAATGCTCGTCAAGCGCGGCGGGCAGCGGCGTGCCGTCGGCGTCGAAGAGCTCGCCGAGCGGCATCCGAGCGCCGAACTGCCGCGCCCAGTCCTGCCAGTCACCGGACAGCGTCGCCAGCCGCGCCACATGCACGTGAGAGTCAACAAGCAGTCGGCCGTCCAGCATCAGAGCACCTTCACTGGGCTTACCGGTCAGAATCGCACGTAGTCGTACTCGACCGGCAGATCGTTGATGCCGACCGCTGGCGGCGCGAGCCAGCCGGCGAAGCTGCCAGCCTCGTAGTGCGGCACCATCAGCTCGGCAACCCGAGCGCGGTCCTCGTCGGTCGGTAGCCAGTCCGCGGCCTGCCGCTGCCAGCCCACCTGGTCAAGCAGTTCGCCGCCCGGGCTGATGAAATGCCCGGCGTAGGTGCCGACCTTCCGGTTGAACCCGACGTGTGGCAGGACCAGTCGCTCGTCCACCCCGGCCCGCTCAAGCTCGGCGTTCCAGCGTCGCAGCCCCCGCTCGCAGTCCGCCACGTACTCGTCCCGCAGGTCCAGGTTGAGCGCGGTCAGCGCGGGGACCGGCCGCACCGAAAGCATCCCGTCGGCCACCACCGGGGCCTGCGCGGTGGCGTCGGTCAGCAGGTGATCGTCCTGCCTCCTGGTCTCCATCCAGCGGCCCTTGAGCCCGGCGGTGAAATAGGCCGCCGCGTTGGATGACGTCTCCGAGCCGAACAGGTCGAGCGAAAGCGAGAACTGCAGGTTGAGGTATTTCTGGATGACCGAAAGCGGAATCGCGCCGAACTGCCAGAGGTCGTCGGTGCCGTGGGCAGCCATCAGCTGTGCGGTCCGCTGCACGATCCGCTGCACCCCGGTGGTGCCCACGAACATGTGGTGCGCTTCTTCCCGCAGCATGAACTCACAAGTCCTGGCCAGCGGATCGAAGCCGGACTCCTTCAGCGTGCCTAGCTGGTACTTGCCGTCCCGGTCGGTGAAGTAGGTGAACATGAAGAAGGACAGCCAGTCGGTGGTCTCCTCGTTGAACGCGCCAAGAATCCGCGGTGTGTCCGGGTGACCGGAGTGCCGCCGCAGCAACTGCTCGGCCTCCTCCCGCCCGTCCCGGCCGAAATAGGCGTGCAGCAGGTACACCATCGCCCAGAGATGGCGTCCCTCCTCGACGTTCACCTGGAACAGGTTGCGCAGGTCGTACAGGCTCGGCGCGGTAGCGCCCAGATGCCGCTGCTGCTCGACCGAGGCAGGCTCGGTGTCGCCCTGGACCACGATCAGCCGCCGCAGCTCGCTGCGGTACTCGCCGGGAACTTCCTGCCAGGCGGGCTCGCCCTTGTGCCGGCCGAAGCCGATCTGCCGTGGCTCGCCCCGCTCGGACAGGAAGATGCCCCACCGGTACTGCTCCATCGGCACCCGGTCCCAGCTGGCCCAGCCGTCGCGGCCGATCGCGACAGCGGTCCGCAGGTACACGTCCTTCGTCGGCAGCGACGGGCCGAGTGCGCGCCACCAGTCGAGGAACCTGGGCTGCCAGGACTCGAGCGCGCGCTGCAGCCTGCGGTCGGTGGCCAGGCCGACGTTGTTCGGGATCCGCTCGGTGTAATCGATCACGCTGACCGGCCCGTCGGGCTGGGGCGCGGCTCCGACGATGTCGCCGTCCGCTGTCCGGACCTCACCAGTAGTCATGCTCAGACCCGCTTCCGGTCGTATTCGGCGCGCTGCCCGGTCCCGTACCGGCGCAGGGCACCGGTTGGACCCGACGCGTTCGGTCGGAGGAAGATCCAGTTCTGCCAGGCCGAGAGCCGCCCGAGGATTTTCGTTTCTGCAGATTCTGGTCCGGCATAGCGCAGATTGGCCTCCATGCCGGTGAGCGCGTCGGGGGAGAAGCCTGCCCGCTCGGCTACCAGCAGCCTGACCTCGTCCGGCCAGTCGAGATCATCGGGCGCCGAGGTGATCAGGCCAAGCTCGGCGGCCGCCGCCGCGGTCAGCGCCGTGCCCGCGGCGGCGACGGCGGCTCCCAGCGCGCCGGAATCGGGGCCGAACCTGATCGCCAGCCTGGTCTGGCCGTTTGCCGCTGGCAGCGGTCCGGCGTTCATCGGACCGAGGATCAGCACGGCCGGGTCCTGGTCGTCGTCGAAGACGCCGTCAAGCATGTACTGCCGGTCGGCGGCGAACGCGAGCTCAGCCAGCGTCCCGGCGAAGCAGCTGCCCGGTTCGATCAGCGCGATCAGGGACCGGCTAGTGGCGTCGAGCCGGCGCAGCGTCCGCTTCCACAGCCCGATGATCTCGGCGGCCAGCCAGTCGTCGGACCCGGCAAGCAGCTCGTCGGTGGCGAGCACGGCGGCCGGGTCGCCGGTCGTCTTGATCAGCCAGGTACCGAGCTCGGGCTCGGCGAACCGCAGCCTGCTGATGGCGTCATCAAGCTCGCGGGCCGCGGCCAGCGGCCAGGCCGCCGCCCCGGCGGCGTGCAGGTCGGCCAGATCTGCTGGCGCGGCGCTGGGACCGGTGATGATCAGCGTGGCGGTCGCGGCCCGGCGGTCGAGCTCGACCCGGACCTGCGCATAGACGATCGTGTCTTCCGTTTCATAACAATTCAGCGGGACCAGATCGACGCCAGCACCGTCGGTCACCGCCCGGGCTGACCGCGCTGCCGACTGCTTCGCTAGCTCGCGGGTGGCCGCATCGAACTCGCTCGGCCTGGCGATCTGGTCGACCAGCCGCCAGGCGAGCGCCCGCTCGCCGCGGATCCCCTCGGCCGTGGTCGCGAACACATCGGCCAGGTCGCGGCGGACACCCCGCTTATCGGTCAGCCTCGTCAGTCCACCGGTCCCTGGCAGCACGCCGAGCAGCGGCACCTCGGGCAGGGCCACCACCGACGACCCGTCGTCGGTCAGCAGGATCTGATCGCAGGCCAGCGCGAGTTCATAGCCGCCGCCGGCCGCGGTGCCGTTCAGCGCGGCGAGGTAGACCTGGCCAGAGCAGCTGGTGGCGTCCTCGATGGCGGCGAGCGTCTCGTTGCAGTACTTGCAGAAATTGACCTTGAAGGAGTGCGCCGACTGAGCCAGCATGCCGATGTTCGCTCCGGCGCAGAACATCCGGTCCAGGCTGCTGGTCAGCACGACCGCTCGCACCGACGGATAACTGAACCGGAGCCGCTGCACGGCGTCGTTCAGCTCGATGTAGACGCCGAGGTCGTAGCTGTTCTTCTTGAGCTCGTAGCCGGGCACGATGCCGCCGTCCGGCGCTGTCTCCAGAACGAGAGTGGCCACCGCGGCAGCCTGGTCGATCTCCATCCGCCAGTGCCGGTACCGCTCCGGACTGGTGGCGAACGACAGCCGCTCGCTGGTCTGCATGCCGGGCATGGGAATCTCCTGGTGCCGCGCGCGTTCCTACCAGTGTCGCATGACCGGCCCTGACCCCCGCCGAGCCTCTAGAATGCGGTATCCGGCCATCCGCCTGCCGGGCTCAGGTCCACGGCCGGCCTGTCCGTCAACAACTAGAGGCTTCAACATGCGCTGGTCCCAGCTGCACATCCCCACGTTGCGTGAAGATCCCGCCGACGCCGACGCCGCCAGTCACCGGCTGCTGCTGCGGGCCGGCTTCATCCGCCAGCTGATGGCAGGTCACTACAGCCTGCTGCCGCTCGGCGTGCGGGTCCGGGCCAGGGTGATGCAGATCATCCGCGAGGAGATGGACCGGATCGGCGGGCAGGAGTTCCTGCTGCCGTGCATGCAGCCTGCTCAGATCTGGGAGAAGACCGGCCGCATTGCGGTGATGGGCGAGGAGATGTTCCGGCTGCGCGATCGGCGTGGTTCGGAGATGGTGCTCGGCATGACGCACGAGGAGATCTTCGCCACGCTCGCGCTCGAGTTCGCCTCTTACCGGGAGCTGCCGCAGTTCTGGTACCAGTTCCAGACCAAATTCCGGGATGAGCCGCGGCCGAAGAGCGGCCTGCTGCGGGTCCGGGAGTTCACCATGAAGGACTCCTACAGCTTCGACGTCGACGAGGCTGGCCTCGACGCCTCGTTCGAGGCGCACCGGGAGGCCTATCAGCGGATCTTCGCCAGGCTGGGGATACCCGCCTTCGCCGCGGAGGCATCGAACGGGACGATGGGCGGCAGTGACTCGCTGGAGTTCATGTGCCCGTCACCGGCCGGCGAGGACCTGGTGGCACGCTGCCCGAGCTGCGGTTATGCGGCCAACCTGGAGAAGGCAACCTCGGCGCTTGCGGCGATGGAGGATCTGGACTCGCCAGCAGCGCCTGCCCGGCTTGACACGCCAGGTGTGCGCACGATCGAGGACCTGGCGGTCAGCTACGGACTGCCGGCCGACCGTCAGATCAAGACGCTGGTGCAGATCGTGGACGGGAAGCTGACCTTGGTACTGCTCCGCGGCGACCATCCGCTCTCCGATCAGAAGCTGGTCGACGCGACCGGCTCAGCGATGATCCGGCCGGCTCTGGCCGACGAGATTCAGGCCGCACTCGGGGCGCTGCCCGGCAGTCTGGGCGCGGTCGGGGTGACCGATTATCCGGTGATCGCCGACCTGGCGCTGCGCGGCAGGCGCAATCTGGCGACCGGGGCGAACATCGACGACGTGCACCTGACCGGCGTTGATATCGAGCGGGACATCACCGTGACCGTCTGGGCCGATCTGCGCGAGGTTACCGAGGGCGAACCCTGCCCGCGATGCGGTACCCCGCTCGATCTCATCCGGGCGATCGAGGTTGGGCACATCTTCAAGCTCGGCCGCAAGTTCACCACGGCGCTCGGCGTCACCGTCGCCGGGCCAGACGGCGGCACGATTACCCCGATCATGGGCAGCTACGGCATCGGCGTGGAGCGCGCGATCGCGGTGCTCGCTGAGGTGCATCATGATGACGCCGGCCTGACCTGGCCGGTGTCGGTCGCCCCGGCGGAGGTGACCGTGCTGCTGCTCAGCCTCAGGGACGACGCGGCGAAGACCACCGCCGAGGAGCTGTACGCAAGTCTGCTCGAGGCTGGCGTCGATGCGCTCATCGATGACCGGGATGTTCGGCCCGGCGTGAAGTACGCCGACGCCGAACTGACCGGAATCCCGTTCCGGATCAGTGTCGGTAGCCGTGACCTGGCCGACGGCGTGGTGGAGATCACTAGCCGGGCGACCGGCGAGAAGGAGCGAGTCGCGGTTGCTGAGGCGGTGGCGCACGTGCGGGACTTGGTGGCGTCAGCGGGCTGATCGGCCGGCCCGCCGGCTCCTCAGCACGTCGACCGGCCAGCGGGCTGACCTGGGTCTGCCGCGCTGGCCGGTTCGGCGGTTAGGTCCGCGCTACCTGCCTTGGGTTAGCTGTGCGGAGGTTGACTGTATTAGCGGAGGTTGACTGTATTAGCTGTGCGGTTCGATCCTGGTCAGCGTTCGGCCGCGGCCTTGGAGCTACTGTCCGGCTGGTCACGGTCAAGCGCGCGAAGCAGCGGGTGCGAGGCTTCGACCAGCCTCTCGTTGCGGCTGTCCAGCGCAGCCCACCGCTGGCTGCTGTCCGAGGTACTAGTTCCCGACATTACGCCTCCCGCAATTACCCACCGCGCCGCAGGCCATACCGGCCGTTTCGACGCTCTCACTATTAAGAGACGCTCCCGACGTGGCGACGGCCTTAAATTCGTGTAACGAACCGACAACTCTTAGCGATCATTGGGCCGGCCGCGGCTCTCAGGTCCCGTATCGCAGGATCACCGCGGTGGTCTTGCTCGACCTGAACGAGGTGCGGCTGTAACCGATGGCGAACACGACGGTGCTGTTAGGTGCGTGCGCCGCGCCGTCCAGGGAAAGGTGCAGTGGCTTGATCGGCAGGCTGACGTTCTGCAGCGTGCCGCCGGTGAAGCGCAGCATGCTGCCCTGGCCGGGGAAGCCGGTATTGACCGGTATCCACAGGCCGCCCCGGCCGTCGCCAACGATCGCTTCGGGCTGGCCGGTGTTCTTGGTCGCGGCTCGCTGCCACGTCGTGCCGTTGTAGTGCAGCAGCAGCGGCGGTCCGCCAACGTCCTGGGTGTTGCCGCTGGCCAGCGCCCACACGTTCCTGGCCGTGACAGCCAGGATGCCGACCAGCCCGTAGTGGGAGAATATTGTGTTCTTAGGCAGCAGCTTGGCCACCGAGGTCTTCGCCCAGCGGTGACCGTTCCAGTGCGCCACGCTCGTGCTGCCGTACGCCCAGATGCTGTTCGGCGACAGCGCGCTGGCGCCGAACAGCCCACGCCCCAAAGTGCTCCGGGTCCACGTGCTGCCGTTGTAGTTCCAGGTCCCGAGGTTCCCGGCGAAGATGCCGAACACCCAGACGTCGTGCTTGTTGACGACCAGTCCTGAGCCGATGTTCCCGGCGAACTGCTTGACCACGGTCCAGGTGCTGCCGTTCCAGCGCACCGCCTGGTTGTCGAACGTGAACGCCCAGACATTGTCGGCCGATGACGCGGACGCGCTGATCACCGGCTCGCCGACCTTCCCGGGAAACGGCCGGCTGGTCCAGGTAGAGCCGGACAGCTGCCAGGCCTGTGTGCTGGTGCCGCCGCTGACCTCGAACGCCCAGGCGGAGTGCGGGCCGGTCGCGGTGATTGCGGTGAAGTCCGGGAAGTTCGATCCCTTCACTGTCTGGACGACCCGCCAGGATGCCTTGGCGGCCGGGATCGGCGCCTTGGCCTGGCGGGCGGCTGAGGTGCTGAGTGCCGCGCTCGCCGTCGGCACGACCAGTGCACCGACGACCGCCAGCGCCCCGATCAGCACAGCCGGGTAGCTAAATTTGCGCATGGAAACCCTCCCGGATCCTCGGGAGGTGGGCCGCGCCCAGCTCCCTGATGCGAACATTCTGCCTGAACTACCGGTGCGGCCCATTGAGGGCCGCGCCGGGATGTCGTTCTGGTATTCCTCGCGACCGCTGTTCGTAGCTAATGACGGCGGTACGGCTGACCAGGTTGCGACGAATGTCAGGTCGGCACGGCATCAGGTCGGCACGGCATCAACTCGGCGCAGCATCGGGTCAGGCGTGGTCCAGCGGTCAGACGCGGTCCAGCGGTCAGACGCGGTCCAGACGCGGTCCAGCGGTCAGACGCGGTCCAGCGGTCAGACGCGGTCCAGCGGTCAGGCGCGGTCCAGCGGTCAGGCGCGGTCCAGCGGTCAGACGTGGGTCCAGGCGTCGGTCAGGAC
>JGI12269J14319_10004895_pt1 | contig 12081 bp, 7 predicted proteins | sample PeaSoiSIISIP2007_FD_14319 | JGI IMG/M metagenome (IMG submission 14319) | reverse complement strand
CTCGAACGGCGGCTCTTCCACCGGCACGTAGGAAGGAATGGGCTTGCCCCGCCACACCGCGATCTTCTCCAGGATGTGGTAGTAGGAGTAGTAGAGCACCGGCGTCACGACCAGCACCAGCATGGTGTTGAACAGCAGGCCCCAGAAGATGGCCCAGGCAAGTGGCGCCCACATCCCGGAGGTCTGGGACTTGGTGACCAGTCCCAGGTGCAGCCAGTCGATGCCCTTGCCGGTGGCCATGGGGAGGAGCCCGATCATGGCGGTGATGGCCGTGAGCAGGACCGGACGCAACCTGGTCTTGCCTCCTTCCACCGCCACCTCTTCCAGAGGCCGGCCTTCGGCGCGGAGGTGGTTCATGAAATCGATCAGCACGATGCCGTTCTTGGCAACCACCCCGGCCAGGGCGATGATGCCGATTCCCGTCATGATGATGGACATCTGCACGTGCACGATGGTGAGGCCCCAGAAGACGCCGCCCAGGGCCAGGACCACGCCCACCAGGATCAGCAACGGCTGGAAGATGGAATTGAACTGCAGCACCATCGTGAAGAAGACCAGGCCCACGGCCACCATCATCGCCTTGACCATGAAAGCCTTGGTTTCGTCCTGGTCCTTGGAACCCGTGCCGGGGCGGATGGCGTAACCCGCCGGAAGATCCAGGTTCTGGATGGAGGCCTGCGCCTTGGCCTTGGGGCCGGACTCGTCGTGCTGTCCCGGGGCGAGCTCGGCGGACACCTGCACGGTGCGGACCCGGTCCAGGCGGTTCACCGCCGACACGCTCGCGTCCTGGGTGAACGTGGCCACGGACGAAAGGGGTACCACGACCCCGTCCTTCGAGATGGTGATCTGGTCGACGGCCTGGAAATTCTCGCGGGCCGCGGTGTCCATCCGGACCATGACCTTGTACTCGTCTTTGCCCACGCGGTACTTCCCAGATTCGTACCCGTACATGGAGCCGCGCACCGCCATGGCCACGTCCGTGGTGCCCAATCCGAAGCGCTTGGCCCGCTCCCGATCGATGTCGATGCGAAGTTCCGGCTGGGCGGGGTTGTAGTCGGTGGTCACGTTCGTGAGCTCGGGGATCTGCTTGAGGCGGGAGACCACGGAGTCCGAATAGCGTCCCAGCACGTTGAAGTCGTCGCCTTGGATCAGAAGCTCCACGGGCTTGCCCTGCGGCGGACCGTTCTGCTGCTGCTTGACCTTGACGTTCCATCCGGGGAGCAGGACGGGGAGGTTCTTCTGCATCCAGGCAAGGCTCTTCCAGGAATCGACGCGACGGTCCTCGTACTTGGCGAACTTGACGTCGATGTAGGCCTTGTTCGGCTCGGCCTTGGTGGAGCCCAGGTTCATGTCGGGCTTCCCGGTGCCGACGATGGTGGTCACGGAAGAGACGTCGGCGTCGGCGGGAGGGATGTGCATGGCCGCGTCCTGGAGCTTGACGATGGCCTTCTCGGTGCTGTAGATGTCCAGGCCCAACGGCCCTTCCACCTCGGCCGCGATGACCTCCGGCTCGGATTGCGGGAAGAACGAAACGCCCTGTCCGGAGAGTCCGTAGGCGACGAAGCTGGACGCCACGAACAGGAAGCAGATGCCCATGAGGATCAGCGGTCGGTGCAGGAATCCCTGCAGGGTCTTCCCGTAGAAGGCCTTGAAGCGCATGAACAGCCCCTTGCCCTCGTCGTCGTGGTGGGCGGGGTTGTTCTCCATGAACAGCGAGGCGAAGACGGGGTTGAAGATGAAGGCCACGAACAGCGATCCCGCCAGGGTCACGGTGACCGTGATGGGCATGTACTTCATGAAGCTGCCCATGATGCCGGGCATCCACAGGATGGGGAGGAACGCCGAGACCGTGGTCAGGGTGGCGGTGGCGACCGGGAGAGTCACCTCGTTGGTGCCGTCGATGGCGGCTTGCTTGCGGGTCTTCCCCATGGACAGGTGTCGATAGATGTTCTCCACCACCACGATGCCGTCGTCCACCAGCATGCCCAGCGCCAGGACCAGGGCGAAGAGCACCACCATGTTCATGGTGACACCCATGACCTGGAGCACGATCAACCCGATGCCCATGGAGAAGGGGATCGCGGTGGAGATGAAGAACGAGTTCCGGAAGCCCAGGAAGAAGGTGAGGATTCCGATGACCAGGAACAATCCCGTGATGATATGGTTGGTCAGCTCGCCCACCATCTCGCGGATCTGCACGGATTGGTCGAAGGAGTAGTCCGCCACGGTTCCCACGGGCCAGGTCTTCGCCTCGGCTTCGACCTCCTTCTTCGCGGCGTCGATCAGGTTGATGATGTTCTCGCCGGTGCGTTTGGTGACGGTGATGGCGAGTGCCGGCTTTCCGTTGAACAGCACGATGCTGCTTCGGTCCCGCGCCCATTCGAAGCGGGCCGTCCCCAGGTCCCGGATGCGCACGATCTTGGGGCCGTCCGCGCGCACGACGATGTCGGCGAATTCGCTTGGGTCCTTGATTTCGCCCGTCACCTTGATGGTGTAGGTATTGCCGCCGGCGCGCAGTGAGCCGCCCGGGATGTTCCGGTGCTGCGCCTGGACCGCCGCGTCCACGTCGTGCAGGCTGAGGCCGTAGGCCTTGAGCTTGGCGGGATCGATGTCGACCGCGATCTCCTTGTCCTGCTTGCCGGTGACCTTGGCCTCCAGCACGCCGGGAAGGACCCCGATCCGGTCCTTCAGGCGGTCGGCGATCTGCTCCAGGCGGTCCATGTCGTAGTTGGAGGTCAAGGTCACGATGAAGACCGGGATGTTCGAGAAGTTGAGCTCCTCCACCAGGGGCTGGTCGGCGTCGGTGGGCAGGTCGGCCTTGGCCTCGTCGACCTTGTCTCGAACTCTTCGCAGCGCCGTCTCCACGTCCACGTTGGTGTTGAATTCCACCTGGATGGCCGAGACGGATTCCATCGACTGGCTGGTGACCTTCTTGACGCCGTCCACCCCGTCGAGCTTGTCTTCGATCTTCTCGGTGACGAGCTTCTCGATGTCCTCGGGCGAGGCTCCGGCGTACACGGTGTTCACGAAGATCAACGGGATCTTCACCTCCGGGAACGACTCGCGCGGCAGCGAGATGTAGCTGGAGGCGCTGGCCAGGAGGATCATGGCCGCCAGCACCAGGATGGTGACGGGATTCTTGACCGCGAATTTGGTCAGCATACGCTACTCCTTCACGCGGGCGCCTTCCGACACCCGGAACGCTCCGCGGACCACCAGACGGTCGCCCGAGCTCAAGCCCGACAGCACCAGGACGGAATCTCCTTGGGCCGATCCCAGCTCGACCTGCACCATGTGGGCCACCCCGTCGCGGACGATGGCCGCGAACACGCCGCTTTCCTGGCGCAGCAGGGCATCCGAGGGCACGACCACCGCCGAGGCGAAGTTGCGGCGAAGGACCCTGGCCCGGCCCACCATGCCGGGTTTCAGCTTTCCGTCGGAATTGGAAATCACCACCTTGGCGCCCATGGTGCGGTCACGGGCGTCGATGGAGAGATCCACGGAAGACACCGTGCCCTTGTAGATGCGGTCGGGCGCGTCCAAGAGCGAGAATTGCACCGGCAGACCCGGTTTCATGCCGTGCGATTCGGCTTCAGGCACGGTGAAGTCGGCTTCCAGACGGTCCAGGCGGACCATCCGCAGCATGGGCGTGCCCGCGTTCACGGCCTGCCACTGGTTCACCATCTTGCTGGCCACGATGCCGGCGAAAGGCGCCTGGCAACGGCTTTCGTCGTAGAGCTTCTTCGCGCCCAGGTACTGTGCCTGGGCGGAGAACGTCTGGGCGGCCAGACCTTGGAGGGCTGTCTTCCCCACGCTTCCGGCCTCCACGTTCTTGGTGGTGATGTCCAGCTGGCTGGCCGCGGCGTCCCAGGCGGCCTTCGCGGCCTCCATCTGCACCTTGTACCGGTCGGACTCGATGTTGCACAGGTCCTGTCCGGCCCGGGCCCGGGTTCCCACGTTCGCGATCGAATGCACCACGCCGGCGGCGGTGGTCACCAGCACCGCGTCGTCCACGCCGCGCAGGTCGGCCGAATAGCTGGCCCAGTCGTTCCACGGGATGCTCCGGATCTCGGCGACCACGACGGGAACCGCCGCGGTGTCGATGCTCGTCGCCCCGGTGGCGTCCACGGCGCCGCCCTTCTTCTGGCATCCGGCCAGCAAGGCCAGGAGGGAAATCGCCGACAGGATCTTCGTGTTCATGGAGCCTCCGAGAAGGGAATCAGGTCCTGGCCCTGGACGAGGGAGAGATGGATGCAAGCCTTCGCCCGCGCGAGCCGCGCCGCGAGCCAACCGAATTCCGCGTTGTCGAGACCGTCCTCGGCGGAGAGGAGGTCGGAAAGCGACCCGCTGCCGGAGGCCAGGTCGGTGTGGTAGAGATCGCGCGCCTCGCGGGCCGCGGCCACGCCCTCGACGGCGGCGGAAAGCGCGCTGTCGGCGGCGTCCCTGTCCCTCAGGTAGCTGTCGGTGTTGATCTCGATCCCGCGGACCAGGTCGCCTTCGCGGACGGACAGCGTCTTGGCCATGGCTCGGGTCTGGTCTCCGTCTCCCGCGCTGGACCATCCGTCGAAGATGTTCCAGGTCATGCCGATCCCGATCGACCAATCTCGGCTGGCCCAATCGGCGCCGTGCTTGATGTCGCTCGCGTCCTGGCTGGTCACCAGGAACCCGAACTGGCCCTGGAGTCCGATGGTGGGGTAGTAGGCGGCCCTGTCGATGAAGGACAGGTCCTCCAGGAGGGCCCGGGACTCGCGCAGGGTCTTCAGGTCTTCGCGCTGGTTCTGGGCGTTCTTCACGATCTCCTCTCGGGATGGTGCCTGCGATTCGAACTGGGCGAGGTCGCTGGTGTCCAGCGGAGTGGTGTCATCCGACGGCCTGCCCAGGGTCCGGTTGAACGCCTGTCGCGCGGATTGGGCGTCCCGCTTGGCCGAGATGATGTCCTGCTGGACCGAAATCCGCTTCGATTTCGCCAGAAGCACCTGGGCCTTGGCTCCCGATCCGTTGGTGAAGTTCCGTTCCAGGAAGGTCTCGGTTTCCGCTTGGCTGGCCAGGGAGCTCTCGAGCACCTGCACTTTGGCCTGGGCCAGGACGGCCCCGATGTACAGGTCCACCACGTTGGACTGGATGTTCTGGCGCGTGGCCAAGCTGGAGGCCTTGGTGATCCGCTCCTGGGTCTTGGCCATGCGCAGGGCGGTGCTCACCTTGCCGAAGGTGAACAACGCCTGTTGCACCTGGATGCCCCACGAATAGTTGTAGTAGGGGTCGTTGTTGATGGCCGAATAGAGCGCATTCAGGGGGCGCATGTTCCCGGCGGTGTCCCCCCCGAGCGCCCCTTCCGTCTTGTCGAGATTGTAGAGGGTCTGGCCCAAGCCTCCGAAGGCGGCTTCCAGGGGAGCCTCGAGCGCGTTGGGCTGCTGGCCCACGCCGGCGTTGGCGAATCCCGAAATCTTCGGCCAGGCGACGGATTCCACCGAACGCACCCTGCCGTGCACGCTGTCGATGGAATTGCGCAGGATCTGCGCGTCGGGGCCCTGGGTCGCGGCTTCCTTCAGGGCTTCCGACAGATCCAGCCCTCCCGCCTGGACGATCAAGGGGAGGAAGGCGGTGCAAAGGGCGACGCGTCTCATGCCGTCTCCGTGGGAAGGGGTGTTGGAGTGGGAGAATTCCCGGTTTCCGTTCCGGCCAAAGAGAGCAAGTGTTCTTCCATCTGGTCCAGGAGACGCGGTTCCAGGATGGATTGTTGCATGAGTTGATGGGTGACCAAGCCGTCGATCACGCACCGGATGAGCAGGCTCTTGATCTCCGGGACGCCATCTTCCTGCATCAGGGATTTCCAGAACTCGCCCTTTCGCTGGAACTTGTCCAAGAGGGCTTGCTGGTGGTGGCCTCCGGAGGCCATCAGTTGCACGGTGATCCCCGCCATGAAGGAGAGCTGGTAGGGCTCGTCGGAACGCAGGATGGCGAACATGGCGCGGATCAGCGCCCGATGGCGTTTTCCGGGCCCGGAGCCTTCCGGATCGGTGTCCAGAGCTTCCTGGAGGGTCTCCTCCAAGAGGCATTCGCGATGGTCCACCAAGGCCAGGAGAAGATCCTCCTTGGAGCGGAAATGATAGAGGAGGCCGCCCTTGCTCATGCCGGCGCGGGCGCAGGTGGCATCCAAGGTCAGGGACGAAGCCCCCTGTTCGTGGACCAGACTTGCCGCGGCATCCAGGATGGCTTCCCGAGAATGGGCGGATCTTTTTTGGACGATTTCGCTCACGAGATTCACAACATACCGTCCGGACGGTACAAAAGCAATACCGTCCGGACGGTGTGAACAACTTGAAACATGCCAGGAAGTTGCGGGGTGGAATTCGTTGGCAGGGAGACTGTGGCAGAATACAATGTCCATCTGCCCGAATCCACCCAAGACGCCACCGAGGCACAGCGATGCACGAACCCAAGGAACCGCACTCCCTCAAGGCCTACGAGAACCTCGAGTTCATGCATTCGCCCCAAGCCCGAGAGGTGCGGATCCTGGCCGAGTTCACGGAACCGCGCTCGCGATTGCGCAAGGCGGGCGTGGAGGGAACCATCGTGTTCTTCGGATCGGCGCGCACCCCGCCTCTGGACGAAGCCCAGGAAACCGTCCGCGAGTTGGAAGCCAGAACCGGCGTGGACAAGGAGCTTTCCAGGGCCAGGGCGCTCCTGAAGGTCGCCCCCTACTACGAACAGGCCCGGGAACTGGCCCACCGCCTTTCCACCTGGTCCACCCAGGGCAAGCACGGCCTGATCGTGTGCTCGGGCGGGGGCCACGGCATCATGGGGGCGGCCAACCGTGGCGCCTACGACGCGGGGGCGCCGTCGGTGGGCCTCAACATTTCCCTCCCCTTCGAGCAGCACGCCAACCCCTGGATCACGCCCGAGCTCGCCTTCCAGTTCCACTACTTCTTCCTGCGCAAGTACTGGTTCGTCCACACTTCGCGCGCCATCGTGGTCTTTCCCGGCGGGTTCGGGACCATGGACGAGATGTTCGAAGTCATGACCCTCAAGCAGACGGGGAAACTCGGGCGCCCCAAACCCATCGTGATCTTCGGACGAGAATACTGGGAGCGGGTATTGAACTTGGATGCCTTCGTGGAAACCGGAATGGTGGATCCGGAAGACCTTTCCCTATGGCATTGGTCGGATTCGGTGGACGAAGCCTTCGAATACCTCACGAAGGAGCTGGGCGAAGTGCACCTGCAGAAGCCCAAGGTGGGGTACGAGGAGCCGGATCCGCTGCCCTGACCGGAGCTGGCGTTCCGAGGTCCGGTGTCTGGTGTACGCGAGGATGCAACAAAAAGTTGTTGCATTTTCCTGCGGTCTATTGTGGACACCCGAATCCGCGTTAGATTAATGGGTACGCGGAGTCGCGAGCTCTGCGGGTCGATGGTACGGAATTCGGCAGAAAGCCGGAGTTTCCGATCCAAGTCGCCGCAACAGAGTCTCGACGGATGCGGAATCTGACTATTGCCAGAATTTGACACACTTGTTTCCTTCCCAGGGAGACCTGAAAAGACATGAGCAGCCAGAGCAAAAGCCCGGAGCTTCCCGAGTGGATGGGTGCGGAAGTGGATGAATACTGTGCCTGGATCGAAAAGGTGATGACGCCATACCCATTCAAGCATCCCGACAACCTGGAGGACTACATCTGCCTCCACCAGAACGATTATCTCCGATTGTCCCAACGTTCCGAGGTGCGCAGGGCGAAGATCGAGGCCATCGAGATGTACGGAAATTCCTATCTCGCTTCGACCGTTTTCACCGGTGGCAAAGGCATGGAGGAGCACCAAATCTTCCGGGTCAAGCTGGCCGACGCGATGCAGTCCGAGGACACGATTCTTGCAAGTTCGGGTTGGGCTGCAAATGTCGGACTCATCGAAGTCCTGGCGAAGCGCGGCACTCCCATCTACCTGGACCAGAGGGCTCATGCTTCGCTTTGGAGCGGAGCCCAGTGCTCGCAGGGCCGTGCCATCATGGTCCGGCACAACGACCCGGAGTCCCTGGAACGGAGGATCCAGCGCAACGGCGCCGGTATCGTGTGCATCGACTCGTTCTATTCCAACACCGGATCCGTGGCAGACGTGGCCGCCTATGTCGACATCTGCGAGCGGACGGGATCCGTCCTGGTCCTCGACGAGGCGCACTCCTTCGGAATGTTGGGGAGCGGGGCTGGAGGGCTGGCTGTGGAGGCGGGCGTAGCAGAGCGGGTCCACTTCCGGACGGTCAGCTTTTCCAAGGCGCTGGGAGGACATGGCGGGTGCATCGCCGCATCGCGCCAATTGATCTGGTTCCTGACCCATCGGGCGCATTCCATCGTGTTCAGTTCCGCCGTGCTTCCCTGCGATTCGGCGGCCCATAGCTCGGCGCTGTCCATCGCACGCGCCGAACCATGGCTTGGAAGGAACGCATTGGAGATGGGGGCCCTCCTGAGGCAGGAGCTGTCCCAGAGAGGCATCGACATCGGGACTTCAGGTTGCCAGATCGTCTCCCTCGAACTCGACAACGAACAGCTGGCCTGCGATTTCTACAGGATCTTGGTTCGAAATGGCGTCGTATCCTCCGTCTTTTTGAGCCCCGCCACGCCTCTGGGCAAAGGACTGGTGCGATTTTCGACGCACAGTCAACTCAAGGCGGAAGAAATTGTCCGAACGGCCGACGCCTGTGCTACAGCCATGGACGAACTGGGTCTGGCGCGAGCGGAAAAGCAAAAAGTCGCGTAGAACCGACCTTCAGGCCACGCTGCTGATGGGTGCTGGTTCCAAGAGCGATCGGACGGTCTCCAGCAGATCCGCTTGGTCGAAGGGTTTGCCCAGAATTTTCAGGGTTGGTTCTTCGGCCAGACGCCCCCGCAAGTGAACCGGGTCGCCCGTCAAGAGGATCACGGGCAGGTTCTTGGTGTCGGGATCGGAGCGCAGGGCCGCCACCAGTTCCAATCCGTCCATCCCCGGCATGGCGTAGTCGGTGATCAGGATGTCCGGCTGCAGCTCGTGCACCAGGCGCAACGCCTCCCGGCCATCGCGGGCCGTGGCCACCTTCACGACCCGTTCCAGAAGGTCGTGCAACACGTGTCGCAGCAACTGCTGGTCCTCGGCGACCAAGGCGAGGTACCCCGAAGACGGCGGACGGATGTTGGACACCAGTCCGGTGGGTCCGGGCATGGGCACCAAAGCCAATGGCTCGGCCTCCATCTCCACCGCGGCATCGTCCAGGATGATCTCGAACAGGCTCCCCAGCCCGACGGTGCTCTGCACCTTCACATGGCCTTCATGGGCCTCGGCGATCTCGCGCACCAGCGCCAGTCCGATGCCCACCCCTGCCGAGTAGGTTCCAGGTCCCCGGTCCACCTGCTGGAAGCGGTCGAAGATCCGGCTCAGGGCATCGTGGGGGATGCCTTCGCCGTCGTCCAGGACCGCCAGGGCAAGACCCTTGCTGCCGTGCCGACGCAGATGGACCTCCACGTGACCTCCCTGGGGGGTGAACTTGAAGGCGTTGGACACCAGGTTGAACAACGCCGTCTCCAACCGGATGGGATCCATGCGCGCTTTCAAGACTTCCTTGGGGAGCACCACCTGGAAGGTGAGGCCCCGGGAGCGCGCCATGCTGGTGAAGCCCTCCTCGAACTTGCCCAACCATTCGCAGAGGTTCAGGATCTGCCGATCCATCTTGGCCACGCCTAGTTGAAATCTCTGCAAATCCAAAAGTTCTTCGCTTTGACGACGCATTTGGCGCAATGCTTCCACCAGGGATTCCAAACGAGATCGAGTCGATGGGGGAAGATCCGTGTGTGCCATGTCTTCAGAGAGGCTCAGGGCCACAGCGAGCGGCGTGCGAAGGTCGTGGGCGATGTTGGCAGTGAACTCGTCCTTTCCTCTGTCCAAGGCACGCAAGCGGTCGTTCTGGACCTGGATTTTTCGCGCCAATTCGGCAATGTGGCGGTGCGCGGACCGGAGGGTATGAACTCCAGTCACCACCAGCCAGGTGGTAATCACCACGACTCCAATCAGCGGTAGATCGCGCTGACCGAAGTGCGAACTTTCGGAAATCACGATTCCCGAGATACCCAGCAGCAGGGTTGGCCAGATGTCCACCCCGCGAATACAAAGAGAAAATGCGAGGCAGAAGAAAATCGTGCTCATCTGCCAGTAGGGAGTACGGTCGTTCAGGAAATAGATGTGCCATGGAAACCAAATCAAACCCACCGCACAGACGCCCATCCAAAGCCATCGATCCAGAGGACCGAACCGCTTTTTGATCGCGCGCGTTCCTAGAAAAAGGAAGCTCGCTGACATCAACCACCGCCAAGCCATCGCTTCGCGCAAATGCAGAACGTGATGGCAGAACCAACCGTAGGCTGGCCATAATGCAGTCGCGATATATCCGACTGCGCGTAAAATGTATCGGTAATCCACCATGTTCTCATGAACGGAAAGACGGATTTTGCCGGTCGCCCACCTTCGCCATGCCTTGGGATTTCGGTGCCGCCAAATCGACAAGTTGGAGTCCTCCTGGATCCGCTTTCCACCGGAATGGGCGTTCGCCATTCCCCATTGGAAACCTGATCCTACCCTATCGTCTCCGAACCGGTCAAGCGGGAACCGAATGTTTCCGTTGTACTACGAACCAGAGGTAGATTGCCTATCGGTCCCGATGAACAAAACACCCATTTCAAGGCCCGGCTGGGAAACGCTGCGGGCGGAGTTGGAGCAGCTCCTGGACGTGGAACGGCCCCGCGTGGTGGATGAAGTCGCCTTCGCCGCCGCCCAGGGCGACCGTTCGGAAAACGCGGAATACATCTACGGGAAACGGAGACTGCGGGAGATCGACCGGCGACTGCGTTTCCTCTCGCGGCGCATGGAAAGCGTGGTGGTGGTGGACAACCTTCCCCAGAACCTGGACCAGGTCCGATTCGGAGCGAAGGTCGAGCTGACCGGGACCAACGGACGCTTGATGTCGGTGACGGTGGTCGGAGAAGACGAGATCGACCCGGCCCAAGGCCGCATCTCCCTACAAAGTCCGCTGGGGAAGGCCTTGTTGGGGAAGAAGGCGGGGGAGATCCTGGAGGTTTCCACCCCCCGGGGAGTCGTGTTCTGGACGGTCGAGGCCATCACGTATAGCTGATGCCGTCACTCCAGAGAATGTGGGAGCCCAGCAAGCCGGTATCCTATGCACCTCACCCCGGCCGCTCAAGCGGCCACCCCTCCCCAACAGGTGGAGAGGGGGTGAAGCAGCAACCCCCACCCAGCGCTCAAACTCCCCCTCTCCGCTTGTCGGAGAGGGGGACGGGAGGGTGAGGTGCGAGCCCGATCCTAGCGGCGCCAGCCGATGAGGGCCACGCCGGAGGCCACCACGGCGGTTCCAAGCCAGGACACCGCGGGGACCGGTTCGCCGAACAAGGACACCGCTGCGACCATGGCCAGCGCCGTCGCCACACCGTTGGCGGTTGCGTTCACCGCCCCGGCACCCCCGCGGCGGAACCCCGCCTGGATGAGCAAAAACCCTGTGGTGTAGCTGGCGGCGAAAACGAGGGCGGAACAGATCCGATCGGGAAGGATCTCGGTTTGGGCCATCAGTTTCCAGGCCACGGCGGATGCGGCGAAGGCCAATCCTGAACCCACGGCGAAGCGATCCGCGGGGCGGCGCAGCAGAAGGACGGAGGAGAGGGCCGCGGCCCCCAACAGACCGGGGACGATCCAACCATGGCGGGTGGGTAGATCGGCGGCGGTACGGCCCGCTTCCCCGAACAGGCAGAGCAGAACGCCCATGGCCACCAGCGCGATGCCCCAGGCCCGCAGACCCAGAAGGGCCTCCTTCCGCAGACGGGACATGGCGAACGCGGTAAGGGCGATATGCAAACCCGACACGGGGAGCACCAGCGCGACCAGCCCGATCCAAAGGGCCGTGTAGTGGCAGATGGTTCCCCCCGCGCTGGCGAGGATGCCCAACCACCAGAGGGGAACCAGGAAGACCCGCCAGCCGGAAGTGGTCCGGCGGCCGTTGCGTTCGTGTCCGAGCCATTGCAGGCTGGCGCCCGCGGCCAGGAGAAAGGCTCCAGCCAAGGCG
>JGI12269J14319_10004891_pt1 | contig 12086 bp, 10 predicted proteins | sample PeaSoiSIISIP2007_FD_14319 | JGI IMG/M metagenome (IMG submission 14319) | reverse complement strand
GGCCGAGCAAGCGGCGCAGGCGCGTGCGCATCGAACAGATCGTGCGCGCACTCGGCAATCTGCTCAATGGACTGCTCGATATCGCGGCTCTCCGCCGGCAACTACCTGCCAGAGCAACAGCAGCTCGCGCTCGAGCGGCTACCGTGACAGCTTGAGCGGCCATGCGCATAATTGAGGCATGAGCACCGCTGATCCGGCTCTGCCGAGCTCGCTCGCCATGCGCCTGTGCGGTCTCGAACTGGCCTCGCCGATCGTGCTGCTGTCCGGCTGCGTCGGCTTCGGCGAGGAATACACACGCATCGAAGGCTTCTCCAATCGCGACGCGGGCGCCATCGTGCTCAAAGGCACGACCGCGGCGCCGCGTCTGGGCAATCCGCCGCATCGCACCTACGAGACCACGGACGGCATGCTCAACGCCATCGGCCTGCAGAATCCCGGGGTCGAGCATGTCGTGCGCGAGATTCTGCCGACGCTCGACTTCGCTGAGACGCGCTTCATCGCCAATGTTTGCGGCTCGACCATCGAGGAATACGTCGAGGTCACGCGCCGCTTCGACGCCTCGCGCATCGATGCCATCGAGATCAACATCTCCTGCCCGAACGTCAAGGAGGGCGGAGTGCAGTTCGGCAACGTGCCGGAGATGTCCGCACGCGTCGTGGCCGCGTGCCGCCGCGTGACTAGCAAGCCGCTGATCACCAAGCTCTCGCCCAACCAGACCGACATTCGCGAGAACGCGCGGCGCTGCATCGAGGCCGGTACCGATGCCTTTGCCGTCATCAACACGGTCACGGGCATGGCGATCGATCTGGCCACGCGCCGCCCCGTGATCGGCCATGGACAGGGAGGTCTCTCGGGCCCGGCGATCAAGCCGATCGCGCTGCTCAAAGTCAAGGAGGTGTACGAAATTGCCGGCCCCAGGCGCATTCCGATCATCGGTCAGGGCGGCATCACCACGGCGCGCGACGCGCTCGAGTTCATCATCGCCGGCGCCAGCGCGGTCGGCATCGGCACGGCGCTGTTCTACGACCCGCTGGTGTGCCGCAGCGTCAACGCAGGATTAGCCGCGTACCTGAGCGAGCAGCATCTGCAATCGGTGGCGCAGCTCGTGGGCACCCTCGATACGGCAGCGCCGTTCAGGCGCGAATGCGCATGAGCGTCGCCGATGAGATCGAAAAGCTGCAGTCGCTGCGTGACCGAGGCGTCATCAGCGAACAGGAGTTCGCACGCGCCAAGGTGCACGTGCTCGATGGCACAGCGCCGCCCGAGGGTGGCCGATCGTTCCTGCATCAGCTGGCGCGCTCGCGCAGCGATCGGCTGATCGGTGGTGTCTGCGGCGGACTGGGACGCCATACCGATCTGCCATCCTGGGCCTGGCGCATCATCTTCTGCCTGACGCTACTGTACTTCGGCGCCGGCTTGCTGCTCTACCTGCTGCTGTGGCTGTTCCTGCCCCAAGAGCCGTAGAACAGCTGCGCACCCTGAGCCAGCGCGAGCTTCGATGGCGCGCGCTCTTGGGCTGCGTGCTGCTCATGCGGCTGCTGTTCCCATTCTTCAACTCACCGCTGCGGCGCCTGTACTCCGATCCGCTGCGGCATTGGCAGACCGGTCAGGAGTTTCTGCACCCGACGGTCATGGGCAGCGGTGATCCGTACTTCTATCAGCTCTGGCTGTTCGTACTGCAGCACATCGCCGGCGATTCCAGGGCTGCGATTCTGACCGGCTGCGCTCTGTTGTGCGCCGCCATGCCCTACGGGTGGTACCGCGCGCTGCGCGAATTTCTGCCGCGTCTGCCGGCGCTGCGAAGCAGCGTGCTGATCGGACTGTGGCCGGCGTTTCTGGGCATCTACGGCTACTTCATGACCGAGACGATGGTGCTCACGCTGACCGGCTTCGGCTTTGCGCTGACGCTGCGCGCGGCGCGCAAGCGCCACTGGCAGGCGTTCGCCGCGGCCTGCGCGGTCTGGCTCGCGGCGATTTTCACCCGCATCGTCATTCTGCCGGTAGCGGTGCTGTGCCTGCTGTGGGCGCTCGCGCTGCAGCCGCAGAAGCGGCGCTGCGCCCTGGCCGCACTGCTGTTGAGCGCGAGCGTGGCGATTCCCGCCGGCCTGCACACGCGCTCGGCGCTTGGCTACTTCGCGCCGCTCGGCAACCTGTACCTCAACGAGATCTATCACGCCAGCAGCAACAAGGACATCCAGATCGATTACGGCTCGCAGGGTGCCTACAGGTTTGGCAGTCCGAGTTACTACAACCCCACCTTCTACCCGTTCTCGAACTGGACGACTATCCGGCAGGGCGTGTTCATGCTCAGGATCGATACGCGGCACGGCCGCGCCGATTGGCGCCGAGCGCTGCAGCGGATCCCGCATCAGGCCTGGCGCACGCGCGTGCGCGATTTCGGTGAGAATCTCTGCTATTTGTTCTTCGGCCAGGCTTGGCCGGACAATGATCGGCGCACGCTGGTCGGCTCGCTGGCGGTGTGGATGCGCTGGCTGCTGCTGCCGATCGTGCTCTGGACTGTGGTGGCCGTGATGCAGGGACTCTACCGCGGCCGCGAATGGCTCGTGCCCGGCTGCGCCCTCATGAGCCTGCTGCTGCTGGCGATGCAACGCGAAGGAATCATGGAAGGACGGTACCGCAAGCCCATCGAGCCGCTGTTTCTGGTGTCGATTGCCCTTGCCTGGCACGCCCGATCACGCGCGAAAGCCCTGCGATGAGCCGCGGACGCGCCAGCGGCCGGCCCAGGCACGCGCGGGCCGCGACTGAGCCGGCGCACGGGGCGCCGGCGCCGGCTGGGGCGGCCCCTGCAGCAACGGAGCCTCCCGTTTCGGCGACCCATGCTGCCGTAGGTTTCAGCGGCGCGATCTGCATGCTGCTGGCCGTGACCGTCCTGAACCTGTGGTCGCCGGTACAGCAGATTGCGCATAAGGGGCTGATCGTCATGGCCGCCACGGCACTGGGCGTGTTCGTGCCGGACTTGCTGTGGCAGAAAGTGCAGCGGCGCACGCTCGTGGCACCCGGTGCGGGCAGCTGGTCGCGCAGCCTGACCAAACTGATCGGCCTGGTCGGTTCGGTCGGCTGCATCGCGCTGTTCTACTGGCTATTTCCGGAGTACGGCACAGCGGGCTTCTACGCCAACTACTGGGCGGCGCTCAAAGTCGTGCTGCCGCTGTGGGCGGCGCTGTCCCTGCCCTATCTTTACTGGATCGATCGGCGGCTCGCGCGGCCGCACGACGCTTTGTGGCAGATGGGCCGCCTGCTCACGCTGCGCTGGCAGGACCTCTCAGGTCCCGTGATCGGCCAGCATCTGCTCGGCTGGCTCGTCAAAGGCTATTACCTGCCGCTGATGTTCACCTACTTCTGCAACGACCTCGACAAGCTGCTGCATTACGACCTCAAGCAGCTCAACGGCTTCAAAGGCTTCTACGATTGGGCGTACTTCACGTTCTACTTCGTCGATGTCGCGCTGGTATCGATGACCTACCTGATGTCGCTCAAGCTCACGGACACCCACATACGTTCGACCGAGCCGAGCGCTTTCGGCTGGTTGGCGGCGCTGGTGTGCTACGAGCCGTTCTGGTCGCTGATCGGCGGTCAGTACATCGCCTACGACAACGGTCGCGCCTGGGGTGTCTGGTTCGGCGCCTCACCAGCGCTCTATGCCGTGTGGGGCTCGCTGATTCTGCTCACGATCGTGATCTACGTCTGGTCCACGATCGCCTTCGGCGGCCGCTTTTCCAACCTGACACACCGCGGCATCATCACCAATGGACCCTACCGCTACAGCAAGCACCCGGCGTATCTGGCCAAGAATCTGTCCTGGTGGCTGATCTCCATGCCATTCATGGTCAATGTCAGCGTGGCGCAATCGCTGCGCTGCTGCCTGCTGCTCGCCATGCTCAATGGCATTTATTATTTGCGCGCCAAGACCGAGGAGCGCCATCTGTCGCTCGATCCGGTCTATGAGCGCTACGCGCGCTGGATCGATGCGCACGGACTGCTGCGCGCTCTCAACCGCATCCCGGGCATCGGCGCTCTGGCGCGCTGGCGCCCGAGCTTCGCGGGCTATTGCTCCCCGGCGCGCTTCGCGCCGGATGCCTCGCCCTGAAGATCGCGCGGCTCGCGCGCATCCCGCAGGTCGCGCAGCCAGACCGTGCGCGCCGGCGCGGCGAAGGCGATACCGGCGCGCCAGAACGAGCGCAGGATCTCGCGGTTGACCTGATCGAGCGCGTAGCTCAGATCGCGACCCGGCCCATTTTCGACGAAGAAGCACACCTCGAACACCAAACCCGAATCGCTCAGCTGTTTGAGCAGGCAGTAGACGAAGCGCGTGCCCTCGTAGCTGGCCACCGCAGCCTTGACCAGCGCGGGCACCTGCTCGATCAGCGCCGCCGGCGTGTCGTAAACCAGCGGCAGATTGAACAGAGCGCGCCACTCGCTCGCGCGCCCGAGATTGCGCACCCGGCTCTTGAGCAGATCGGCATTGGAAATGATGATCTGTTCACCGGTCACGCTGCGCAGCCGCGTGCTCTTGATGCCGATCTGCTCGACCGTTCCCTCGAAGCTGTCGACCCGCAGCGAGTCGCCGATGATGAACGGCTTGTCGAGCGCGATCGACAGCGAGGCGAACAGATCGCCGAGGATGGTCTGCACCGCAAGCGCGATCGCGATACCGCCGACGCCGAGACCCGCGATCAGCGGTCCGACGTTGACGCCGAGATTCTCGAGCGCCAGCAACGCCACGACGATCCAGATGAGCAGCCGCAACGCGAACAGCACGATGTCGATCGAGCCGCTGAGCCGCGGGTCGCCCGAACGCGCCTGCTGGCGCTGCAGACCGAAGCGCGCGGCCGCCCCGGCCCAGATCCCGAACTGCAGCCAGCAGCCCACGGTGATGGCGATATCGAAAGCGTGATCGAGGCGTTTGGGCAGCGTCAGAATGCGCTCGGCCGCGTACAGCGCCACGATCCACAGCACGATGCGGCTGGTGCGCTGCATGAGATACGTCACGAGCGCCACGAGCGGCGGCTGATCGCGATTGGCGTAGTGACTGCGCCGTGCCCGCAGATAGCCACGCAGCAGCGGCAGCACGGTAAAGGTCAGCAGAAAGGCGAGCGCGGCCGCAAGCCAATCGGCCAGGCTGTTGTCGAGCAGAATCTGACGGATCAACTGCGACAAGTTCGACATCGCGATGGGGCCTCATCGAAGGCCGGCGCTGAAATTGCAAGCGCGGCAGTTTAACGTGATATCGCCGCGGCGATTGAGTTTATGATGCGCATCGACTCGCGGCGCAACCATGGCAAATTCAGCGAAGCAGTGCGACGCACTGATCATCGGCGCGGGCCACAACGGCCTGGTGTGCGCGGCGTATCTGGCCGGCGCGGGCCTCAAGGTCACGGTGCTCGAGCGGCGCGCAGTGGTTGGCGGCGCTGCCGTGACCGAGGAGTTTCATCCCGGCTTTCGCAATTCCGTGGCCGCCTACACCGTCTCGCTGCTGAATCCAAAGATCATTCGCGAGCTCGAGCTCGCGCGGCACGGCCTGTCTATCGTCGAGCGCCGTGTGTCCAACTTCCTGCCGACCGCCGATGGCCGCTACCTGCGCACGGGCGCGGACTTGACTGAGCGCGAGGTGGCGAAGTTCTCAGGCGAGGATGCGCGCCGACTGGCTGATTACGGCGCCCGGCTCGATCGGATCGCCGATGTGCTGCGCGATCTGGTGCTGCAGACGCCGCCGAATGTCGTGCACGGGGACTGGCGATCGGCACTGCCGCAGCTCATGCGAGCGCTGCGCCTCGGCGGCCGGATCCGCAAGCTCGAGCTGGATCTGCAGCGCGAGCTGCTACGGCTGTTTGCCGCTTCCGCGGGTGATTACCTCGACGCCTGGTTCGAGAGCGATCCGATCAAGGCCGTATACGGCTTTGATGGCATCGTCGGCACTTACGCGAGTCCTTATGCGCCGGGCTGCGCCTATGTGCTGCTGCATCACGCCTTCGGCGAGACCAACGGCAAGAAGGGTGTCTGGGGCCACGCGCTCGGCGGCATGGGCGCAATCACCCAGGCCATGGCCCGATCGGCGGCCGAGCGCGGTGTGGAGATTCGCCTCAACAGCGCGGTGCGCGAGCTCATCGTCGAGCGCGGTCGCGCGGTCGGTGCGCGCACGCACAGCGGCGATGCCATTCGCGCGCGCGTCGTGGTCTCGAATCTCAATCCGAAGCTGCTGTATCAGCAGTTGCTCGATCCCGCACTGCTGCCGGCGGAGTTTCGGCAGCGCATCGATCAATGGCGCTGCGGCTCAGGTAGCTTCCGCATGAACGTCGCGCTCAGCGAGCTCCCCAGTTTCAGCTGCCACCCCGGCAAGCAACTGGCCGATCATCACACCGCGGGCATCATCCTCGCCCCGTCGCTGCAGTACATGGAGCAAGCCTATTTCGATGCCCGCTCGCACGGCTGGTCAAAGCAGCCGATCGTCGAGATGCTGATACCCTCGACGCTCGATGACAGCCTCGCCCCGCCGGGGCAGCACGTCGCAAGTCTGTTCTGCCAGCACGTGGCCCCGCAATTGCCGCGCGGGGAATCCTGGGACGCGCACCGCGAGCGCGTCGCCGACCTGATGATCGACACCGTCAACGCCCACGCACCGAATTTCAAAGCCGCCGTGCTCGGCAGGCAGATCATGAGTCCGCTGGATCTCGAGCGCACCTTCGGACTCATCGGCGGCGATATCTTTCACGGCGCATTGCAGCTCGATCAGCTGTTCTCGGCCCGTCCGATGCTCGGCTATGCCGACTACCGCGGACCGCTAGCGGGCCTGTACATGTGTGGCTCGGGCACGCATCCCGGCGGCGGCGTCACCGGCGCGCCGGGCCACAATGCCGCGCGCGAGATCCTGCATGATTTCCGGCGGCGCACCGCCCGGTCTCACTCCTGATCCTCGACATCGTCCATGCCGAGTTCCTTGAGCTTGCGCGTGAGCGTGTTGCGGCCCCAGCCCAGGAGCTTCGCGGCGTCCTGCCTGTGGCCTTGCGTGTGCTTGAGTGCCACGCGGATCAACGTCCGCTCGAACGCCGGCAACGCATCGTCGAGCAATGGGCGCGGCGGGGACAGCGCCTGTCGATCGGCCCATTGCGCGAGCGCGGAAGTCCAGTCCTGCTCAGGTGCGGCATGGGTGAGCGCGCCGCTGATCTCTGCGGGCAGATCTTCCGCACGGATCTCGTTACCGGGTGCGAGCACGGTGAAGCGGCGGCACAGATTCACCAGCTCGCGCACGTTGCCGGGCCACGAGTAGGCGCTGAGCTTCTGGCGCGCATCGCTGGTCAGGGATTTGGGTTCGACACCGAGTTCCTGCGCGGCGACGCGCAGATAGTGCTCGAGCAGATCGGGCACATCCTCGTGACGCGCGCGCAGCGGCGGCAGCTCGATGCGAATCACGTTGAGACGGTGGAACAGATCCTCGCGGAACTGGCTGTTGCGCACGCGCTCTTCCAGATTCTGGTGGGTGGCGGCGATCACGCGCACATCGACTCGGATCGGCGTCTGACCGCCGACGCGGTAGAACTCGCCCTCGGCCAAAACGCGCAGCAGCCGTGTCTGCAGCGAGGTCGACATGTCGCCGATCTCATCGAGAAACAGCGAGCCGCCATCGGCCTGCTCGAAGCGGCCGCGGCGCAGACTGTCCGCGCCCGTGAACGCGCCCTTCTCGTGGCCGAACAGTTCGGACTCGAGCAGCTCGGCCGGAATGGCCGAAGTGTTGAGCGCGATGAATGGCTTGTTGGTGCGCGGACTGTGCTCGTGCAGAGCGCGTGCCGCCAGCTCCTTGCCGGTTCCAGACTCGCCCGTGATCAGCACATTCACGCTCGAGCGCGACAAGCGGCCGATGGCGCGAAACACCTGCTGCATGGCCGGGGCGCGGCCCAGCAGTTCCGGGATGATCGGCGTACTCGCCGCGCTATCGGCGCTGCGCACACCGGCTGCGGCGGCGCGCTTGACCAGATCGACCGCCTGATCGATATCGAACGGCTTGGCGAGATATTCAAAGGCGCCGCTCTCGTAGGCCGACACTGCGCTGCCCAAGTCCGAATAGGCCGTCATGACGATGACGGGCAACTCCGGGTGCGAATCGTGAACCCGGCGCAGCAGGTCGAGCCCCGAATGCCCGGACATCCGAATGTCCGTAATCAACACGTCGGGCGTGTCATTGCGCAGCGCTGCGAGCGCGGGCTCGGCGGCATCGAATGCCTTGGGCAGCATGCCGCCGTTTTTGAGCGCGCGCTCGAGCACCCAACGTATCGAGGTGTCGTCATCGACCAGCCAGACACGCAGTGGTTGAGCAGTCATTCAGCACCTTCCAGCGGCAGTAAAAGTGAAAATACGGTGTGCCCCGGCCGGCTCTCGAACTCGACGATGCCGCGATGGCGCGTCACGAGATCCTGCGCCACCGCCAGCCCGAGCCCGCTACCGGTCGAGCGACTCGTCACCAGCGGGTAGAACACGCTGCGCATCAGCTCGGGCGGCACGCCGTGCCCGTTATCTTCGATCTGAATGTTTGCAACCAGACGATGGCGCACGGCACCGATGCTGATGTTCGTGAGCACGCGGGTGCGTAGCGTTACGCGCCCCTGGGTCGCATCGACCGCCTGCAGGGCGTTGCGCGCGACGTTGAGCAGCGCCTGGATGATCTCGTCGCGGTCGAACTGCGCAGCCGGCAGGCTCGGATCGTAGTCGCGCTCGATCGTAATGCCGGGCGCGGCCTCGCTGCGCAGCAGTTGAAATACGCGCTCGCAGAGCTCGTGGATGTTGACCGACACCTTGCGCGGTGGTCTCGAGGGCCCAAGCATGCTGTCGACCAGGGCGCGCAGGCGGTCGGCCTCGTTGATGATGACCGTGGTGTATTCCTTGAGCGCGCCATCGTGCAGCTCGCGGTCGAGCAACTGCGCTGCGCCGCGCAGCCCACCCAGTGGGTTTTTGATCTCATGTCCGAGCTGGCGCAGCATGAGCCGGCTGCCGTCGAGTCGCGACAGCATCTCGCTTTCGCGCGAGATGCGCTGGCGGGTACGCGCATCGGCAAGCTCGATCAGCAGATGCGTGCCGGTCACCTGGCCTTCGAGCGGCGTCACGGTCACGTCGATGACGACCGGCTCGCGGTGGCCCTGCTTGGCGCTCGGCGAGAGCGGCATCTCACGTCCGGCGCAGGACTCCCCGCGCTCGAGCGCGCGTCGCAGCAGCAGATCGAGCGAGTGCGCAGCGTCGAACAGCTGCGTGAGCGGGCGACCGCGCGCCTGGTTCAGGCCCACGGCCAGCAGATTCTGCGCGCCGACATTGGCGTACACCACGCACAGCTGCGAATCCAGGACGATCACACCGGTCGAGAGAACATCGAGCAGGTCTGCCGGATCGAAATGCGACAGCGGCGAGGGACTGAGGTATTCAATCGCCATCGCGTCGCTCCGCGATGGCGCTGATCGTCAATGCGGCTTGACCGGGGACTGCGGTGAGTTCACCGACGGCCGCTGTACGGAGAAGGAAACGGGAGCGGCACTGCAAACCACGGTGCCGTCGGCAGTGCGCACCTCGGCACTGATCGTATGTGCGCCACGATCGGGCTGCGCGATCTGGAAATTGAGCGCATCGCCGCCGAGCGGCTGCAGCGCCGAGCCGTCGAGCTGGACACTCACGAGATCGCCCGGACGCAGCGCCGGAATGAGCCGCACGCTGACATCGACCGATTCGGGCGCATACAGCGCGGCGTCGGCTCCGGGCTGCGTGATCGCACACGACTGATACGGCGTGGCGTTCGGCACCGGCGGGCTCGCAACGCTCGGTGTGGTCGCGCCGGTGGGGGTGTTGTGATAGGTCTGCGCACCCGAGAGCTGGATCTGTTCCGCGCCCGGATGCGGCGTGTCGGAGTAATGCACGACGCCCTGCGCGTCGACCCAGCGGTACATCGTGGCCGCCGGACATAAGACGCTGCCTGCAAGCAGGCTCAAGGCCAACAGGCAGCGGCACGCGATGGATGACAGGGCAGCAGGCGGCATGTCCTGCAAGCATACCGCCTGCGGGCCATGCCGCACAAAAACGGGCGTGGGTGTACTGGCTACCGACTCCTGCTGCGTTCACCGCGCCCGCGCCGCGCCCACGTCAGACGCTGTAATACATATCGAACTCGACCGGATGGGTGGTCATGCGCAGGCGCGTGACCTCCTGCATCTTGAGCGCGATATAGGCGTCGATCACATCGTCGGTGAACACCCCGCCACGCTTGAGGAATTCGCGATCCTTATCGAGCGCCTCGAGCGCCATATCGAGCGAATGGCACACGGTGGGGATGTGCTTGGCCTCTTCGGGTTCCAGATCGTAGAGATCCTTGTCGGCCGGCTCGCCCGGATGCATCTTGTTCTGGATGCCATCGAGCCCTGCCATCAGCATGGCCGCGAACGCCAGATACGGGTTGGCGGTGGCATCCGGGAAGCGCACTTCGATACGCCGCGCTTTCGGGCTCGACACCCACGGCACGCGGATCGAGGCCGAGCGGTTGCGCGCCGAGTAGGCCAGCATCGTGGGCGCCTCGAAGCCGGGCACCAGCCGCTTGTAGCTGTTGGTGGTGGCGTTGGTCAGCGCATTGACGGCCGAGGCGTGCTTGATGATGCCGCCGATGTAGTACAGACAGGTCTCGGACAGGCCCGCGTACTTATCGCCCGCAAAGACGTTCTTGCCCTCCTTCGAGAGCGACTGATGCACGTGCATGCCGCTGCCGTTGTCCCCGACCAGGGGCTTGGGCATGAAGGTGACGCTCTTGCCGTAGCTGGCACCGACGTTGTGCAGCGCGTACTTGAGGATCTGCACCTCATCGGCCTTCCTGACCAGCGTATTGGCGCCGATACCGATCTCGGCCTGACCGGCGGTGGCCACCTCATGGTGGTGCACCTCGACCACCAGCCCCATCTCCTCGCAGGCCTTGCACATGGCCGCGCGGATGTCCTGGTAGGCATCGACCGGGGGCACCGGAAAATAGCCGCCCTTGAGGCCCGGACGGTGCCCCTTGTTGCCCTCCTCGTAGCGCGTGTCGGAATTCCAAGCGCCCTGAATCGAATCGACCTCGTAGAACGCGCTGCGTATGTCCGCTCTCCAGCGCACGCTGTCGAAGATGAAAAACTCGTTTTCCGGCCCGAACAGCGCGCTGTCGGCGATGCCCGTGGATTTGAGATAGGCCTCGGCGCGCTTGCCGAGCGAGCGCGGATCGCGCTCATAACCCTGCATCGTGGTCGGCTCGATGATGTCGCAGCGGATGTCGACCGTGGCCTCCTCGTAGAACGGATCGATCACGGCGGTCGAGGCGTCGGGCAGCAGGATCATGTCCGACTCGTTGATCCCCTTCCATCCCGCAATCGAGGAGCCGTCGAACATCTTGCCTTCGACGAAGAACTCCTCGCTCACATAGCGCGACGGGATGCTCACGTGCTGCTCCTTGCCCCGGGTATCGGTGAACCGAAGGTCCGCCCACCGCACCTCCTTGTCCTTGATCAGCTGCACTACATCGCGTGCACTCATATCGCCTCCTGTCGTGATTTGCTTGTTATGGACCGAGCCTCATAAAGATGCAGCCAGCGTGCCAAGCCGGTGCGATTTCAAATAGCTCGAAAAGCCGAGCGCTTGGGAAATCTCGCTGCCCACGCCGCTGCGGCCGTGCCCTATTGTAGTGCATATGACATAGCCCCGCCCCGTGGCAGCGCGCTGTGCGCTCCCGAACGGCCGCTCCGGTCGAGGGCGTCGGACGGGTCCTCGCTTATACTCGCGCGTCCTTCTTAGGCCTCGACGCGCATGAAAAGCCCGAAGATCGGCGCCAAGCCGAAGACTTTCCAGGATCTTCTGTTCGCGCTGCAGCAATATTGGGCCGCCCGCGGCTGCGTGATCCTGCAGCCGTACGATATGGAGGTCGGTGCAGGGACATTTCATTCCGCGACCTTTCTGCGCTCGATCGGCCCGGAGCCCTGGAGTGCGGCTTACGTGCAGCCCTCGCGTCGCCCGACCGATGGCCGCTACGGCGCCAATCCCTTCCGGCTGCAGCACTACTACCAGCTACAAGTGGTCAT
>JGI12269J14319_10004890_pt1 | contig 12086 bp, 14 predicted proteins | sample PeaSoiSIISIP2007_FD_14319 | JGI IMG/M metagenome (IMG submission 14319) | reverse complement strand
CCGTCGCCGGCGACCGTCGGCGGCGGCCTGTCCCTACGAGAGGTCGTCCATGATCGACGTCCGGGTGAAGCTCACGTTCCCCGAGGAGCTCGTGCGCGAACCGTTCATCGCCCGGCTCGTCCGCCAGTACGACGTGGAGCCGAACATCCGGCGGGCCAACGTGGACGACCACGAGGGATGGATCGTCTGCGAGGTGGCCGGCGAACCGGCCCAGATCGACGGGGCGCTGGCGTGGTTGCGGGACAAGGGGGTCCGGGTGGACCTCCTGGGCGACGTCGTCGAGAGCTGACCCCGTGGTCGGTGAGGGCGGCGGTGCCTCCGACCCCGACCGCGTCCTGGCCGAGTCGGGTGCGTCGCTCTGTGCGCGCATCGTCGCCGTCGTGCCCGACTGGGTCGAGCGGACGGTGGGCGGGATCATCGACGCCTGGGTGGCGACGCGTCCGTCGGAGACCGTGGACCGGGCGGCGGTGACGGCGGAGGCGCAGACCGCCGGGCGGGCTGCCGCCGCCGATGTCGCCGTCCGCCTCCAGGCCGTCCTGGGGGTCGACGTCGACGCCCAGTCGACCACCCCTCTCGAGGTCGTCCGCGCCGCGGTGGCCCATCCCACCGGGGTCCTCCGGCGCGCCGGGGTGCCTCCCGTCGTCCGGGACTCCTTCGCCGAAACGCGCTTCCCCGACGACGTCTACGGACTCACCCCGGCGACGCTCGGCGCCGTCGACCCGTCGTTGACCGATCCGGCGCGGGTCTGGGGAGCGGCGAAGGCCATGGCCCACAAAGCCCGACACCGGTCGGCCCCGGGTTGACGCCCGATGCGCGCTGTCCGGGTCGATGCAATTCTCCCTTCACGAGCGGCAGTGCGATTCATGAGCGGCACAGCAATTCATGAAAAGCACAACGTCTGTCGCTCCAGCTCGGATCACCGGGTCGTCCCGCTTCATGGAAACGTAGGGTTCGTACCGGTAACATCGGGAGATCGTGCTCCAGCGGGGGCTGAGCCAAGACAGCGGTTCTGAGGAGGAGTAAAGGTGCGCAAACTCGTGACGGGCGTGTCCGTCCTGGCGATTTCCCTCCTGGGAGTCGCGGCGCTGGCGGGCTCGGCCTCGGCGGCCACCACGTTCCAGCTCAACCTGTCCCAGTCGACCGCCTTCAGCCTCCTCGGATACTGGTGCGGTGGCATTTCCGAGCAGTCCTTCGTCACCGGGTTCGACCCGACCAGCGGATATCCGGTCGGTGACGTGTACATGTCGACCACCTGCAACGGCAGTGGCCGGGGCGGGCATTCCACCACGCACACCGCCTGGGGCAGCGTGACGTGGGACTTCACCGCCACGGTGGTCTCGGATGCGCTTCTCACATCGGCTCCCACGGTCGACCCGGCGTTCTCCGCCTTCGATGCGAACGGCAACGAGATCTACAACAGCGCCAACAACGCCTACCTGACCTACGGCCCCGGTTTCGCCCCCACCCCGAGGGTCACCAGCATCTCGACGACGGCGGGACCGACGTCGGGCGGGACCAGCGTGACGATCGACGGCACCGGGTTCACCAACGCCACGGCGGTCAATTTCGGGACGACGGCGATCACGAGTTTCACCATCACCGGCGACACGTCGATCACGGCGACCTCTCCCCCGGAGGGCCCGGGCACGGTGGACGTCACCGTCACCTCGCCCGGAGGGACGAGCTCGACCGCGTCGAACCTTCAGTTCACCTATGTGGCCCCTCCCACCGTCACGGGACTGAGTCCCAACAACGGTGGGATCAACGGTGGGACGTACGTCACCATCACGGGCACGAACCTCTCCACGGCCACGGCGGTCAATTTCGGAGACACGGCGGCCGGGTTCTGGGTGAACAGCGATACGTCTCTCACCGCGATCTCACCCGGCGAGGGTAACCCGGACACAGTTTCGGTGTCCGTCGTCACCATCGGCGGCACGAGCACACCCACGCCGGCCGACGTCTTCACCTACAGCACCGGTGGCTGCACCGGCGTGTGTGCGTCGAGCGTGCAGTGCGCCAAGCTGACCGGGAGTGCGACGGGGACCATGACGATCTCGAAGTGCACACCGAAGGTGGCGGGAAACAAGAGCGCCACCGCGACGGCTTTCGGGAGCACCGTGACCTGGAAGTCCAGTGGCCAGACGACGGACGAGAGCAACGGCATGTCCTCGCCCGGTCAGGGGGCGTGTGCCGCCGGCAGCACCGAGGAGGACATCTCCGGGAACGTCACCGGGGGCACGTCGACGTACACGGCGGTGGGTGATGTGGTCTCGGCGCAGATCTGCGTGAGCTCGTCGGGCAAGCTGTCGCTCGTGAAGGGCACCACCTACAGCGTCTAGCGGCGACGGCCCGGGGCGGTCCGCCCGCTCGACCGCCGGGCCGGATCGGGACCACCGGGTGAACGACGGGGGCTGACCGCCGGGCTTCTCGCTCTCAGGCGTCGCCCCGGAGCCCGGAGGCCGTCCCCCGAGTTCATCGAACGATCACCAATCGGATGCCTCCTGTTCGCGGATCGTTCACCTTCCCCCGTTAGGTTGCGCGTCGTGGGCGGCGGCACACTCCCTGCGACACGCCATCTCTCCGTGGGTGCCGGGCCGGCGACCGACGCCCGGGGCCCGGGCGGACCGACGGGACCGACGTGACCGACCCGGCCATGGCGATGGTGGGGACGGCCGACGGAGCGATCCGGATCCTCGTGGTGGAGGACGAGGAGTCCTACCGAGAGGCGCTCCAGGCCGGGCTGCGCAAGGAGGGCTTCGCCGTCGAGCTGGCCGCCGACGGTCTCGAGGGCCTCCGGCAATTCGCCGCCCACCCTCCCGACCTCGTGCTCCTCGACGTGCTCCTCCCCGGCCTGTCGGGGACCGAGGTGTGCCGGCGGATGCGGGCGCTCGCCCCCGTCCCCGTCATCATGGTGACGGCCCTCGACGCCGAGGTGGACATCGTCCTCGGCCTCGAGCTGGGCGCGGCGGACTACGTGACCAAGCCCTACCGGCTGCGGGAGCTGGTGGCGCGGATCCAGGCGGTGCTCCGCCGTGTCCAGCCGCCGCCCATCCCCGTTCCGTTGCGGCCGACCATGGAGGCCGTGCCCCCCGTGGAGATCGTCATGGCCGGGCCGGTGCGGGTCGACTTCGCCCGGCGCGAGGTGCGGGCCGGGACGCGCCCTGTGCACCTGTCGCGGCGCGAGTTCGACCTGCTCTCGCTTCTCCTCTCACCCCCGGGCCAGGTGCGGACCCGCGACGAGTTGATCGACCGTCTGTGGTCGGGTCGGGACCTGACCGACACCCGGACACTCGACACTCACATCCGCCGGCTCCGGGTGAAGCTCGAACGCGATCCGGCCGACCCCCAGTTCCTGGTCACCGTGCGCGGTGTGGGCTTCCGGTTCGACGCCGACGGCGGTGGCACACCCGATTTCTTCGAGCACGCCTGACCCGACCGCGACTCGGGCACCGTGGGCGCCCACGGCCGTGCCCGGGCTCGGTCCGCACCCCCGGGTCCGTCGGTGGTGCGGGCTGCTGCTCCTGACGACCGCCGCGTCAGGAGGCGTGACCGGTCTCGCCGCGCCACATCGGCTGACGGGGACGGTCGAAGAGGACGTCGAGGTGTTCGCCCCGGAGCGCGGCGAAGACATGGGGGCCCCACCGCTCGGCACCGACCAGAGGTTGGGGGAGGGTGTCGGGGGAGAACCAGCCGACGTCGGAGCATTCGAGGGGATGGGCGCGGAGCTCGCCCCCGAGGGCCCGGCAGTGGAAGACGAGTGAATAGAGCGGGACGCGGGTGAAGCCGAGTCGGAGGCCGTCGAGGACGGCGATGAGACGGACCACCTCGGCCTCGATGCCCGTCTCCTCGAGGACCTCCTTCACCACCACCTCGGCCGCCGAGTACCCGACGTCGGCCCATCCGGTGGGGTAGAGCCAGACCCCGGAGTCGGCGCGCTTCACGAGGAGGAGCTCGCCCTTGTCGTTGCCCACGGCCGCCCCCACCGCCACCTTCGGGGTGACGTACCCGGGAACACCCTGGCCGACGGCGCGCATCCACTCCTCGACCCGGTGGTCGGCGTCCTCGACACCGTCGGTCCCCGATGCGGCGGCCACGGCGATGTCGGCGGCCACCCGGAGGACCTCTTCGAAGCGCTCCCTCTCGTAGAGGCTCTCGGTGAATCCGAGTCCCGTCCGTGCGATCGCCGCCAGGCTCTCACTCCACCGGAGGAGCTGCCGGGGGGAGATGGGGTGGTCCACGTAGGCACGCTACCGCAGCCCGCACGGCGTGAGCCCCGGCCCGTCGCCTCCTGGGCCACAATGGAACATGTCCGTGAACGCCGACTGCAAGCACTACGTCATGCAGACGACGGCGCGCGGCGAGAAGCTCGAGCAGTGCCGGATCAGGGCCAACGAGAGCCTCCCCTTCGCCTGCCCCGAGGGCTGCGTCTTCTACGAACCCCGGAAGGTGTCGTCGGCCGGATGGCACGTGGCTCCTCGTCCACGCGACGATCCGCCGCGGCGCTGAGAGGGACCCGGCCGACCCCGGCGGTGTGACCCCGGCGCAGTGACCGGGGCGCAGTGACCCCGGCGCGGTGACCGGGGCGCGGTGACCGGGGCGCAGTGACCGGGGCGCGGTGACCGGGGCGCGGTGACCGGGGCGGTGCGCCACCGGGCGTGGGAGCATCGGCGTCATGGACGTCGCACTCCTCCGGGCCGTCGGCCTGTACGACCCCGGATCGCCGACGGCGGCCGACCGGCTGGCTCTGCTCGAGTACCTCGACGGGCGGGGGGCCACGGTGCACCAGATGGTGGACGCCGACGCCGAGGGGGTGCTNTTCGCCCTCTCGTCGCATCTGGCCGCGTTCGGCCCCGTCGACCGGATACCGCTGCGCGAGGTGGCGGCGCGGTCGCAGACGTCTGTCGACCGGATCCGGCGGTTGATGCTGGCCCAGGGGATACCGGTCGACGACGAGACCATGCTGGCGGTGTCCGTCGTCGAGGACGCCGCCGCCTTCGAGACGGCCATGGCGATGTTCGGCGACGAGGCGACGCTGGCGTTCACCCGGGTGATGGGGGCGTCGGTGGCCCGGATCGTGGACGCGGCCATCAGCCTCTTCTACGGCGAGGTGAGTCCGACGATGCCGACCGACGCCACCGAGCTCGAACGGGCACGGATCAACGAGAGGGCCGGCGCCGTCTTCGCCCTGCTGCCGTCGGTGATCACGCACCTCCTCGAGCAGTGCTTCCGGGACACGAGCGTGCGCGCCGCGACGTCGCGCGGTGACGCCGTCGGACAGACGGTGACGGTCGGGATCGGGTTCGTCGACCTGGTGGGCTCGACGCAGTGGGCCGGACACCTGAGCCTGAAGGAGCACGCCCTGGCCCTGGCCCGGTTCGAGTCGGCGGCATGGGACATCGCCACCGGGCTGGGGGGGCGGGTGGTCAAGCTGATCGGTGACGAGGCCATGATCGTGGCCGAGTCACCCGCCACGGCGTGCCGGATCGCGGTCTCGTTGTGCGCGGCGGTGGGGTCGGACGCCGGTCTCCCCGCGGCGCGCGCCGGTGTGGGCTTCGGCGAGGTCACCGCCCGCGGCGGTGACTACGTCGGTCCCCTCGTGAACGAGGTGGCCCGATCGGTCAAGGTGGCGGGGGAGGGGGAGGTGGTGGTGACGGCCGAGGTACGCGACCGGCTGCCGGCGGGGGAGTCGTGGGCCACCCGCGACGTCGGGAGGCACGCGCTGCGGGGGGTCGACGCGCCCATCCGTCTCTTCCAGGTGGTCGAGGCGGCGGGCGGCGGGGGGGACGGCGTCATCCGGTGAGGAGGGTGGCGAAGGCGGCCCAGACCTCGTCGGTGGCCCGGGCCGAACCGGGGGAGAGGGCGCCGAGGCCCATGAAGCCGTGGACGAGGCCGGGGAAGTCGAGGAGACGGACACCGACGCCGGCCTCGGAAAGGGCCTCGGCGTAGGCGCGGCCCTCGTCGCGGAGGGGGTCGAATTCGGCCGTGGCCACCACCGCCGGGGGCAGGCCGGCGTGGTCGGCGAGGAGCGGGCTGGCCAGGGGATCGGCCGGGTCGTGGTCGCCCAGGTACTGGGCGGAGAACCAGCGGACGGCGTCGGCGGTGAGGAGGTAGCCCTCGCCGTTGGAGAGGAGCGAGGGCCGGACCTCTGTGAAGTCGACGGCCGGGTAGACGAGGGCCTGGGCGGCGATGGTCGGCCTCCCGCGCGTGCGGGCCCGGAGGGTGACCGCGGCGGCCAGATTGCCCCCGGCGCTGTCCCCCGCCACCCCGAGGCGCGCCGGGTCGGCGCCCAGCTCGGTGGCGTGGGCGGCCATCCAGGAGGTGGCCGCATCGCAGTCGTCGACCGCCGCGGGGAAGCGGTTCTCGGGGGCGAGGCGGTAGTCCACGCTCACCACGACGGCCCCGGTCCGGCGGGAGAGGATGCGGCAGGTCCCGTCGTGGGTGTCGATGTCGCCGATGACCCAGCCGCCCCCGTGGAAGTAGGCGACGAGGGGGACCGGCGTGGTGACCGGGGGACGGTAGATCCGGACGCGGAGCGGTCCCGCCGGACCGGGGATCGACCGGTCCTCGACGTCCTCCGCGGGCTCGGCCGCAGCGGCCCGGTCGAGCGCCCCCAGGCTGGACCGGAAGAGATGGCGGAAGGCGTCGGGGGTGAGAGAGGCGAAGTCCACCGGGCCGGCCGCCGCCATCTGGTCGACGATCGACGCGGTGGCCTCCTCCAAGGGCACGGTCAGCTGGCCTCGCCGCTCGTGGGCTCGAACTCGTCGGGGTCGGAGACCGGTGGCCGGTCCGTCCCCGACCCGTGGCCGCCGCGCTTCCAGAAGTCGAGGATGATCTGGGCGTTGGACCGGCCCGCCTCGATCAGGGCCTCGGTGCCGGAGAAGTCGTCGTAGCGCGAGACGGGGTCGGAGTCGACCGAGAAGACGATGACCTCCACCCCCGCCGGGAGGTGCTCGAGCTCGCGGGCGAACTTGGCGTGGACGGCGATGAAGAAGGCGGTGAGGACGGCCTCGACCGGCCGGCGGTAGCGGTGGGGGGTGTAGCGGAGGGGTCCGCAGAGGAAGACGAAGATGCGCTCGGCGCCGTGGGCGATGGCCCGGCCGATGGGGACGTTGTCGACGACGCCGCCGTCGATGAAGGCCTCGCCCCCGATCTCGACGGGGGGAAGCAGCGACGGCAGCGCACAGGAGGCCAGGATGGCCTCGACGGCCGGCCCGTAGGTGAACCACTGGGTGCGGCCGTCGGTGAGGGAGGTGGCCACCACCTCCAGGTGGACCGTGGCCTCCTCGATCCGGTCGAAGGTCAGGCCGTCCTCGATGAGCCGGCGGACACCGTCGTTGGCGTGGACGGCCTCCCGTTGCTGGAGGAAGCGCCAGGGGCCGGGGATCCGTCCCTGGGGGAAGACGTCGCCGGAGGTGACCCGGCGCCAGTGGTCGGCCATGCGCTCGATGCCGGCCGGGGTGGGGTCCCCGGCGAAGCCCGCGGCGTTGATGGCGCCGACCGACGCGCCGTAGACGTCGTCGGCCGTGATCCCGTGGTCCATGAGGGTGTGGAGCATCCCGATCTGGGCCGCCCCCCGGGCCCCCCCGCCGGCGAAGACGAAGGCGGTGCGGGGACGGCGCCGGCGCGCGTTGAGGGACCGGGACCGGGTCCACCGGCGCCGGGGCACCCCCGGCCCGGGGAAGACGCCCCCGGGGAGGACGACGGGGTGGACGGTGGACTCCACCCGCTGCTCACGAAGCGGCGGGGTGTCGGTCATCTCTCGGTGTCGGCCCCGGCCCCGCCCGTGCCCGCCTGGCGCGCGGCACGGTCGCGGCGGACCCCCCAGCGCACGGCCGTGACGGCCAGCCCCACCATGGCCAGGACGAACAGGGCGAAAACGACGACGAAGGCGGCACCCATACCCGGACGACCCTACGTCACACCCGTCGGGCAAGCTGTGCCCGTGCCCCGGTTCCCCGCCCCCGCCGACGCCTTCCGGCCACCGGAGGGCGAGGACCTCCTCCGGCGCCTCCGGGGCCCGGCCACGGACCGCCCCGAGGTCGACCCGGGCCTGGCCGGGGGCCTGCGGGACTGGCTCGAGGACGGGCTGGCCGACGTGGGCGCCGGGTCCACCGACGCGCCGGCCGAGGCCGGGCCGGTGCGGGTGACGAAGGAGACGCTCACGGGGGTGCTCCTGTGCGAGGCCCACCTGGTGGCCCGGCGGAGCTCCCCCCGGGTGGTGACCGAGGAGCTGGCCCGGGGGAGCCTGGTCGACGCCCTGTTCCGCCAGTGGGTGACGACGGGACGACTGGACGACCCGTGGTCCGAGGCGCTCGACGCCGTAGGGGTGGACCGCGACGGCGATCCGGTCGCCGCCTTCGTGGGGGAGCTCGCCGACGAGCGGCGCCGGGCCCTGGCCGAGGAGATCACCGAGCAGGCGGCGGGGATCGTCCGACGCTGGCCGGTGCCGAGCCCGGGCTGGCTGGCCCGGACCCAGGAGCGGGTGGTGGTGCCGCTGGTGGGCGGACGGGTGGTGATGAGCGGCGTGGTCGACCTGGCCTTCGGGGGACCGGCGGGGGCGCGGGCGTCGGTGTGCGTGGTGGAGATCAAGTCGGGTCGTCGGCGCGTCGAGCACCGGGCCGACCTCCACTTCTACGCGCTGCTGGAGACGTTGCGCAGCGGCGCGCCGCCGTTTCGGATCGCCACCTACTACACCCGGACGGGCGAGCTCGACGTCGAACCGGTCACCGACGACGTCCTCGTGGGCGCGGTGGAGCGGGTCCTGGCCGGAGCCGTCCGGCTGTGCCGGTTGGCCGGGGGGGCCGAACCGGAGCGGACCCCGAACGGGCTGTGCGCCTGGTGTTCGGATCTGCCGCGGTGCGAGCCGGGGCGGACGAGGGCCGGGACCGACGTCCCGCGGGCCGCGGGCGACACCGTCGGGGATGACGATCTCGTCCTCGTCCCCACCGGCCTCACCGGTGAGGGTGGCGACGTCGGCGAGGAGGGGGCGGCGCGATGACGGAGGCGGTGACCACGGGGATGTCGTTGGTGCTGCCGCGGGCGCGCGCCCTGACCGATGCGCTCGTGGCCCCGGCGGCCGGGGGTGTGGCGGCCGAGGAGCTCCGGGTGCTCCGGGAGCAGCTGGCCGGTGACCTGGCCGCCCTGGTGGAGGAGCTCCCCCCCGGGGAGAGGCTCCGGCTCGACTCCTTCCGCTTCGCCCTGGCCCGGGAGCATCCCGAGCGGCTGACGTCGGTCGACGCCCCGTTCGTCTTCTCCCCGGCCCTGTGTCGCCGGGCCGTGGGACTGAGCGCCGTGGCCCGGTGCGTCCGGCGGTGGTCGCCCTCGCCGGCCGTGGCCGTGTCCGAGGTTCTGGCCGCCGGGGCCGAGGACGGCGACGGGAGCGATCCCACCAGCCGGCCCCCCTGGTGGGCCGCCTGGTACGGGAGCCTGGGCCGCGGGGCCCGGGCCATGGTGGAGGCCGAGGCCGTGACCTGGGCCACACAGGTGTGGACGGCGCTCGAATGGGACCGGTTGGCGCCGGCGCCCCTCGTGGGCGGTGGGGACGACTGGTGGGACTGCCCGGGGACCCGGGCCATGACACTGCGGGGGCAGGCCGACGTGCGGGTCCGGACCGGGGGGCGGCCCGCCCTGCTGGTGGTGGGAGGGGGGGTCCCGGCGGCGGACTGGCGGGGCGCGCTCGGCTTCCCGGCCCTCGTCTGCGCCCTGGCCCGGGGCGAGCGGTCCGTCCCCGCCCGGGTGGTCGGGCTGTGGCCGAGCAGCGGGCAGGTACGGATCCTGGCCGTCGACACCGGGGCGCTCGTCGACACGGCCACGGCCGTGGTCTGCGCCGTGGCCACCTTGGTCGACGCGCGGATCGAGGCGCACGCCACCCGTGTCGGCTGAACCCGTGTCGCCTGGACCCGTGTGAGGGGCGCGGGCCGCCGGCGGTCAGGCGGCGTGGCCGGCGGTCCAGTCGAGGAGGCGGTCGAGGGGCCAGGTGTTCACGACGCGGTCGTCGGGGGTGTCGGCCTCGGCCGCCTGCTGGCAGCCGATTCCGAGCCACTCGAGCTGGCCGGGGGCGTGCGCGTCGGTGTCGATGGAGACCAGGCAGCCCTGGGCCAGGGCTTGACGGAGAAGCGGTTCGGGCGGGTCGCGGCGTTCGGGTCGGGAATTGATCTCCACGGCCGTGCCGGTGCGGGCGCAGGCGGCGAAGACGAGATCGGCGTCGAAGCGCGACGGGGGCCGTCCCCGTCCGACGAGCTTGCGCCCGGTGCAGTGGCCGAGGATGTCGGTGTGGGGGCTCTCGACGGCGGCCAGCATCCGACGGGTCATGGGGCCGGGGTCCATGGACAGCTTCGAGTGGACGCTGGCCACGACCAGGTCGAGCCGGGCCAGCAACGACTCGTCCTGGTCGAGTTCGCCGTCCTCGAGGATGTCGACCTCGATGCCGGTGAGGATCCGGAAGGGGGCCAGCTCCTCGTTCAGCGCGGCCACCACGTCGAGCTGCCGGCGGAGGCGCTCCGGGTCGAGGCCGTGGGCCACGGTGAGCCGGGGACTGTGGTCGGTGAGGGCCCAGTACTCGTGTCCGATATCACGGGCCGCCTCGGCCATCTCCGCGATGGGGCTGCCGCCGTCGGACCAGTCCGAGTGGCTGTGGCAGTCGCCGCGCAGCAGGGCGCGCAACGCCGCGGCGCGGCCCTCGGGCGGCGCCGGGGCGCGCCGGAGGAGCTCGCGGAGGTAGGTCGGTTCGTCGCCGGCGAGGGCTTCGGTCACGGCCGCGGCGGTGCTGTCGCCGATGCCGGGCAGGGTCGTCAGGCGGCCCGAGCGGGCCAGCTCCTCGATCCGGGCCGGCGACTCCTCGGCCAGGGTGGTCGCGGCGCGGCGGAAGGCGCGGACCTTGTAGGTGCCCGCCCTTTCGGCTTCGAGCCGGTAGGCGATGCGGCGGAGCGCGTCGACGGGGTCCACCGACGCGAATGTACCGGGCCGATCCGTGCCAGCATCGTCGGATGCCCGCCAAGGCGCCGGCCGTGGATGTGGAGGTGGACGGGCACACGGTCACGGTGTCGAACCCGGACAAGGTCTTCTTCGCCACCCGGGGCGAGACCAAGCTCGACCTCGTCCGCTATTACCTGGCCGTGGGTCCGGGGGCGCTGTGCGGAGTCCGGGAGCGCCCCACCGTCCTGAAGCGGTTCCCCCACGGCGCCGAGGGCGACTTCTTCTACCAGAAACGGGTCCCCGCCGGCCGGCCCCCGTGGATCGAGACGGTGACCGTCCATTTCCCGAGTGGTCGCAGCGCCGAGGAGCTCTGTCCCGTCGACGTGGCCCACATCGCCTGGGCCGCCAACCTGGGATGCCTGGACCTCAATCCGTGGCCGGTGCGGCGCGACGACGTCGACCACCCCGACGAGCTGCGCGTGGACCTCGACCCCCAGCCGGGCGTCGCCTTCGAGGCCGTGCGCCGGGTGGCCCTCGAGGCCCGGGACGTCCTCNCCGAACACGGCCTCGTCGGATTCCCGAAGACGTCTGGGTCGCGGGGGATGCACGTGAACGTGCGGATCGAACGCCGGTGGGGCTTCACCGAGGTCCGCCGGGCCGCGCTGGCTCTGGCCCGCGCCGTCGAGCGGAGGATGCCGGGGGTGGCCACCTCGGCCTGGTGGAAGGAGCAGCGCGGCGAACGGGTCTTCATCGATTACAACCAGAACGCGCGTGACCGGACGGTGGCCTCCGCCTACTCGGTCCGGGCCAATCCCGAGGGCCGGGTGTCGTGCCCCCTCGAGTGGGACGAAGTCCCCGAGGTGGAACCGTCCGACCTGACGCTCGCCACCGTCCCCGCCCGGTTCGCCGAACGGGGGGACCCGGCGGCCGGGATCGACGACCACCGGTACGACCTCGGGGCCCTGCTGGAGCTGGCCGCGCGCGACGAGGCCGAGGGCCTCGGTGACGCCCCCTGGCCTCCGCACTTCGCCAAGCAGCGCGGCGAGCCCCGCCGCGTCGCCCCGAGCCGGGCCCGGGACCGACCGCCGGCAGACTGAGCCGATCCGACTGGGCCGATCCGACTGGGCCGATCCGGCTGGGCCGATCCGGCTGGGCCGATCCGACTGGGC
>JGI12269J14319_10004888_pt1 | contig 12095 bp, 9 predicted proteins | sample PeaSoiSIISIP2007_FD_14319 | JGI IMG/M metagenome (IMG submission 14319) | reverse complement strand
GCTCCTGCTCGAAGACGTCGACGGCCGCCATGCCGGGCCGGCCCGCGCGCAGCGCCGCCACCAGCGCGCCGGGCTCGACGAGCGGCGCCCGGCTCGTGTTCACCAACAGCGCCGTCGGCTTCATGCGCGCGAGATCGGCGGATGTCACGATGCCCCGCGTGGCATCGACGAGGCGCATGTGCAACGAGATCACGTCGCAGGTCTCGAAGAATCCGGCCTTGCTGGCCGCGGTCGCATAGCCGTCGGCGCGCGCCTTGGCCATGGTTTGCTCGCGCGCCCAGACCAGCACGGGCATGCCGAACGCCTTACCATAGCCGGCCACCACGCTGCCGATCCGGCCATAACCGAAGATGCCGAGCGTCTTGTCGCGCAGCGAGCTACCGACGCCGATCTGCCACTTTCCCGCCTTGAGCGCCGCCATCTGCTGCGGAATCTGGCGCATCGCCGCGAGCACCAGCCCCCAGGTGAGCTCCGCCGCCGCGTATGAGGGCGTACCCGGATGCTGGCTCGACGACACGATGACGCCGAGCCGCGTGCAGGCCTCGATGTCGATATGCGGATAGACGCTGCGCTGACTGATGAGACGCAGCTTCGGCAGGCGCTCGAGGAGCGGCGCCTGGATCTGCGTGCGCTCGCGGATCAGCACGAGCGCCTCGGTGTCGCGCAGCCGCTCGGCCAGCGCATCCACGTCCTGGACATGGTCGTTCGAGATCGTGACCTCGTGCCCGCTCAGTTTCTCGAAACAGCGCAGCGTGCGAATGGTGTCGAAGTAGTCGTCGAGGACGGAGATCTTCACCGGCGGACTATTGGGCCGCGATGCTCGGCGCCAGCGTCTCACCCACCTCGGTCTTCGCCTGAAGCGCCGCTCGCCCCCGGGCGCTCAGCACGACGGGCGAGCGATCCGTCAGACGCCCGCCGCCGGTCTCGAACTCGATCTGGCTCTCGCTGAGGGCATCTTCCCAGGCGCAGGTAGTCGGACAGGTGCTACGCCAGGCTTGCCTCGCCTCCGCATAGGTCCGCGGGCGACTGTCGACCCAGGCAAGGAATTGCAGCGTCAGCAGGCTCACGGAATGGGGCATGGGCCTCCCCTCCATCGACGGTCGCAACGCTGCTGATTATAGAGAGCGACGAAGCGCGCGGCCACGAGTGCGAGATCAGACGACGCGCTCGCAATAAGCTTCGCAGAAGGCGCGCAGCGCCAGGATGCGCATGCCGCCCTCGAGGCGGCCAGAGTCCGCATGATCGAAGGCGACGTTGAAACGGACGTGCGGAATGCCGACGGGATCGGCGCAGAGCGTCAACACGGTCGCGGTCTCGGCAACGCGGTCGCGCCGCGGCCGCCGATAGCTATCACCCGGCTTCAGCTCGGGGAGCTGATCCTGCACGGCTGGACGGCGAAAGAATGACAGTGACATGGAAGTCTTGCCCAAGGCCGACCCTGACCCAGAGCCTGCCTCCGGCATCCCCAACGCTTGGTTAACAAACCAGCCCTTGCCGCGATTATTGCAAGGCAATTTATATAAATATGAGGGGTTCCTCACCTGGAACGGGAGGTATCCCGGAGTCGAGCGAGGGAGGTTCAGAGTCCACCGCGATGCCGTCCGAGCGATCGCCTGAGCTATCCGGCAACGGTTCATTAAGCGCTGCGATAGCACTATTGCGTGTGTGCCGCGGTCCGATCGCGGGCACCTCCTGCGCGAGAGGGTCTAAATGCGGAAGACGCCGGTAAAGCACGATCAGCATGATAAACATGCCCCGCTAGATATCGTTGACCCACACTCGAGGTTCTATCTTGGCGTGGTCGGAGCTGCCGGGGAGACCGGGGCACTTCTTGGCGGACCACCAGGCGCACTCATCGGGGCCGGAATTGGGCTCGCGGGCTGCGCGGTTCATTACGTCTCTGAACGAAGGAAGCCGCAGGGCGGTTCTGACGGCCAGCCCTGAGAAAAGCTAAGATACAAGCACCAGCGCGAGAATTATATCGCCCCTACCTCGTTCGAGAGACATCCCTGAGCCGTGCGAGGCTCTTGACCGCGCCGGCGGCGGCGACGCGGGCCTCGCCCGTATAGGCCTCGTGATTGGCCTCCACTTCCGCGAGCCGGTAGAGGTAGTTGACCATGATCCCCGCGGATTGCTGGAGCCCTTTGAGCGAATGGTCGGCGAGCCAGTTCAAGCGCTCGACGCGGGCACCGTTGGTGAGATGAAAGTGCTCCACCAGATCGAGCGCACGGCCCTGCGAGCCTTTCTCGGTCAATAGAAAGCGCGCGCAGAGCCGCATGAGGGGCGCCTGCATGACGTCCCCGCACTCCCGGTCTTCGTGCCAGCCGGCCTCCGCGAGCAGGCCCGCCAGTCCCCCCGCGCCTTTGTCGCCCGGCAGCGCGGCAATTGCCTCTCGCTCTGCCGGGAGCAGCAGCTCGGCCTCCTCCTTGGCAAGGCGTGCGTCGAGCCAGGCGCGAAAGCCCGGGACAGGCGAGAGCGTGGCGAAGGTCTTGAGATGCGGCAGCTCGGCCGCGAGATCGTCGGCGACCCGCTTGATCAGAAAGTCTCCGAAGCTGATCCCGGCGAGGCCGCGCTGGCAGTTCGAGATCGAGTAAAAGACCGCGGTATCGGCGTCGCGCGGATCGGCCACAGGCGCGCTCTCGTCAAGCAGTGCCTGAATGCTGCCGGAGATGCCCTTCACCAGCGCGACCTCGACGAAGATCAGCGGCTCCTCCGGCATGCGGGGATGGAAGAAGGCGAAGCAGCGGCGGTCGGCTTCCAGCCGGTGCTTGAGATCGGCCCAGGAGCGGATCTCGTGCACGGCCTCGTATGCCGTCAGCTTCTCCAGGAGCGAGGCCGGCGAATTCCAGGTGATGCGCTTGAGCTCGAGGAAACCGATATCGAACCAGCTGCGCAGCAGCGCCCTGAGATCGCGCTCGAGGCCGGCGAGCGCACGGTCGCCGCGCGCGAGCGCCATCAGCTCGGCGCGCATGTCGACCAGGAACTTGACGCCTTCCGGAAGCGCGTTGAACTGAGTGAGCAGGCGTCGGCGCGGCGCCTCCAGCGCGGTGCGCAGCGCCTCCTCGGAGGCTTCCCTTTCCCGGTGGGCGCTCGCGTCGAGAAAACCCTTCGCCGCTTGCGAGATCGCCTCGCGGTCGACATCGAACTCGTCGGCGAGCAGACGAAGGAAGCGCTTTCGCCCATCCGCGTTGAGCCCGAGGTAGGTCCGTCCGAGCTCCGCCGCCCGCACCCGCGCCGCCACCTCGCCGCCCCGGCCGTCGAGGCACGCGCGCAGCTGCTCGCGCACCCGCTCCATGTCGTCGCTCGTGAGCTCCGGCCGCGTGGACGCGTTCGCACCGCGCGTCTGGCCCGCGATGTCGCGCCAGGCCGCGCGCAAGCGGCCGATGGTGCGGTCCACCACCGTGTCGAAGAAACCGACGCTGCTTCGCTCGCTCATGGAGACTCCCGATAGAGGCGATCGGTGACAGTCGCAAGTAGGCCGCTCTCGGCCGCGAGCCCTTTCAGTCCGCGCAACACGCCCGGCAGTACCGCGAGCAGATCCTCGGCAACGAGGCCGGGCCCCACGGCTTGGCCGGCCTCGCCGTGCAACCAGACCGCGGCGGCAGCGGCGGCGAAGGCGTCCATGCCCTGGGCGAGCAGCCCCGTGATCATGCCCGCCAGCACGTCCCCGGTGCCGCCGCTCGCAAGGTCGGCCGGCGCATTGGCATTGACGATGGCGCGGCCGTCCGGTGCCGCGATCACCGTATCGGGTCCCTTGAGCACCACCACCGCGCGGCTCGCTGCCGCCGCGGCGCGAGCGCGCGCGAGCTTGTCGCCCGTCAGCGAGAATATGCGCGCGAACTCGCCCTCATGCGGCGTCAGTACGGTCGGGCCGGCGATGGCACCGAGCAACGCCGCGGGCGCGTCCGAGAACACGGTCAAGGCGTCGGCATCCAACACGACCGCTCGGCGCGTGGCGAGGGCGGCCAGCACGGTCTCTCGCAGCGCCAGGGTGGTGCCGCCGCCCGGACCCAGCAGGATGACGTTTCGTCTGACATCGTCGAGCAGCGCTCTGAAATCCTCGATGCCGCCGATCCCGCGTACGATCACGCTGGTGAGCGCGCCGGCGTAGACCGGCCAGACAGCATGGGGCGCGGCGAGCGTCACCAGACCGGCACCCATGCGGCCGGCCGCACGCGCGGCCAGTCTCGCCGCTCCCGTCATGTGCTCGCCGCCCGCCACCAGCGCATGACCGCGCCGGTACTTGTGGTCCTCGAGCTTGGGCCAGGGATAGCGATCGAGCCAGAGCACCGGGCCATTCTCGTGCGTCGCGGGGGCGATCTCATCGAGCGCCGCCGCGGGAATGCCGATATCGGCCACCACCGTCGCGCCGCAGAGGCGGCGTCCCGGCAGCAGCAGATGCCCCGGCTTCTTGCGAAAGAAGGTCACGGTGAGGTCGGCGGCCGCCGCGACGCCGCGCACCGCGCCCGTGGCGCCGTCGACGCCGCTGGGCACGTCGATCGCGACCACGGGAATCCCGCGTGCCGCCACGGCCGTCAGCATTTCGGCGGCGGCGCCCGTTACGGGGCGCGCGAGGCCCGCGCCGAAGATCGCGTCGACCGCGAGCTCGGCATCCCCGATTTCCGTCGGCGACAGCGCCGCAATGGCGCCGGTCCAGCGCGCGGCATGATGAGCCGCGGCGCCCTTGAGCGATGCGCGCTCCCCCGCGAGCGCCGCCCGGACCGGCCAACCCGCCTCGCGCAGACTGCGCGCGACCACGAAACCGTCGCCGCCGTTATTGCCGGGCCCGCACGCGACCAGCGTCTTGCGGGGCGACCAGCGCGCGACGATGGCCGCGGCCACCGCCTCGCCCGCCGCCGCCATGAGCACGTCCGTGCCGCGGCCCGAGGCGACCGCGAAAGCATCGGCGCGCGACATCTCCTCGGGCGAGAGCAGCGCCAGCGTATCGGGATCCGAGGCGGGGGAACGGCCGGCCATGCCAATACTGTAGCCGGCCCGGTCGGCGCCCGCGACTAGCGAGCGCCGGAGGTCGGCATCGGTCCCTCGAAGCTCACCGCGGCCCCGGACTCGGCCCGGTCTAGGGTGGCGGGCACTTCTGGACCTTCGGGTCGCACTTGGCGTTCTTGTCGCCACCCTGCTTCGGAGGCGGTGGCGGTGGCGGCTTAGGAGCATTGGTCTGCCCCTTGTTCACATTTGTCTGCCCGCCGCCAGCGGGTTGCCCGCTGCCAGCACCTGCTGCCGGGGTGAAAGTCTTGGCTCCGGTCGCTTTGTTTCCGGAATTGGTGTTCGCGTTCGTATTGGTGTTCGTGCCGGTTCCTGGGCCGGTTGTCGGCGTGTTGGGTCCGGCCGCGCCCGTCGCTTTGTTGCCGGTCGCGTTCGTGTTCGTATTGGTGTTCGTGCCGGTTCCTGGGCCGGTGGTCGGCGTGAACCGGTTGTTGGGCCCGGGCGCGCCCGTCCCCTTGTTGCCGGTCCCAGCGCCCGTGTTCGTGTTGGTGTTGGCGTTGGTGTTCGTGCCGGTTCCCGGGCCCGTCGTCGGCGCGAACCGATTGTTGGGCCCGGGCGCGCCCGTCCCTTTGTTGCCGGTCGCGGCACCAGTACCCGTGTTGGGATTGGGATTGGGATTGGGATTGGTCCCAGCGCCCGCGCCAGCTGCCGGCGTAAACTTGTTGGTCGGCCCGGCTCCCGTGCTGCCGGTTCCCTTAGCACCGGTGCCGGTGCCGGTGCCGGTGCCAGCACCCGCATTCGTGTTTGTATTGGTCCCGGTACCGGCGCCCGCTGCCGGAGCAAACCGGTTGTTCGGTCCGGGCGTGCCTGTGCTTCCGGTTCCTTTGTTTCCGGTCCCCGTGCCGGCGGCGCCGGTTCCAGTCCCGGCGCCAGTCGCCGGCGTGAATTTGGGACCCGGCGCTGAGCCGCCGGGCGTGGGGTTAGTATTTGTCAGCGGCTTGATGAGCGTGGCCGGCAAGGGCTTTGCCTCGACCTTCGGGCCGGGTGCGCGGGCATGGCGCTGATCATTGGCAACATTGCCCCCGAGCGCTTTCACGACAGTGGGGCCGGCGCCCACGGTGGCCGAGGTGGGCTTGACCGCGGGCTGGTTGCTGACCGTCGCCGTGTTGAGCGCGTTCGGCGGCAGCTTGACCGCGGCGTTTGCGATGCGGCTGGAACCCGACATCGCTTCGGGCCGCACTACGGTCGCCGCCGACGCGTTCGCGAACCGCCCGGCATTCCCGTCGCCTCTAAAGGTATTGATGTTGTTGATCGTGATGCTGTTCACGTTGGTCACATTGGTGACGTTGACGCGGCGAATGTAGCTGATGCTGCCGCCGTAGGGCGGCACGTAGACCTCCCGGGGCCCGAGCGGGACCCAGCCCACCACCGGACCGACGCCGATGCTGACGGCGAGACCGCTGCCGCCGACGAAGGCGACCAGCGCCGGCGCATAGACCGGCCGCTCGACCACCTCTCCGGGTATCCATCCCCAGCGGCCGCGGATTTCCGCCCAGCGGCCGTAATGGAACGGCGCGAAGCCCCAGGGCGCGTCGTCGATCCAGGTCCAACCCCAGGGCGGCACGAAGCCCCAATGCCCATAGCGGTAAGGCGCCCAACCCGCCTGCACCGGCGGATACCAAACCGCGCCATAGTCCGGCGCGCGATCCCAATTGCCTTGTCCCCCGAGATCGTCGACGCCGGGCATGTCGGGCGAGACATAGTTGGGTACCTGGGCGACCTGCGCCTCCTGCTGATCGCTCCAGGCGTCGATGTCCTGCGGCGGCGCCTGCTGCTGGCCGTTGTTGATCGTCATGCCGGAATTGTCGCCGACCAGCTGAGCCTGACCCTGCAAAACGGTGACACCACCAGGCGCGCCATTGGCACCGGCATCGACGTGGAAGCTTCCGGCCGAGGTGAGCGCCACGGTACCGGAGGGAGTCGCGATCTGGTAGGTCTCGTCGGGATCGAGGCGGCGCAGGCGGAAATTGATCGATCCCTGCGGGACGTTGATCTGAATCACCTGATCGTTGAATTGCTGGACATCGACTTCGGTCGAGCCGTCGAGCCGCACCACGCCGTGCCCCAGCTGCAGGCTCGCGCGCGCGCCCGGCTCGGTCCAGAACGAGAGGCCCTCGGTGACGGGATAGTTGACGGCCGCGGGCTCCCACTGATCCTCGTCGACGGTGTGGAACGAGACGGTCCCGGAGATGTAGCTGAGCCGTCCGACCCGCGCCGGCGGATCGGTGCCGTCGCTCGGCTGTTGCGCGTCGCCCGGCATGGGCGGCGGCCCCGCCTGACCAACTGCGGGCAGCGCCGGGAGCGCTAGCACCAGAGCGAGGATGCACGTGGGCACGACCCTGCGACCCACGCAAAGGGCGCCCCAGAGACCGTCGGCGACTTGTCGCATCATAAGGTGGTCCTCGTTGATCCGCGTCAAAGCGACGCGCGGGAGAGTACAGGGGTGCACAATCGCTCGCTAGACCGGGTGTGTGGAGGCTCGGAAAACACCCAGGCCCGGCCGCAGGCGTATTGGCGTTGCCCCGCGGAGCAACGGAGCAATGCGGGCGCTCGGACAACGAAACGCGGCTTAGAGAAAGTCCATGGGGACGCCGACCAACCCCAGAATGGTCACGCGCGGACGCGCTGGGCGGGAAACACGATTGTCGCGAGCGTGCCCTTGCCCTCTTCGCTCTCGAGCTGGAGCGTTCCGCCGTGCAATTCGATCAGCGACTTGACCAACGGAAGCCCGAGCCCGGTGCCCTCGTAGCGCCGCGTGAGCGAGCTGTCGACCTGGCTGAAGGGCGCGAGCGCACGGGGGATGTTCTCGCGCGCGATGCCGATGCCGGTATCATCGACGGTAACCGCGAGCGAGCCGTCGCTTCGCAGCGCGGCGCCGACCGCGACCCGACCGCCCTGGCGCGTGAACTTCACGGCGTTGGAGAGCAGGTTCAGCAGGATCTGCTTGACGGCGCGCTCGTCGGCGAGGAGGCGTGGCATGGCTTCGCGCTCGATTCCGTTCACCAGGCTTACGCCGCTGTTCTGCGCGCGCCCGCGCACCAGTCGCAGCGACGACTCCGCGGCGTCGTGGAGATCGATCGGGCTCTCGGATAGCTCGCGCCGCCCGGCCTCGATCTTCGAGAGGTCGAGAATGTCGCTGATGATCGAGAGCAAGTGAATGCCGCTCGCGTGAATGTCGTGTGCGTACTCGACATAGCGGGTAGCGCCGATCGGCCCGAACAGCTCGCCGGCCACGATTTCGGAGAAGCCGATGATGGCATTGAGCGGCGTGCGGAGCTCATGGCTCATGTTTGCGAGGAATTCGCTCTTGGTCCGGTTGGCCAGCTCGGCTTGCTCCTTGGCGGCGAGGAGCTCGTCCTCCTCCTTCTTGCGGGAGGTGATGTCGATGATCTGCGTCAGCATTTGCACCGTCCGGCCGCTCGCGTCCCGGATGGCGCCGACGCGGGTGAGCGCGTGCACGCAGTGGCCATCTTTGGCGATATATCTCTTTTCGGTTTCGACACTGTCGATCTCGCCGGCGAGCAGCCGCTCGTTCCGCTCCTCGCCCGCCTTGCGGTAGCTCGGGTGGGTGAGATCGAGGAAGCTCCGGCCCTTCAGCTCGCCTTCGGTATAACCGAACAGCTGGCAGAGCGCCGGATTTACGCGCTGGTAGCGCCCCTCGATATCGATGATTGCCATGCCGATGGGCGCCACGTCGAAGGCAACGCGGAATTGCTCCTCGCTCTTGCGCACGGCGTCCTCGCGCTCCTTGTGCGCGGTAACATCGCTTAAGATCGCGATGGTAGAGCCATCACGTGTGTGCTGCTCGGTGATCTGCACCCACTGGCCGTTGCGGTGCCGCATTTCGAAGTTGCCGACGGGGTGGCGATGGTAAGCAAGGCGCTTGGCGATCCACGCCTCCTCGTCCTCGAGCGCATCAGAGACCGCGGCCGCATCGACCCGGGCCCGAAGGTGCGCCTCGAAGGTCCGCCCCAACACCACGTGGTCTCCGGCGAGGGGCTCGAACATCTCCCGATAGCGCGTATTGCAGAGGATCAGCCGGTCCATCTGGTCGAAAAGAGCGAAGGCCCAAGGGCTGCTTTCGATGGCATCCACGAGCTGCCGCTCGACGGCGCGGGCTCGGAGCGCGCTCTCGATCTCGGCGGTGACCTCCATGCCGGTCCCTCGGTAGCCGAGAAAGCGCCCGTCGGAGGCAAAGATCGGCCGGCCGCTCACCTTTACCCATTGCTGCGCGCCATCGCTGCGCCGCAAGCGATAGACGAAATCCCGAAATGCCTCGCGCCGCGCCAGGGCCGCGAGATGGGCCTCTCGAGCGCCGTGCTCGAGCGTGTGCTCGATCATCTCCCCGCGGCACCGCCCGATGGAGGGATGCGAGGCGGTGCCGCTTCCGGCGCCGCCGGAGAAATGCGTAAAGCGATGCGCTGCATTCGTTTCCCAGAGCCAGCTGGACGCCATCTCCGCGAACTCGCGGTAACGCTCCTCGCTCAGGGCACGCGCCGCGGATGCCGCTTCGCGCTGCGCGATTGCGCGATGGACGGAATGGCAGACGATCCATATGAGCGCGCTCGCTAGCGCCGCCGTCGTGGCGAAGGCCACGGTTTCTCTCCCGGTCACGTGAGGGCCTGGCCGGGAAACGGCGGCATAAATGCCGGCAGCCACGAGGGAGAGCGCGAGCGATACCCCGGACAATAGGAAGGCGCTACGCCGCCACGACGCCGATGTCGAGGTCAGCAGGGCCAAAAAAGGGCGCAACGGGGGCGGCGCGATCTCAAGCGGCGCCAAGCGCTCAGACGACTCCGACGGCAACAGTCAACCTCCCGCTCGACGGGGCTCAACACATTCATCACAAATAGTAAATGAGGGTGGTGTAGCCGCGGTTAACGCGGATTGGTTAGAGCGGCCGCCCCACCACTCCTTGACGCTCTCGCCCAGGCAGGTTAGGACCTCGCGTCCCGGTGGCGAGCGTAGCTCAGTTGGTTAGAGCGCCAGATTGTGATTCTGGATGTCGCCGGTTCGAGCCCGGTCGCTCGCCCCAATCCCCTGCAAGCCCAAGAGATAAGCCATCATGACAACGATGGCCTACCCTAATCAGGTGTCTTGCAGGGTTCTATTATCGCTTTGACTTGCACGCAACCGTGGCATTCCGGCAACGCGCATGGCCGGAGGAAAGCCCCTCCCCGGCCGCTATCGTTTCGCAACCTCCATGGGCGGTTGCTTGGTAGATTGCGCCCCGGGATCACGCTGGCCGAGCGCTAACCCGTCTTATTCGTGACGCTTCGAGATTTTGAGCGACGGAGGTAGCAGCAAGCCGCGATTTATCGGATGATTCTGTTGCGATGCAGTTTCATGCGAGCGATCACGGAGCGCCACACCCGCCATGGACGAAGATACTCTGCTGCCGTTTTCGCTGCCAGCGGTTTGCCGCAAGAAGGTGAGCGTCGCCTTTGACGGCGGCCTCTTGTCGTCGGATGGTGGCGTGATGCTCTTGCGCGATGTCGAGCGGCGCATGGGGCTCGCCGAGCTTCTCGCCGGATCCCTGACAGATCGGCGCGACGCCGCCCGCATCGATCACGATCTGGTGGCGATGTTGCGGCTGCGGATGTTCTTGATCGCTGCGGGCTATGAAGATGCCGACGACTGCGACGCGCTCCGCAGCGATCCCGTGTTCAAGCTGGCAGTAGGACGGCTGCCGGAGAGCGGGCATGCGCTGTGCTCGCAACCGACCATGTCGCGGCTGGAGAACGCGCCATCGAAGGTCGAGATCGCGCGGATGATGGCGGCGATGGTCGATCTGTTCTGCGCGAGTTGGGCGCGCGCGCCCGCTGCGATCACGCTCGATATCGACGATACGCTCGACCGGGTCCATGGGCACCAGCAACTCTCGCTCTTCAATGCGCATTACGACGAGCGCTGCTTCCTGCCGATCCATATCTATGAGGCCGTGAGCGGCAAGCCCGTGGCTGTCATCCTACGGCCGGGCAAGACGCCAAGTGGCATCGAGGTCCGCACCATCATCAGACATGTCGTCTGTCGCATCCGCCGTCATTGGCCGAAGACGCGCCTGTGTTGGCGCGGCGACAGCCACTATGCCCGCCCCGAGGCAATGGATTGGTGCGAGGCGAACGACATCGATTACATCTTCGGCCTCGCGGGGAACGACGTGCTGCATGCCCAAATCCGCAGCGTCGCCGACGATCTCTGCGTGCGCCGCGCCGAGGGCGAACAAGACAAGCGCCGGACCTGGACCGAGGTCCGCTATGCCGCCAAAAGCTGGACCAAGCCGCGCCGTGTCGTGGCTCGTCTCGAGGCCACCACCCAGGGCTTCGATGCGCGCTATATCGTCACGACGCTCGAAGGCTCGGCCGGGCATCTCTACGAGACGATCTACTGCGCGCGCGGTCAGGCCGAGAACCTCATCAAGCTGCACAAGACCCAGCTCGCCTCAGACCGGACCTCTTGCCGCAGCCCCCGCGCCAATCAGTTCCGGCTCATCCTCCATACCGCCGCCTACTGGCTGCTGCACACACTGCGCGCCGCCGCACCCAAGCGCTCGTGCTGGAAAACCGCTGAGTTCGCGACAGTGCGGCTGCGGTTGATCAAGATTGCTGCCCGCGTGGTCGAGGGTGCCGCACGCATCCGCGTCTGGTTGCCGACCGCCTGCCCCGACGCTGCGATCTTCCGATTGCTCGCCGGCCGCTTTGCCGCCGCGGGGCCATGAAGCCGGGGCGCTGTCGCCCCGCCGAGCCCATCCCGCAACCTCCTACCGAGACACAATCAGGACCGCCTTCAGCGCCACAAACAGCGCCACCCAGCAGCACGATCCCTTTTACAAAACCGACCGCGTACCTCCAGGCCGCGCTAGGCTGACGAATACGTCAGGCTAGCACCATTTCCCTTGCGATTTAGAGAATTGGCGTGAAAGTGGGACACTTCGTGCGAGGGCGAGGACCTACTCACTGTGACTTCTGTCCATAACGGCGTCTCATCATCGGCCGCTTGATAGCCGTCGCAGCTCAGTCCAAGCAGAGCGAGGGCCACAACCATGAAGTTCGGCATTCACCACTCGTCCTGGCTCGACGGTCCCGACCCAG
>JGI12269J14319_10004887_pt1 | contig 12095 bp, 13 predicted proteins | sample PeaSoiSIISIP2007_FD_14319 | JGI IMG/M metagenome (IMG submission 14319) | reverse complement strand
CTTCGCCCTAAGTTGACCCAGATTCCGCTCAAATTGTTCGTTCAGTCGGAGGAAATACGCCCTTCCCGCCGCCTCCACTCCTCGGCGGAATACCTGTCTCGCCCACTCCTCGACCGAACTCTCGCGTCCCTTCCGGACCCCACGTCCTCTCGCAATCTCGTCGATGATCTCCTGTTCATTCCATGGGCGCTGGAGAAAAGGCGCGTGGGCCCGCCCTTCCTCGACCCACCTCCGGTTGAGGCGAACGAGGGCTTCTAGGAATAGTTGGCCGCTGCGGGAGGGCGCGTCCTTCCTTGGGCGGCCAGGTCGTGAGCCCGTCATCGCTGAAATTGAGACCTTGTCTTCAATTTAAGTTCAATAGGGGGCGAAGTGAGTACGAGCATGTGGGATACGTTAGCGATGTCGGAGGATCGCATCAGTTCGGGTGGCACTCCCAAGGTCCTGTACCAGGCCAGGTGCCCGGTATGTGGGGGCCTGCGCAGGGCATCAGAGTTCAATCGCGAAATCGAACCGGTTACCGGCTCCGATCTCATCGGGCAGACCTTCTCAGGCAGATCTCGAATCCAGACCGTCGACCGGGTAAGCTATGCCGAGGACACGCTCGAAGTTGCGGCCGTTCGGCGTCGATGGATCCAGCGTGTGAGGCGAGCCTTGGAGGCCCTTCAGGCGCTTGGAGGGTCGGTCTTCCGTCGTTTCGAGGGAATTGCGCTTCACCGGTCGCTCAACCTGGCTCGGACCGAATCCAGGGCAGGACCCGCGGTGGAGAGTCGATACAAAGGAGCTGAAAGTGTCCGAATCGAGTGAACTCGCCGAAAGACCCCAATCGCGTCTCGCCGAACGAACCGCAGGGTTGGTAGACATCCGCCGCGTCTTGGAGCTTCGGGCCACCCTGCAAGCGCAGGACGACATTCTGCTCCTCGACGCTGCTCGGGCAGGCTATCTTGACGATGTTGGCAAGTCGATCCGAATCAGCCCTACACCCGAGGTCGACCCGCAGGACGGAGCCCCAATCTTCGTCTCCGTCGGGAGCGAACCGACTCCAGACAGCGTCGTCGCCGGCATGACCGGCAAGACATTCGTCGTGAGGCACCGCCCGGTAACGGGTCCCGCTCCGATCCACTCCCTTTCGGGTTCGGAGCGTCCAGCCTTGCCATCAGGAGCCACAACCGCATCTGAGTAGAATCCGGAGGAAAAATGAACGAACCCACCATAATCAGGTACGTCCCACGGACGAACGGAGCCGAACCTCGACAGACGATCCTCTCGGAGGGTTACGCCTCCGAACGCTCGGATCGCGCGGTTCCGAGAGGCATTTCCGGTCCAGAGGGGCAGGCTGCCCTGAGCTACGCGATGAAAGATGCGTGGCTCACCAACCCCGCGCTACGCCGAATCAGCTCGGAGCTTTCTCGCGTGGGCCGAGAAGTTGTTGCCCCCGAATACAGGGAGATCGCGGAGCGGACTGGCCTCTCCAGAGAGATGCGAGCGGCCGCTCGCCGGATTGGCCTCCGGAAGATTCTTACCGGGATTTGGGAGACCGACCGATAGCGATTTCCCGAGCGCAAACCGGCCCAAGTCGATCGAATACCAAAAAAGGGTACCCTGCGAAGTGAGTACATTGAAGCCACAGATTTCCCTCGGAGGCGGTCCCTACCCGTTGTGTCGCGAGTGCCTCAACGGAGAGCTGGTTCCAGTCGAGGTTGATAGCTACGGGGACTCGGCGACCGTGACCTGGCGGTGCACTTCGTGTGGGCACCGATTCGACAGGCTCTCGACGACTGGTTCTTTTTGATGGCTAGCCACTCGAAGGCAGTTCCGGCCAGACGTTCCTCGGAGTCCCCTTCGGCGTTAGTCGACCTTTCGGGGCTCAGGGGGGTTGCCTCGACCCTCGAATCAACTCATCCCCTGCGGGTCGTTCTAGCACGTTTGCCGACGAAGATCCCGCTCACAAGGTTCGCCGAGACGGCTCCATTGCTCTGGGACTTGTGTCAGAATTGAAAGAGTGCCGTTCCGCCGGCGAAGTCGGATCCTTCGCCGGCGCCGCCGGCCTCGCGGGTCAGGGAGGGCCGGCTGATGACAGCAGCCGACGCACGCCCCGAGCGATGCAATAGAGCCCCGCGTCCGTATGAGGACGAGGCCAGCTGGGCGAACTTGGTTCCTTGTGCCGAGTGGCATCGTTGCGCAGACTGCGGCGCAACTTTTGCGGCTCGTGAAGGACTCCGCGGTCATCATCGATTCAATCGATGTCCTAACCGCAAGGATGCCAACGGAGAAGGTCGCGTCGTCGATGGTCGGGGGAGCCTCCCGTGACGGCCCAACCGGGCTCGGATAACGGGTCAATCGTGGCGGCCCTTCGGGCAAAGGGCTACTTCCTGCTCCCGCTCCCGGCGCGGTCAAAGGAACCACCCCCCAAGGGTTGGGTCGAACATCGAGAGCCTTACGACATTCCGGCCGGGGGGAACCTCGCGATCGGTGTCCGCGGCGATGCGGGAATCCTGATCACCAACGATGGCGAGTCAACGGCCTGGGCGAGGGGAAAGTATGGCGCCCCAAATGTTCGCTCGATGCGTGGCGCCCACTGGTATTTCCATGTGACCGACGGGCAGGATAACCTGGCGAACCGGCCGACCCCCGTCGGGACGATGGAACTCCACGTGAGGAACAAGTACGCCCTTGTGCCACCGTCGATCCATCCCGTTTCGGGCTTGCCGTACGAGTGGGAGCGGCCGCTCCCCCCCGTCGCAGACCTGCCCCCATGCCCCGACCTCCGGGAGCTCTGGCGATCTTGCGACCCCGAGCCGTCGGAGGGGGATGTACCGCCGATCCTGGACGACGTCGCGAGGGCGGTAGCGCCCTTCTGGCGCCGCGGGGTGCGGTGGATGCTCACCAAAGCCATCGCAGGATTCGCACGTAAGTGGCTCAACCTCCACGAGCCGGGAGCGCGTCGACTCGTCCAGTCGATTGCCGATCTCGCCCGGGACACGGACCCACTCGACAGGGAGGACAAGATCGGCTACACCTACCGCCTAGACCTCCCCCGGGTGGGGGTGGCTTACTGGTGTCGGGAGGCGGGAGCGCCAGAGCTCGCCGACCAACTATTCCGGCTCATCCAACCTGCCGCCCGAGCGGCCCTAACCCCTCTCTGGACCGACCACGGCAGCAAGGATCGCCCAGATTGGGACGCCCACAGGCCCGGGTTCGTCGCCCATGTCATGGATGAGATGGTCTTCGCCACTCCCACTGACGACAGGGCGCCACTGGTCTACCGGGACGGCGTGTACGTTCCCGCCGCGGCGGCGGTCGATGCTTGGGTCGAGGCAGCGTTCCGGGCCCACAATCTGGGCGACGGCAGGCCCCACGGCGAGGAAACGTCGAGCACCAACTTCCGTCGGGAGGTCCTGGGGTCTGTGGGAGCTCGCTCCCAGATCGACCGGTCCCTGCTTGACCCGCCTGGGCTTCTCTGCTTGGCCAATGGTGTGCTCGACACCCGCACCCTCGAGGTCCGCCCGCACGCCCCGGTGCCGAGATTCACTGTCAAGCTCCCGGTCGCCTACGACCCGGTCGTCGGGTGCCCCGCCTTCGACCGCTTCCTCGAACGCGTAGTTCCAGATCTGGCGACCCGGTCGCACCTGCTGGAATGGATGGGCTATCTCCTCGAGGACGGCTACCCGCACCAGTTCGCACTTTGCCTCAACGGCCCGGGCGCGAACGGGAAGACCACATTCATCGCGGTCCTTACCGCGCTCCTCGGCGGGGCCTTCTCCTCGGAGACTCTCCAGGCGCTGGCAAACAACCGGTTCGCCTCCTCCTCGCTCCAAGGCAAGCTGGCCAACCTCTGCGACGACCTGCCGGCCACTGAGCTTGGGGACGTCGGCCGGTTCAAAATGCTCACCGGGGGGTCTCCGATTGCCGCCGAGAAGAAGGGCACGCCGTCCTTTGTCTTCATCAACCGTGCCAAGATGATCTTCACGTCGAACCGCCTGCCCAGGGTCAACCCCGACCAGGAGAGCCCAGCCTTCTGGCGGAGGATTCAAGTCGTAGACTTCGGCGTCGTGATCCCGACCGCCGAACAGGTCCACGACCTATCGGCGCTCCTTGCCGCCGAGCTCCCTGGCATTTTCAACCACGCTTTGCGCGGATTGCGACGGCTCAGGGAGCGCGGGCGTTTTGATATCGTGCCTACAATCGACGAGTCGACCGCGACTTGGCACCGCCTCTCGGACTCGCTACGCTGGTTCGTAGATGAGGGGGTGGATAGGGATCGCGAGGGTGTCGTCCCTAAGGATGTGTTCATGTCCGCCTACGCGCGGTTCTGCGCAGAGAACGATGCCACCCCCCTAGCCGCCAACATTGTGGGTGCCCAGCTGCCCCAGCTCCTTCCGGGAGTAAGGGCGGCTCGACACCGGGTCGACGACCGAATGACCAAGGTCTGGCTCGGCCTGCGCCTGTGTGCGGGTGTGCCGGGTGTGCCGGGTGGTTGTACCCAAGATGGACTCAAGGTCACGTCGGATGGGGGGAGTGTGGACCCCCCGTACACACCTAGCACACCCGGCACGAAGGCGGGGAACTGGTCAATCAACGGGGAGCCGGTTGAATGAACGAACCAACGAACCGGCTGGCAATCTATGCGAGGGTGAGTACTAACGAACAATCGGTCGAGACTCAGCTCGCAAGATTGCGGACGGCAGTTCCAGGAGCGGAGGAGTACATCGATCTTGGACTCTCCGGGACCGGTGTGGAGCGCCCCTCGCTCAGCCGATTGCGGTCGGCCATCTGCTCACGCCACATCGCATCGGTCCATGTGGTCAAGCTCGACCGGCTCGGGCGATCTGCCTCGGCCGTCCTCAACTTCTTTGACGAGGCAGAGGCCCACGGCACGCGCGTGATTGTTCTCGACCAGGCCATCGATACCGGGACGCCAATCGGCAGGCTGGTTCGCACTGTGCTCGCCGCGATGGCTGAACTCGAGGCAGACTTGATCAGGGAGCGGACACAGGAGGCGATGAGCAGCTTCAAACTGGGTACCCGCCGCACGAAGAGTGGCCGACCGGTCGGACGGCCCCGCCGCTTGACCGCCGAGATTATCCAAAGGATTCGAGAGGAACGGGGCAAGGGCCTCAAGTGGTCGATTGTTGCTCAGCATGTCGGCATCCCAGCGGGGACGTGCCGCAAGGTTGGCTCGGGCCTCCCGGAGCGTTAACCCTCGTGTGGGAAACCCCATAGTTGGTTTTGGAACATAGTCGGAGGATTGGAACCGCCCCCTTGCGGCGCGGAACCGACCCTTTTCGTGACTGACCCAAGTCCGCCGGCAGTACTGGGAAAGCCCAGTCTATGCGCTGGGAAGACCATGGTGCGAGAACTCATGAACCGGTGCCCAATCCGGCCTATTGCATGACATCGGGCCCCTCCCGAGTTTTCGGGGGACTTGTATTGACGGGCCTGGCACTCATGGTGGTTACCGCGGGCCTTCACCTCTCCACGGCCACCGTCCCCAGCCCTCAGGGCGAATGGTGGGCAAACTCTGTTGTAACCGGCACTTGGAAGGTACCAGGGCTTCCGGGAGCGACCTCGAGTCTTTCGGTTTCTATGAGGGCATGGGCCTGTGGCACACCCGGGAATGAAACTGGTGGTTACATTCCAAGCGGAATCGAAGCATGTGTGGACGTCCACGTTACGAATGATGGTGCGAACGTTGACGGCGCGACAGTGTCCTTGTCGGACAGTCTTGGAGATACTTTTAGCCCACTCTCTCCCACCCAAGGTTGGGTGACCGATGCCACCGGAACAGTTACTGGGACCTTCGAAACGCCCGTAGTCGCCTCATCAACCGATTCGATCAGTGCGCGGGCGGTCCAAGGTAGTTCGTCCGGGTTGGATCAGGCTTCGCTTCAAACTGGAGCTGAGTCCGCGACCCTGACCGTGAACATGACAGGGGAGTGCGGTAATGGCGGTTCCTACCAGGGCGGCAGTTCGATAGAATGGGTTGCCGACGTACAGTGGGAAGCTCCGGGCGGGGGCTCAGTCGGTGTGCAAGGCGCGCTGGTCTCGGTTAAAGGGTCAGACGGAGTGGTTCTCACAACGTCTAGTGCGACCCCCCGGAATGGAGAGGTTTTCGTCGCGTTCACCGCCCCGAGTCCTGGAATCGGGTCGAGCCAAACTTACGACTTCTCGGTTGTTGCACAAATGCTGGGGTATACACTTGGTACGACGGTCTGTGCGATCACCATCTTTGGACCGGGCGCTGCCCCCGGAAGCTCGACGATATGGATTATTGGGGCTGTGGTCGCCGTCGCGATAGTTGCAGCTATCGTGTTTGAAGTTCGTAAGAGGCGCAAGCGCCGCGAACGAGGGCCTCCTCCACCCATACCTCCGGCGGTCTCCAGGCCTCCATCGAAGACGTAACCAGAACTCAAGCTTGGGATCAACGGCGCCCGCGAGACCTGCTCTTGCCCCGAGGGAAGGGGACCCCTTTGGCGCATCAGAGTCCAAACTCAACCGAGCGCTCGAGATCATCCTCGAACCTAGCGAGAATCTCGGAGGCCTTGGTAGGGCTCCAACCAAACCGATCTGCGACGCTTGCTGCCGTCGCCCTTCGATTGCTCGCGGGAACGGTAGACTCCGATCGCATAGGGCGGCGGTATGCATTCGAGACGTTCCTTTAAGTGTCGGACGAACGGCTGACAATCGCGACTGGTGAGGTATGGCGGGTGCAATCGGCCGGGCGACTCTCGGTTCCCACGATGTAAGCCCGAATGCCTGGCCCGAGGAGTGGACTGTTCGAACGGATCCCGAGATCGTTCTGGCCAACGTTGATTGCCGTGAGGGATTCCGGGCCCTGGTCGCTGATTCCGTCGACGTTGTGGTGACGTCACCACCCTACAACCTCGGCATCAAATACGGATCCTACGATGATACCGGGGATCGAGAGGGATACCTCTCCTGGATCGAGCAGGTCGCGGAAGACGTGAAGGGCCGCCTCAAACCTGACGGTTCGTTCTTCTTGAACGTCGGGTCGTCGCCCAGCAACCCATGGGGTCCCTTTGAGGTGATCACGCGCCTACGGAGCCACTTCGAGCTCCAGAACGTGATTCACTGGGTCAAGTCGATCTACGTCGAGAACGAGAGCTACGGAACCAAGACGGCGCTAAACGTCGGGCACTACAAGCCGATCAACAGCGAGCGATTCGTGAACGACACTCACGAATACATCTTCCACCTCACAAGGTCCGGTTCGGTGCCCCTCCGGCGGCTCGCGATCGGGGTGCCTTACAAGGACAAGGGCAACGTTGCGCGCTGGAAGGAGGGTGGATCTGGGGTCCGATGCCGCGGAAACTCCTGGTACATCCCCTACCGCACGATCCAGTCTCGAGACAGCGAACGGCCCCATCCTGCTAGCTTCCCTTCGGGAATCGCCGAAATGTGCCTCAAGCTGCACGGCCTCGACAAGGGTCATCTCCTGGTAGTTGATCCATTCATGGGGATCGGGAACACGGCGCTCGCCTGCCGCGGGCTAGGAACTCGTTGCATCGGGTTCGAGATCGACCCTGAGTACCACGCGACCAGTCTCAGGCTCCTTCGTGCGGAGTAGGCCCGACTACCAGCGGTCCTCGAGTGTAGCCGGGCGGGGCTTCGTAGCTCTCAGAATAATCCGGAACCGCTCCTGGAAACCACCTTCGCCGTAGTCCTCGCCGTACTTTCGCACGCGCTCGACCTCCTCGGTCGACAAGCTGAGGGTCCCATCGGGTTGGATTCGCGGCACTAGGGCGCGGAGGAACGACTGCATTCCCCCTTGACCCTCTACGGGCCGACGTATCACGTCCAGCTCCTCAGTGCGGAGTTTTGCAGTCACGGGTTCCGCAGAGGTAGTCATGTACAGAAATCCTACCGCAGCGTCGAGAGCGAAGCGCCCAGGCGCTTTATCTCTAGCAGAACGCCCTGGAGCCGGCTTTGGAAACCTCCGGATCCGTAGCGCTGGCTGTAGCGGAGGATGCGGTCGATCTGTCCCGGGTTCACCGAAAGTACGTTGTCGTCGCTGAGCCCCTTGTTGAGCGATCTCAAGAGGTCCTGCAGCCCCCCGGTGCCGACGACCGGCAGGCGAATCTTTGCAGCATCCTCGGGCGTTAACGGGATGTTGAGCCGGGCGTTACTCTCAATCTGGGCACGCTCCGGTCGGAGCCGAGCCGCGATCGACCGCGCAATCTTCGGGTCGATGTGTATCGACCCCTCGGATTCGCCATAACTCCAATTAAGCTCGACGTCGATCTTCTCGAGCATGACGAAGTGAAGGAGGGAGAACAGCGCGATGGAGCCGCTCTGTCCAATCCCCTTCGCGAGTTTGTCCTTCTTTACAGACTCTGTTCGGGTTTCGATCAGCCGGCTCAAGAAACCGAGGGCCTCATCCAAACGATCCAGTTCGAACGGCTTTCCCTGCGCGACCGCCTCGATCTTGAATGACCCAGTCGCCGACGCCTTCTCTCGAAGAGTCGCCCAGTCCCCGGTCGGGTAGGCAAGCTCGACCGCCTTCGGCACGGGGTTGTAGGCATAATGGGCCGCGGCGTACGCCCACCGTTGAAACCGATCGTGAAAACTCCCGGAGATGGTGAATGGCAGCTCACCCATCGTGATCGCCGATGACGAAAGCCGGAAGTCGAAGCAAACCCTGCCTGCCGCCGGCGTGCGCTCCAGTTGCGACGTGGTCTCTCGCCCGTGGATGGTAAACCCACCCGGAGGGAGCCCCGCCTTCGGGAGCTCTCCGTCGTGAACCGCTCGAACCTGAGTGGGTTCAAGCGGGTTCGGCCCGAATACGAGGTAAGACTGGCGCTCGGAGCACAGTATGGCGTCCCGCAATGAGACCTTGTCTCCCTCGATGGCGGCGAGGCGTGTCTCCGAAACTCGGAACGCGATCCAAGTGTCCTCGACGTCTTGATCCTCAAGGTCGTCGGAGTCCACGTCCTCGTTGCTCTCGAGCCAGTTGAACAGCCAGCTCTCCCCTCGCGGAGAGTGCATCACTTGCAAGAGCGGCCGGTCGTACTTCACCAGGACGCGCCCCGGGCTGAAGCCCTGGAACGCGGAGCTCGGGACCACCGTGCCGATCTTACCTTGGTAGAAATGCTTGGGGGCCTTTGACGTCATGGAAATGGCCCCTCCGCGGTCTTGTCGGCGAAGTCGCACGGATTGACTCCGATAGGAATCCACCAGTCGTGGTGGGTAGGTCCACCCTCCTCCGATGGAGTGTGCATTACCACTCCGTGCCCTCCTCGGAGCTCAACTCGTACGATACAGCGTTCCCTCTTTGTCGGATAGAGCTTGAGAATGCGATGCAAGTCGGCCTTGTCCTTGTGAACGGATACGCTACGGCGGCCGCAACCCTCGGTTTCTTCTAACTCCTTCTCTAGGCCGCGGTCGTAGTACGAGCGGAAGTCCTTCTTTCTGATTCGATCCGAGTGGGGTACGAGGTGGAAGTACGTTTCGCAAAGCTCGGTGTCCACTGGAGGACATCCCGGCGGGTAGTGCTCGGGGAACTCGCATCGAAGGGACAAGGCGCTCGCCGAGGGCGGCGCCCTATTTCAACTGTCCAAGCCGACCCTTGGCGGACCTCATCGGCCGTCCGATAACCTTGGTTTCAGGATAGAGGGATCTCGGTATCGACCCTCGACGGAACAGACTATCACACCAACGCTTCGGAATGGGTGTCGAGAGGCGCCTCTACCCGAGGGCGACTCAAACTCAATCGGCCGTCGATCGTCGCGCCTGGTACGATTCTAATTCGCCGTTGGTGATCCCGTCTCGGGGGACAAGGCGGTAGTGGCGTTCCGAGAGTATCCGCAGTCCGTCTGGGCCCCTCTCAAATTCGAACAGAGCGATCCGCTCGTCCGCCACGAACTGCGCCGCCAGGGGCCGGCAGACGAGGCGAGGGAACTTTTCGGCGCATAGCGCCATATCTTGTTCGATTTGCTGGGCACCAATCCGGTCTGTCCGACGCTTGGCCTGGACCGGCAGGATGAACTGGGTTCCCCGTCGATCGACGCCTGCATAGAGCTCGTCGGTCTCGATCTGACCAATACCCGACACCGTCGTCCTAAGATGGTTCTGCAACGAGTAACACGCCACCCCCGTGAAGATGTCCACCAACCGGTTGTAGCGCAGGCGGGCGAGGAGCGCTTGCTCGTCTCCGAGGGCGTACTGCGCAACGATTCCTGGCGTCGCATCGAGGATCTTGGTCTCGGCCAGCTGGAGGTTGGGCCTGACCTCGAAAGGTCGTAGCAGGAGGAAGCGATACTCGCCTCGCCCAGCGGTTTCGATCCGCCAGCTTAGCCCCGCCGGGGCGGTCTCCTGGATGGAACGCGGGAGCTGCTGGCGGAACTTGAACGTAGAGATGACGTCGCCAGGGTTCAGAACCCGAGGGAAACCCAACGTGTCCGCGGCTTGATTGAGGTCGGACCTGCTGAAGCGAAAATCCTTCGAATCCGGGGTGTGGTGGTGCTCGAAGATCCAAGAGATGATCCGCTGATACCGGCTGGACTCATCCGTCCCCTTCACCTCCGGGGCCTTGCTTCTCCTCGGCAGGGTCCTACCTCTCCTCCCCGGGCCAGCGAAGGACGAGGACCTCTTCGCGCAAATGCTCTCGGGTGGCGGTGGCCAGTCGAGTTCGGAAAAGGTCTCTTCCCAGGACCTCGTATCCGAGGGACTTGGCGATGTTTTCGAGCAGCTCGCCGGTCCGAATCATGACTCGCAGGTAGGAAGCCTGGTCCCCCACGACGTAGGCCAGTTGCGCGCCGGGGAGCAAGACCTTTCGCAGGTCCGCCAAGTGCCTCTGCATGCCGCCAAAGTAGAGTCGAGTGAGTCGGGGGAACATTCGCTCGAACCCGGAGGTCTTACCGAGTTCGATTCTCCGCTTCTCGATCCGCTCTGCGATCTCCTGAATCTCCTGGTTCTCCGCGACAAGGAGGTCGTCGTCGTCCTGCTTGTAGACGCCCCGCGTATTCGACCGCACCAACCCGCGCTTCACGGTCCGGAGCGATTCCCTGTCTGAGACAAACCCAAGCAGGACGGACTCGAGCCGGGTCGTGCGCGTGTAGTCCTTCTCGTTCGGGTACGGGGGGGAAGTGATGACCGCGCTTACACGGCGCTTCTTGATCACCGTTCCGATCTGGCGAGAGTCGCCGAGAAAGATTTGGGGGGGAGCGGACGAGTGCTGGTGGAGCTGGGCGATGTCACTTGCCATCTTACGAACCGAGGCGAGCCACGGTTCGATAACCGGCGCGTCCTTCTTGATGGGGCCGAGTCCCACCTCGGGCCCGAAGCCCAAGTTGCTGGCACCAAAGACTGCGACCTTAGCCAAAGCGAGCCTCTCGTGGTTGAGAAATGCGGGATTCCCGTGGGCCAGAATCTGATCCCGCAGAAGCAGGACTTTGTGCAGCGGGAGCGGGCTGATCGAGTCGGTCAGGAGCAGATTGGTCAGATTTTCTGGCAGAGTCTGAAGGGACTTGGTGCGAGGCTGACGGGGCTTCCAGGTGTCGATGGAAGCATGGTCGGGGACTCCATCTTCTTCGAGTTTTCGGAGGCACGTCGTCGCGATCTGTTCGGCGTCTGTTCGGAGGCGAAGTGGGTCGGGGGACCAGTCGGACTTGACCGCGGCGGCGAAGTGGGTGAAAGGGTGACCTTCGACCCCCAGGCTCGGAATCCCGGCCTTCCCGCATTCGATCACTGTGGTCCCGGTCCCGCAGAACGGATCGAGGACCGTGTCGTCGGCATCTAGGCCGAACTTGTCCAAGTACGTCCGAACTAAATGGGGGGGGTACGCCAGAACGAACCGATACCAGTCATGGATGGGCTCGTCATCTCGGAGGAGGACATTGGCCGTTGCATTTGGGGAGAGTCGCGGGGGGGAGCCGGCGGCGAGGCGAGATGACGGCACGGCCACCGATTCAACCGCCCGCATGCCGATCTGCTCACGCCTCCGATTGCTCATGAAGAGTTACGTTGTCGCCGTATTACTGCACGCTGGGTTCGATGGGTCGGCTCGAGCCGACCCTGCCACGTGACGACCGAGTGCTATAATCTGCGTCTCAACGCTGCGAACGGTGAACGGCGGCCCC
>JGI12269J14319_10004885_pt1 | contig 12097 bp, 14 predicted proteins | sample PeaSoiSIISIP2007_FD_14319 | JGI IMG/M metagenome (IMG submission 14319) | reverse complement strand
GGAGCCGCGCGTGCCGATGCGAATGGGGTCCACGGGAGGCGACCTCTCGGCGGGATTGCGAAACTTCGTCCGCCGCGCCCCGGCTGCTACAGGAGCCGCCATGCGCCCGCAACAGACCGTGCTCGGCATCGAGACCAGCTGCGACGAGACCGCGGCGGCCGTGGTGCGCGTGGATGCGGACGGCGGCGTCGAGGTCGCCGCCTCGATCGTGCTGAGCCAGGTCGACGATCACGCGCCGTTCGGCGGCGTGGTGCCGGAGATCGCGGCCAGAGCCCACGTCGAGGCGATCGACTGGGTGATCGCCGCGGCGATGGAGCGGGCGGGGATCGACTTCGAGGCGCTGACCGGGGTCGCGGCCACCGCCGGGCCGGGGCTGGTCGGGGGCGTCATGGTCGGGCTCTCGACGGGCAAGGCGATCGCGCTGGCGCGAGGCATCCCGCTGGTGGCGGTCAATCACCTGGAGGGGCATGCGGTGTCGGCGCGGCTGACGGCAGACCTGCCCTACCCGTTCCTCTTGCTCCTGATCTCCGGCGGACACTGCCAGCTGTTGGACGTCGAGGGGGTGGGCCGCTGTACGCGGCTGGGGGCGACGATCGACGATGCGGCCGGCGAGGCGTTCGACAAGATCGCCAAGGCGCTGGGGCTGCCCTACCCCGGCGGACCGGCGCTGGAGGCGCTGGCCAGGGGCGGCGATGCGGGACGGTTTGCGCTGCCGAATGCGCTGGCCGGGCGCGAGGGGTGCGACTTTTCCTTCTCCGGCCTGAAGACCGCCGCGGCGCGGATCGCCGAGCGGGTGACGGGCGAGGACGAGCGCCGCGACCTGGCCGCCGCGGTGCAGGGGGCGATCGCCCGGCAGCTGGCGGAGCGGAGCGAACGGGCGATGGGGGTTTACGCGGAGCGGCGCTCGGCTCCCCTTCTCCCGCTTGGGGGAAGGGACTTGAGGTTTGTCGTCGCGGGTGGGGTGGCGGCCAATGCGCATGTGCGGGCGATGTTGCGTGACGCCGCCCATCGCCATGGCTTCAGTTTCACCGCGCCGCCGCTGGAGTACTGCGGGGACAATGCGGCGATGATCGCGCTGGCGGGGGCCGAGCGGCTGGCGCTGGGGCTTGTCGACGGGATGGACGCGGTGGCGCGGCCGCGCTGGCCGCTGGACGAGGCCGCCGCGCGGGATCGGCCGACCCACATCCCCGGCCGCAAGGGGGCCAAGGCGTGAGCGGGTTTGCGAGCACAGGCGTGATCGGCGGCGGCGCCTGGGGCACGGCGCTGGCCGAGGTCTGCGCCCGGGCCGGGCTTGCCGCCGTGCTGTGGGCGCGCGAGACCGAGGTCGTGGAGGCGATCAACGCGGGCCACGCCAACCCGCTCTTCCTGCCGCACGTGCGGCTGAATCCGGCAGTGCGCGCGACCGAGAGCCTGGCCGAGATCGCCGACTGCGCCCTGGTGCTGGCCGTCGTCCCCGCCCAGTACATGCGCGAGACGCTCACGGGCCTTAGCCCCTTCTTCAGGCCCGGCCAGCCGCTGGTGCTCTGCGCCAAGGGCATCGAGCAGGGGTCGCTGAAGCTGATGACCGAGGTCGCGGCCGAGACCTGCCCTGGGGCCGTGCTGGCGGTGCTGTCGGGCCCCAGCTTCGCCATCGACGTCGCGCGCGGCCTGCCGACCGCCGTCACGCTGGCCTGCGCGGATGCGGACCTCGGCCAGGACATCGCCCAGGCGCTGGCGACGCCGACCTTCCGTCCCTATTGGACAGGCGACCTGATCGGGGCCGAGGCCGGCGGGGCGATCAAGAACGTGCTGGCCATCGCCTGCGGGGTGGTCGAGGGGCGGGGGCTGGGGCGGAGCGCGCACGCGGCCCTGGTCACGCGCGGGTTTGCCGAGCTGGTGCGGCTGGCGACGGCGCTGGGGGCGGAGGCGCGGACGCTGAACGGCCTCTGCGGCCTGGGCGACCTGGTGCTGACCTGCACCTCGCCGCAGTCGCGCAACATGAGCCTGGGCCTGGCGCTGGGGCGCGGCGAGACGCTGGAGGCGGCGCTCGGCGGGCGGCTCTCGGTGGTCGAAGGGGTGGCGACGGCGCCGGCCGTGCGGGCCCTGGCCAAGAAGCTCGGGGTCGAGACGCCGATCTCGGAAGCGGTGAGCGCTGTGCTGGCCGGCGAGATCGACGTCGACGCCGCGATCGCCAGCCTCCTCTCCCGCCCCCTCCGCCCCGAGTTCTAACCGCCGCGTAGCGGCAAGGTTGTTCGACCACCAAGCACACCAAGCACACCAAGGGTTCTGAGAGGCCGAGGCGCAGCGGCCATCCACGGCCTCTTGGTGTGCTTGGTGTGCTTGGTGGTTAAAACGAAGGCCCCGCGAGCGGGGGATGGAGAGATTGCGATGCTGTTCGTGATGAGTTGTTTGGATCGGGCGGGGAGCGCGGGATTGAGGACCGGGGCGCGGCCGGCGCATCTGGCCTATCTCGACGCCAATCCGGGGGTGGTGCGGCTGGCGGGGCTGTACATGGACGACGATGGCGCTTCGATCGGCTCGATGTTCATCATGGAGGGCGAGGACCGCGCCGCGGTCGAGGCGTTCGCGGCCAAAGATCCCTATTTCCAGGCCGGGCTGTTCGGCGCGGTCGAGATCCGGCCCTGGCGGGTGGTGATCGGCCAGCTTGCATGAACACAGCCCAGCCGGCGGCGGGGGTGCGCCTCTGCGCGCTCGCCGACATCGCAGACCCGGGCGCGAAGACCTTCATCTTCCGCGATGGGGACTCCATGTTCGTGGGCTTCGTGGTCCGAAAGGCGGGCGGCCTGTTCGGGTTCGTCGACCGCTGTCCGCACAACGGCACGCCGCTGGCGGTCTCCCCCGACCGCTATTTCACGCGCGAGCGGGATCTGTTGCTCTGCTCGACGCACGGGGCGCTGTTCCGCATCGGCGACGGGCGCTGCCTCGCCGGCCCCTGCGAGGGGCGGGCGCTGACGCCCTGGCCGGTCACGGTGGAGGGCGAGGCGGTGCTGACCGCCTGATCAGCGGCCCATGCCGCTGCCCGAGCCGGGGCCAGCCGCCGAGAAGCCGCCGGGGCTCGGCTGAGGCCGCATCGTGATGTCGCGCATCGTTTTCTGGTCGACCTGGCTCTGGGCGTCCCACTCGGCCCAGGTGGCGCACACCCTCTGACCACCGAGGTGCGAGCCGGTCTCTTCGACACTCTTGCAGATGATCTGATTGGGGTCGAACCCACCCTTTTTGGGCTGCTGGCCCGGGGCGGTCGCGGTGTCGGCGGCGAACGCCGCCCCCGCGCCGAGGCTGGCGATGAGAGCGAGGCTCAAGACCGTACGTTCCACGGAACATCCTCCACTGACCGGATAGGTTGCGGTCGCCGGCGGGCGCGGTCAACTGCAAACCGCCCGCTATTGCGCCAGCTGCAGCTGTTCCGCCGCGAAGGCGGCGACTTCGGCGACCAGGCTGGTCGCGGCCAGGGCGACCAGCTCGCCGCCCTTCTCGGGCGTGGCCAGCGCCGGGTCCGAGCCCATGCGGCCGTCTGGATGGCGGGCGCGGAAGTCGAGCGCCTCGCGGATGGGGCCGGACGGCGCGATCTGCGGCGCATAGTTCGCCGCCTTGATCGCGTCGGGATAGGCCCACTGGGTGACGGCGATCTCGGACGGCGTCGCGTGGCTGCCGTGGCCGCTGGGGAACTGCTTGCGCGCCAGTTGGCCGACTCCGGAGAGGTCCCACCAGTTCCTGAGCTTGAGCGCGAACCCGGCCGGCCGTTTGGAAAAGCTGGCCTCGGCGTAGATCTCGGAGAACGCCGCCTCGATCGAGGCGACGTTGCCGCCATGGCCGTTGAGGAAAAAGATGCGCGTAAAGCCGTGCACGGCGAGCGAGCGGGTCCAGTCGCCGATGGCCGCGATGAAGGTCGAGGGCCGAAGCGAGATGGTGCCGGGAAACCCCAGGTGATGCTGGGCCATGCCGACGTTGAAGGTCGGGCCGACCAGGAGCTCCGGGTGCGTCTTCTCCGCCGCATGGGCGATGATCTCGGGGCAGAGCCAGTCGGTGCCCAAGAGGCCCGTCGGCCCATGCTGCTCGTTCGAGCCGATGGGGATGACGATGATCTTCGAGCGCTCGAGATAGGCCTCGGTTTCGGCCCAGGTGGAGAGGTGCAGCAACATGGGTTTTTCAGAAAATCTCCAAAGGCGGCCGGTGGGAAAAGGCCCTGCGCCATACTAACTTGAAGAGCGACGGATAGATCGGAAATCCGCCTCAACCGTTGAAAAGGCGCGCATCCCAAGACGCGCGAAGGAGGACTGAAATGCCCGTACAGCTCGGCGACGTCGTTCCCAATTTCACCCAAGACTCCACCGAAGGCCCGATCCATTTCTATGACTGGGCGGGCAATTCCTGGGTGGTGCTGTTCTCGCACCCCAAGGACTTCACCCCGGTCTGCACGACCGAGCTGGGCGCGGTGGCGAAGCTGAAGCCCGAGTTCGACAAGCGCGGCGTGAAGGTGATCGGCCTGTCGGTCGACCCCGCAGACAGCCATGCCGGCTGGGCGAAGGACATCGAGGGACGCAAGGCGCGAAGCTGAACTTCCCGCTGATCGCCGACCACGACCGCAAGGTGGCCAATCTCTACGGCATGATCCACCCGAACGCCTCCGACACGCTGACGGTGCGCTCGGTGTTCGTGATCGATCCGGCCAGGAAGCTCAGGCTGACCATCACCTACCCGGCCTCGACCGGGCGGAATTTCGACGAGCTGCTGCGCACCATCGACAGCCTGCAGCTGACCGACAAGTTCAAGGTTGCGACGCCGGTGAACTGGAAGCACGGCGAGGACGTGATCATCGTCCCCTCAGTGAGCAACGAGCAGGCGAAGGAACTCTTCCCCGCCGGCTGGAAGGAAGTGAAGCCGTACCTGAGGACGGTGAAGCAGCCGGGGTGACAAACCCCTCCCAGAGGGAGGGGTCGGACTGGCGGCCAAAGGCCGGCAGGACGGGGGGAGGGGTTACGGCGCCGGGGATTGGCCTGAAGCGCCGTAACCCCTCACCCTCCCGATCGCTTCGCTCCGGGCCCCTCCTTCTCCCTCTGGGAGAGGTGTGGTCATGGCGCGCCCAGGTCTCGCTTCATGTAGGCCCAGGTTTTGGGGGCGTCGCCAGAGGCGGCTTCCAGGGTTCCGTCCTTGGCCTGCCAGATCACCAGCGGCCAGGTGACGGCGACGCCGTTTTCGCCGAGCAGCGGCTTCAGCTTGTCGGCGAGGTCGCGGCTGGTTTCGACGACCGCGCTGCGGGCCGCATCGCCGTCGGCGGGCGGCACGCCGGGCGCCGCCCAGCTCGCGGGATTGGCGGCCATCCAGGCCTGATAGAGCGGCCAGCTGCGATTGACCCAGAGCTCGGCCACCATCGCCCGCTCGGCCGGCGTGGTGACGGGTTTGCCGTTCACATCGGGCGCGGCGATCATGATCACGCGGGTGTCGACGCCGGCCTTTTGCAGCGCGGGAAAGTCGCTGCGCTGTATCCGCTCGCAGCCGAGGCAATCGCGGACGCCGACGACGTAGAGCTTGCTGGCGCCGCCGCCCGGCGAGACCCAGCCGGCCGCCTGCAGCAGCGCGGCGATCTTGCCCTGGTCCTTGGTGAGATCGTGCGGGCGCCAGCGGACGTCGATGTCCCACCAAAGCAGGATCACCGCGCCGACGACCAGCACGAAGGCGACCATCGTGCCGATGGCCGTCCTCAGACCCATCCCGTTCGCCCCCCGCTCGGCCACGCTATTGCATGGTCGGGATGTTGAAGGCGGCGTCGCCGGCCGGCCCCTCGGGCCAGCGGGCGGTGACCGTCTTGATCTTGGTGAAGAAGCGCACGCCCTCCATGCCGTGCTGGTTCGAGTCGCCGAAGGCCGAGCGCTTCCAGCCGCCGAAGGTGTGGTAGGCGACCGGCACCGGGATCGGCACGTTGATGCCGACCATGCCGACCTCGACCCGGGCGGCAAACTCGCGCGCGGCGCGGCCGTTGCGGGTGAAGATGGCGACGCCGTTGCCGTACTGGTGCTTGGACGGGAGCGAAACGGCGTCCTCGAAGCTCTTCGAGCGGACGAGCTGCAGCACCGGCCCGAAGATCTCGTCGCGATAGGTCTGCATGTCCGCCGTCACCCGGTCGAACAGGCTGGGGCCGATGAAGAAGCCGTCCTCGAACCCCTGCAGGGCGAAGTTCCGCCCGTCGACGACCAGCTCGGCCCCCTCGTCAACGCCGAGCTGGATGTAGTCGGCGATGCGCTTGCGATGGGCGGCCGTGACCACCGGCCCGTACTGGGCGGCCGGGTCGGAGGAGACGCCGACCTTCAGCGTCTCGATCTGGCCCTCCAGACGCTCGCGCAGGGCCGCGGCGGTCGCATCGCCCACCGGCACGGCGACCGGAAGGGCCATGCAGCGCTCGCCGGCCGAGCCGTAGGCCGCGCCCATGATGTCGGCGACGGCCTGGTCGAGGTCGGCGTCGGGCAGCACGATGGCGTGGTTCTTCGCCCCGCCCATGGCCTGAACGCGCTTTCCGTTCGCGGTCCCGGTCGCATAGACGTAGGCCGCGATATCCGACGAGCCGACGAAGCTGACGGCCTTGATGTCGGGGTGGGCGAGGATGGCGTCGACCGCGACCTTGTCGCCGTGCACGACGTTCAGCACGCCCGCCGGCCCTCCCGCCTCCATGAACAGCTCGGCCAGCCGCACGGGCACGCTCGGGTCCTTCTCCGAGGGCTTGAGGATGAAGCTGTTGCCGACCGCGATGGCGACCCCGAACATCCACATCGGGATCATGGCCGGGAAGTTGAACGGGGTGATCCCGGCCACCACGCCCAGCGGCTGGCGCATGGAATAGACGTCGATGCCTGGGCCGGCGCCCTCGGTGTACTCGCCCTTGAGCGCATGCGGGATGCCGCAGGCGAACTCGATCACCTCGAGCCCGCGCTGGATGTCGCCACGGGAGTCGGCGAGCACCTTGCCGTGCTCGGAGGAGAGCAGCGCGGCGAGCTCGTCCATGCGCGCCTCGACCAGGCGCTTGAACTCGAACATCACCCGCGCGCGCCGCTGCGGGTTGATGGCGGCCCAGCTGGTTTGCGCCGCCGCGGCCGCCTTGACCGCCTGATCCATCACGCCTGAGTCGGCGAAGGCGACGCGCGCCTGCACCTCGCCGGTGTTGGGATCGAAGACCTCGCCCGAGCGCCCGGCGGCCGCGACAGGGGCGCCGTTGATGAAATGGACGATCTCGCGCATGGCTCGCATTCCCTCGCTCTCGCGGGGGACGTCTTAGAACAAACGCGAAAGGAAGGGCGCCCGGTGTCTACTTCTCAGCGCCGCCGGCCAATCCCCCAACGCTGTAACCCCTCATCGTCCCCGCCTGCCGGCGGGGCCCCTCCTTCCCCCTGTGGGAGAAGTTCGATTGAGCGCCCTTGCGAGCGGGCGGCGGGGTAGCGCATGATTTTGGCCATGGTCGCGCCCGCCCGCGCGCTTGCGATGTCCGTCGCGAGCCGCAAGCACATCGTCGATGAGCTGATCGAGGAGCGCGCGCCCCACTGGGTGGCCAAGCCCTATTGGCCGCTGATCAAGCCAGCCCTCTACGGCATCCTCGACTACGGCAAGGCCGTGCGCATGGCCGACGCCATCCGGCCGCTGAGCGGCACCGAGGCGATGGCCTACGTCTCCGATTTGTTGGCGCTGAAGCTGGCCGTCACCGGCCTCGAGCGCGCGCCGGCGAGCGGCCGATGCGTGATCATCCTCAACCACCCGACCGGCGTCGCCGACGGGATCGCGGTCTACGACGCGCTGAAAGCGCTCCGCCCCGACCTCTGCTTCTTCGCCAACGCCGACGCCTTTCGCGTCTGCCCCGGCTTTGCCGACGTGCTGATCCCGGTCGAGTGGGTCGAGGAGAAGCGCACGCGCGAGAAGACGCGCCTCACCCTGCAGCTGGCGCGCGCGGCGCTGGAGGCGGAGCGGGCGATCGTCATCTTCCCGGCCGGACGGCTGGCGCGGCGGCGCGGCGGGGTGATCGCCGACCGGCCCTGGGCGCCCAGCGCGCTCTCGCTCGCGCGCAAGTACGATGCGCCGGTGGTCCCGGCGCACCTGAGCGGACCGCATCCGACGCTGTTCCACGTCTTCGATCGGTTCTCCGCCGAGCTGCGCGACATCACCCTGTTCCACGAGCTTCTGAACAAGCGCGGCGACCGCTTCGATCTCGCGGTCGGGCGGCCGATCGGGCCGGAAGCGCTAGAGGGCGATGCGCACGCGCTGACGCTGGCGCTGAAACGTTACATCGAGCGCGAGCTCGTGCGTGAGCCCGACCGGCCGTTCCCATGATCCTGCCGGCCGAGGGCGACTTCCGGCTGGCCGACGAGGACGCGACGGCGCGGCTGGGGCGGGCGGTCGCGCGCACGCTGGGCCGGTACGAGGCGGTCTGCCTGAAGGGCGTCCTGGGCGCCGGCAAGACGACGCTGGCGCGGGCGCTGATCCGCGAGCGTGTGGCCGCGCACCAGGACGTGCCGAGCCCGACCTTCACGCTGGTGCAGTTCTACCAGGGCAAGGGCCTCAGCATCGCCCACTTCGACCTCTACCGGATCGAGCGGCCGGAGGAGGCGAACGAGATCGGCCTCGACGAGGCGCTGGAGGACGGGGCGGCGGTGATCGAGTGGCCGGAGCGACTGGGGCGGCGCCTGCCGCGCGACCGACTCGATATAGAGCTGACGATCGTCGGCGAGGCGCCGCGCGAGAGCCGGCTCGCCCGCCTGAACCCGCATGGAGCCTGGGAAGGACGCCCGCTTGAGTTCTGACCGCGAGGCGGAGAAGGCCGCCTTCCTGGCCGACAACGGGCTGGGCGAGGCCGTGCGCGAGCGCCTGGCCGGCGATGCGTCCACGCGCCTCTACGAGCGGCTGCGCACGCCCGCCGGCGCGAGCCTGATCTTCATGGACCAGCCGCCGCATGCGGAGACGGCCCCCTGCCCGCCCGACGCGAGCGAATCCGAGCGAGAGCGGATGGGCTACAACGCGCTGGCCCGCCTGGCCGCCGGCCGCGTCGAGGCGTTTCTGAGCGTCGCCGGCTATCTGACGGCGCGCGGCTTTTCGGCGCCGGAGATCGTGGCCGCCGACGCCCCCGCCGGCCTGGCGGTGCTCGAGGACCTGGGCGACGACCTCTACGCCCGGCTGATCGAGGGCGGCGCCGACGAGGCCGAGCTCTATGACGCGGCGACGGATGCGCTGGTGCGCCTGCACGCCGAGACCCCGCCGCCGGTGCTGGGCGGCGCGCCGGGCTGGCCGCTCTTGGCCTACGACGACCTGGCGCTGAAGACCGGCGGGCTGATGTTCCTGGAGTGGTGGCCGAAGTACGCCGGCCTGCCGCCGTTCTCGGCCGAGGCGGTGGCGGCATGGGAGGCGCTGTGGGCGCCGATCCGCGCCCGCGGTGTCGACGGCGCGAGCGTGTTCTGCCACCGGGACTATCACGCCGAGAACCTGATCTGGCTGCCCAAGCGCGGCGGCGTGGCGCGCGTGGGCATGCTGGACTTCCAGGACGCCGTCCGCGCCCATCCGGCGTGGGACCTATCCATGCTGCTGCACGACGGCCGCCGCGACGTCTCGCCCGAGCGCGAGGCGGCGGTGCTGGCGCGCTATCTGGCCGCGCGGCCAGAGGTCGACGCCGATCGGTTCCTCGCCGACTATCACGCGCTCGGCGCGCTCAACACCGCGCGCATCCTCTTCATCTTTGCCCGCCAGGTCGCCGGGTTCGGCCGCCCGCGCTACGCCGCCTTCATGCCGCGCATGTGGCGCTATCTCTACCGCTGCCTGGCCGACCCGGAGCTGGCCGAGCTCAAAGCGTGGTTCGACCGGAACGTGATCCGCGAGCCGCAAGCATGAGCGGCCCGAAGACGGCGATGGTGCTGGCCGCCGGGCTGGGCACGCGGCTGAAGCCGTTGACCGATGCGCGGCCGAAGGCGCTGGTCGAAGTGGGCGGCAAGCCGCTGATCGACCATGCGCTCGACCGGCTGGCCGCGGTGGGGGTCGAGCGGGCGGTGGTCAACGTGCACGCCTTCGCCGATCAACTCGAGGCCCACCTCGCCACCCGCGCGCAGCCCAAGATCACCGTCTCCGACGAGCGCGCCGCGGCGCTCGAGACCGGCGGGGGCTTGAAGAAGGCGATCCCGTTCTTGGGCGCGGGCCCGGTCTGGGTCAGCAACATCGATACCGTTGCGCTGGGCGGCGGCGCGGCGGCGCTGGAGGCGCTCGCGCGCGCCTGGGCGCCCGAGACGATGGACGTGCTGTTGCTGCTCGCGCCGACGCGGACCTCGCTCGGATTCCATGACTCCGGCGACGTCTTTCTGGAGCCTGACGGCCGGGTCCGTTTCAAGGCGCCGGGCGAGACCGCCCCGTCCCTCTACGTCGGCGTCCATATCACCGACCCGGCGATCGTGGCCGACGGACCGGCGGGACCGTTCTCGCTGCTCGGCATCTGGAAGGCGCTCGCCGCCCGCGGGCGGGTGTTCGGCCTTAGCCCCGAGGGCCTGTGGATGCACGTCAGCGACCCGGCCGGCAAAGCGCTCGTCGAGGCCAGGCTCACGGCATGACGCCGTTCAACCAGCCGGGGCCGCGCTGGTTCACGATCGCGCCGCACCGGCCCTTCTTGAGGGATCTCGCCGAAGGCCTGCTGGGCGCGCTGGTCAAGCCCGGCGCGCTGGCCGAGGCGGTGGTTCTGGTTCCCTCGCGCCGCGCGGCGCGGGCGCTGGCCGAGGCGTTCGTCGAAGCGGGCGGCGGGCGGGCGCTGCTGTTGCCGCAGATCCGCGCGCTCGGCGACCTCGAAGAGGGCGAGCCGCCGTTCGAGCCCGGCGACTTGGCGCTCGACCTGCCGCCGGCGATCTCGCCGTGGCGGCGACGCTTCGAGCTCGCCCGGCTGGTCGCCGAGAACGACCACCTGCTCGGGCGCAGGCTGGATGCGGCCGCCGCGCTCGAGTTCGCGGACGCGCTGGGCGCCTTCATCGACGGCGTCGACATCGACGAGGCCGGACCCTTGCGCCCGCCGGCCGACTGGGTCGCGGCCGAAATGGCGCGCCACTGGCAGATTTCGGCGGATTTCATCGCGCTGGCGCTCAGCGCCTGGCCGGCGCGGCTGACCGAGCTCGGCCTGGTCGACCTGATGGCCCGGCGCGTGCGCCTGACCCGCTTGCTGGCCGAGCGGTGGGAGCAAGCGCCGCCCGCCCAGCCCCTGGTCGCCGCCGGCTCGACCGGCTCAAACGCGGCGACCGCCGCGCTGCTGGCCGCCATCGCGCGCGCGCCGAAAGGCCTGGTCGTGCTGCCGGGGCTCGATACCGAGCTGCCGGAGGCTGCCTGGGCCGCGGTCGGCGACCAGCACCCGCAGTCGGCGATGAAGCGGCTGTTGGCCAGCGCCGAGGTTCAGCGCGGAGACGTGCGCCCCTGGTCGGCGGCGCGGACCGGCGATGCGCGCGGTCGCTGGCGCCGGCGGCTGGTCAGCGAGGCGCTGAAACCGCCAGAGGCGACCTCCGACTGGCTCGCCGCGATCGACGCCCTGCGCGCGGAAGCCGACGGCGACCTGCTCGATCCCATCGCCGAGGGGTTGGCCGGCCTTGCGCTGGTGACCGCGCGCAACGAGGAGCAGGCCGCAGACGTCGCGGCGCTCGCCTTGCGCGAAGTGCTGGAGACACCCAAGCGCACGGCCGCGCTGGTGACCCCCGACCAGGCCATGGCCCGCCGCGTCAGCGCGCGGCTGAGCCGCTGGGGGATCACGGTCGATTCATCGGCCGGCGCGCCCCTGGCGAGCTTCCCGGTCGGGCAGCTCATGGCCTTCGTCGCACGCGCCGCGGCCGACCCGCTCGATCCGGTCGGGCTGTTGGCCATCCTCAAGCATCCGCTGGCGCGGCTCGGGCGCGGGGGCGCGGCGCTGGAGCGGCTCGCCCTGCGCGGCCCGCGGCCGAGGTCGTGGGCGGCCATCGAGGCGCGGCTGGATGCGGCTGAGGAGCGGCGGAACGTTGACGCCGCTCGCGCCATGGCCGCGGCCCTGCGCGCGGCGCTCGACACCGCGGCCGCGCCCTTCTCCGGCCAGCGGCTGGCCGCGCCGGCGGAGGCCGCCCGCGCGCTTACCGAGGCC